>Ga0315282_10014043_pt1 | contig 11978 bp, 7 predicted proteins | sample YL17G07_20_MG_FD_203693 | JGI IMG/M metagenome (GOLD analysis project Ga0315282, IMG submission 203693) | Sediment microbial communities from Yellowstone Lake, YNP, Wyoming, USA - YL17G07_20 | ecosystem: Environmental > Aquatic > Freshwater > Lake > Sediment | place: USA: Wyoming | collected... | reverse complement strand
GGGTGGCATTTCTATTTCCAGGTCGGCCACGCCACGGGCGATTTTCAGAATCCGGCGTATCGCCAGGTGCTGCTGAACGCGATCAGGTGGCGAGCGGCTGGAAGGGAAAAGGGAAAAGAAAAAAAAAGTGAAAAGTAAAAAGTGAACAAGAAGTGAGAGGCAAGAGGCCAGAAGTCAGCAGTGAAGAAGGCCGAAACGAAAAAGAGAAGTGGGCAACAAGAGGCAAGCCGTTGAGAGAGCAGGAGTGCGAATTCCGAAATCCGCAAACAAGGACCATGGTTCTCGAGCTCCCTGTCCAACCCGACTATGAGGCGTTTCTGGCCTGCCTGAGGCGGGAGGGAACACCGCGACGCGTCCATCTGGCCGAGCTGTTCCTCGACCAGGAAATGAAAGACGCCGTGGTCGCGCGCTTCGGTCTCGATCAGGGGCTCGATCGCAACGATCCCCATTTCGCCCACCATCTCGAAATCCGCATTCAGCGCCAGCTCGGCTATGACTACGTCACGGCCAAGATCGAGAATTTCGAATGGAAAGTGACGGAAGCCGTCGTTCCCGACACGGTCGCGGATCGGCAGCGCCGCGAAACGGGCCGGCGATGGATGGAGGAGCATCGCGGCCCGATCGCCAGTTGGGAGGATTTCGAGCGTTATCCCTGGCCCGACCCGGCGCAGTTCCGCACCGACGCCATCGAATGGTACAGCCGCCACCTGCCCGACGACATGTGCATCGTGGCCGGCTCGCATTGCGTTTTCGAGCTGACGTCCTGGACGATGGGTTTCGAGACGCTTTGCTACGCCCTCTATGAGCAACCCGAGCTGGTGGACGCGGTGTTCGAGCGCGTGGGCTCGATTTTCCACCAGGGGATCCAGCTGCTTTGCCAGTTGGATCGAGTCCCGGTGCTGTTTGGCGGCGACGATATGGGCTTCAAGACGGGCACGATGATCCAGCCGCAGATTTTGATCGAGAAGTGCCTCCCCTGGCACCGAAAGAATGCGCAGGCCGCCCACGAGCACGGCAAACTCTACGTTCTCCACTCGTGCGGTAATCTCTCGGCGATCCTGCCGGCGCTGATCGAGGACGTCGGCCTCGATGGCCGGCACTCGTTTGAGGACGTGATCGAAAGCGTCATCGAGGCCAAGCGAAAGTGGGGCGACCGGCTGGCGCTGCTCGGCGGCATTGACGTTGACCTGCTGACCCGCAAAAGCGAGGGCGAGGTGCGGCGGCGTGTGCGTGAGGTTCTCGAAGTCTGCCAGCCCGGCGGCGGCTACTGTCTGGGCACCGGCAACACGGCCTGCAACTATATCCCGCTGGACAATTTTCTGGCGATGATTGACGAAGGTCGCCGGTGGGGTTGAGAAACGGCGGCTCGGTTCTCCTCGAGATCGCTCTTTCCGGTACTCCAGAACGGGTGGTCTATCCGATTGGAAATGGCCTTGTTGTAGGATAGCGCCTTGTGGGCGTTCGCTGTCTTGCCAGGAATCGCTCGAGTGGCCACAAGGGCCTAGAGTACGGCTGGACGACGAAAAAAATGCCCATTGACGGACATGGCGGCTTTCTCTTAATTCTTCTAAAGTGAAGGAATAATGTCGTGCCAGGGCGACTTAACTTTTTTCAAATCAAGCATGTGGGATACGCGCGGTCCGATCCTGTCGCGTCGGATGGGGGCGGGGGCAGTCCTTATGTTTTGTAGGATCGAGACGTGAACGAAGAACGTTCCATCGGCCAAAAGGTTCGGCAGCTGGTCATCGGCGCGGCCCGCAGCCCCGAAGAACCCGGGGTGTTCCACAAAATGTCGCTGATCGCTTTTTTCGCCTGGGTCGGGCTGGGCGTGGACGGAATGACCTCGTCCTGCTACGGTCCCGAGGAAGCGTTCCGCGCGTTGGGCAATCATCATTTCCTCGGCTTGTTTGTGGCCCTGGGCACGGCGGTGACGATTCTGGTCATCAGCACCAGCTATTCGCAGATCATCGAGCTGTTCCCCTCGGGCGGCGGCGGCTACCTGGTGGCCAGCAAGCTGCTCTCGCCGACATTCGGCATGATCTCGGGTTGCGCGCTGCTGATAGACTATGTTTTGACCATCACGGTCTCGATCGCCAGCGGGGCGGATGCGCTCTTCAGTCTTTTTCCCCAATGGTATCACCTGAGGCTTCCCGTGGCCTGCGCCAGTGTAGTGCTGCTGATGACGATGAATCTACGGGGGGTCAAGGAGTCGGTCTTGCCGTTGGTGCCCATTTTTGTGGTGTTCGTCTTCGCGCACGCGTTCGCCATCATTTACGCATTTGCCGTCCATCTACTCAACCTGCCGGCGGTGGCCGCCGAGACGGTGAGCGAAATTCAGACGACCCGCGCCGAGCTGGGGCTGGTGGGCATGTTCATTCTGATCCTGCGCGCCTACAGCATGGGCGCAGGAACGTACACCGGAATTGAGGCCGTGAGCAACGGCCTGCCGATCCTCCGCGAACCGAAGGTCCAGACGGCCAAGCGGACGATGAAATACATGGCCGGGTCGCTGGCCTTCCTGGCCATGGGGCTGATGCTGGCCTATCTGTTCTATCACGTCGTGCCCGAGAAGGGAAAGACGTTCAACGCCATCCTCCTCGAGCGGATCAGCAAGAGCTGGAATCCGGTCATCGGGCATGGGTTTGTGCTCTTCACGCTGGTCTCCGAGGCCGTGCTGCTGCTGGTGGCCGCGCAGACCGGCTTCCTCGACGGCCCGCGCGTGCTGGCCAATATGGCGCTGGACCGCTGGGTTCCGACGAAATTCGCCACGCTGAGCGATCGCCTGGTCACGCAAAACGGAATCGTCGTGATGGGATTGGGGGCGCTGGTGCTGATGCTCCTGACGCGAGGGTCGGTGAAGTTCCTCGTGGTGCTCTATAGTATCAACGTGTTCATCACCTTCTCGTTGTCGCAGATGGGGATGGTGCGCCATTGGTGGAGCGTTCGGTCCGGCGAGCCCCATTGGCGCAAGAAGTTGGCCATCAACGGCGTGGGATTCGTCCTGTGCGTGTTCATCCTGATCTCGGTCACCACGTTGAAATTCAACGAAGGCGGCTGGATCACGCTGGTGGTCACGGCGGCGCTGGTCGTTCTGGCGCTGGCCATCAACCGCCACTACCGCGCCACCTATCGGCTGCTGCAACGGTTGGACAGCCTGGTCGCCACGACGGAGATGCCGGCTTGCGAGAGCACCCTGGAGAGCGGGCCGGAGCAGCGCCCCGCTCCGGAATGCAACCCGAACGCCAAGACGGCCGTATTGCTCGTGAACAGCTTCAATGGGCTGGGGCTGCACACCCTCTTCAACGTGACCCGCCTGTTCGGCGAAGTCTTCAAGAACTACATCTTCCTGAGTGTGGGGGTGGTGGACGCGGGTCACTTCAAGGGAGCAGCGGAGATTGACCACCTCCGCGAGCGGACGCAAAAAGAGGCGGATCGCTACGCGCAGTTCATGCGCCAAAACGGCCATTATGCCGAAGGCATCGCTTCGGTGGCCATTGACATCGTCGAGGAGGTGGCCCGTCTGGGTCCGGAAATCCTGAAGCGCTTTCCCCAGGCGGTTTTCTTCGGCGGACAGTTGGTGTTTGCCGATGACTCGTTCTTTTCGCGGCAGCTTCACAACTATACGGCGTTTGCGATTCAGCGGAGATTCTATTCTCAGGGGATTCCGATTGTGATCCTGCCGGTGCGGGTCTAAAGACGCGGTTCGGAGTTCAAGCTTCCCGTTGGCCCTTTTCCCCTTTTGGCCTTTGAAAGAGCCGGGGAAAAGGGGAAGAAAAGCAAAGAGGCAAACCGCAGATCTGAACGCCAACCGAGAGACCCTTCGACAAGGGAAGGTTTGACGGCCCGATGAAACGAATTCTGTACGGCATTGCCCCTCTTCTGGGTGTCATTGTGTTCGCCGTCGCGCTGGTGGTTCTCCATCACGAGCTGAAGGGGCTTCATTATCGCGATGTGGTGGAGAAGCTGAAAGCGATTTCCACGAACCGGCTGCTCCTGGCCTTGCTGATCACGGCCCTGAGCTATTGGATTCTCACGGGCTACGACACGTTGGCCCTGCGCTACATTCAACATCCGCTGATCTACGGCCGAATCGCTCTGGTCTCGTTCATCGCCTATGCGTTCAGCCACAACATCGGATTGGGGCTCCTGTCCGGTGGATCGGTGCGCTACCGCCTCTATTCGGCCTGGGGGCTGTCGGCGATCGACATCACGAAGGTGGTGGTGTTCTGCGGCCTGACGTTCTGGTTGGGGTTTTGTACCCTGGCGGGGGTTTCCTTTATCTGGGCACACAAGCCGTTGGCGATTCCCGAGGTCTTTCACCTGCCGTTCAGCTCCGTTCGTCCACTGGGCATGATCGTTCTCGGGCTGGTCGTTGCGTGGGTTCTTTTGTGCACGTTGAGAAGGACCCCCGTGGGAATCCGCGACTGGAAAATCCAGCTACCCTCGCCCGGCCTTCTGGTGGCGCAGGTGGCGATTTCCTGCGTGGATTGGGCGGTGGCCGGCGCGGTGCTCTACGTCCTGATTCCACCGGAACTCGGGCTGAGCTACATCGCCTTCCTGCGGATCTTCCTGTTGGCCCAAATCCTGGGATTGGGCAGCCAGGTCCCCGGGGGGCTCGGCGTTTTCGAAACCATTGTGCTGTTGTTTTTGTCGCCCACCCCCGAGGCGATCTCTTCGATTTTCGGCTCGCTGCTGGTTTTTCGCGGGATTTACTACCTGCTTCCCCTGACCGTAGGGGCAACCTTGCTCGGCGCCCACGAAGTCTTCCTGAGGCGCGAGGGCGTCAAGCGGTTCGCCCGGATCTTTGGCCAGTGGGTTCCTGGGCTGGTGCCCAATGTGCTGGCTATCACCACTTTTCTGGGCGGTGCGATCCTGCTGTTCTCCGGCGCGACCCCGGCGGTCAGCTGGCGCCTGGCGTGGCTGAAAGACCTCCTTCCCCTTCCGATCATCGAAATTTCCCATTCCCTGGGCAGCCTGGTCGGCGTGGGGCTGCTTCTGCTGGCCTGGGGCCTGCGAATCCGGCTCGATGCGGCCTATGTGCTCACCGCGATTCTTCTGGCCGCGGGAGTTGTGTTCTCCCTGCTCAAAGGGTTCGATTATGAGGAAGCCGTCATTCTGGCGGTCATGCTTGGCGCGCTTCTGCCCTGCCGGAAATATTTCTACCGCAAGGCGCGGCTCTTCAGCGAGCGGTTCACGTTTCCCTGGATTGCCGCGGTGCTGCTGGTCGTGGTCGCTTCGATCTGGCTGGGGCTGTTTTCCCACCGTTACCTGGAGTATTCGGGGGATCTTTGGTGGCGCTTTACGCTCGTGGGCGACGAGACGGCCCGGTTTCTGCGCGCCTCCATGGGCGTCACCGTCGCGCTGCTGGTGTTTGCGATCCTGCGCCTGTTGCGGCCCGCTCGGCCCGAACCGGTCGCGCCCAGCGCCGGCGAGCTGGAACGCGCCCGGACCATTGTTGAAAGCCAGCCGCGCGTCATGGGTTATCTCGCGCTGCTGGGCGACAAGACGTTCCTGTTCAACGAGGCCGGAACGGCTTTCATCATGTACAGCCTCGGGGGACGCAGCTGGATTGCCTTGGGCGACCCGGTCGGCCCCGAAGAAGAATGGGCCGAGCTGTCGTGGCGATACCGGGAAATGTGCGATCGGCACGGCGGCTGGACGGTCTTCTACGGTGTGGGGCCGGAGGATCTTCCGATCTATCTCGACCTGGGATTGACGCTCCTGAAAATCGGCGAGGAAGCGCGTGTCCCGCTCGGAACGTTCTCGCTCGAAGGGCGCGCGCGCAAAAACCTTCGCCAGACCCATACCCGCGTCGAATCCGAAGGGTGCACGTTCGAGATCGTTCCGCCCGAAGGAGTCCCGCAGTTGCTGCCCGAGTTCAAACGGGTTTCCGACATTTGGCTGGAGAGCAAGCACACCCGTGAAAAACGTTTCTCGCTGGGTTTCTTTAACGAAGACTATCTCAAACGATTCCCCGCAGCCGTCGTCCGAAAGAACGGCCAGATTGTCGCGTTTGCCAATATTCTCCCCGGCGCCGGGAAAAAAGAATTGTCGCTCGACCTGATGCGCTACACCCCCGAAATTCGCTTCGGCGTGATGGAGTATCTGTTTGCCAGCCTGATGCTTTGGGGCAAGCAAGAGGGCTATCAGTGGTTCAACCTGGGAATCGCGCCGCTGTCGGGACTGGAAAGGCGCACCCTCGCTCCGCTGTGGAGTCGGCTGGGTGCGTTCGTCTTTCAGCACGGCGAGCACTTCTACAATTTCCAGGGGTTGCGCGCCTACAAGGACAAGTTCGATCCGGAGTGGAGCCCCAAGTACCTGGCTTCGCCGGGCGGCCTGGCCTTGCCGCGCATTGTGGCCAATCTGGCTTCGTTGACCTCGGGCGGTCTCAAGGGCGTCGTGACCAAATGAATCGCATGGAGGGCGGCGTCAACCCACAGGAGACAACTGACCCGGAGAAGGACCTTGTCCTGACCGGACGAAACACACTCTCGTTTATCGGGAGAATGTGACGTTCTACCCCTGGAGTGCGACTTTTGGGAGTTCCTGCCGGCCGGCCCGCAAAACATGATCCCACTTGACAGGCGAGCGCACCCCTTGGTCTGCTTATCGGAATCGTGCGGTCGCGGGCGTGCCGCACTCGGCAAACGCGCCCCACAACGGCCGCGAATGAAAAGGATGATTTGCAGTCTATGGATGGACAGCTCACCGCACGAAAGGGGACCTACGCCGGCCTCTTCCTCGTCGCTCTTTCCACCCTGATGTACGAAATCCTCCTGACCCGGATCTTTAGCGTCACCGTCTGGTATCACCTCGCGTTCTTTGCCATTTCGGTGGCGATGTTTGGGATGACCGTTGGCGCCATCATCGTTTATCTGTGTCCCCACTTTTTCATGGAGGAACGTGCTCCGGCTCAGCTGGCCTTGGCTTCGTTGCTGTTTGCCCTCGCCGTCGTCGCGAGCTTCATGACGCATTTGAGCATCCCTCTGAGCATGAGCATCTCGTTGCTGACGGTGTACTCCTTTGCGCTCACCTATGTGGTCATCGCGGTGCCCTTCATTTTCAGCGGGATCGCCGTCTGTCTCGCCCTGACCCGGTTTCCAAAGCAAGTGAGCCAACTCTACGCAGCCGATCTGGCCGGCGCCGCGTTGGGCTGCGTGCTGCTGATCTATACCCTCAAGCTGACCGACGGCCCGACGGCGGTGATCGCGGTCGCGCTGCTCGGCAGCATCGGCGCGATTTTGTTCGCGGCCAGTGCGCGCGCCGGGAAACTGACGGCCGCCGCGCTGATCGCCAGTCTCCTGCTTTTGACGTTTGTGGTCGGCAACACCGCGCTGGTCCGCCGCCAGTCGCCCCTGCTGCGGCTGATGTGGGTCAAAGGCGCGTACGAACCGCCGCCTCTCTACGAGAAGTGGAATTCGTTTTCGCGCATCCAGGTTGGCGGAAATCCCACCCAACCCCTTTCGCCGCTCGCCGTCAGTTTCAGTCTGGGTTATCCCCTGACCGAGAAGCTGCCGCAACTATATCTCAGCATAGACGCCTGCGCCGGGACCGTGCTGACCAAGTTTCAGGGTAACCTGAAGGACGTCGAATATCTCAAGTACGACCTGGTGAATTTTGTTCACTACCTCCGGCCCGATTCGCGCGTGTTGGTCGTCGGCGTGGGCGGCGGGCGCGACGTTCTTTCCGCGCTGGAGTTCGGGCAGAAGTCGGTCGTGGGCGTCGAGATCAACGAAGAGATTCTCAAGACGGTCAACGGGCGGTTCGGCGATTTCACCGGCCACCTCGATCGCGATCCGCGCGTGACGTTCGTCAACGACGAGGCGCGCAGCTACATCGCCCGTCAGACCGAAAAGTTCGATATCATTCAGACTTCGTTCATTGACACCTGGGCGGCAACGGCGGCCGGCGCGTTTGTGCTCGCCGAAAGCCCGCTCTATACGGTCGAGGCTTGGAAGATTTTCCTCGACCATCTCACGCCCAACGGCGTCGTGACGTTTTCGCGCTGGTACTTCAGGGAACGGCCCGGCGAGGTCTATCGGCTGACTTCGCTGGCCGTGACCGCCCTGATGCAAAAAGGCGTGACCAATCCGCGCGAGCACATCGTGATCGTCCGCTACATGCCGCCGCCCCGGCCCAGCTCGGAGTCCCTGCCCGACGGCGTGGGGACGATCCTCGTCAGTCGCTCCCCGTTTTCGGAGAAAGACCTGGCCACGATCGGAGAAGTCGCCCGGCGGCTGCTGTTTGAGATCGTCCTGAGTCCCAAGGTCGCGCTCGACGAGACGTTCGCAAAGATCGCCTCGGGACAGGGCCTCAAGGAGTTCGCGTCGCAGTATCCGCTCAATATCGCCGCGCCAACGGACGACAGCCCGTTCTTCTTCCACATGCTTCGCCTTCGCAATGTGTTACGCCGCGACCTCTGGCAGCAGGGAACCGTGACCTTCAATATGAAGGCGGTGTTTGTGCTGGCCTCGCTGCTTCTGACCGTGATCGTGCTCACCCTGCTGTGCATCATTGTGCCGCTGACTCTCACGAGCCGGAAAGCCGTGCTCCAGGGCGCCCTGCCGCTTTTCGTCTATTTTGCCGGCATCGGATTCGGCTTCATGTTGATCGAGATATCGCAGTTGCAGCGGCTGATCGTTTTCCTGGGCCATCCAACCTATGGGCTGGCGGTGGTGCTCTTCGCGCTACTGCTGTCGAGCGGCCTGGGCAGCTTCCTGACCGGCAACGTGACTGTCGAGGGCGCGAGAGGGTCGGGCGCGATCCGCCTGCTCATGCTGCTGGGCATCCTGGTTCTTTTTGGTCTGGTCACGCCCTACGCAACGCGGCAGTTCCAGGGGTCGGTCACGCGGCTGCGCATTCTCCTGGCCGTGGCGATTCTCTTTCCGCTGGGCCTGTTCATGGGGATGGCGTTTCCGCTGGGGATGAAAGTGGCGTCGCAGAAGTCGGCCCAGCTGACGCCGTGGCTGTGGGGGATCAATGGCGCGACGTCGGTCTGCGCGTCGGTGCTGGCCGTGGTGATCGCCCTGAGTTCGGGAATCTCGACGAGCTTCTGGACGGGTTTTGGCTGTTACATCGCCGCGGCGCTTGCCTTCCTCTGGGCCTGCCGCGCGGTCGCTCAGCGCGCGACGCCGTAGGTTCTCGCCGGCCGGCGACGCGCGCCGCGGGTCGGCGGTGACTTCCATCCTTTCCCGGCGCCGACTCTTGCTTCTTGCCTCCAAATCACTCCGAGCTTGAGCGACAGGGGATTCTGAAGCATTTGTCAGAAAGACTTAAGTGGCTGCCTGCACAGTTGGCGCCCACGATCTCCTGTCGAAAGGAGCGAGAGCCGTGCGCATCCTGGTGGTGGAAGATGAGGCAAAAGTGGCCAAGGCGCTCAAAGAGGGTCTCGAGGCCGAGCACTATGAGGTCAGCGTGGCGCGCACGGGCGAGGGAGGCTTCTTCCTGGTCAGCGCCCAGACCTTCGACCTTGTGGTACTCGATCTCATGCTGCCGGGCCGCGACGGGCTGGAGGTTCTGACCACGCTGCGGAAGCGCGGGCTGGCCACTCTCGTTCTGATTCTCACGGCCAAAGACGCCATCGAAGATCGCGTGCTGGGTCTCGACAGCGGCGCGGATGACTACCTGGTCAAGCCGTTCGCGTTTCCGGAGCTGCTCGCGCGAATTCGCGTCCTTTTGAGGCGCGGCCGTTCAGACCAACTGCTGCGGCTGAAGCTGGCGGAGCTGGAAATGGACCTGGTCACACGGAAGGTGACGCGCGGCGGGCAAACCCTCCCACTGACCGCCCGCGAGTTTGATCTTCTCGAATATCTCCTTCGCCACCAGGGCTACATCGTTTCGCGCGAGATGCTCGCGCGCGACGTCTGGAAAGAAGCCGGCCGCGCCACACCGCTGGACAACGTCATTGACGTTCACATCGCTCGGCTGCGGCGGAAGGTGGACGGCCCCTTTGACCGGAAGCTCCTGAAGACGGTGCGGGGCGTCGGTTTCGTTTTGCGGGAGGACGCGTGATGAGGTGGCGACCGCGCAGCGTTCGGGTTCGTCTGACGCTTTGGTTCGGCGCCACGTTGGGGCTGGTCATCTTGATCTTTTCGGCGGGAATCTATTTTTTTGTGCAAGAAGGATTGATGCGACAGTTGAACCGACAGTTGAGCCGAGACCTTGCCACCGTGGCCAAAGTCCTCGGCGAAAAGCCCAGTGACCTTTCTGAGATAGAGGAATACGGAGTGGAGTTCGTGTACCTCTCGCAGGGCGGCGGCCTGATCTATCGCAGCGAGGATTGGCGCCGCGCGGGATTGGACAAGGCCCTTGACCACCACGACCGCGACAAAGAGCCCGAACCGGCCCGGCAAGACGCGGCAGTGAGTGGCGTCGCGCACACGGAACCAAGGCCTTCCGCCCGGCAACAGACGGGAGCCCGGGGAGAGGTGAAAGCGGGTAATGACGAGGATGAGCGTGACGAGGAAGACCTGAACACCGGACATCCCTGGTCCTGGACTTCTCACGCGGGGCGGTCCTATCGCTTGTTGTCGGGCCACCCACGCTCCGGCGGCCAGTACCTTCAGATCGTCGTTGCGCAGGACGAGAAACCGATCCGGCGGAGCCTGAAAGCGCTGGCGGGGATGTTGCTGATCGGATTTCCGTGTGCGATTCTTCTGGCGATGATCGGCGGATATTTTCTGGCCGGGCGGCTTTTGTCGCCGGTCGGCGCCATGGCCTCGAAGGCCCGGGAGATCACGGCCGAGCGGCTCTCCGAGCGTCTGCCCGTCGCCAATCCCGACGATGAGTTCGGCCGGATGGCGACCGTTTTCAACGACACGCTGGCCCGTCTCGGGGATTCCTTCGAGCGCCTTCGCCATTTCACGGCCGATGCTTCACACGAGCTGCGCACGCCACTGACGGCCATCCGCAGCGTCGGCGAGGTGGCGCTCCAGGACGATCTCGATCTCGCGCGGTGCCGCGACGTCATCGGCAGCATGCTCGAAGAGGCCGATCGGCTGGCGCGGCTCGTGGATAGCTTGTTGATCTTGACCCGCGCCGATTCCGGGAGCGCGCACTTGAACCGCGAGCCGCTGGACCTGACCGCGCTGATCAACGACGTGACCGACTGCCTCGGCGTGCTGGCGGAAGAAAAAGGACAGTCGCTGGCGGTGGAGATTGTGGACCCGCTCACGGTCGAAGCCGACCGCACGACGCTGCGCCAGGCGCTGATCAACCTGTTGGACAACGCCATCAAGTTCACGCCGTCCGGCGGGCACATCCGCGTGAGGGCCAAACGGGTCCATGACCACGCCGCCGTCGAAGTCTGTGACGACGGCCCGGGAATTCCCCGAGAGCATCACGAGAAGATCTTCGAACGCTTCCATCGCGTCGGAAAAGACCGCTCGAGCGAAACGGGTGGAGCGGGGCTCGGGCTGGCCATCGCGCGCTGGGCGGTCGAGATCAATGGGGGACGCATCGAGCTGGAAAGCGACGAAGGTCGCGGGAGCACATTTCGCATCGCTCTTCCGGAGCACAAGGGAGGTGAGGTCGCACCGGCATAGGATGACCCGAAGCACGACCGATGCTTCGGGACGCAGTTTTCGTTGTGGGTGGACGTAGCCCAAGACAATCACAGATTCAGGAGGGTAGAATAATGAAGGCGAACTATCGTCGGATCGTGATCGGCGCGGCCATCGTCGCGCTGGCGCTGTGGCTGGTTCCTTCACGGTGGGCTGTTGCCGCCGAAAAGGAAGGAGAGAAAGAAAACGATGAGCAGGTGGTGAAATTCTCGCAGTTGCCTCGCGCCGTGCAGGAAACGTTGAAGCGCGAGAGCAAGGGCGGCAAGATCGGCGAGATCAAGGGCAAGGAAGACCGCGCCGAACGCAAGGGCAAGCTGCTCGCGAAGGGAGCCGAAGAAGAGGAAGAGAAAGAAAAGGCCGGCGGCAAGGAAGAGCGCGGCGAGATCAAGGGTAAGGAAGACCGCGCCGAACGCAAGG
>Ga0315282_10014042_pt1 | contig 11978 bp, 9 predicted proteins | sample YL17G07_20_MG_FD_203693 | JGI IMG/M metagenome (GOLD analysis project Ga0315282, IMG submission 203693) | Sediment microbial communities from Yellowstone Lake, YNP, Wyoming, USA - YL17G07_20 | ecosystem: Environmental > Aquatic > Freshwater > Lake > Sediment | place: USA: Wyoming | collected... | reverse complement strand
AGCGCGAGCACGGCTGTCTTCGCCTCCGTGTGCAAGGCCATTCCGACCTTCATGCCTTCGAAAACCTTCTCCTTGACCATCCGTTCTCTGATCTTGCCGAGGACCTTCATGTGGGTCCTCGCCCATTCGATCCTGTTGACGCCCTTCTCGAGCAACTCGTTCTTGGCCATGCTACCGTCAGCTAATCGGATGGTCCATTAATAACTGTTGTTCCGCCGAGGTCAGCGATTGTGAAAACGCTCAAGGTTTCCAGCCATTCCCTTCGACACGAGCCTTAGGTTCTCGTCCTTGTCGTAGCTAGACAATGCGAGCTTGGCCGCTCGGGAATCTTCGGCGAGATCCTCAACATTCTTGATGAGCTCCGGAATCGCTCGCGTGAGTTCGTCGACTATCGTGATAGTCGCGTTCGTGGCAGTACGGGACATCGGGTTCAAGTCGATGGCGATGGTCTTCTTGCCCATCTTCGCCAGCGCCTCTGCCCTGTCGCCATCCTCAAGCGGTATGAGCACGACATCGGCCATGCCAATCCCATCTTTCGTGCACAGACCACGGAGGCTGTCCAGTCCAGGAATCTTCGCATCGGGCAAGAACCCCAGAACGTTCTTCGCTCCGTGCTTGACCAAGACCTTCTCGATCTTGGTCACGCGCTCGTCGGTGCGGTGGAAGAGACCGATCTCTATGCGTGCCTTGGATACCTGTGAAAGCCTCACGACCTCTGCTGCACTCAGGGCTGCGACGTTCCCGTTGACTGATATGACCGGCCTTTTCGCTTTGAGCAGAAGAGCGGCTGCCGCGCGGGAGGCGGCTCTTCCTTCCTTGGTGGTCCGCTCTCCGAGAAGATAGTCGAACATCTCACCGCGACCGTGCGCGATGAGCCCCTGCGGCACCACGATCCCTTCTTTGAAGCCCTCGACGAGCCTCTCCCTTCGAACGAGGGATTCGTAGCGCGGATGCGTTGCTGGGATATCAGTCATCAGACCTCCACTGGAAATGTACCACCAGGTGACCCATCTAGGGTCGCCAGGTCCAAGACCGGAGTGGGGCTCAAAGCTTAAATACCTTGAGGAAAACATTATATATAGACTAGAGCATTGGCCCGATAACACAAACTATTTATAAGATTCGGTGAGCCCGGTGCGTCTTCTCGGTGTGGTGCAGGACATATCGCATGACGGGAAGCTCATCGTCAAAGCGAGGTTCGCTCCGAGTCCTAGAGAGCTTGTGAGGGATAATCTGAAAGCGGAGGTCGGTAGGGTCTCGAAGGTATTCGGCCCTGTTCGAGCTCCATACGTTGCGATCGAACCGAGGAAGGAACTGAAGACCCTTGCTGTGCTCGGCAAGGAGGTCTACGTTCAAACTAGAACGGAGGGGGACTATGGCAAAGGTAAGAGAAGAAACTGAACAAGTGGAGAGATGCCCAGAGTGCAACAGCTCTCACCTGGTGAGAAACTACGAACGGGGAGAACTAGTGTGCGAGGACTGCGGGATTGTCCTCGACGACCAGCTCATAGACCAGGGGCCCGAGTGGAGGGCCTTCGACGTCGAGCAGGGTGAGAAGAGGGCCAGGACCGGCGCTCCGATGACCTATACCATTCACGACAAGGGACTTTCGACCGAGATCTCTTGGAAGAACAAGGACTCGTACGGGAAGAGCATCCCGACGAGGAACAGGGCGCAACTGTACAGACTGAGGAAGTGGCAGCGCAGGATCAGGGTGTCCAATGCCACGGAGAGGAATCTTGCATTCGCGCTGAGCGAGCTGGACAGGATGGCCTCTTCGATGGGCCTCCCGAGGAACGTCAGGGAGACCGCGGCGATGACCTACAGGAAGGCCGTCAACAAGAACCTGATCCGAGGAAGGAGCATCGAGGGCGTGGTGGCCGCATCGCTGTACGCCGCCTGCAGGCAGTGCAACGTCCCGAGGACGCTCGACGAGGTTGCGAACTCGTCCAGGGTCGGTCGGAAGGAGATTGGCAGGACATACAGGTTCATGACGAGGGAGTTGAAGCTCAAGCTCATGCCCACGAAGCCCCAGGACTACATATCGAGGTTCTGTTCGGAGCTGAAGCTGTCCGGCGAGGTCCAATCGAAGGCCGCGGACATACTCAAGGACGCCGCGAAGAAGGAGCTGACCTCAGGCAGGGGACCCACTGGCGTGGCCGCAGCCGCGATATACATCTCGTCCATCCTGTGCAACGAGCGCAGGACCCAGAGAGAGGTCGCAGACATCGCGGGCGTGACAGAGGTCACGATCAGGAACCGGTACAAGGAGCTTACCGAGAAGCTGGGGATCGAAGTCCAGCTGTAGGTCGGCCTCAACCAAACCATTTTCGGAAACCCCTTTCTCCCTTTCGCTCAATTGCTGATAGAAGACTCGCGCACATCCAGCCGAAGCCAAGAGCCATCCGGCTGGTGTCTGCCGGGACTCCTCCGATGACTTTATCTGCGACGGATATCCATCTCAAGATGCTGGATGTGGAGAAAATGGCTGGCGATTATGGTCCGCGCACCATTCCGGCTCCCGCGCCTGAGGATGACGAACAGGAAGAACGGGAGCCGCACTGGGCCTGGTATCTGCTGTACCTAGGCATTCTAGCGATTGCGGTCTTTGGCACGTTCTTCTTCTGGTTGATTCCTTAAGGTTCAGCCTGGCGGCGAGCGCGAAGTCCCAGGCGAGACTCAAACCCCTTTTCGAGTCTTCAATTTCGGGACGAATCCATTTCTTCTGCGCAGTAAAGGAGATACATATTTTAGCAGCACAACTATTCGCTAGAATGGCGAGAAACTTGGTGAAGATAGGCATCAACGGCTTTGGAAGGATCGGCAGGAACGCCTACCGCGCTACGCTCGAGATGCGCGGCTTCGGGAAGGAGTTCGATATCGTCGCGGTGAACGATGTCGCTCCCGTCGACTCACTCGCATATTTACTGAAGTACGACTCCGTCTACGGCAAGCTGGACAATGAGGTAAAGGTGGAAGGTTCCGGGATCTCGGTTGATGGTCGGAGACTGGAGATAACTCAGCTCAAGGACCCCGGCGAGATCCCCTGGAGAAAGTTCGGGGTCGATGTCGTCATCGAATCCACAGGCCTGTTCACGGACAAGGAGAAAGCAGCGAAGCACCTCCTTGGCGGGGCGAAGAAGGTGATAATCTCCGCGCCGTCGAAGGACGCGGACGTCATGCTGGTCCTTGGCGTCAACATGGAGATGTACGACCGCCCAAAGCACAATGTGATCTCGATGGGGTCGTGCACGACCGGCAGCCTGGCGCCGCCGGCCAAGGTGCTCAATGACAAGTTCGGCATCGAGCGAGGGACGTTGCTGACCATCCATGCCTACACGGCGGACCAGAGGATCACTGACCTCCCGCACAAGGACTTCAGACGAGGCAGGGCCGCTGGCCTATCGATCATCCCCACCTCGACCGGGGCCGCGAAGGCGATCGGCAAAGTCATCCCGGCACTCGACGGAAAGATGAACGGGATATCGATGCGAGTTCCCACTCCGTGCGGATCGGTGACTGACATCACCTTCGACAGCAAGGTGGATGTCACCGCGGAGGAGCTGAACAAGGCCCTGCTCGAAGCGTCACAGGGGAAGATGAAGGGCATCCTCGGGTACTGCACCGACCCGATCGTCTCCACGGACATCATAGGCGACCCGCACTCCGCCGTCATCGACTCACTGTTGACGATGGTCGTCCAGAAGAGGTTCGCGAAGGTGTTCTCGTGGTACGACAACGAATGGGGCTACGCGAACAGGCTCGTCGAGCTCGCTCCGAAGCTGCTGTGATCAGGGGCGATACCTGCTCAGGCTGACGTACTCGACCTCCTTTTTGGACACTTTTCCGAGGAGGATCTCCTTCTTCACGCCGTGCGCCAGCCTCACCGCCCTGCTCACCTCGGGCCACATCGCTTTGTAGTTCTCGGGCACCGCGTGCACCAGGTATCGAGCGTGCTGCGTGTTCTGATCGCCCTCGTATGCCCGGAAGTGCGAGCCGTACTTGAACCCGGTCTTGACGATCAAGCCCCTGCCCTTCAGGTCCTTGAACGCAACAAGTCTGAGATCGAAGTCCGGCTGCAGCGCCCTCGCCCTCCTCTTCAGAGACGCGAGGTTGACAGAGCGGCCGACCTTCGCATCGGTCAGCTTCAGGGCGCCGAGCTCGACCAGGAAGGCCGCCTCGATGAGCGAGAGTTGGAGAGTGGGACCGATCTGCTTGCCGAAGTTGTGGCCTCCGCTGTGCAATGCCAGCACGCTCTCAGGGTCGGGTATCAGGACCCGGTCAGCCATGAGGACGCCGTCCATCGTCCTGCTCAGATCCACGGCTCCGAGCTTGCCCTTCGGGGCGACGCGCTTGACATCGTAATAGGTGACGTCGCTCTCCTCATCGACCACTGCCAGCAGCAACTTCTTCCTGACATCGTTGGTCCGGTCCAAGTGCTCGAGCGACTTGCTGAGGTCGAATGTCGAGCGCTCAGAGATCGCCGACACCCACCACTTGCTCGGGGTCTTGGTCGGCGTTCCTCCTCGTGGGAACACCCTGAAATCGAGCGGAGGCTGGCCCAGCTTGACGATGTATCCCCTCTGCCGGAGCTCCCGATAGACGAGGTATCTCACCTCGAAACCCTCGGAGGACCTGTGGCCGAGCATGAGCAGAGCGCTTGCGCTCAGCTTCTTGTCATCCGAGAGGATATCGAGCCTCTCCGACTCGACGAGGTAGATGGCCTCCATGAGGTCGAGCTTGAGGCCTCCCCCCGTCTGGGGTATCCCATAGTGGCCCTTGTTGTGTATCTGGCTGGCCTCTGTCTGGTCCTCGATCAGCACATCGTTCCCGGCAAGCTTGCCCGTCATCCACCCTGCATATGAACGGGTGGCTATTACTCTGTTTCTCACGATGGTCCCAGAGATCTTTTGAATGGGTGCCGGGATATGCGGGTCGGAGTATGGATCTTGACGGGGATATCGCGGGAGTTCAAGAGGCGCGACCGACTGTATCACATCCAGGCTGAGCCATCGGTCGTGAGAGCCCGTGTCCGGAACCTCTCCTCGCCGCTCAATCACGAATATGTGATCGCGTGGGAGATACAGGATTCTCCACCTATGACCAGGATCTCCATCAGGGAGACCGATGACCTCGAATCTCAGGTCCTTTTGGGGTTCAAGCACCCTGAACTCGGGCCTCGGCGCGGAGAAGACCTCGTCAAGGAGGTCAGCGAGCTCCTTCACAGGATTGACAACAACTCACCCGATGTCATTGAGGCATTCCGCCTCGTCATCAGGAAGACCAGAGACTCGTACGCGTCCGAGAGCGATAGGAGACGCATCGACATCCTGTTCGGTAGGACGACCTGAGAGGAGATGCACATGCACCTGAGCGCCGGCCAGTACACGGCGATCCTGCTCAGTGCCCCCATTGATTCTTCCCTAGGACCTGAACTCCTTTACGCGGTCTGCCATATCCGATAGCCGGCGTTGAACCAGGCCGTTGATGCTGTCTCTTGGATAGGAGCCGCCATCTTTCCTCGCTCCCGCGCTGACGCCGGTCAGATGCTCGATGCCCTCGTTGATGGTCGCAACGGACCAGATGTGGAACTTCTTCGTCTTCATGGCGTCGAGCACCTCCTCTTTGAGCATGAGGTTCTGGACATTGCTCTGCGGGATCATGACGCCCTGCCTTCCCGTCAGCCCGTGGAGCTTGCAGACCTCGAAGTATCCCTCGATCTTCTCGTTGACTCCCCCGATGGCCTGGACCTCGCCCTTCTGGTTCACCGAACCGGTCACGGCGACGCTCTGGGTGATGGGTTTGCCGGACAGGGCAGACAAGATGGCGTACAGCTCCGTGCTGGAAGCGCTGTCACCGTCCACGCCGGAGTAGCTCTGCTCGAAGGTGAGCTTGGCCGTGAGGCTGAGCGGCTTCTCCTTGGCGTAGTTGTCGTTTAGATAACCGCCGATGATCACCACGCCCTTGGTGTGAGTCGGGCCGCTCATCTGGGCCTCCCTCTCGACGTTCACGAGCCCTTCCTTGCCGACGCCGATGGATGCGGTGATCTTCGAAGGCATACCGAACTCATAGTCGCCCATGGCCAGTACCGAGAGGCCATTCACCTGGCCGACCTTCGCCCCGTCAGTCTCTATCAGGAGGACTTTCTTCTTCACCATCTCCTGGAGCTTCATCTGGATCATGTTGGAGCGGTAGATCTTCTCCTCCAGCGCTTTGTTGATGTGCTTCCTCGTTATGACCTTCGCCTTGCTCTCCATTGCGTAGAAGTTCGCTTCGCGGATGACGTTCGCCACCTCGGCGAAGAGGGTGGCCATCTTGTTCTTGTCCTCCACCATCCGAGAGCTGTGCTCGATAACGGCCGCCAGTCCGGTCGGATCCACGTGCAGGAGCTTCTCTTTGGTGCAGAGCGTGCAGACGAAGTTCCCGTAGAGCTTGATGTTCTCTTCGTTCCTGTCCATGGAAGTGTCGAAATCCGCCTTGACCTTGAAGAGCTCGCGGAAGTCCTTGTCCATGGAGTAGAGTATCTCGTACGCCTCGGGATCGCCGACCAGCACCACTTTCGCACTGAACGGGATAGGTCGCGGCCTGAGCGACTTCGTGACCATGTAGCCCATGCGTGCCGCTGGCTCCTCGATCTCCAACTTCTCGTTCGAGAGGGTCTGCTTGAGGCTTGGCCATGTGAGGGGGTCCGCGAAAAGGCTTTCCACTGGCATGACCAGGAAACCGCCGTTGGCCTTGTGCGCCACACCGCCCCGTATCATGGTGTAGTCGGTGAATAGGGTACCGAACCTAGCCTCCTTCTCAGCCGCCCCGAAGACGCGAGTGTATGACGGGTTCATCTCGATCTCGACGGGTGCCCCTTTGAGCTTCGAGTTGTCTACGATCAGGTTGACTGCGTAGTTGCGCTCCGGTCCGTCCGTCGGGATCGCCATGTCCATCGGTCCCGGCTGGGGCTGTTCCCCCTGGACAATCGCCGGCACGTTGTCCAGTATGTCACTCTCAACCTCCTTGATGAATTCGAGGACGTCCGGGAATCCCCCGAAAACCTGCCTGATGCCGGTCAGCCGAGGCTCCAGGACGTAGGTCGCGACCTCCCGGTTCAACTTGACTAGCTTCTCCTCCGCCTCCTTGTCCAGGTTCCTGAGCTTTATCAGGGATCCCTGGACATTGCCCTGGAGTGCTTCTCTTCGCTTCTCGATATCCTTCCGCACACTCGGGGCGAGCTGGGCAAGCTCCTCCTCACTCACGGGCTTCCCTTCTATCACTGGCACGAGCAAGAGCCCGATCGGCGACTGGACGATCTGGAATCCCGCGTCCGCCGTCAGCTTGTTGAGGCTGTCTACGAACTCCTTTCTCTCAGAATCAATGCTCTTCAGCGTTGCGCTTCTCTTCTGGGCGTATTCGTTGCTCTCGAAGGCCTCCCTGAGGGAGGCGGCGATGCCAGCCACGAACTTGTCCATCTCCTTCTCCAGTTCGACGCCCTTCCCGGCAGGAAGACGGAGCGCGTTCGGCTCTGTGGGGTCCTGGAAGTTGTTCACGTAGACCCAGTCATCCGGCACCGGCATCTCCTTCGCCATATCGCGGATGAAGCTCTCCACCGTTGTCTTCCGCCCTGTGCCTGGCATGCCGGATGTGTAGATGTTGAAGCCTTTGTTCTTAATGCGAAGCCCGAACTGCAACGCCTTGACGGCCCTGCCCTGACCGATGATCTCCGTCAATGGCGCCAGCTCTGCCGTAGACCTGCATTCGAACGCGACCTCAGGACAGAAGTTCCTGGCATCCCTGTAGCTAAGCTCCTGAATCATCACCCCGCCTCCTTGGACCAGCTGGTTATGGCGGGTACCCGGAGATAAGCCCTGCGCCTTCTCTATCACTGAAAGCGCTCGCTTCTGGTTGTCGTCGAACCGGTCCCGAGGGGCATCAGAGATTTTGGACCACCTTACTTGGGGACTTGAAGGTACTGTAGCGGGACCGGTTGCTAACCTCCCCCTCATCTCGAGGGAGAGAAATGCATTTTTCCAAAGCGATTGACCAGGAAATCGATGACAAGCTCACGCAGTCGATTCTGAGGTACAGTCGAGGATAATCTTTCTGCCGTCGGGAGAACGGACTGCATCAGGGCTGGGACTCGATCGTTCAGATTGGATTGGCGCCAACTGATGGCGCATGCTCGTATGGGAATGGCTAATTGGCCGGTTCTTCTGGCTCGTCAGCCAGCCTCCCCGATATCCCGCGAAGTTTGTGTAATGATTATATAGAAGTTCTAACATAGTCAAAGCTAGTCGAAGGACGTAGCGGAATCTGGAGATGCGAATCATGATACGAAGAAAGAACAAGAAAACGGAAATCGTCCCGAAGGAATACTGGGCACCCACTACTGACCCCATGGCACTCCTGCACGACATGGACAGGCTGTTCGATGAGTTCAGGACGGAGTGGGAGAGCACATTCCTGCCGCCGGCGCGACTTTCGGCCGACACCATCAGGAAGCCCCTCTTGGACCTCGCCGACAACGGAAAGGAGTACGTCGTGACGGCCGAACTTCCTGGGATCACGAAGGAAGACCTCAACGTCGAGGTAACGGAGAACAGCATAGAGATCTCCTCCGAGAAGAAGATCGAAGAGAAGGAAGATAAGGAGGGATACATCCGGAGGGAACGACGCTATTCCAACTTCTACCGGTCCATTCCGCTTCCCGACGATATTCTCCCAGGGAAGGCGGACGCGGAGCTCAAGGAAGGCGTTCTCACCGTGAAGCTGCCGAAGGCGAAGCCCGAGGAGAAGAAGGCGAAGAAGCTTCCGGTGAAGTGATCCGCCTACTTGTAGGCGGACTCCTTTCATTCATGTCATCTCAATCGTGACTCGAACGCGAACCATCACTTGGCGAAGATCATGGCAGAGAAGAAAGAGAAGATCCTGCGTGTCGTCCAGGCCAAATCCGCGGACGATGGCAAGGGAATTGCGAGGGTGGACCCTGCTCTCATGAAGATACTGACGCTGGAGCAAGGTGACACGGTGGTCATCGAGGGGACTAAGAGCACCGCCGCGACCGCATATGCGGGCTTCCCTGAGGACGAGAATCGTGGGATCATCAGGATAGACGGGACGATCCGTAAGAACGCTGGCGTCAGTCTCGACGACAAGGTCGGCATCAGGAAGGTCGTGCCAAAACCAGCGAACAAGGTCATTCTCGCGCCAACGCAGCCATTGAAGATCATGGGCGGGGAGGAGTACCTTGTTCAGACACTCGAGGGGAGGCCCGTGATGAAGGGCGACCTCCTCGAGATAAACATCATGGGCAGGAAGTTCGACCTGGTGGTCAAGGGAATAGCGCCTGGGACCGAGGTCGCGATGATACAGAACTTCACCGAGATCAAGCTGAGCGAGAGACCTGCCAAGGAAGAAGCGGCGAAGGGTCCGAAGGTGGCCTATGAGGACATCGGCGGGCTGCACGAGGAAGTCGACAAGGTCAGGGAGATGATCGAGCTGCCGCTCAGGCACCCGGAGCTGTTCGAGAAGCTTGGCGTCGAAGCGCCCAAAGGCGTCCTGCTGCACGGGCCGCCAGGCACTGGCAAGACGCTTCTCGCAAAGGCGGTCGCATCCGAGACGAGCGCGAACTTCATTTCCATCGGCGGGCCCGAGATAATGAGCAAGTTCTATGGCGAGAGCGAGGAGCGGCTCAGGGAGATATTCAAGGAGGCGGCTGAGAACGCCCCGAGCATCATATTCATCGACGAGATAGACTCCATCGCGCCCAAGCGTGAGGAGGTCACCGGGGAGACCGAGCGCCGTGTGGTCGCGCAGCTGCTCGCGCTCATGGACGGCATTGCAGGCCGGGGGAAGGTGGTCGTGATAGGCGCGACCAACCGCGTCAACGCGCTGGATCCCGCCCTGAGACGACCGGGAAGGTTCGACAGAGAGATCGAGCTGCCCATACCTGACAAGGATGGCAGGTTCGAGATAATCCAGATACACACCCGGGGGATGCCTCTGGCAGATGACGTCGATCTGCTCCAGCTCGCCACCATAACCCACGGTTACGTCGGGGCGGACCTCGCAGCGCTCGCAAGGGAGGCCGCCATGCGCGCACTCAGGAGGATCCTCCCGAACATCAACCTCGAGGCCGAGACCATCCCTGCGGAGATCCTCAACAGCCTCAAGGTGACGATGGACGATTTCATGAACGCCTACAGGGAGCTCCAGCCTTCGACGCTTCGAGAGGTCTTGCTCGAGACTCCGAACGTCAAGTGGGAGGACGTGGGCGGCCTGGAGGAGGCGAAGCAGGAGCTCATGGAATCGGTCGAATGGCCATTGAGGTACGGTGGCCTGTTCAAGCACATGAACGCCCTGCCACCGAAAGGCATACTTCTATACGGACCGCCCGGGACCGGCAAGACGCTGCTCGCGAAAGCCGTCGCCACCGAGAGCCAGTCCAACTTCATAGCCGTGAAAGGGCCCGAGCTGCTGTCCAAATGGGTCGGGGAGAGCGAGAAGGCGGTGAGGGAGATCTTCAGAAAGGCCCGTCAGGCCTCCCCGTGCGTCATATTCCTCGATGAGATCGATTCCATCGCCCCGGTCAGGGGCACCGCGCACGACCAGGGCGTGACCGAGAGGGTCGTGAGCCAGGTCCTGACGGAGATGGATGGACTGGAACCTCTTCACAATGTCGTGGTCATAGCCGCCACGAACAGGCTGGACATGCTCGATCCCGCGCTCGTACGTCCTGGTAGGTTCGACAGGCTGGTCTACATCGGCCCGCCGAACCTGGAGGCAAGGAAGGAGATACTCAAGATCCACTCCAAGGGCAAGCCGTTGGACAAGGACGTCGACCTGGACAAACTGGCCGTGAAGATGGAGAATTACACTGGTGCCGAGATAGCCGCGGTGTGCAACGAAGCCGTCATGCTGTCCATCAGGGACTACGTGCTCGGCGGGGGCGACCTCGAGGAGGAGAAGGTCAAGCAGGTCAGGGTGGGCATGAAGTACTTCGAGAAGGCCATGGAGAACGTCGAGCCCCTTAGTGAGGGCGATTTAAAGAAATACGAGAACGTATCCCTTAGTACGATGTACCGCTGAGGGATCCGGGCATCCACTGAGCTGGGCACAAGGGAACATAGGGCGAAGGTACTGAACATGGCTGTCAAGAGGGAAGAGCTGCTTGCAAGGGTCCGAGAGACCCTCGTCAAGACGGGGTTCTTCGTCTCGGACCCACACAACATCAGGAGCATCAGCTTCGACATGATCGCACGCAGGGACAAGCAGCTCCTGATCATCAAGGCCCTATCGAACATCGATTCACTGTCAAGCGACGACGCGGAGGAGCTCAGGATCCTCGCGACCACTCTCGATGGCAAGCCGATGGTCATCGGACTCCACTCGAGCTCCGGGGATCTCGGGGAAGGGATCCTCTATTCTCGGTTCGGCATCCCCATCATCTCCGAAGCCACATTCCACGAGCACATGCTGGAGGGCATCCCGCCGTTCGTGTACGCCGCTCCCGGGGGCCTGTACGTGCGGCTCGATGGTGAGACACTGCGGAGAATAAGGACCGAGAGAAACATCTCGCTGGGAACGCTCGCGGAGATCGCAGGCGTCTCGAGGAAGGCCATCCAGATGTACGAGAGCGGCATGGGCGCGATGATAGACATCGCCACGAAGATAGAGGAGTTCCTGAACGAACCCATCGTTGTCCCGCTCAACCCGTTCTCCTATACGGCGGATGTGGCAAGGACGCTGAGGTCCTTCGACGAGTTCGAGGGGCTCAACAAGGACGTGTTCCAGCTCCTCAAGGAGATCGGATACTCCGTCGTGCCTACGATACGATGCCCGTTCGATGCGCTGGCCAAGGAGGACGAGATGCTGTTGCTCGCAGGGATAGGCCACGACGACTTGATGACCATACGCAAGGCCAGGGTCGTCGGCAACATATCCAGGGTGACGGAGAAGAAGTCTGTCATATTCGTAAGACGAGAGACCTC
>Ga0315282_10014041_pt1 | contig 11979 bp, 8 predicted proteins | sample YL17G07_20_MG_FD_203693 | JGI IMG/M metagenome (GOLD analysis project Ga0315282, IMG submission 203693) | Sediment microbial communities from Yellowstone Lake, YNP, Wyoming, USA - YL17G07_20 | ecosystem: Environmental > Aquatic > Freshwater > Lake > Sediment | place: USA: Wyoming | collected... | reverse complement strand
GATCCGTCGGAGGCGAAACGCGTGACGTTCACCGAGATCACGCGGGACGCCATCCTCGAGGCCTTCCGGCACCCCAGGCAGATCGACATGCAGCTGTTCGACGCCCAGGAGGCCCGCCGGGTGCTGGACCGACTCGTCGGCTACCAGATCTCGCCGATCCTGTGGCGAAGGGTCCGTCCCGGCCTCTCGGCCGGCCGGGTCCAGTCCGTGGCCGTCCGACTGATCGTCGAGCGCGAGCGCGAGATCCGCGCGTTCACGCCGGTCGAGTACTGGAGCGTCGACGTCAGGCTCACCCCCGACACGGGCGAGCAACCCTTCCTCGCGCGACTCGCGGAAGTGCCGGAGGGCAGGCTGGCCGGCTCGCCGGACAAGAAAGGCGTCTTGCTCTCGACGGAGGCCGATGCGGCGAGGCACGTCGAGCGGCTGAACGGCGCCGCCTACCGCGTGACGAACGTCGAGCGCAAGGAGCGCAAGCGCTCGCCCGCGCCGCCGTTCACGACCTCGACGCTGCAGCAGGAAGCCGCCCGCAAGCTCGGGTTCGGCGCTCGCAAGACGATGTCCATCGCTCAGCGCCTATACGAGGGCGTGGACCTGCCCGGTGAGGGCACGGTCGGGCTGATCACCTACATGCGGACCGACTCCGTGAACCTGGCCGAGACCGCGCTGCGCGAGATCACCGAGGTCGTTCGGACGGAGTTCGGTGAGGCGTACGTGCTGAAGGCTCCGCGCCGCTACAAGACCCGGTCGCGTGGGGCGCAGGAGGCCCACGAGGCCATCCGCCCAACCTCCGTGCTGCGGACGCCCGCGCGGGTCGCGTCGGCGCTCGGTCGCGACCAACTCCGCCTGTACGCACTCATCTGGCAGCGCACCGTGGCTACGCAGATGGCCGAGGCGCGCTTCAACCAGGTTGGCGTCGACGTCGAGGCGATCGCGGACGGCGTTCGCTACGGGCTGCGCGCGACCGGCCAGACCCTCGCTTTCGACGGTTTCATCCGCGTGTACACCGAGGGTCGCGACGAGGGGCCCGACGAGGACGAGGAGGCCCGCCTCCCGGAGCTGACTGCGGGGCAGGCGCTGCGGATGCTCGGCGTCCTGCCGGAGCAGCACTTCACGCAGCCGCCGCCCCGGTACTCGGAGGCGTCGCTCGTGAAGACGCTCGAGGAGCTCGGCATCGGCCGCCCGTCCACCTACGCCTCGATCATCTCGACCATCCAGGAACGTGGGTACGTGCGCCTGAGGGACAAGCGCTTCTTCCCCGAGGATGTGGGCGAGGTCGTCACGGACGGTCTGATCGAGCACTTCTCCGACATATTCGACGTGCACTTCACCGCGGAGATGGAGGAGGAACTCGACGAGATCGCCGAGGGGCAGGCCGGTCGGACACAGGTGCTCCGCGAGTTCTACGACCCGTTCAAAGAGGCGCTCGACCGGGCGGAGGAGAAGTTCGAGCGCTACGTCGAGGACCTCGACGAGGACTGTCCGAAGTGCGTCGAAGAGGGACGAACGCCTCCCGGTCGCCTGCAGAAGCGCCTCGGCAAGTACGGTTTCTTCGTCGGCTGTACCCGCTTCGCGGACGAGGACGGGGGGTGCCGCTACGTCCGGAACCTGAACGGCGAGGAGCGCGCGGAGCCCGAGGTGCTCGACGAGACCTGCCCCGAGTGCGGACGGCAGCTCCAGAGGAAGGTCGGGCGCTTCGGACCGTTCGTCGGGTGCTCCGGCTACCCGGAGTGCAGGTACATCAAGAAGGAGTCACCGAAGCGCACCGGCGTCACCTGTCCGCAGTGCGGGAAAGGCGAGCTCGTCGAGAAGAGCACCCGGTTCGGTGCGTTCTTCGGGTGCGATCGGTACCCGGAGTGCGACCTCGCGGTCAACAACCCGCCGTACCCGGACCGGCCCTGTCCCGAGTGCGGGTCGGTCCTGCTCCGGCGGCCGAAGAGCTACCGCTGCTGGAACTGCGGCTGCGAGCTCGACATGGGGTTCACCGTCAAGAGACATGGGGACCCGGAGGTCGAGGCTGCGGCGCGGGAGGCGAAGGCGGCGGCGAGGAAGTTGCGGTCGAAGGGGCGGGTGAAGGCGCGATCGAAGGCGCGCAAGAGGCCGTCGGCCGGTCGGGCCACAGCGGAGGGCTAGTTGTCGAGCATCGCCGACGAGGTCGCGCAGCTTCGCGGGACGAGGTCGGCGACCCTCAAGGACCTCCTCAGGCACCCCGCGTTCTCGCGTCTGTTGGCCGCGATGTCGGTGTCCTCGCTGGGCGACTGGGTCGGTTTCACGGCGGTCCTGGCTCTCGTGACGCGGATCGGCGGGAAAGGTGCGGCCGCCGCCTTCGCGACGTCGGGCGTGATGCTCGTTCGGATGCTGCCGGCGGTTCTGTTCGGTCCGGTGGCGGGGGCGCTCGTCGATCGCATGGACCGCAAGCGCATCATGATCGTCGCCGACGTCTCGCGCGGGGTCCTCTACGGCTCGATGCCCTTCCTGCCCCGCCTATGGACGATCTACATCCTGTCGTTCGTGATCGAGAGCCTGTCGCTCTTGTGGACCCCGGCGCGGGACGCTTCGCTACCGAACCTGGTATCCGGCCGACAGTTGCCGAACGCGAACTCGATCGGCCTCATCACGACCTACGGCACACTCCCGGTGGGAGGGGCGGTGTACGCGATCCTCGCGCTCGTCTCGACGAACCTGCTCGGCGCGAACATCGCGTACTTCCGGCACAGTCCCGAATCGCTCGCGCTGTGGCTCGACGCCGGGACGTTCCTCTTCTCGGCCTTCATGGTGAGCGGGATCCCCATCCGCACCCCGGCGGCGCGCAGGTTCGAGCGGTTCGACATGTCGCGCGCGTGGCGGGACATCGTCGACGGGTTCCAGTTCCTACGGGAGAACTCCCTCGCTTCCGCCATGACGATCGGCATCGTCGTCGCGTTCAGCGCCGTCGGCGCCGTCCTCGCTCTCGGGGTGGTCTTCGCCAACAACACGCTCTCCGCCCGCTCGGCCGGGTGGGGCGTGCTGGTCACGTCCTTCGGGATCGGTATGGCTCTGGGTATGGGGAGCGTCAACAGGCTCGCCAAGATGGTCGAGCGGGAATCCGTGTTCGTGTGGTCGATGATCGCGGCTGCGGCTACGCTCGTCGTTCTCGGAGCCATGCCGAACATCATGATGGCAGCGCTTTTCACCGTCGTCCTGGGCACCTTCTGCGGCGCGACGTGGGTATCCGGGTACGTCCTGCTCCAGGAGAACGTGGCCGACGAGTACCGTGGCCGGACCTTCGGATCGATCACCGTCCTGTCGCGGTTCGGTCTCTTCGTCTCGCTCGTGGCATTCCCCGCGCTCGCCGGGATCGTCGGCAACCACCAGGCCTACGTCGGAGGTCAGCGGTTCGACTTCGCCGGCACGCGGATCGCGCTGTGGGTCGCCGCGCTCGGCGTGATCGCCGCAGCCGACGTCACCCGCAAGGGCCTGAAGCGGTTCCGCGTGAGTCGACCGAAGCCGCTCGCGCTGGTCCCGAAGCTGAAGCGGCCTCCGACGAAAGGCCTGTTCATCGCGTTCGAGGGTGTGGAGGGTTCGGGCAAGGGCACGCAGATACGCCTCGCGAAGGAGTTCCTGGAGTCCGAGAGCGTGGACGTTCTGATCACGCGCGAGCCCGGTGGCACCGAGGTCGGCGAGCGCCTGCGCGAGGTGCTGCTCGACCACGACACGGGGCACATCGAGGCCCGGACCGAGGCACTGTTGTTCGCCGCGGCGCGGGCGCAGCACGTCGCCACGATGATCCGTCCCGCCCTCGCCGAGGGCAAGGTGGTCATCTGCGACCGCTACATCGACTCCTCGCTCGCGTACCAGGGCTGGGCTCGCGGCCTCGGTGAGCAGGATGTGCTGACGCTGAACGTGTGGGCGACGCAGGGGTTGTTCCCCGACCTCGTGATCCTGCTGCACCTCGAGCCGGAGGCCGGATTGCTACGTTCCCCCGAGGAACGCGACCGGATCGAGATGGAGTCGAGTGAGTTCCACGCGAAGGTCGCCGACGCGTACCTGAAGATCGCCGAGGAGCACCCCGAGCGGGTCGTCGTGATCGATGCGAACGACACGCCCGAGAAGGTGCACGCGCAGGTCGTCGAGGCGCTGAAGGGCGCGCTCCGCGAGCGCGAGGAGAACGACCACGGCGCCTGAGGCTCCGACCGCGATCCCGGTCCTCTCGCGTGTGCCCGGCCAGGACCGGGCGATGGCGTTCCTGCAGCAGGCGACGGCGCGGCCGCACCACGCGTATCTGTTCGCCGGGCCCGAGGGATGCGGGAAGAGTCTGGCGGCGCGGGCGTTCGCGGCGGCGCTTCTCTGCAAGCGGGGCGGGTGCGGCGAGTGCCGCGACTGTCGGCTCGCCCTCGATGACCGGCACCCGAACGAGTTCCTCGTGGAGCCTGAGGGTCGCGAGATCCACGTCGAGACGGTGCGCTCCGAGGTGTGGCACCCGGCGTTCCGCACGGCGCCCGAACCGGGGCGGAAGATCTTCATGATCCGCGAGGCCGACCGACTGAACCCGGCCGCGGCGGACGTGCTGCTGAAGGTCCTCGAGGAGCCGCCGGCCGACGCGATCCTCCTGCTCTTGTCGGCACGGCCGCACGAGCTACCCGAGACGGTGCTCTCGCGCTGCCACGTCGTGATGTTCCGGCCGCTCGCCGAGGGCTTCGTCGTCCGAACGCTCGAGGGTGAGGGCGTCAGCTCGGCGCTCGCTCGGCTCGCGGCGCGCCTTGCCGGCGGAAACCTCGGCCGCGCGCGACGCCTAGCGACCGGCGTCGACGGTCTGTCGTTCCGCGACGTCGCCGTGGAGGCGCTGACGAGGGCCGCGCGCGGCCCGTCGGGCGCGCTCGCCGCGGCCGATGCGGTGCTCGACGCGGCCGCGCGGTATCGGAAGGAGCTGACGGGCAACTTGGGCAAAGAGCTGGCGCCGTTCCTGGACGAGCGCGGACGGCCCGAGGAGGCCTACCGCGGGGCGGTCCGCCGGCTCGAGGAGCGGCACAAGCGGCGCGTCACGCGCGCCGAGCGCGACTACGTCGACTGGGTGCTGCTCGCGGTGTCGGCGCTGCTCAGGGACCGCATCGTTGCAGCCCTCGGCGGGGGAGGCGAGCTGCTGATCAACCTCGACCGGATCCCGGACGGCGGTTCGGTCGCCGTCGCGACACGAGCGCTCGCCGCCGTCGAGGAGGCACGCGCTGCGCTCGCTGAGGACATGAACCTCAACCCGCGCCTCGTCCTCGAGCGGGCGTTCCTGCGCGCGGGGACCGCGGCCCGAGACACCGACCGGCGAGAGGTAGTGCCGGCCCCTTGGGTACACTCAGCCACGCCGCCGGAGTAGCTCAGCCTGGCAGAGCAACCGCCTCGTAAGTGGTAGGTCGAGGGTTCGAGTCCCTCCTCCGGCTCGATGGGACGTGGCTAGGATCCGCGCTGTGCGCTCCCCGGGCCCATGAAGGCCGCCGAGGTCGATTGGTCGATGGGCTCGGCCGCGGCCAGGTTGGTCGATTGGGGCACGGCGGCCGACGTCGGGAGACGGTTGGGCGGTCCCGGGTCGTCGCTCACCGCCGTCGATCGCGCGCGTGTACGGGAGGATCTCGCCGGGGCGGTGCCGCGCGCGGAGGCGCTCGTCTCCGAGTTCACGGGCCTTCACGTGGAGGGGTTCCGCTCCCGCGCGTGGGTGATGTCCCGCGGCGAGTGGGTCCGCGCGAACCTCCTCGGCCTGCAGCGCCTGCTCGAGCCGCTCGCGCAACGGATGCTTGCCGCCCACCCCAGCCGCTCCGACATCCGCCGCAAAGCGCTCGGTGCACAGATCGGCTTGCTGCTCGGCTACATGTCCAAGAAGGTGCTCGGCCAGTACGACGTCTTCCTTCCGCCGGACGACGAAGGGCTCATCTACTTCGTGGGGCCGAACCTCGCCGAGGTGCAGCGTCGCTACGGTCTGCCGGCTCGCGACTTCCACCTGTGGGTCGCGCTGCACGAGGTCACCCACCGAGTGCAGTTCGGCGGGACGCCCTGGCTGCTCGGCTACCTCTCACGACAGGTGAACGCCTACCTCGACTCGGCTCAGCTCGACACGAAGCAGCTCGTCGAGCAGCTGAAACGCGCGACCGCGGAGATCCGCAGGGGCGCGGACTGGCGCGGGGGCGGGGCCCTGTTGCTGCTCATGACCCCGGAGCAGCGGCAGCTCTTCCGCCGGATGCAGGCGATGATGTCGCTCCTCGAGGGCCACGCGACCTTCGTGATGAACCGGGTCGGGGCCGGGCGCGTCCACGACCTCGACCGGATGCGGCGGGCGCTGAAGGAGCGGCGCCGTGCGGGCGGCATCGAGCGGACGTTCCAGCGCGCGATCGGGTTCGAGTCGAAGGTTCGCCAGTACGACATCGGAGAGCGATTCGTGAGCGCGGTCGTCGAGCGCTCCGGCATAGATGGACTCAACCTGGCGTGGGCGAGCGAGGTGAACCTCCCGACGCTGGAGGAAGTCGTGGACCCCGATCGGTGGCTCGCTAGGGTCGCCGGCAGCTGATGTCACGCCCGACGGCGGTCGCCCGAGTGCTCGAGCGGGTGACCTCGACCGCCCGAGGGAGCGAGATGTTCCTCCCGGGAGACACGGTGCTCGTTGCGGTCTCCGGCGGTCCCGACTCCGTGTGTCTCCTGTACTCCTTGCACCGCCTGCGGCGGCTGTTCCGGATCAGGCTCGAGGTCTTCCATCTCGACCACCGGCTCCGTGCCGACTCCGGGGCCGACGTCAAGTACGTCCGGCGGCTCGCCGCACGGCTCAAGGTCCCACTCCATCTCCGCGTCGCTGAGACTCGTCCGGAACGGGGCGAGTCCATCGAGGCCTGGGCGAGGGGCGAGCGCCTGCGCGCGATGCACGAGGTCCAGCGTGAGGTCGGCGCACGGCGGATCGCGATCGCCCACACGCAGGACGACCAAGCAGAGACGGTCTTGCTCGCGGCGTTGACCGGTCTCGGGCTCGACGCGGTGAGCGGGATCCGACCGGCGATCGGCCCGTTCGTTCGGCCGCTGCTCGACATCACGCGGGGGGAGGTCGAGGCGTTCTGTCGAGCGCTCCACCTGCGTCCGCGTCGGGATCCGACGAACCGCGATCCTCGCTTCCTCCGCAACGCGCTCCGGCTGAAGGGCATCCCCTCGCTCGAGCGGGCGCTCGGCCGGTCGGTGCGCGAGCCACTCACGCGCACGGCGACGCTCCTGCGCGACGACGCCGACGAGCTCGCTCGGCAGGGGCGCACGGTGTTCCCCGACGTCTGCGAGCAGACGTCGGATGGTGCCGACCTGGCGGCCGATCGGCTCGGGCAGCTGCCGAAGGCCGTCGCCGCACGCGTGGTCCGCCTGGCCGCGTTGCGGATCGGAGGTCCCTCCGCGACGAAGGAGGACGTCGATGCGGTTCTCGACCTCGCGGCCGGGCGGCCGGGGCGTCGTCGCGACCTCGCACATGGATTGAAGGCATCGCGCGACAAGGAGTATGTTTCCCTCTCTCGTTCTTCCCCCGAGAGCCGGGACGAAGGAGAACGGGATGGAAGGCCGGGTCGCACTGTCTGAGCCGCAGGACCTCGTCGTCGCGCCGGAGGTGCAGGCGCACGCCCCCGAGTACGAGCGGAACATCGAGCGCGTCCTGATCACCGAGGTGGAGATCCAGGACACGCTGCGGAGCCTCGGCGCCCAGATCACGCGCGACTACGAAGGCCGCGACCTGCTGCTCGTCGGCGTCCTGAAGGGCGCGTTCGTGATGATGGCGGACCTCGCCCGCCACATCCGTTTGCCGGTCGACGTCGACTTCATGGCCGTCGCCTCCTACGGGGTTGCCACCAAGACCTCCGGGGTCGTGCGCATCCTCAAGGACCTGGACCACGACATCGAGCGCCGCGACGTGCTGCTCATCGAGGACATCGTGGACTCCGGCCTCACGCTGAACTACGTGCTGAAGAACCTCCGGGGCCGCCGGCCCGCCTCGCTCGAGGTCTGCGCGCTCCTCCAGAAGACGGGGATCCAGCGGGTCGCACTCGACATCCGCTACAGGGGCTTCGAGATCCCACCCGAGTTCGTCGTCGGCTACGGCTTGGACTTCGCTGAGAAGTACCGGAACCTGCCGTACATCGGGACGCTGAAGCCCGAGGCCTATCGCGACATCCTGTAACCGACGGGACGTCGCTCTCGCCGCCGGTCGTCCTAGGGTCGTGAAGAAGCTCGCGATCCTCGCGCTCGTGCTGGTGACGCTCGTGGCGTGCGAGCGTGGCGCCTCCGGCGACACCGGTGTGCGCGGGGTGGTGCTCCTCGGGCCGATGTGCCCGGTCGTCAACCCGAACAGCCCCTGCCCCGACGAACCGATGCCGAACATGAAGGTCGAGGTGCTCCAAGGTGGTGACGTGGTCACCGCCTTGACCACCGACGCGCAGGGCCGCTTCGAGGCCGCGCTCGGACCGGGGAGCTACGAGCTGCAGGTCGTCCTCGAGAGCCCCGGTCCTCCGTTCGCGAGGCCCGTTTCCGTGACGGTTCCCTCGAGCGGCCATGCGCAGGTCGACGTCACGGTGGACACCGGCATCCGCTAGGCTCCGGCCGGAACGACCCCCTGTGCTATCCTCGCGGAGGGCCCACTCCGGTGGGCCCCGAACCATCTCCGCAGGTAGACAGCTGAAAGGAGCAGCGCTGGCCCCGCCCGACTCCCCGTTCCGCCGGCTCCTGCGGGGACCTGCCTTCTACATCCTCGTGGTGTTTGCCGCGATCTGGCTGTTCGTGCTGCTCGCCGGCAGAGCCCAGACGGGGAGCAAGCTCACCTACAGTCAGTTCCAGGCCGCAGTCGGCGAGGACAGGGTCGCGACCGCGAAGTTCCTGGAGGGTGACGGGAAGATCGAGGGCGAACTCGTCGACAGCTCCAAGTACCAGGCGCCCTATCCGCTCGACGGCGAGGCGACGCTCGTCAAGCAGCTCCAGGACAAGGGCATCCAGGTGAACATCGACCCGCAGAAGGGCTCGTCGCTCTTGCCCTTCCTGCTGCAGCTGATCCCGGTCGTGCTGATCATCGGAGCCTTCATCTGGATAATGAACCAGTCCCAGGGCGGAGGCGGGCACGTGATGCAGTTCGGGAAGGCCCGCGCGAAGGTCGTCGCGAAAGACCAGCCGAAGACCACCTTCTCAGACGTCGCCGGCGTGGACGAAGCGATCGAGGAACTCCAGGAGGTCAAGGAATACCTTCAGAACCCGGCGAAGTTCCAGGCCATGGGGGCGAAGATCCCGCGCGGGGTGCTGCTGTTCGGGCCGCCCGGCACCGGCAAGACGCTCCTCGCCCGCGCGGTGGCCGGCGAGGCCGGAGTGCCGTTCTACTCGATCAGCGGATCGGACTTCGTCGAGATGTTCGTCGGCGTCGGCGCGGCACGCGTGCGCGACCTGTTCGAGCAGGCGAAGCAGAATGCACCGGCGATCGTGTTCATCGACGAGATCGATGCCGTCGGGCGTCACCGCGGCGCCGGGCTCGGCGGCGGGCACGACGAGCGGGAGCAGACGCTGAACCAGCTGCTCGTCGAGATGGACGGGTTCGACCAGCGGACGGCCGTGATCCTCATGGCGGCGACGAACCGGCCCGACATCCTCGACCCGGCGCTGCTGCGGCCGGGTCGGTTCGATCGTCACGTCGTGATCGATCGTCCGGACCTCGAGGGGCGCAAGGGCATCCTGAAGGTCCACGGGCGCGGCAAGCCGTTCGACGAGACCGTCGAGCTCGACGTCATCGCGCGGCGGACCCCCGGCTTCACCGGTGCCGACCTCGCGAACGTGATCAATGAGGCAGCGCTCCTCGCGGCGCGCTGGAGCAAGAAGGCCATCTCGATGACGGAGCTCGAGGAGGCGATCGACCGCGTGATGGCCGGCCCGGAGCGGAAGAGCCGAGCGATGAGCGACCGTGAGAAGCGCATGATCGCCTACCACGAGGGTGGGCACGCGCTCGTCGGACACGTGCTGCCGAACACCGACCCGGTGCACAAGATCTCCGTGATCCCCCGCGGACGCGCGCTCGGCTACACGCTCATGCTTCCGGAGGAGGACAAGTTCCTCCTGACGCGGGAGGAACTCGTCGACGAGCTCACGATGCTGTTGGGCGGCCGCGTAGCCGAGGAGTTGATCGTCGGCGACATCACGACCGGCGCCGCGGACGACATCGAACACGCGACGAAGATCGCGAAGCAGATGGTCACCGAGTACGGCATGTCGGACGCGCTCGGACCGCTCACGCTCGGTCAGAAGCAGCACGAGGTCTTCCTGGGGCGTGACCTCGCGACGCAGCCCGACTACTCGGACCAGGTCGCGTTCGAGATCGACACCGAGGTCCGACGGCTGATCGATGAGGCTCACGACGAGGCGCTCGAGATCCTCCAACAGCGCCGCGCCAAGCTCGATGAGCTCGCGCGGCTCCTCGTCGAGAAGGAGACCCTCGACAAGGACGAAGTCGAGAGGTTCCTATCCGAGATCCCGAAGCGCCCGCAGCGCGACGTGGCTGTGCGGGGGGCCGGCCTCGCGGTCTCGCGCCGCGCGATCCGTGCTCGGCGGCCCGAGAGCCCCGGCACGATGCCCTCGAACCCTGTCGGCTAGAGACCCTCGTGACGACTGAGCGCGGGTAGAGTGTCCGGCGTGGCCGGCATCGACAGGGCGAAGATCGAGGAGGGTGTCCGGCTCATCCTCGCTGGGATCGGCGACGACCCCGATCGCGACGGCATCAAGGAGACGCCGCAGCGCGTTGCCGAGATGTACGAGGAGATCTTCGCCGGCATGCACACCGACGCCGAGCCGCTGGTCAGCGTCGTCCCGGGCGCGGATTTCGACGAGATGATCATGGTGAAGGACATCCCCTTGTACGGGATGTGTGAACACCACCTCCTGCCCTTCGTCGGGAGGGCGCACGTCGCCTACATCCCGAGCAAGGACGGGCGCATCACGGGTTTCTCGAAGATCGCGCGCGTCGTCGACGTCTTCTCCAAGCGCCTCCAGGTGCAGGAGCGGCTCACCACGCAGATCGCCGACGCGATCGACGCGGCGCTCGTGCCGCGCGGCGTGTTCGTCGTGATCGAAGCGGAGCACCTATGCATGACGATGCGCGGTGTGAAGAAACCGGGGTCGCTGACGCTCACCTCCGCGGTCCGCGGGCTGTTCAGGACGGACGCCAGGACCCGCCAGGAGGCCATGAGCCACATCGGCAAGCACGGGTAGCCGACGCTCGGTCCCGCCCTGGCAAGGCCCTCCGCCGCGCGGCCCCGTGACGCGGTCGTCCTGCCAGGTTCGGCGGCAGGCCTTCTCCGACTAGACTTCGATCAGACCTTCCCCCGACCCGACGGAGGTGAGGCGCGATGCGCCGCCGGAAGGCATACCCGTTCCTCTCGGTCCTCGGGCTGGCGGTCGCCAGCTGGCTGTGGGCCCTCGCGGGGGGTGCGGCCGCGCAGGTGAGCGGCCCCTGTACCGCCGCGATGAACGACGTCGATGTGAACCAGATCTCGACGCCGGGGACGGCGCTCGAGGTCCCCTACGATGGGACCATCAGGGTGCAGGTGGAGTCCCAGACGCCGGTCACCGGCCACGCCGTGGCGCTCGAGTTCGCCGGCATCCGCTGGACGGTCTGGAGCGGGACCGAGGGCGGAACCTCGTGGACCCACACGATGAACGTCGACAAGTACGCGAAGTACGGCGTGGGTCTCTACAAGGTCGTCGGCGAGAGCACAGGCGCCAACGCCTGCACCGGAACAGCGTTCGTGAAGGTGACCGGCAAGAGCCCGCTCACGACGGTCGCCGGCATCGCGGGCGCGGTCGTCGGGGTGGTCGGTCTCGGCCTCCTCCTCGCGAGCGTCCTCGCAGCCGTGAAGCCTTCGGGTGGTGTCGGCGGGATCGGAGCGGGCGTGATCGCCGGCATCCTCCTCGCCGGGTCGTTCCTGGTCCTGACCCAGCAGTTCGGGGTCGTCTACCCGACGCTGATGGTGGTGA
>Ga0315282_10014040_pt1 | contig 11980 bp, 9 predicted proteins | sample YL17G07_20_MG_FD_203693 | JGI IMG/M metagenome (GOLD analysis project Ga0315282, IMG submission 203693) | Sediment microbial communities from Yellowstone Lake, YNP, Wyoming, USA - YL17G07_20 | ecosystem: Environmental > Aquatic > Freshwater > Lake > Sediment | place: USA: Wyoming | collected... | reverse complement strand
CACAAAGACACCAAGGGTACGAAGATCACAAAGCCGGGCTTCGTGTTTCTTGGTGTTCTTGGTGCCTTTGTGGTTATATTCACTTCCTATGACGACCACGAGGAGAGACCTGTTCAAAGCAGCAGCGGCTTTAGCCGCCTTGCGGCCGGAATGGACCATGGCGGCGGGCGAATTCCCGGCCAAGCAGGCGGAGCGCGCGCTGTTCCCCACGCCGGCGGATGGCGCCACGGTGGGCATCAACCCGCCCGGGTTTGCCTGGTGGCGGGCGCCGGGGGCCGCCGCGTACCGGCTCGTCATTCTGGACTCGGCGGGGCGCCAGGTGTATGAGGCCGGCGGAATGGCGGATCCCGTCCACCTGCCCTCGCGCGTGCTTCCAACCGGCGAGTACGCGTGGGACGTGGAGGCGCTCGACAAGCAGGGCCGGGCCATCGCCCGCCGGGACCGGCAGCGCTTCACGATCCCTTCCGGCGTCCCGGAACTGCCCTGGGAGGACCTCCCGACGGTCCTGGGCCGAGTCCCGGCGTCGCACCCGCGCCTGATCTTTCTGACCAAGGATCTGGCGCGCATCCGCGAATCGTTGAGCGCGGGGCGCAAGCAGGCCTGGGAGGCGCTGAAGCGGACGGCGGACCGCGCCTTGTCCACCAAGCTGCCGCAGCCGCCGCAGTATCACACCTTCACCGGCGAAAACCGCGCCCGCATGGGCTATGCCGTGTACTTCCGTAACTTCCGCGGCTTCATCGACCAGGGCATGAGCACGCTGGCGCTGGCCTATTTACTGAGCGGCGACGAGCGATACGGCCTGGCTGCGAAGAAGATCCTGCTGGAAGTGGCCGGTTGGGGCGTCGAGGGGCCCATGTCGCTGCTGGCCCCGTGGGGCGACGAGCCCGGCCTGAGCATGTCCCGGCACGGCCACCGCGCCTACGACTGGCTCTACCCGCTGCTCGACGAGACGGAGCGCGCCTCCCTGCGCGACCACACCATCGATCGCGCCCGCCAGATTCTCCGGCGCCTGCGCCGGGCCGATTACCTGGCCACTCCCGCCGAGAGCCACAACGGGCGGCTGATCTGCTACCTGAGCGAATACGCCATCGTGCTCAAGGGCGAAGCACCGGACGCGGCCGAATGGCTGGACTACTCGCTCCGCGCCCTCACCACCTTCTACCCGCACTGGGGCGGCGCTGATGGAGGCTGGGCCGAAGGCCTCAGCTACGCCATGGGCTACAACGGCATTTCGCTGACCACGCTGGAGGCGTTGCGGGCGGCTACGGGCGTCGATTTGTGGAAGCGGCCGTTCTTCGACGGCATCCGCCGCTACTTCCTATACTGCGCCGCGCCCAACGGGGAGATGAAGCCGTTTGGCGACGGCGCCGACAGGCCGGGAGTGGGCGCCGCCGGCGTGCTGATGCGGCATTATGGCCGGCGGCTGAATGATCCGGCCTGCGTGTGGTGGGCGGAGCAGGCCTCGCCGGGCGAGAGCGGCGAGCTGATTTCGCTGATCACGGAAGACAAGGTGGCGCCCGCGCCGCCGTGGGACTTTCCCGGCGCGGCGGTCTTTCGCGGCATCGGCTGGGCGGCCTTGCACAGCATGCTGGACGATCCCGCCGGCGACACCTTCCTGCTGCTGAAAAGCAGCCCGTACGGCAGCGTGAGCCACAGCCACGCCGACCAGAACTCTTTCGCCATCATGAAAGGCGGGCGCGCCCTGGCCATCCCCTCGGGCCATTACGGGCCGGCCTACGGCATGCCTCACCACGCCGACTGGACCCGCCAGACCAAGGCCAACAACTGCGTGCTGGTGAACGGCGAGGGCCAGGTGGTGCGCGACTTCGAGGCCAAGGGCCGCATCGCCGGCTTCGAGCATGGTTGGGCCATCACCTATGTTTGCGGCGATGCGGCCGCCGCCTACAAGGGGAAACTCACCCGCTTCCTGCGGCACATCGTCTTCGTGCGCCCCGGGCTGTTCCTGGTCCTCGACGACCTGGCCGCGCCATCGCCGGCCACCTTCCAGTGGCTGCTCCACGCCCTCGACAAGATGGAGGTGGACGAGGCGCGCCGCCAAGTGGTGTCCCGGCGCGGGCCCGCTTCCCTCACCGTTCGGCTGCACACGGAATCGCCGCTGGCCTTCTCGCAGACCGACCGGTTTGACACGCCCTACAACGCCGGCAACCCGCCCGAGTACCAGGAGCAGATGCCCAACCACTGGCATTTCACCGCCGCCACAACAGCCAAGGCGGCCGAGCAGCGCATCGCCGCGGTCATGCTCGTTCAGGGCGCCGCAGAGAGCTTCAAGGAGCAGTGGGCCGAACATCCCGGCTGGGCCGGGGCGAGCGTGCAAACGCTGGCCGGCATTGCCGAAGTCTGGGGGCAGACCAAACCGGGCGCGCCGGGACCGAAAACGTTCCGTGAGCTGGCCGACGGCAAGTGCCCGCTGGCCGCGCGTTGGCGGCCGGCCAGGGGCCGCCCGGAGTTGTTCCTCCTCGGCCAGGTGCCAGCAGGCAGGAAGCGGTAGGCAGTAGGCGGCAAGAACAATTGCGGATTCCGGATTGCGGATTGCGGATTTCGAACACGGGTTGAAATCCCCAATCCGCAATCCGAAATCCCAAATTCATACTGCCTACTGCTTACTGGATGAGCGGCGGGATTTGCGCGCCGGTTGCGCCGCGAATTGCCGGGCCACGGCGATCAGGGCGCGCGCCGTCGAGGGCAGCGAATCCTCCTTGCGCATGGCCACGCCGATTTCGCGCACCATGCTCACGCCGCGGAGCGCGATCAGCTTCAGCCGGCCGGCTTCCGCCTCTTCGGTGGCGCAGCGCTCGGCGATGATGGCCACGCCCATGCCCGCGGCGATCAGCCGCTTGATCAATTCCACCCCCGAAGCTTCAAACGCCACCTTCAGGAGCCGGCGGTAGGGCAGCAACATTTTGTCGAGCGCCGCGCGGGTGTGGCCCATTTCCGGAAGGATGAACGGATACTCCACCAACTGCTCGAGCGAAACCGCGCGGCGCGAGGCCAGTGGATGCCCGGGCGGCACCGCGGCCACCCAGCGGTCGCGCTGCACCGGGATGACCCGCAGATCGGGATGCTCGGTGGGCAGCGAGATGAACCCGATGTCGAGCACCCCCTCGGCCAGCTTGCGCACCACCCGGTCGGTGTTGTGCCGGAAGATACTGATGGCCACGCCCGGATAGCGCGCCTGGTACTGCTTCAGCACCGGGGGCAGGAAGTACAGGCAGATGGGCTCGGTGGCGCCGATGGTCAGCCGGGCCGAGGGCCGCCGCAGGTCGGACACGGCCTGCATGGCCTGCCGCCGCAGGTTCACCATGCGCTGCGCGTAATCCAGCAGCACCGCCCCCGGCTGTGTCAGGTACACGTTGCGGCCCAGGCGGTCGAACAGCCGCCGTCCCGTCTCTTCCTCCACCAGCCGCACCTGGGCGCTGATGGCCGGCTGGGTCAACCCCAGCGCTTCGGCCGCCCGCGAGAAACTGCGCAGCCGGGCCACCTCGACGATGGCCCGCAATTGGCCAAAATCCATATTGCGTCTCTGTATCATATACTAGTGGAACAAGTGACGAGTGACGAGTGACAAGTGGCGAGGGGCCGGCTGCCGGCGCTTTTTGTCACTTGTCACTCGTCACTCATCACTGCCTTCATATGGACTTTGACCAGGTCAGGACGGTTATCGAAATCGCGAAGCACAAGAGCTTCTCGCGCGCGGCCGAACACCTGTATCGCACGCAGCCGGCGATCTCCAAGCAGGTGCGGTCGCTGGAGCAGGAACTGGGCCAGAGGCTGTTTTTGCGGACCGGCAAGCAGGTGGAGCTGACGCCGGCCGGGCGCATCCTGCTGGAACATTGCGAGCAGTTGGCCGAGTTGCGCCGCCAGGCCCAGGAAGCCCTGCAAAGAATGGCGGTCGCGCCGCGCGGCCGACTGGCCATCGGCGCCAACGAAGCCACCTCGCTGTACGTGCTGCCGCCCGTCTTCGCCCGCTTCCACGCCAGCTATCCGGACATCCGGCTGCGCATCCACCGCAATTTCACCCGCAAGCTGGTGGAGCGTGTGCTGGCCAACGCCCTGGATTTCGCCGTCGTTTCCCTGCCGGTCGAGGAAAAGGAGTTGACGGTGCTGCCGCTGTTCCGCGACGAGTTGGTGTGGATCGTCCCGCCGCGCCATCCGCTGGCCGGGCAGCGCTCGCTCACCGTCGAGCAGGTCGCCGAGCACCCACTGATCTTTCCCCGCACCGGCCGCACGCGCGCGCTGTTTGAGAGCATCTTCGCCTCGCGCTCGCTGGAGCCCCGCATCTCGCTGGAGCTGGCCAGCGTGGAGGCCATCAAGAAGTTCGTGGCCGCCGGGATGGGAATCTCGCTGATCAGCCGCAGTTTCGCGGCCGCAGAGGCCGCCGCCGGCATCGTCCGCCTGATTCCCCTGCAAGGAGTCAAGCTAACGCGCGAGCTGGGCCTGATCTACCACCGCGACAAGAGCATCTGCCCGGTCATGAACGCCTTCCTCACCGTGGTCAACGAGCTCCGCCCCACGCTCATCGGGGAAGCGCAATAGCGGATTCCCTCGCGCCGGGACCGATAGGCGGCGGGCGCATCCGGACTCTGCTGGCCTTCGAAGGCGAAGCGGTTGTGAAGGATCTGCGTCCTGCCTGGTCTCCTGATTTCCGCCCATTTCCGCCCGCTTGACTGGCCGCAGTTTTCCGCTTAATGTCAGGCGGGGGACTGCAAATGCACCTGCAGCAAACCAAGCGCGGCAGCCGGGCAACGGGAGGACCGCAATACTATTTTCACGATGCGCCTGATGTGGTCACCACCTATCTGAGAAAGCATGGCGCAGTACCGGTAGCCTTGATGACCCCTTACGGCGCAACCCGCTCCGATTTTGCGGCTGTCAGCCGCCATCATAAACTGGAAGGAGAACGGGTCGTTGCCGGCAGGGTTGGACACGACCGTATACAACAGGCGCACGCAGCGGAATCGATCGGAGAAGCAGTGCGGAGGTGGTACGACCTGCCGGCAGGCGACTTCGAGAGGATCGATCTCGAAGCTGACATCCGTGACGAAAAAATCTATGTCGTTCCCCTTGCGTATCGCCTGGCCGGGAAAAAGAAGTCCATTCCCATTCAGCGGCCCGAGTACCCGCTGTCTTATCACCATCATTTCCAAAGCCTGCTTTGGCGGAGGCAACTTGAGAAGGTGAAAAGCAAAAACCCCGGCGGTTACGCTTGGGCGTTTTCAGAGATGCGGCGGATTGTCGCCTCTTACACGGGACGGGCTGAGCCGAATGTTTTGGAGGCGGATATCCTTCGCGCTTCTGGTCCGCTGAACATTTGTGGAGTGGCACTCGGTCCATATCTTGGCAAAGGCTACGACTGCAAGAGTGCGTTTCAGTTCGTCAATTACGTGCCATACGAGGTTCCCATCGAAATCAAGAAGCGAAGCTCTGGCTTCAAGTACCAGCAGCAAAAATACGGCAAGGAGGAGCTGTCGAGAGCGGTCATCGTTTGCGTTCACCACGACTTGATCAACCTCCCCGACCGCAACGTCGACGTCATCGAACTGAGCGCGCTGGCCAAGGTGGAAGCGATCCCATGAGCCTCGACTATTCGACGATCAAACCGATCAGCCGCGCAATTCCAGCCGATCGGCAGGCAGCCAAGCGGCACTATGGGGTGCACCCATATTTCACGCGCAGGCCGCCGAACGTCGTGCGCGAATATATCCTGCGTTATTCGCGACCGGGCGACCGCGTCCTCGACCCGTTCGGCGGATCCGGGGTGACAGCAATCGAGGCTTTTCTGTCAAACCGGCACGGCATCCAAAACGACATTAATCCGCTTGGGAATTTCATAGCCCAGAACGTCGCCGACCTCGGCCGGACGGACACGGCGTACATTGAGGAAGCGTTTCGGAAGATCGAGCATGACTGCCACGAGCGGGTCTGTGCGGTCGCCGGCTCCACCGACCGGCAGGTCGCTGATGCTCTCAAACGTGAGAGGCTGCCGAAGAACATAGCTCTGCCAAGCAATTCCGACGTTGAGCGTTTTTATGATTTGTTTAGCCCTCGTCAACTCCTGGCTCTTGCTGTCCTCAAGAACGCTATCGACAGGCTGGGGGACGAGGCGGCCAAAGGGCAATTGCTGCTGGCTTGGTCCGCCACGTGTGCGAAGCTGAACCGGACGTTTCTGTCGGCCAAGGGACGCGCGGAGTCTCGGGGTGGCAGCAGTGTGTTTAGCATCTACCGATACAAGGTAGCGAAAGCGCCCGTGGAATTGGCTCCGTGGCAAACCTTCGAGGAGCGGGTCGGTAATGTCATCAAGGCCAAACAAGAGGTGCTGAAAGAAATCAACTATCTTCGGGAAAACAAAGGCTTCACAGGGGTCTTCGAGTGCTATGGTGAGGACGTTCGGAGCCTGCCCAAGCTGCTCAGTCCGGTCGACTACATTTTCACCGATCCTCCTTATGGCGGGCACATAGCCTATCTTGATTTGTCAACGATTTGGAATCATTGGCTCGGCTTCCGGGTTGCTGAGCGGGCGCGTCGCCAGGAGATTATCGTCGGTGGCGAATTGAACAAGTCAGAGGACGACTACGTTAAATCGCTTCGGGCCAGCGTGAAGGCGTGCTTTCAGTTATTGAAGGTGAACCGATGGTTATCGATTGTGTTTCAACACTGGAACATCGCCTACTTCCAGGCCATCCTGGAGACGGCGGAGGAGTCTGGCGCGGAACTACGATCTGCCGTCAGCCAGGTGGGGGACACCGTCTGGTCGATGCACAAGAAGAAGAACCTGGCGCGTGTCCTGATGGGTGAGATGATACTCACCTTCTTTAAGGACGGAGCCAAGCCCAAGCAGACCCGGCCTTCGAACGGCATTGCGCTCGGGCAACTGGTGGATGCCGTCCTTCCCACGCTCCACATGCGCCACAACGGGTTCCATGGAGAGATCCTCTTCAACCGGCTCATCGTGGAAGCCTGGAGATTGAACGCGCTGCACACGCTGCGGTTCGAGCGAGACGATTTCATTCGGCTGCTGGAAACCCGCGGATGGCACTACGACCCGAAGCTGCACTCGTGGATCAAGGGCCGCGCGGTGCAAAGTCAGGGCAGTCTATTCGCGGACTAGCTGAGGCGCAGGTCACTCGCATGGCAGAAGGGCGCAAGCGGGGAGAAATGCCGGGCCGTCAAGCAGGGGACAAGCGCCGGCGCGGGCAATTGCAGAAACGCTCGCAGCGGCGTGAACTGCAGCGACAACTTGCCGAGGGCTATCGGGCCAACGCTTCTCTGGATCGGCGGATTTGCCGGGAGTTCTCGCACTTGGACGCTGAGGGACTTTGAACTCGGATGACTGGGAGCATCTCGCGGGGCCGCGCGACCGGCGAGATGTATGGCAAGCTGGTGTTGGCGGTGTTAGCGAAGTATGGGCTGCGCAGCAGACAAGAAGGGGCCTTATTCGGTGGACGACATCGTTAGCGAAATCGTGCGCCGCCTGGTTGACGCCTACCACCCCGAGCGCGTCTACCTGTTCGGTTCGGTGGCGCGCGGCGAAGCTGGTAAAGACAGCGACTACGACTTCATGGTCATCGTTCCAGACAATGCCCCCCCGGAGCTCCGCACCAGCGCAACGGGTTACCGCGCGCTTCGTGACGTTCCGGTTCCCGCTGACCTCGTTGTCTTCCGCAAGAGCAGTTTCGATAAGCGACTCCACCTGAAAGCTTCGTTCCCCGCGACCATTGTGCGAGAGGGGAAGCTACTCTATGCCGCTTGATCCCGTTCGAGTCGAAGACACGCGCGAATGGATCGCGAAGAGCCGCAAGGATTTGCAGAGGGCGAAGCGACTGCTTTCCGAATCCGACCCCGACCTGGAGGACGGGCTGTTTCATTGCCAGCAGGCGGCCGAAAAGGCGCTGAAAGCATTCCTTACCTGGCACGACCGGCCGTTCGCAAAGACCCACGATCTTCGCCATCTGAGCCGCGAGTGCGCGGCAATCGATCGCGCGTTTGAGCGTTTTATCGATCGGCTGGAGGACGTGACCCCGTACGCCTGGGTATTCCGCTACCCCAGCGACGAACCGCAGCCGACCTTGGCGCAAGCGAATAGTGCGGCTGCGCTCGCCTGTGAAGTCGTGGAGGCGGTTCTCGCCCGCTTGCCTGACGAAGTTCACTCCTGAAAGAGCAAAAGGCACGAAGGAAGCGCTATTCCTTCGTGCCTTTGTGTCTTTGTGCCTTCGTGGTGAGAGCTGGCCCTACGGGCGTGCCAGGTATTTCTCGTAAAGCTGCTTGTGCTTGTTGTCGGTGCTGACCTCGCGCCCGTTGATGATCAGGCGCTTGACCTGGGTGCGCGATTCCAGCGGGTCGCCGTCGGTGACGATCAGGTTGGCCACCTTGCCGGCTTCGATGCTGCCCAGTTCCTGGGCGCCAAAAATCTGGGCCGGGTAGAGCGTGACGGCCTTGAGCGCCTCGTCTTTGGGCAGCCCGAAAGCCGCGGCCTGCGCCGCCTGGTAGGGCAGGTTCCGCGCGAACTGCACGCCGCCGGTGGAGATGGCGAATTTCACCCCGGCCTTGTGCAGCATGGCGGGCTGCGAGTAGGGAAGATCGTAGGGATCATCCTCGTTGCGCGGCAGCGAAAGCGTGGGCCCCAAAATGACCGGGATGTCCTTCTTCTTCAGCAGCTCGGCCTCTTTCCAGGCGTCGTCGGGATCGACCAAAACAACCTTGATCTTCTCCTTGTCGGCGAATTCGACGGCGTTGCGCATGTCGCGGGCGGTGGAGACGGTCATCAGCGCCGGCTGCTCGCCTTTGACCAGCGGCACCAGCGCTTCCAGCTTTAGGTCGCGCTTCACGTCGGGTGTTTCGGCGGCGCGCGCCTGCGCGTAGTGGCGGGCCTTGTCCAGCCATTCGCGCAGTTCCGCCACCCGCCGCTCGTAGGCGCGGCGGGCCTCGATGAAGCCGGCGCCGCCGGGGCGCTCCAGCATCATCATCAACAGTTCCATGCCGCCGCCGCGGCCGAAGCGCTGCGTCATGGAAGGGAAGCGGATGACCATGCCCACCGACTTGCGCACGGCCATCTCGTCGATGGTCCAGCCGGCCAGGTTGATGAGCGCCGCCTGGCCGGAGATGACGCCGCCGGAGGGGCTGCTCAGCACCGTGGTAATGCCGTTGGCGCGCACGACAGGAATGTGCTCGCTGGCCGGGTTGATGGCGCTCGAGGCGCGCAATTGCGGGTTGTAATCCCCCAGGTCGCTGGTGTCGGAGGTTTCGCGCACCGCGCTGATCTCGGTGAGTCCGATGGTGGTGGCCGCGTTGATCAGCCCCGGGTAGACGTGCAGGCCGCGGACGTCGATCTCCCGCGCGCCGGCCACCCGCAGGGCCTGGCCGAGGGCCTCGATTTTGCCGTTTTTGATCAGGATGCTGGTGTTCGGCAGGTCCTTGCCCGAAACGGTGTGCACCGTGGCGCCGCGAAGAACCAGCGGCTGGTCCGTGGCCACCTGTTTTTTCGCGGCCGCTTTCTCTGCCGCGAAGGCAGAAGGCAGAAGACAGAAGGCAGAAAGCAGCAAGCAGATTCGGCTTTTCATTGCAGCACCTCCTCGCGCGTGGTCTCCGGCGGGCGCTTCTTGCGGCCCGTCGGCGGCGTTGTGGTTTGCGGCGCCGCTTTTTCGGCCCCCGGCGGCCGCCGCTCCGCCGCCTTCCTCTCCTTGTCCTTCAGCTCCTGGATTTCCTTGGCCTTCGCCGCGCGCTGTTTCAAGTCCTGCTCGCGGTCGAAGTACACCTGGCCGTCGATGAACACCTTGCTTACCTTGGCGTAATTGCTGAGCGGGTGCTGGTCGAAGATGGCCAGGTCGGCGTCCTTGCCCACGTCGATCGAGCCCACCCGCTGCTCGATGCCCAGTTGCTTGGCCGGGTTCAGGGTGATGGTGGCCAGCGCCTCGTCGTCGGTGAAGTTGCCGTACTTGAGCAGCTTGGCCGCTTCCTGGTTCAAATGGCGGGCCAGCTCGGCGTCGTCAGAGTTGAGCGAAACCAGGACGCCTTTTTTGGCCAGGATGGCCGCGTTGTAAGGGATGGCGTCCCAGGCCTCGACCTTGTACGACCACCAGTCGGAGAACGTTGAGACGCCGGCGCCGTGTGCCGCGATCTCGTTGGCGATCTTGTACGCCTCCAGGCCGTGGATGAAGAAGCGGATTTTGAAGCCAAATTCGTCGGCGATCTTCAGAGTCATCAGCAGCTCATCGGCGCGATAGCCGTGGACATAGGCGTAGCGCTCGCCGCGCAGCACTTCGGCCAGCGGCTCCAGCTTCACGTCCCTGCGCGGCGCGACGGCGGCCCCCTTCCGCTTGTACTCATCCCAGTCCTTCTGGTACTGGCGGGCCTCGGTGAAGGCCTGGCGGATGACGTCCTCGACGCCCATGCGGCTGCCGGGATAGCGCAGCGGGGTCGTCGTCTGGCCGTAGCCCGATGGCGTGCCGGCGCGCTTGGGGTTTTCACCGAGCGCGAATTTCAGGCCGGGTTTGGCGCCTTCGAATATCAACTCCTTCGCCGTTTTGCCCCACCGGAACTTCAGGACACAATCCTGTCCACCGATGGGATTGGCGCTGCCGTGAATGATGTCGGCGGTGGTGACTCCGCCGGCCAACTCGCGGTACAAGGCGATGGACTCGGGGTTGATCACCTCGCAGGTGCGGGTCATCGAGGAGACGCTGATGGCCCCCTCGTTCGTGCTGTCGGCGTTGATGTGCGAGTGCGGGTCGATGATGCCGGGCATCACCCACTGCCCGCCGGCATCGATCACCTGCGCGTCGGACGGCGCATCCACCGTCAGCCCTACGGCGGCGATTTTGCCGTCGCGGATCAGGATGGCGCCGTTCTCGATCTTGCCGTGGCTGACGGTAAGGATGTTGGCGTTCTTAATAAGGATGGGCTGCGCCGCGGACGCGACGCAAGCCCCAACCAAGAGCAATAGCAGCGTAGGTCCAAGTTTGGCTCGCATGTTACTTCACCTCCCCGCTTTCGGTAGCCGGTTCGAAATCCGAAATCCGCAATCCGAAATCCGAAATTTCTTGCGGCCGGGAGCCGGTGAAGCTCATGGCCGGCCCGCCGCCCATGCCCATGGTTCCCTTGATACTGCTGCCGCTGACCGTGCCGATAACGGTGACATCCACCGGGCGGCCGCCGAAGTTCAGGCTGATGCGGAAGCGCACCTCGTTGCCGCCGACCGAGCCGTCGCTGATCTCCACGGTTCCCAGCGGCGACTGCACCGACCCGGTGAGCGCCGGGCCCTGCTGGCGCAGGTTGGCGGTGAAGGTCTCGGTGCCGCGGGGGCTCTCGACGCTCAGCGTCCACGCGCCGGTCACGTTCACCGACGGCGGGCCCGCCGCCGCTTCGGGCCGCGCTTCTTCCTCGCGGATGTCGAACTTCTCGCCGTCCACGAACACGTACTTGACTTTGGTCCTCTCGGCGAACAGATCGCCGTCGGTGACCACCAGGTTGGCGATCTTGCCCGCTTCGATGCTGCCCAGCACGTCGGCGACGCCGGCGATCTGCGCGGGCGCCAGCGTCAGGGCGCGCAGGGCGGCGTCGGCGGGCAGGCCGGCGTCGATGGAGCGCTTCACGTTGCGGATCACGTCGCGCGCGCCGGCGCCATCGGAATAGAACGCGAAGGGCACGCCCGCTTTCAACAGTGCCGCGGGGGTGGTGGGCGCGCGGTCACGCAGGCGCAGCAGCCGCAGCGGTTCCTCGGCTTCCGGATCCGCGTCCCGCTCCTTCTCCGGCCACCTGGCGCTCACCAGCACCGCGACCTTCGCTTTCGCCAGCTCCGGCGCCACCCGGTAGCCGTCCTGCACGCCGTACAGCAGGAAGGGCACGCCCAGCTCGCGGCCGAAATCCAGGTAGCGGAGGATTTGCACGGCGGTGTTCGCGGCGATGAACACGGGGATGCGCTTCGATGCCACCGGCTCCAGGCCCTCCAGCGCCCGGTCGTATTGCG
>Ga0315282_10014039_pt1 | contig 11980 bp, 7 predicted proteins | sample YL17G07_20_MG_FD_203693 | JGI IMG/M metagenome (GOLD analysis project Ga0315282, IMG submission 203693) | Sediment microbial communities from Yellowstone Lake, YNP, Wyoming, USA - YL17G07_20 | ecosystem: Environmental > Aquatic > Freshwater > Lake > Sediment | place: USA: Wyoming | collected... | reverse complement strand
TGGCCGGCAACGCGCAGTTCTACGTCGGCGAGTCCCTCTACCGGCAGAAGAAGTACCGCGAGGCCATCGACGCCTACGACACGGTGCTGGATCGTTATCCGCGCGGCAACAAGGCCGCCGCCGCGCGTCTGAAGAAAGGGCTGGCGTCCTTCGAGCTCAAGGACCGCGCGGGCGGCGAACGCGAACTGCGCCGCCTGATGCGCGATTTCCCCAACAGCGATGAGGCCAAGATCGCCAAGGAGTATCTGAAGTCGCCATCCGCCAGCGACACCAGTGGGGGCCGCAAGGCCCCCGCTCGGCCCGTCACCCGCCGCCGCTAAACCGCAGTTCAAAGTTCCAAGTCCCAAGGTGATCATCATGAAAACGCTTTTCCTGCTCGTGCTTATGACCGCAGCGGGCGCATCCGCCTTGGCTGCGGCCGATGACGAAGCACTGGTCTTCTCGTTCTTCCGCAAAAACGGCGAGGACGGTCTCTACCTGGCCGGGAGCAAAGACGGGCTCATTTGGACCGCGCTGAACAACGACCGCCCGCTGCTCAAACCCGGGGTGGGTGAATCAAAGCTGATGCGGGATCCTTCCATCACCCGGGGACCGGACGGGACGTTTCACATGGTGTGGACTACGGCCTGGCAGGGGAAAACCATCGGCTACGCTTCTTCTACAGACCTGCGCCACTGGTCGGAGCAGCGCGCCATCTCGGTCATGCCCGGCGAACCCGGCGTTCAGAACTGCTGGGCTCCGGAAGTTTTCTACGACGAGCGGTCCCGCGAGTTCGTGGTTGTATGGGCTTCGACGATTCGCGGGCGGTTCCCCGAGACGCTGGGTACGGGAAGCGACCAGAACAACCATCGCCTCTATGCCTTCCGCACCCGTGATTTTCAAGCCATCGGCCCGACGAAGCTGTTTTACGACCCCGGCTTCATGGTGATCGACGCCGCCCTTTTCCGCGCGGGCAGCCGCTACGCGATGGTGGTCAAGAATGAAACGCTGACGCCTCCGGCCAAGTACATATTTCTCACCTTCGCGCCATCGCTGGATGGGCCGTGGACCAAGCCGGGCGACCGCATCTCGGGCGAGGACTGGGCCGAGGGCCCCAGCCCCATGCGCATCGGCGACTGGTGGTATGTCTACTTCGACAAGTACCGCAAGAGAACTTACGGGGCGGTCCGCTCCAAGGACCTTGTCAGTTGGGAAGACGTTTCCGGCCGCGTGGTGCTTCCGGAAGGAGCGCGCCACGGCACGGCATTCCGCGCGCCGGGGCACATCGTTGACCGGCTGGCTTATCCGCGAGAATCCGCGGGATCTGCCGGCCGGCTTCCCGGCCCGGGCGGGCGCGACGACAGGTCCGCGCGGTAACCCAGGCCGAGCATGATAGCGGCAAAAACCAGCAGCACGATTCCCCACTCCACGTTCACGTTGCTCCTGGTCCACGGAGCGCGCGTGCTGGGGCTGAGGAGGCCGAAGGCGGTCAAAATGCCGCCCAGGACGGCGAACATCCATCCGATGAAAATCCTCAGGTCCGGTCCGTATCCGTCACTCATAAAAATCCTCGTTCCAGGTTCCAAGTTTCAAGTTTCAGGTTCAGGTCCACGCCGGCTCAACTTGAAACTTGAAACCTGGAACTTGAAACCTCCGGTCTCTACCAGAACTTGATATTCATCCAGGTCACGAACGCGAGCACGATCACGCCCCAGAACAGCGGCCGCCGGTACAGTGGCAGGTGGACGCTGGGAGGCTTGTCCGACAAGGCATAGACCAGCCCGCGCAAGTCGGATTCCGCCGGCGCCTTGGTCATCAGGCTGATGATGATGGTGACCACGAAGCAGGTGGTCCAGGCGGCGATGGCGCCGTTGAAATTGGCGGCCATGTCGCTGGCGTAGTGCAGGACGTGCTGGGTGTTCAGCAGGTGGTGTGCCATGGCCGCGGCGATTCCCGCCACCAGCCCCCAGAACGCGCCCGGCGCCGTGGCCCGCTTCCAGAACATGCCCAGCAGGAAGGTGGCGAACAGCGGCGCGTTGAAAAAGCTGAACAGCAACTGCATGTAGTCCATCAGGTTGTTGAACTGCATCACGATGTAGGCGGTGGCCACGCTGATCAGCACTCCCAGCACCGTCACCCAGTGGCCCACGGCCAGGTAATGCCGGTCGGGCCGGTTGGGCCGGATGTAGGACTGATAGATGTCGTAGGTGAACACGGTATTGAAGGCGGTCACGTTGCCCGCCATCCCCGACATGAAGCTGGCCAGCAGGGCGGTAATGCCCAGCCCCAGCAGCCCGGAGGGATAAAACTGTTGCAGCATGCGAGGCAGCGCGTCGTTGTAGCCGCCCGAGGAGGTGGCGATATCGGGCATCAGCGCGATGCCGATCATGCCGGGGACGATGATCAGAAAGGGGAACAGCGACTTGGGGAAGGCGGCGATGATGGGGGTCATCTGAGCGGCGGTCATGTCGCGCGCCGCCATGGCCCGCTGCACCACCAGGAAGTCGGTGCACCAGTAGCCGAACGACAGCACGAACCCCAGCCCCATCACCATCGAGAACCAGTTCACGCCCATGGAGTTGGAGCCGGAGTCGGCCAGCACCCGCCAGGAACTCACCATGCCCGGGCTGTTCAGCCGCGCCACCAGGCCCTCCCAGCCGCCGATGTGCCGCAGGCCCATGATGGTCAGCGGGGCGAAGCCCAGCACGATCAGGAAGAATTGCAGCACCTCGTTGTAAATCGACGACGTCAGCCCGCCCAGGTAGGTGTAGGCGAGCACCACGCCGGCCGAAAGCAGGATACTGAAGTGCATCGACCAGCCCAGGAACACCCGGAACACCACGGCCATGGCGTACATGTTGATGCCGCTCATGAGCACGGTCATGAAGGCGAAGGAAATGGCGTTCAACCCGCGCGTCTTCTCATCGAAGCGCAGGCGCAGGTACTCGGGCACGGAGCGGGCGCGGCTGCCGTAATAAAACGGCATCATCCACACCCCGACGAACACCATGGCCGGGACGGCGCCCACCCAGTAGAAATGGCTGGTCAGCATGCCGTACTTGGCGCCGCTGGCCGCCATTCCCATCATCTCCAGCGCGCCCAGATTGGCGGAGAGAAACGCCAGCCCGGTGATCCAGCTCGGGATGCGCCGGCCGGAGAGGAAAAAATCGGTGCTGGTCAGCATGTACTTCTTCAGCATCCAGCCGATGGTCAGGACGAATGCGAAGTACACCAAAATGATGCTGTAATCGACAGGAGCGAGTCGCATGCGGTCAATCCAGATTCCAGGGCGAAGATGGGCCTGCAAACCCGCTATAGTACCCCAGCTTGCGCCGGCAGCGAACAACCATAATGAGGGAACCAATCCGCAGCCCGCGCGGATTACGGGGATGCGACCGGCTGGTGAATCTGCGTAATCTGCGCAATGTGCGGCTCGTTTCTTACCGGCGGAGCAGCTCGTCGGGGAGGGGCCGGATGCGGCCCACCAGCGTCCAGATCAGCGCCGCGCAGATCAGCGGCATGACGCCGGAAGCGAAGAACACCGGGCGGTAGGAGAAATGATCGACCACCAGGCCGGTGGTCAGCCCAAACAGCATGCCGCCAAAGCCGGCGCCCATGCTGGCAATGCCGTACACAGTGGAAACCGATTTTCGCGGGAAGACATCGGAGGGCAGGGCGATGATGGTGGCGTTGGCGCCCATGTAGCCCATGGTGGCGCACGACACCAGTCCGATGGCCAGCCACACGTTGGCGGTCAGCACGGCCGGAATGGCGCCGGTCATCAGCGCCGCGAACAGCGTGATGGTGGTCTTGCGCGCCGCGTTGACGCTCCAGCCGCGCTGGATCAGGTGGCCGCTCAGCCAGCCGCCGATCAGGTTGCCGGCGTCGGCCGTCAAGAACGGGATCCAGGCGTACATGCCGATCTTGCCCAGGTCGAAGCCACGCACCCGCCTCAGGTATTCCGGGAACCAGAAAATGTAGAAGTACCAGACCGGGTCCAGAAAGATTTTGCTGAGGGTGAGCGCCCAAACGAAGCGCAGGCGGAACAGCAGCCAGAAGGGCGGCTGCGGGCCGGCCTCGCGCGCCTCGTCCTTTGCTCCTTCGCTGATGTGCGCCAGCTCGGCGGCCGACAGCAAGGGGTGGTTGGCCGGTACCCGGTAAAACAGGAACCACGCCAGCATCCACATTAATCCGGCGCTGCCCACCATCACGAAGGCGGCGCGCCAGCCCCAATGCAGCGTGATGGCGGCGACCAGCGGCGGCGCGATCAGCGCGCCCACCGACGCGCCGCTGTTGAAGATGCCGCTGGCGAAGGCGCGCTCGCGCTGCGGGAACCACTCGGCCACCACCTTGACCGCTCCCGGCCAGTTGCCGGCTTCTCCGGCGCCCAGCAAAAATCGGCAGACCACCAGGCCCACAACGCCGCCGATCAGCGAATGGGCCATGGCCGCGGCCGACCACCAGGCCATGATCAGCAGGTAGCCGCGCCGGCTGCCCAGCAGGTCGATCACCCGGCCCGAAACCCCGTTCATGATGGTGTAGGCCAGCATGAAGCCGAACACCGCGTAGGAATACTGGGTGTTCGACATGTGGAACAGGTCGCGCAGGACGGGGGCCACCACCGAGAGCGTCTGCCGGTCCAGGTAATTGATGACGGTGGCAAAAAACACCAGCCCGATGATCCAGTAGCGCAGGTAGCCGCGGGCGGCGGTGGCGGTGTTCACGGCGAATCAAATAGGACGCAGATTAACGCAGATGAACGCAGATCGGAGAACAATTCGCCACGGATGAACACCGATGAACACGGATGAAAACGAGGCCCAAGTTCATCTGCGTCCCATTTCCGGCGCCTTATTTCGAAGCGATGGCCAGGCTGACGAGATTGGAGGCGGCGCCGCCAATGGTCAGCACCAGCGGACTGCCGTTGCCAACCGAGGCCTCAGCCGGCACTTGCGCGTTCACCTGGTATAAGCCGACATAGCCGGGCGTCAGACCGGAGAAGACGACGGGCGCTGCAGCCCCGCCGATGTTCACTGTTGGCGTGGCCAACGTGGATGCCACCGGGGCAGCGGGCGAGGCGACGCCGCTGGCCGGCCGGTTGCTCACCGGGCCCAGGCCGGTGGCGAAGATCTGAACAGTATCGCCCGGGCGCGCGGGATTGGCCGCATCGACCAGTTGGTAGCGCGAGTCCAGCACCACGCCCTGCCCATTGCCGGACTGCCTCAGGCTGAACAGCCCCGGCGCGGCATCCGCCAGGCTCACTTTCACCGGCGCGCTGATTCCGCCGCCGGTGGTCACCGAGACGGAAGCTTCCTTTTGGCCGGTCAATTCCCACGGCACTTGCAGGTTGGCCTGCTGCGGTGAAACGTAGAACAGCGGCGCGGGCAGCGTGCCGTTGAAATTGATGCTGGTCTCGCCCAGCCTGGTGGGCAAAGGCAGGCTGTCGGCCGACAAGGCCGCGGCGGCAAGGTTGCTTCCGAAAACGGAGGCAATCGAGCCCGGCGCCAGCGGCGCTCCTGCCACAAAGCCGGCCGCGTTCACCAGCCCGCCGGTGGTGGCCACCGGCGCGGCCGGCGCTTTTCGCAGGATGATGCCGTCGAGCGGCTCCAGCGTGACCGTGGTAGCCGGCGAGCCGTCGTTGTAGCGCCGCGCCGAGCGAACATGCAGCGCGTCGGCAATCACCGGGCCGGTGCCCTCGTTGCGCAGGCGCATCAGCGGCTTGCCGGCCACGGTCAGCGGCAGGGTGGCGATCAGGTGCCACTCGTCGCCGCCCGTGGTCTGATCGAGCGTCTTGCCGGCTACCACCTTGCCACCTGACATTACCTCGTACACGGCGCGGCGCGTCCAGCCCGAGGCCGTGGGGGCGGCGGGCCACCAGGCCTCGATGGTGTAGGTGTCGTCATCGCGCAGCGCCAGGTTCCATTGCGCCGCGCCATCGCCCGAGTCCAGTTGATGGCACGACGGGCCCCAGTCGTGGTAAAACGGGCCGGCGGCCTTCCATTCGTCGCTGTCGTACATCACCTCGCGCCAGTTGCCCGTGAATGAGAAATCGGGCGCGAGATCATCTACGATGTACTGATAGCGGGGCGCCTGCTGCCCCACGATGCGGTTGTAGCCCGGCCCCACCGTAATCACCTGCCGCTGTTTCGTCCCGTTCAGCAAGGCGATGCCGTTCGTGAAATCGCGGCGGAAGACGTCGGCGGGGTGCTCGACCAAGCGCACGTCGTCGAGCCAGACGTCGCCCGTCCGCGCGCCGGCGAAAAACTGAATCCGCGCGTCCGAGGCCGTTTCGTTGGCTTCGAACGTGGCCGTGTACTGCTTCCAGGCGGTGCCGATGGCCACCTGGCGCGACAAGCCGTAGTTGCGCCAGTCGGGGCTGCCCTTCTGCGATGCCAGACTGATGGAGCGCGGCTCATTGGCCTTCGCCCAGAATGTCAGGTCGTAGCGCTTGCCCTGGACCAGCGAACGGTTGGGCTGGTTGAAATCGACGTGCCAGTCGATGCCCTGGCCGGCGGATTGAATGGTGACGCGGGCCGAGGCCGTCCCCACGGCTTTCTCTCCGGTGTCGCGGCTGATCACGGCCGCGGCGCCAACCGAGGTGTTCAGGGTCAGCCGCCAGGTGCTGCCGAACGGCTCCTCGAAGCCGCCGTTCTCGATTCCGTTGGCCGTCGAGACCGTGCCCACCGGCACGCGCTGGGCCGGCCCCAGCGGGTAGCCCAGCTTGAAATCCAGCTCGTCGTACCACCAGTCCTGGCCGTGCATGGTGTCGCCCAGCTCATGGGCGAAGAAGCCGTCGTTCAGCAGCGTGAAGGCCAGGCCGAAGCGCACGTTCGGGTACCAGGTGCGGGCGAATTCCAGCGTCGAGGCGGGCATCTTGCGCTGCGGCTCGTAATCGTAGCCGTAGGCGATCTGGTCCTGCGGCGACGATTCCACCATGGTGATCACCGGCTGCCGGCCCATCTCCCACCACTGGTGGTAGGCGTCCCAGAGGTCTTGAAACGACCTCTTGCCTTCCAGCACGTCGGCGGTCATGAAACCGATGCTGTCGCCGTTGAAGATGCCGCTGAATTCGGTTTGCGGCGGGCGTGGCAGGTGCCCGGAGGCCAGCGCGTTGGGCATCAGCTTCCGCCACATCTCCAGCTCGTTGTAAACGCCTTTCTTCCACTCGGCGTCGAGCAACGCCGCGTTGTCTTCGATGCCGTCTTCGTTGGCGTCAAGCTGCACCCGGTTCCCGTAGATGTCGTTCTTCAGCCACGACTGGGTGGTGAAGAAGTTATCGAAGAAACAGCCGTCGAACATCAGCCCGCTGTCCACGATCCTCTGGTAGGCGTAGCGGGCTTGGTATTCGGCCACGTAAGGCTTGGTGAGGTTCAGGCGGAAGGTGCCCGGCCACACCTCGATCTTTTTTCCGCGGATGTCCTTCAGGTAGTAGTCTTCGGGCAGCCCAAAATTCTCGACCGTGTTGATGCTGGTCAGAATCAGGATGTTGGGGTTGAGCGCGCGCAGCCCCCTGATCTGGGCGGGGGTGAAACTGGCGCCAAGATAAAGGTCGATGTGGGAAGCGTATTCCAGCCCCTTGGGCACCAGGTTGGACGATCCCCAGAGGTTTCCGGTGCGCGGAAACTGCGGGTTGACGCCGGGCAGGCCACGGTACAGCAGCTCCAGCGCGTAGGCCGGCTCCGAGGCGCAGCGGACGTACACCTTGTTGACCTGGGTGGTGTCGCCGGAGAGGCCCTTGAACATTGTCTGGTGGACGGTGGTCCCTTGCCCCGTGTCGAACGGAGTCATTTGCGAGAAGTCGCCCGCCCTGCCCAGCGAGTAGCCGCACGAGGTGGGCTGCAGGGAACGCACCGAAAAGGCCAGCGAGGTGGTGCCGGGCGCGAGCAGGGTGCTGGGCGGATCGGCGTCGGCCAGCGGAACGCCGTTATAAAGGAAGGCGGCGGTAGCGCAGGTGCGGGCGCCGCCCGTCGCGGTGGCCTCGAACACCAGGCTGGCGCCCGCCGGCACGCCGGCCAGCGGCAGCCAGACCTCGTTGTCGCGCGGCTGGTCGAAGCGCCGGGCGTTGGCGCGCACCTCATCGCTCTCCTTGGCGCGCGACGAAATGCGTACCTCGTCGATCAGGAAATACGCCGGCACGGCGGAGAGATCGCCCGCGAGCGAAAAGCGGTCGCCGGCGGCCGACGGCGGCACGTACTGCTTCTCGTTGGTGTCGGCGGTGAGCACGCCGTCCACGTAGAAGCGCATCATGTTGCCGGTCGCCGAGTAAGTGTAGGCCAGGTGATGCCATTCGCCGGCCTTCCAGCCGCGCATCGAGGCCTGCCCGCCGTAGGCGCTTTGCCACTGGCCGGCGGTGGTGCCTCCGGCGTAGAGCACGCCGTCGCTTCGCGCCTGGGCAATGGCCATGCGGTCGCCATTCGGCGCGCGGTATTGGAAGAGGACGTGATCGCGCCCGGTGTAAGCCGGGTCGTCGCCGGCGGCCCGCGGCGCCACCCACATCTCGATCGACCCTTCGTTCAGATCCAGGTTCCCCGCTCGGGCATAGGTCAGCAGGCCGCTCTTTTCGATCGTCAGCGCCGAGCCCCAGCGCCCGGGCTCGAAAGCGACAGCGGGCGAGTCGAGCGGCTTCCTTCCTTCGGTTGTGATCAGCGAATTGTCGGCGTGCAGCAGGAAGAGTTGGGAGGTCGTGCCAGTCTTGTACGTCTGCCCGTTCAGCAGCCAGCGGTAGGTGCCGCCCGCCGGCGCGCTGCCGATCAGGAAGGCGTAATCGGAAGAGGGCGAGACGGCAAGATTGGCGCATTCGTTCTGCGCCCCGCAGGCCAGCGCGAACATCACCACGGCGAGGATGCTTCGCATGCCAGGCGGATATTATCACCACCCCGCGCGGATTACCCACCGCCGAGGAACACGGATAAACGCCCGGTGGTTCTGGAGCGTCATAACAGCAGGGTTTGTTCGCGCAGGTCGCGCCGAGTGGAGCCTGCGACGCCCGGAGAACTGCCTGAACTCGCTCGTCCATGTCCCATGGCGCGTCGTGAGCGGCCTCGCGCTGCTGGCGGCCGTGGTGTGTGCGGCGCTTGCGGCGGAGATCGAGGTGTCGACGGCGTCGCTGCCGGATGGGGTCGTCGGCGTCCCCTATCGCGCGCGGCTGGAAGCTCGGGGCGGCAAGCCACCGTACCGGTGGTCGCTGTACACCCCCGGGCTGCCGGAAGAGCTGGCGCTGGATGCGGCCGGCGGCGAGATCACCGGGCGGCCTTCGGGCCCGATTACCGCGTATTTCACGATCGCCGTCGCCGATTCGGGCACGCCCCCGCAATCGGCCACGCGGTTATTCACCCTGCGCGTTGCCGGGCCGCTGGCGCTTCTGACCGCAGCCCTTCCGCCCGGCTCGTACGCCGCGCCCTACAATGTTCGACTCGAGGCGGGCGGGGGGATTCCGCCCTATAGGTGGGAACTGGCGCGGGGCGCGTTGCCACCGGGCCTGAGGCTCAATCGCGAGTCAGGCGTGCTTTCCGGCACGCTGGCGACCCAGGGGGATTTCGGCTTCACCGTGCGCGTGACCGACTCCGCCAAGCCCCCGCAGATTCAAACTCGCGAGCTGAGCACCCGGATCCCCCCGCCGCTGGCCGTCGGCTGGGTGCGACCGCCGGTGCTCAACGCCGGCGGCATCGCCGGTTCTGTCCAGGTACTGAACGGTACGCGGAACACGGTGGACCTGACGCTGATCGTGGTGGCTGTCAACGAGTACGGCAAGGCCTTTACGCTTGGCTACCAGCACCTGCCCCTGGCCCCGTTCCGGTATACCGTCGAGATTCCCTTCGGCGCCTCATTGCCGCGCGGCCGCTATACCGTGCATGCCGACGCGGTATCGGAATACGCGCCCACGGTGACCATTCACCGCGCCCGCCTCCAGGCCGGCCCCTTCGTAGTGATGAGTGATGAGTGACGAGTACAGGCTATCCATCCCGCGGTCACTCGCCACTCGTCACTTGTCACTGCCGTTCACCGGACTTTGACGATGAAGTAGGTGACGGTTCCGTTCACGCCGCTGTACCAGTGGGGCGTGCCCTTGGGGATGGTGATCGTATCGCCCTTCGACAGCTTCCAGGTCTTCCCGCCCTTGATGCCGGTGCCCCGCACCTCGCCTGGTCCGGTGTTCTTTGCGCCTTCGATCTTGCCGCCGGTGACAAACGTGGCCGAGCCATCGACGATGTAAAAGATGTCGGTGTCGGCCTCGTGCGATTCGGCTTCCCCGGCCGTGTTACGGTTGAAGGCCATCACCGAGTATTTCGGAGTGTCCACCAGCCTGGTCCCCGGCTTTTTCATGGAAGCCTCGACCTCTTTCGCGGGCACGTAAACAACCTCGGCTTTCGCCGCCGCCTTCTGTTCGGCTTTTTTCTCGGCCGGCTTGGCGGTCTGGGCCGCCGCCTGGCTGAATAACAAAACCAAAGCAAGCAGGTAGTTCATCGTTTCCTCCTTAGAAACAGGCTGGAGGCTGGAGACCGGAGGCTGGAGGACCTACAGCCGACAGCCTCTTTCTACTCCCGTGGAATGGGTTTGCGGAGGGCCAGGCCCAGCTCGCGCAATTGCGCCTCGCTGACCGGCGTGGGCGCATCCACCATCAAGTCGACGGCCCGCGCGGTCTTGGGGAAGGGAATCACTTCGCGCAGCGAGCTTTCCCCGGCCAGGATCATCACCAGGCGGTCCAGGCCCAGCGCGATGCCGCCGTGCGGGGGCGTGCCGTACTCCAGCGCTTCCAGGAAGAACCCGAAGCGGGCCCGCGCTTCCTCCTCGCCGAACCCCAGGGCGCGGAAGATCTTCGACTGCACGTCGCGCCGGTGAATGCGGATGGAGCCGGAGCCCAGCTCGGTCCCGTTCAGGACCACGTCGTAGGCCAGGGCGCGGACCGCGCCCGGATCGCTCTCCAGGCGGTCCATGTCCTGCTCGTGCGGCGACGTAAACGGGTGATGCGCGGCCATCCAGCGGCCCTCGTCTTTGTTCCACTCGAACATGGGGAAATCGGTGACCCACAGGAACCGAAAGTCGCGCGGGTTCAGAAGCTGGTGGAGGTCGTTGTACTTCTGGCCGAGGTGCAGGCGCAGCGCTCCGGCGGCGTTGAAGATGGGGGCGTCGTGGGGAGTGACCGCCGGCCCCACCGGCGGCATCTCCTCGCGGTGCGGCTCCGGCCCCAAGGCGGCGGCCACCAGCGGGATCAGGTCGCCGGCCTGGGCGCCCACCGCCCCGGCCACGCGGCGCGCCGCCTCCGGCAGGTTCTTCGCCAGCGCGCCTTCCAGCCCGCTCTCGGTCAGCCGCAGGTCGGCGAAGCCGCGCGCGTCCCGGTCGGCGATGAACTGGGCCAGGTCGTCGCGCTCCTTGCGGGACAGCCCGGCGCAGCGCGGCGCGCGGAAGACCACCAGCGGCAGTTTGGGATCGAACTTCAAGCGCGCCAATTCCTCGGCCGTGAACAGTTCGTTGACGCGGACCAGGGGCGGCAGCCGCAAGTCCGGCTTGTCGCTGCCGTAGAGGCGAATGGCCTCGTCGTACTTCAAGCGCGGAAACGGCGGCTTCACCTCCACGCCGGCCAGCGCCGCCAGCCGGATCAACAGCGGCTCGACCACCTCGAAAACGCGCTCCTGCTGCGGGAACGACATCTCCAAATCGAGCTGCGTGAACTCGGCTTGGCGGTCGGCGCGGAAGTCCTCGTCGCGGAAGCAGCGCACGATCTGGAAATAGCGGTCGAAGCCCGCGATCATCAGGATCTGCTTGAACAATTGCGGCGACTGCGGCAAGGCGTAGAAGCTGCCGGGCTGCACCCGGCTGGGCACCAGGTAGTCGCGCGCGCCTTCCGGCGTGGAGCGGGTCATGAAGGGCGTCTCGATCTCGAAGAAGCCCTGCTCGGTCATGTAGCGGCGGATCTCGGCGGCGATGCGGTGCCGCAGATCGATGTTGGCCTGCATGCGCGGGCTGCGCAAATCGAGGAAGCGATAGCGCAGGCGCGTCTCTT
>Ga0315282_10014038_pt1 | contig 11981 bp, 10 predicted proteins | sample YL17G07_20_MG_FD_203693 | JGI IMG/M metagenome (GOLD analysis project Ga0315282, IMG submission 203693) | Sediment microbial communities from Yellowstone Lake, YNP, Wyoming, USA - YL17G07_20 | ecosystem: Environmental > Aquatic > Freshwater > Lake > Sediment | place: USA: Wyoming | collected... | reverse complement strand
GTATCTAATGGCAACGGGTGCCTCCTTTTTTGTTATAACAGGTATCACCAGTGCTATAGGGGTTCTTATTTTTGATACCATTTTCATTGTGAGATATACAGTGTTCATAATTGGGTTTATTCTTATCTTAACAGGTGAAATCTATTCAGGTATGGCCATTCGGAAGGTCGTTGGTAAAAAATCTTGGCTAACAATAGTGCGTATGTTTTCCTATAAGAGTTACCGCTCTAGTGGAATATTAGTAATATTTCTGTTTACTATTCCGCTCTGGACTTTAGATATTATTATTGGCCCTGCATCAATCTACGATATAGTTGCATCGTTCTTTATTTTCTTAGGTTTTACATTACTTATAACAGGAGAAAGAAAACTCTATGTTATGACTAATGTATTTTCAGAGACGACAACAGCTGAGGAAAGAGAAAAAATAGGTTTGCTAAGGGATGATATAGCTGCTGTTAGGGTATATGCTGATATCATAAACACATTCGTATCTTTTGGTAAACCTGCGACGAGCGCGATGATCGTTCATGAAACTTTAAATAAATGGTCTGAAGAACATCCTGTGCTTTTTGAAAATTCTGCAGTAAGAAATAGTAAGATTGATGCGGGTGTTGTCATTAATAACCTTGATAGGTTATATGAGAAGAATAGGTTGTCTCCAGTGTTGAAGGAGTTCTCTTTGCTTGTTCTTCGTCTTGTTGATCTCTACACTGGTTTTACTTCATCAGAATATGCCAAAGAGCGGCTTACAGTAAGCTATCGGGCTGTAAAAAGGCAGTATGGTGATACATCTATTTTTTTTAATATTCTCAAAACAATGCCAGTCGGTGTTCTTGAGGGGGAAAAACTAGTTGTGTTAAACCGCGATGAGTTAGAGGAAAAAGTAAAAGAGAGAACAATAGAGCTGGTAAATACAAACAAAGAGCTACAAATTGAGATCAAAGAGCGGAAAAGAGCAGAAGAAAAACTTAGAAGATCACAAACGAAAATTGAACAACAGAATATTCAATTGAAAAAAGCTGATCGCATAAAAACGGATTTCCTCAATGTCACTTCCCACGAATTACGAACACCGTTGTCTTCAATAAAAGGATATGCACAAATGATATCTAAACAAACCCTTGGTCAAATCAATGACGAACAAAAGAAAGCCTTGTATGTTATTTTACGGAATACAAATCGATTAGACGCCCTCATCCAAGATATTCTTGATATTTCACGATTGGAATCAGGAAAAATGAAATTTGTAGCTGTACAAACTGATGTAAAAAATATGATTTTGGAAACAATTGAGACAATAAAACCGTTTGCAAATCTTAAAAATATAGAAATAACAACGAAATTTAAAGATAATTTACCAGAACTAAATATCGATAAGGAACGTATAAAACAAGTGTTAACAAACATTTTAAGCAACGCAATCAAATTTTCAACTGACGGATCAGCTATAAATATACTTGCTACAAATGAAGAAGAAGATATATTGTTTGAGATCCAAGATTTCGGGCGGGGAATACCAAGGAACGAACTAAAAAAGGTTTTTGATATATTTTATCAAGTTGATTCAGGTGAAGACAGAAAATATGGGGGAATAGGTCTTGGGCTTGCGATATCTCGAGGAATTATTCTTGCGCATGGGGGAAAGATATGGGTAAATAGCAAAATAAACGAAGGCAGCACCTTCTCATTTACTCTGCCAATAAAACCAGTTCAGGACATCGAGACAAGATTTAAGGAGGTGGATATGTTCGGATTGGAAAAAATAGAAACAGTGTAAAGTGTAACCAAGGTAATGATCGTATATGGTGGACAAGATATTAGGGAGATGCTCGATATTTTTTTCGGAAAAATGAATCTAAAACCGCTACGGCGGAGGATGAACTAGATTTTTTTAAAAATAAATTGACAATTTCCAGCCTGATATCATCGCCCAAGATTTAATGATGTCGGGAATTACATCTAAAAAATGTCTCGATATATTGAAGAAAAGCAAATCGAAAATTATCCTTTTCACTGCTGTTCGATATACAGAGATAAAAAAACAGATAATACGCGAGAAGGTCAACGTCGTTGATTATATCACGAAACCCATCAACATCGATGATTTCAAAGCGAAAGTAGTGAAAAATTCAAATACATAACTATTTTCATGAAAAATAATAATTCGTCATTTATTCCGTAAAAGCTTTATAGAACCAAAGGATTTAGTGTAATTGAAATAAATTACACATGTAATTATTTGAAAATCTATAAATCTAGGATGGGATAATAAATGAAAGAGAGATGCGTTTCTCCTAATACTAAAAAAAGATGAACGAGAGAGAATATGACGAAGATAATGATTGTTGAGGATGAACAAGACATTAGAGAGATGATAGACCTTTATCTTCAGAAAGAAGGATTTGAGACATTTACTGCAGAAAATGGTGCAGATTTTCTTCAAAAAATCGATCCTTTCCAACCGGACCTTGTCACACTCGATGTGATGATGCCTGGGCTTACTACAGGGGAGATCCTTGAAAAACTTAAGCAAAAAAGTATTAGCCCAAAAATCATTTTACTCACCGTTTGCCGATATACAGAGAAGGAACAGAAAGAGTTATTCAATAGAGGAAATATCGTTGATTACATAACGAAGCCATTTGATCTCGATTATCTCCGAGAGAGAATAAATAGACAGGTTATTTGTAAGCAAAACCTACAGCCTACCCACGATTTGAAAGCATATCAACGAATACCTTCATAGAAGACAATTACTAAATCAGTTCTTAGGAATGGCTATATGATCAATAGGAAGGTTGTATGTTTCAGATTTTTTATAGTAATATTATTTGTAACTATGTTGATATCATGTACTGCCACGATAGATGTGAAAGCCGCCTCAGAAGCGCCTTTGTCGATTTCCATTTCACTTGTGGAAGGTGATACGTTTGGACCGGGAAATTCATTTCATTCAATAGTGGAAATTAGAAATCAGGAAGCCCAAGGCAGGGTTGATGTTATCGTTACGTGCCAGATTCTAGATCCAGCTGGAAAAATTATTCTCTCTTCGAGGGAAACTGTTGCTGTTGAGACCGTGAGTTCCTTTGTCCAGGATTTTACTCTACCGACAGGAATTAAGGAAGGAAAATATCTTCTTATGGCAAATGTAAGCACCCTTAATGGGAGTAAATGGAGCGAGGTGAGTAGATCTTTTACTGTGGTAGTTGTGTCTGCCGATGAGCAGGCCGTCATTGAATATGTGATGGTTGCAGCTATTATTTTTGCAGGGGTTCTATGGTTTTATGAACATCGTAGGATATCGAAATTAAAAGTGTCTGATAAGGATTTGAATAAATTTATAGAGGAACGGAAGAAAAAATAGGTTGTTATGAATACATTTTAAGACTTATTGAAAAGGAAAATTTTATTAAAGGAAATCATGTACCGGGTAATTGAATTGTAATGTGTTCATATGAAACTAAAAGGTGATGGGAATGGAAACACTTCAAATTAGATTGACGAAGACTATGCTGGAACAAATAGACGAATTAGTGCGAAACGGTAAATATCCCAATAGATCTGAAGCTGTGAGAGATGGGGTGAGAAGACTGATAGAAAATAAAAACTCCCCCAGCAAGGTTTTAAATGTATCGGTAAAGGATCTCCAGAGGTTTATTCGGGAAACAGGCCAAAAATGAATATAAATTCCATAGAACTGAGTGGAATACTCTCTATAATTACTTTTGTTATAGGTCTTGTTGGCTTGGTGATACTATACGCTATTGTGAAAAGAACAAAAGAGAAAATGAGAGTCGGTGTATTATTTGTTTTATTGGGTGTCGCTGCTTTTGTTTTGCTAAAATTTTTTGAGATATTAAATGTATTCCAGATTGTAGGCCAAACATTTATGACAGATATCTTAGAAATTATTTTTATTTTGCTCCTGGTATTTGGGGTGTGGGAACTACGAAGTTTGATTATGGGTTTGTCTGACTTTGGTCAGGCTTTTGTGCTTACTTCGAAAGAGAAATACGAAGATAATCTTGTGTCTATTGTTAAGAATGCCCGTGGCGTTTGCTATGTAACGATAGAAAAACCGTATAAAAAAATAATTGATCTTTTCAGTTTGTATGGTATTAATTCTTCACCTATGCAATTTATCGACGCAACAGGTGAAAAAGGAGATGCCGGGAACGTTATTGCAATAAAAAATACTCCTCACGACATCAAAATTACCGTCGATAAGGTGCTTAAGGAGAAGAATATCAAAGTCGTAGTAATAGACAATGTCGAATCAGTAAAAGCGATAAAGAAATTTGAGTTACCCAGATTTGTTCAGGATATGACGTTACTGATCAAAGCCAATAGAGCTCAGGGGTTTTTTATCGGTAAAACAGAAAACCTTGAAGTGCAGACATTGAATGACATCGCTATGTTCGTCGATAAAGTGACAGGTGACGTAAAATGGTAAAAACAGTGATGATCATCGATGATGAACAAGATCTGAGAGAAATGCTTTCTTTACTTCTTAAATCCAATGGTTTTAAAACGGTGAGTGCATCCAATGGAAAAGATGCGTTAAAAATCCTTAAACAATTAGAACAGAAGCCGGATCTTGTCATAATCGATATGTTTATGCCTGAGATGAGCGGGAGACAAGTATGCGAAAATATCCGGAAGGACGAAAAGTTAAAAGATCTTAAACTTGCTTTTCTCACAGTTGCGGCTTTTAGTAGTTATGGAAAACAAATGCTTAAAGAGCTCAATGTTTTAGATTATATTCTTAAACCATACGATATCGATGATTTAATCAGAAGGATCAATAAGATGATAGAGTCATAAAGGATCTTAACATTTTCTCCTTTGTGTAATCATTTTTCCAGTGATGCTTTTTTTGTTGGTATTGAACAGGTTTAAATACCGTAAAAACATACGTAATTTTAATGTAATGTTTATGTAATGTTAATTACATCTAATGCTTCACGAGGGGCCTAGGGATGGATTCGGCATTAAGACATTTCGTCGTGTATAGATACTTCACTAATACAGCAAGTGTGAGAATTTTCTATAGATACCTGACAAGGAGAAGGTTCAATGAATGATGAACCCGACATTGTGAAACAGTTAAAAGAAGAAGAAAAACTACGTAAACAACAAAGCAACGTACAGAATGAAGAATTTGGAATGCAGGGGGCAACACCTGAGGAGACACTAAAGGATGTCTTTGATTATATTGAGGATTCTGAAAAGAAAAAGCCAATCGGCACTGATGAATCCGGGACTGAACCAGAGAAAATCTCAGAAGCTCTTCAAGAGAGCGAAGAACGATATAAAGCATTATTTCATAGCCCATTCCAAATAATTTATCTTCATGATTTTAGAGGAAAATTCCTTGATGCGAATCCTGCGGCATTAAAATTATTAGGTTACAACAAGGAGGAATTAGGCACTCTCAATTTTTCTTCGTTTCTTGATAAAGGCCAACTATGGAAAGCCATCAAAACGCTCAAAGAGATCAAAAAATATGGTCGTCAAAAGGAACCGACCGAATACAGATTGAAGACAAAGAATGGAACATACATAGACATAGAAACAACTGCAGAAATAGTGTATCGAAATGGAAAACCCTATGGTATTCAAGGTATCGCACACGATATTACTGAACAGAAGAAAACTGAGAAAACGATAAAAGAATCTGAGGCCAAATACAGAGGTTTATTCAATTCATCTCCTGATTTAATCATTGAAACTGATGAAAAAGGAAATATTCTGGCTCTGAACCAAATGATGGCAAAAAGCCTAGGAGCCCCAGCTGAAAAATTAATTGGTAAAAATATCAGTGATAATTTTCCAAAAGAAATAGCTGAAGAACGCGCAACAATTGCCAGAAAGGCGCTTAAAGACGGCAAAAATCAAGAAACCTATGATGAAAGAGCAGGAAGGTATTTTCACAATATTTATGTTCCTATTTTACATCCTGACGGGAACAAAACTATCCAAATAATTATAAGAGACATTACTGAGCAGAAGAAAGCGGAAGAGGCACTTCGGGAAAGCGAGGAGAAATATCGAACACTGCTCGAGACGACCGACACAGGATTTTGCATCTTAGATTCACAAGGAAACATCTTGGATGCCAATTCGGAATATGTGAGGTTATCCGGTCATTCCATTTTGAAGGAAATACAAGGAAGAAACGTTATAGAATGGACGGCGGAGTACGATCTACAAAGAAATGCTGAAGAAGTAAAAAAATGTATACAACAGGGATTTGTTCGAAACCTGGAAATTGATTATGTAGACAAACACGATAAAGTAACATCCATCGAAATCAATGCTACAGTAATTCAAAATGATATAGGTCGAAGAATATTGACACTATGCAGGGATATCACTGATAGCAAGCGGGCGGAGCAGGCGCTGAAAGAGAGTGAAGAACGGCATCGGGTTCTTTTTGAAAGCTCCCATGACGCTATCATGACCCTTGAGCCGCCATCTTGGAAGTTTACAACCGGAAACACAGCAACGATAGCAATGTTCAAGGTGAAGAACGCGGAGGAATTCATTTTTTATGGGCTCGGGGCTTTGTCTCCCGAGCGCCAGCCAGATGGACGCATTTCTACCGAGAAGGCCAAGGAGATGATTGAGACGGCCATGCGTAAAGGATCCCACTTCTTTGAATGGACACACAAACGTTTAGATGGCACCGAATTCCCAGCGACCGTTCTGTTTACCAGAATGGAAATCAAAGGACAGCAAGTTTTACAGGCTACCGTCAGAGATATTTCAGAACAAAAACAGTTGGAGACGGAACGAGAAAAAATACTTCATTGGCAACAAAATATCAACACACTTCAACAGTCGCTTCTTGCACCGGCCCTACTTGAAGACAAACTCAAAATGATAACCGACGGCGTTGTCAGTCTCTTCGACGCTGATTTCTGTCGAATCTGGCTTAATCAGCCCGGAGATCTGTGCAAACAGGGATGCATTCATGCCCAAGCGCGTGAAGGACCACACGTCTGCCGTTCCCGTGACCAGTGTCTGCGTTTGCTGGCAAGCTCCGGCCGTTACACCCATACCGATGGTAAAATTCACCGTCGTGTCCCGTTCGGATGTTATAAGATCGGACGCATTGCATCAGGAGAAGATCACAAATTCCTCACAAACGATGTACAGAATGATCCCCATGTACACAACAATGATTGGGCGCGCGAGCTGGGACTCGTGTCGTTTGCAGGATATCAGCTCCGTGTTCCCAGAGGAAAAATAATAGGCGTTCTAGCTCTCTTTGCCAAACACCCTATACTACCCGCTGAAGACGCAATGCTGGATGGACTCAGTAATACTGCCGCTCGTGTCGTTACACAAACCGTAGCTGATGAGACATTGCGAGAATCAACAAGAAAAATTGAAACACAGAATGTTCAACTGCAAAAACTGGACAAAATAAAAACAGATTTCCTCAACATCACATCACATGAACTGCGTACACCAATGTCTGCGATCAAAGGATACATCCAAATGATTTTAAAACAGAATCTTGGAACGATTACCAATGAACAAAAAAAAGCCTTGGATGTTATCTTACGAAATACAAATCGACTAGATCGCCTCGTCCAAGGTATACTTGATATTTCACGACTGGAATCAGGAACAATGAAATTTGTTATTGGAAAAACAGCTGTAAAACAAATGATCAAAGAAATAGTTGGCACAATGCAAGCCTCTGCGAGTCTAAAAGGAATACGAATTAATACAGAAGTAGGAGACATTATCCCTGAGTTGAATATTGATAAAGATCGAATTACCCAAGTTGTAGTCAATATATTAAACAATGCTATCAAATTCTCACCGGAAAGTTCAATAATTAAAGTTCAAGTGAAAAAACAAAAAGACAATGTCCTGTTTGAAGTGCAGGATTATGGGCGGGGTATCCCCAAGGAACATCATGAAAAAATTTTCCAAACGTTTTACCAAGTAGACTCTAATACTGATATGAAATTTGGCGGAGCAGGTCTTGGATTAGCAATCTGCTATGGTATTATTATCGCCCATGGCGGACGTATTTGGGTCGAAAGCACAGGAAAACCTGGCGAGGGTAGCACATTTAAATTTGTCTTACCTATTGAATCCGTTTCTGATATAGAAAAACGATTCAAAGGAGCTGATGTGTTCGGGTTGGGAGCACAGATAAACGAGGACGAAGACCCTCCTGTTACTAAGGTATCAGGGGAAACAGATCAACTACAGCCTGCCATCACAACCAGGAATTTAGGTGAAAAAACAGATTTGAATGGGGAAATCCGCCATACTATTGTAGATGAACCTCAGAAAAGAAATGATGAATACTCGCAATTTTTATCCGAAACCGCAATTAAATTTGCTCAATTCCCCGCCGAAGATGATATTTTCAAGTACATCTGCGAAAAAATACAACAGATTACAAACGGTACGAATGTAACCCTCACTTATTATGATGAAAAAACTGATAGGTTCCATATTTACGAAAACAACGGATATGAAAAAAACTTGATAAAAATTTTTCAAAACAATGGTAAAAATCCCCAGAATTTAGAATTTAACTTAGGTGAAGAGGATATACGGCAAAAGCTACTCCAAGGAAAGCTTGTTCACCTCTCCATTGACGATTTTAATAGATTGGTACTGCCTCAATTTTCAAAAGCAGTATCTCCCTCTGTTGATCAACTCATAAACATAGACGAGATGTACACTATTGGTCTTGTGAACGAAGAAAAACTGTTAGGGAATGTTTTTTTCATTGCACCAAAGGGTGTCAGACTAGAGAACCCTAGCGTAATTGAGACTTTTATCAATCAGGCTGCTGTTACCATTCAGCGTAATAATGCGATTAAAGAGCTGAATAATGTAAAAAAAGATTGTGAAGCACAGAATATCAAATTACAAAAACTCAATGAAATCAAGACAACATTTCTCAAAACAACGTCCCATGAACTACGCACCCCAATAACGTCAATAAAAGGTTATATACAGATGCTGATGAAAAAAAACCTCGGTGAAATCAATGAGGAACAAAAGAAAAGCCTTGAAGTAATATTGCGTAATACAAATCGTCTTGATCAAGTAATACAAAATATGCTTGACACTACAAATTTGCAATCAGGAATCATGAAATTAATTCCAAGTAAAGTGAATCCATCAACACTTGTCAAAGAAGCAACACAAACGATACAATCATTATCTTATGAAAAACATATTACGATTAATAGTACTGTAGAAAAACACCTTCCAGATTTGATTGTTGATAGTGAACGGATAAAACAAGTGTTGATAAACATCATAAGCAATGCAATCAAGTTTTCAGCTGATAGCTCGATTATAAATATCAATGTAAAAAAAGAAAAGGAAGATGTTTTGTTTGAAGTGCAGGATTTTGGAATAGGAATACCAAAGGATAAACAAGAGATGATTTTTGATACATTTTATCAAGTTGATTCTAGCGATGTTAGAGAATATGGTGGAACCGGTCTGAGTCTTGCCCTCTCCAAGGGTATCGTGATTTTACATGGTGGAAAAATGTGGTTAGAGAGCACAGAGGGCAAAAGCAGCACGTTTCGATTTACTCTTCCAATCAAATCAATTTATGGTAACGAATGGGATGAAAATATCTCAATGAAAAAACAAATAATAATGACATAAACAATAACAAAGGAGTACGAAGTGAGGAAAAATGAAAAAAATAATGATTGTAGATGATGAAATCGACCTGAGGGAAATGCTCAATCTCATGCTCCGCAAAGAAGGATTTGAAACCCTCACAGCAACTAACGGCGAGGATTTCCTTGCTAAAATCGATACTTTCCAACCAGATCTAGTCACCCTTGACGTCATGATGCCGGGACTTACCACCAGAGAAATTATGGAAAGACTCCCGGAGAAAAAAACCAAACCAAAAATAATCCTTCTGACGGTCGTACGATACTCAGAGGAAGAAAAACAAAAACTCCATCAAATGGGAATCGTCGACTACGTAACCAAACCATTTGAGTTAGACAGCCTCATCAATACGATCCACAACCACATTCCCCGCAGTCCTGCTATCTCTAAAACGAATAAGATTGATTGGTGACGAGAGGTACCAATGGAAGAACTTCAGGTAGCTCAGGTAAACTATTGGAAAGAAATACGAAAAGAACTAGATAATACCTTTAAATCTCTCCATGGAGTCATCTTACTCACCCATAACTCCGTAGAGTTCACAGATCTCATCGAATTCTTAAATAACATACGGAGAAACGAGGAAACAACAGTCCTCTACATTTCCCTAATCAACAGTTATAATCACATTAAACAAATCCTACAAACACATCCCCTGCCTTCGAAGAAACTCTTCGTCGTCGACTGCGTCTCAAGCTTCCTCATTGAACTTCAAGATTCAATCTACTGCGTCTATAGAAAACCTCCACATAACCTGGAGGAAACGAAAAACCTAATCATGAAAAACATTCGATGGTCAAACCCCAATATCATTGTCGTCGACTCGATCTCACAATTCATCAATTTCACTTTACCAACAGACGAAGAACTCCACAACCTGTATGAATTCCTCCTATCGATTAAAGAAGATACCCTCGGCGTCACTTGTGATGCTATCATCCTCGTATACGATGATCGACTAGGATCTATGAAAAAACTTCCAATCATGTTCACCAATGCCATCATAAAATTAGAAGTCATTAAAGAAAAACCCGAGTGGAAAGATTAAAGAGAATCATATGATAGAACCAGGAATAGAGATCAATTACTGGCGTTCGATGAACCACGAAGTAGATGAAATGCTCAAAGACCTCGAAGGAATCGTTCTTGTGCTCCATAACTCCATGGAATTCACCCAGTGCATAGATTTTTTCAATAAGATCAAATCAAATCATTTCAACAACCTCCTTTATATATCGCTGACACGAAGTTACGATTATATGCGACACACACTGGAACAGAAACCATTAGACCAAAAACGAATCTTTATTATCGACTGCGTCTCAGGATTCGCGTTCCCAACCGAAGACCATATTGACAATTGCCTCTACCACAAACCACCGCAAAATTTATCTCAGATGAAAGAAATCATCAAATTCGGCATTGAAAAATGCAACCCTGACATCATCATGCTAGATTCGCTCTCCCAACTCGTGAATTTCACTCATCCGACAGACAAAGAGTTACATGATCTGTCATTCTTTCTTCAAACACTGAGAAGTGATACGCTCAATATCCGCCAGAAAACGTTCCTGTTATTTTACGATACCAAACTTACCACACCGAGAATTCTTCCAGATATGGCGATTGATATAATTCTCAAAATGGAAGTTATAGAAGAAAAACCCCAATGGAAACCATAAATTATTTTACTTCACAAAGAAAATCACGTACATGTGAAAACTTCGGAGCGATAACCTGAATATAAATTAAGAATCTTTTATCGCAAACTTCAACGATTATATCATAAAAAAACATATCATCATCGAATCAATGTTTCGTGAATCGTCTAAAGATATGCCAGAAACGGATGTCTTTTTGGGTAAATTACAAAGAAAAATAAGTAGGGGAGATGGGAGAAGGAGATTCGAAATTGTATTTGTACACATTTGATGGTTTTATATCTGTTAAAGAATTGTTTCGATTTAAAACGCTCCTGTCGGGAAGGGAACTTGAATTTGCCAGTAAATTTATAGTTGCGACTGGGAATACTGCGTGGTCTGAAGCAACAGCGTAAGACCCGCATTCCTTAGAAACTCTTTTTTCTGTTTCCCTACATTGATATCCTCCATCAGGTTAATATTTTTGTCGGCAAGGGCTTAATCCACAAACATTCCTGGGTGCTCACACAATATTTTGTGGCACAATGTGGCAAGTGGTTAAAGAGCCCCCAATCAGATAGAAGAAGCTCAAACAACACACGCGTTGTCGGCTTAGCGGGTCTTTGGGGGTGCCCTTGCCCTTATGGTTTGTCCAAA
>Ga0315282_10014037_pt1 | contig 11981 bp, 5 predicted proteins | sample YL17G07_20_MG_FD_203693 | JGI IMG/M metagenome (GOLD analysis project Ga0315282, IMG submission 203693) | Sediment microbial communities from Yellowstone Lake, YNP, Wyoming, USA - YL17G07_20 | ecosystem: Environmental > Aquatic > Freshwater > Lake > Sediment | place: USA: Wyoming | collected... | reverse complement strand
CTCGTTTTGCGCAGGGCGCCAGGGAAGGTTTCCACCGTACCGTAGTTGTAGAACGGGTTGTTGACCGACGCGTTCAGAGCCGCTCCGTAAGTGTAGGAGAGATTTGGGTCCGCCAGGTTGAGCTGCGTGGTCCACTGGTCACGGCTCACGAAGTTCATTAGGTAGGTGACATCGGCGACGATCCGCAAGGGCAGCTCTCTCTGGACTGAGATGCTGATCCGGTCGCTGATCGGCGTTCGCTGCTGATACTGGTCGAAGGTGACGGGGTCGCCGAGCTGAGTATAGCGACCATAGGCCTTGCCATAGGCCGGGGTCAGGCCCTGCGGGAACGGGTTTGAGAAATACGCCTGCGGAATGCCGGTGAGATCAGGGAGTGCGCTGGTGCTGGGGGTGAAGGCACCGAGGGGCATCTCACCGTTGGCGTCGCGGTCCGGCATGATGAGCGAAACGGGCGTGTAGAACCGACCGTAGCCACCGCGGATGACCATCTTGTCGCCTAACCGCCACGCCACGCCCACACGGGGCATCAATTGCCATTTATCCGCACTTATGCCCTTCGGGCTCTCCTCCGAGGTGAAGTGGAACGCGCCATTGTAGATGTAGGTATTCTGTACCGTCGACTGGGCCATCACGGTCGGGAGTGGGATCGTTTTCCCACCCGACGTAATCGTCAGGGCTTGGAGCTTGGGATCGATGGCGGCTTGCATGCCCGGGATGCCATCGGTAAGGTCCAAGCCCTGTTGAATCCGGTGCTGTGGATCCCAGTAGCCACCCTCGTACTCGTACCGCAGTCCCAGGTTGAGGGTCAGCTTCTTGGTGACCTTGAAGTCGTCTTGGAAGTAGCCGGCATACATCTCGGTGTTGGCCACCTGCATGGGCGTGTACTGCACAAGGGAGTTGCTGGGGTCCATGGCGCCAAGCAGGAAGCTGGCCCACGCTGACCCCGTCTTGGTGTTAGGGCTCACAAAGGTATTCGCGGTCTGCGTGGGAATGAACTGGAACTGGCCGAAGAGGAAGCGCGCCGCTTGGCCACGCTTCCACCGGATCTCCGTCCCAGACTTGAGAGCGTGTTTCGTCAGATACTTGCTAAAACGCCCGTGCAGGCTGTAGCCCTCAGGCTCCTGATACCAGAAGTTTCTAACACCGAAGAGACCGCGGGCCGTGGAGTCCACCACGATGTAAGGCGCATAGACGAGCGGCCGGCCCGCCATGTACGGCTCCCACCAGGCGTTCGACCAGAAGCTGCTGTAGTCCCCGATGTTCATTTCGGGATAATCGCGCTTATCTTCCACCTTGTAGAACGCGGCGCGCAGGTCGAGCACTGTCGAGGCGTTGAACGCGTACACGGTGTCGCCGGCGATGTTCCAGCCGTTGCGCTTACTGCCCTGGACGTTGCGCAGCTTCAAGGGGTCGTGCCCTCCCGTGAAATCGGTCGAGTCCTGGTTGGTCTTAATGCGGCTGATGCGACCGTACATCCTCCATCTATCGTTGATATTCCAATCGACCTTCGTGGAGAAGTTGTAGTAGTGGAACTTGTTCTCTTGGTTGTATTTGAAGTTGTTGAAGCCGCTCGGGTCGTCGGGATCACGGTTCGGGTTCCAGAGGCTGGCCATGATGTGCGCAGCCAGGGCGTCCCAACGCGCCGAGGGGATCACGTTGCCCAGGAAGGGGTCACGGATGTACTTGTTGGTAACTGGGTCGAGCCTAGTGGTCAGTGGGTCGTAAATGACCCGCAGGGTGCCGTCCGCGTTTTTCGACTGCGAGAAGTCGCCTTGCCGCTCAAGGGCAGACGGCAACGTGTAGGCTCCCGCTACGGTTTGCGTGTTCTTGATCCTCTCGAACACGCCGAAGAAGAACAGTTTCTTCTTGATGATCGGGAAACCGATGGTGCCGCCTTCATTCCAGTAGGGATTCTGGTTGTGGATGCGACTTATGCGGTCGCTGATGGCGTTGAGGCCCGGGCTGCGTCCGTAATAGTAAACTGAGCCGTGGACCTCGTTCGTGCCCGACCTCATAGTGACGACCGCGACGCCGCCCGCGTTGTGCCCGAACTCGGCGTCGACGGAGTTCTGCTGGATGGTGTACTCGGTCACGGCGTCCATGGGCGGCGTGTAACCCAGCTTGTTGCCCGCCACCAGTGGCGTACCATCGAGCACGAAGTCGTTGCGATACTTCGTGCCTCCTCCAATGTCCATCTCGTTTGCCGTCCGGTGATGGTACGGCTGCGTCTCGATCAGGCTTCCGCGATTGATGACCGAGGGATCGAGAAGGGCCAGTTGGTACGGGTTGCGGGTGACGGAGGGCAGATTCTGCACCATTTTCAGTTCCAAAGTAAGATTGCGCGTAGTCGTGTTAAACTCGACACGTATCGGCGACTCTGTGATCGTGACCATGTCGGTGTGACTTCCGACTTCGAGCTTCACATCCACGGTAACATCGCCACGTTGTTGCACAATGATGTTCTTGTGGACGGAGGTTTTGAAGCCCATCACCTCGAGCGTCAAAGTGTATGTTCCGGGGTCGACGTAGTCGAAGAGGTAGCGACCCTCCGCGTTCGTCTGACGAGTCACCGCGATGCCGGTTAAATCGTTTGTGAGGACGGCGTTGCCGCCCGGTATCACGGCACCGCTCGGATCGGCCACCAGACCCTGGACTCGGCCGCGGAATTCCTGGGCGAGCAACGGCCCTGTGAGCGCTAGTACCAGGACAAGAACTAAGCGTGAGGTTCCACGTTTCATTATTATCCCCCTCTATAGAAAAGTGATTCCTTCCGATGATCCGGTGGCGTTGTTAAGGGGTAAAGCACCCGCGTTGGGGATCCGTCCTTTTTTCCCACCCAGCACGTGAGGCAATTCTTTGGTGAGTCTGTCTGGTTATCGGTCAAACCCAATGGTAGCCCACGCGACATAGAGTCAAGTCCCGAGAGTTTTCTAGACTGGCATATGCGTTTCTGGGCCAGTAACCGGCTCCGGGCTATGCGCCCCGCCACTTGCCTGCCCAAAAAGGGCACGCATGGGATTGCTTTCAGTATGGTCGTTGGACGGGAATAAGCGCTTGCTCAACACAAGAATTATCCCAGATACTGCACTCGCGTATCACGCGCCAGCGACTTTGTCAAGCAAATATTCATGAGAAACAGATGATCTTTCAGCAATCTTCCGAATAAAGTCGTGTGTCGAGACTTCGGCATTTGGTCTCCTTGGGGACTTTGTCCAGGCATCGAACCTCTGTGGATACAGAAGATTACACAAGTTACGTGATCTTGGAATTGATGCCCAGCAAAAGCCATCCAGATGCGGGGAATCTGGCCTTCAGGAAATATTCTCCTGCACTAAGCTGCTGAATTCATGTAGATTACCATTCTGCACAGACAAAGAAGAGTCCGAGGTTGTGATGGATTTCTTGACTTTCCTAAGCGAAGGCTGGTACAAGGAAGGTTCCGCGATGCTTGCGCAAAGACGAAATCCGGTTTCGGAGCTTTCCTGTTGGAAGTGGAATAGCCTTGAGTTGGCTGAGGTGCTGGCGTGCGTCGAAAAGTCACCCTGGAGCAAGTAGCGCGATTGGCGAAGGTTAGTCCGGCAACCGTCTCGCGTGTCGCCAACGCAAGCGGCCGCGTCAGCCCTCAGATTGAGGCGAGGGTGCGCCGCGCCGCTGCCCAACTGCAAATCGAGCTCAAGCGCAAGAACAAAGGGAAACTGATTGCTTTTCTCCTCAGCAACCGCGAGATGCTGCATCCCTTTCATTCCCGCGTTCTATTTGGGGCCGAAAGCTATTGCGCCTCGCGGGATTACAACATGGTGTTCCTCTGCTTTCGTTATCCGCCCAACGTCTCATGGCGGGGGTTCCATCTCCCGTCGATCCTACAGCGCCCTGCCGTCGTGGATGGATTCATTCTGGCCGGCACCAACTCTCAGAATCTTATGGACTTATTGACCCACAAAGGAGTCCCCTTCGCGGTGCTGGGCAACAACGTCGTGGGGGAATGGCAAAGCAGCGCGCACGACGTGGTCTGGTTTGATGACATTCGAGGCGCTTATGAGGCGACTCGCTATCTTCTGTCCCAGGGCCATCGTGACATCTGGTTTGAAGGCAATTGTCGGCTGCCTTGGTTCGCCAGGCGTTATCAAGGGTGTCGCCAAGCCATGGAGGAAGCGGGTCTCACGCCTCGGGTGGCCGAACTGGATTGTGACAACGAACGGGAGCTCGGCTATCTGGCCACGAAATCCGTTTTGACCCGTGGTGAACCGGTGACTGCAATCTTTGCGGGTGGCGACGCGACGGCTCAGGGGGTGTACAAAGCGCTCACGGATTTCGGACTGCGCATCCCCGATGAGATGAGCGTGGTCGGCTTCAATGACACTGAAGCCGCCATCCTGCACCCGCCTCTGACCACGGTCGGAGTATTTCCCGAGCAGGTCGGCAGGCAGTTAGCCGAAACGTTGATTAACCGCATCGCCCACCCCGATCTGGCCCCGCAGCGCGCGTCCATCCCAACCCAGCTCGTAAAGCGCGAGTCCTGCCATCGCCTCTCACTCGTGGCTCAGGAAAAAGGCGGGGGAGTCTCGGATGCCACCCTGCGCGAGCCATAGCCGCGTTTCAAGAAGCTCTACGAGTGCGCCCGGCTTTCGTCGAAGCCCGCCTGGGATTGGCCCACGCGCTCCGCCAACAGAATCATTGGAGTCCGGTCGGGGTTTAAAACCTACAAGAACGACCTGACTTCAGCAAACTTGTTGGCCGAGCACAACCCTATGGGAAATTACCTTATTGCCTTAAACTGTGGGGGTTACAGGCAAGGGGCCAACCGCCTTATTAGGGGTGCGCTCCAGATCACTTTGCCGTCTTTGTTGAACATGACGAGCGAAGCCGCTGAAGTCTTGTGGGCCTCGCCCGTGCGCGGAGTCTCAAGGTCGGTTGTGCCCAGCCTTGTTTGATAGCCTTGCTCGTCACGAAGGGAAACGAGGGGACCGTCAGCATCACCGACGATGACCGATGCGTTCCCTTCGGCAGTGTAGAAGTGAAGCGCGGCAGAATCTCCTAACCTGTGCAGGCTTACTCTCGCGCCACTCTGGTCGTAGAAGGAAAGCGCGTTTCACAGGAGCTATCCGGCTTGGGTGGTGAGAAGGGCTGTGCTCCCTTGTGGCCATGTGTGTCAGTCGATTCCGCAACTGTGCAGGTGCCGAACGGAATCGCATCGGAGGCGCACGTAAGAAATGGGGAGCCAAAGGCCGAGAGCGATCCTAGGGCGGGAAATTCATGCGGCGCAGGAGGGCTTGGAAGCGCGGGTCGGGGCGCAGGGGGTCGAGCGGCGGGGCTAACAATGCCGTGGCCCCTGACCTGCCGGCTGTACCCGTATATGCTCGGTTGCTCGAAGACTGAATGACGGAATTGCTGTTGGGTTTACTTAACCGGCCCGAGATACCTATCTAACCAGTCGAGGGATTCCCTGATGACCTCTTTCTTGGGGACGTAGTGATCGGTGTCGTAGATGATCAGCTTCTTGTCCTTTTCGGGCGTGCCAAGAAGCTTGAAAGCTGGACGCACATTCGTGTCAGGCGGAAAGAACACATCGTATCTTCCGTTGAGCATTAGAGTCGGGACTCTGATCCGGGAGACGTAGTTTACGTTGGCAGCCTCAGAAGGGACGGCGGGGCTATCGTTCAATCCGCCCAGAAATAGGATATTCGCCTTGATCCGGGGTTCAATGGCGGGAATGATCATTCCCTGCTTTCCGCCCCAACTGAATCCGAAATACGCAATCCTCTGGCGGTCGAAATCGGGCCGAGTTTGCAGGTAGTCTAGACATCTCCTGAGGTCTTTCACCCATTTCACCAACCACTCTGTATACGTGTGCCGGTACTCCTCGGTGGGAAATGCCTTGTCCCAGTCCAAGTCTCCCGTTCTCTCATACGTTCCCTTATAGATTGGGTAGACAACTGCTCGCCCATTCTTCACGAAGAAATCCAGGCAAAAGGAAAACTCCGGCAGGCCCTGGCTCGAGGGTTTTCCACCGACTGCACCGATTCCCGGGAAATAGATAACGGACTGATAGGGCCCGCTTGTCTTCCGAGGTAGATAGATATGGGCAATCACCCGTTCGCCACTGTAGGCAGCATCGAACGTGACTCTTTCCCGTATCCAGTCCTTCGAACTTTCATCCCGCTCCTCTACAACGGGCTTCAAGTCTTTGCGGTCATACTCAAATTGGGCCTTGTATACTTCGAATACAGAGCCGGAAACTGGCCGTGCGTTTCGATAATCGCGTGGGCCCCCAAGTTCCTTGGGCTCAGAAGCTGCCGCCGGAATCTTATCCCGGTCAAGATAGAGCACACAGCGGAAGCCGTTCCTGGGCGATCTATCCCAGGTTGGTTGCTGACTCTCGTATCCGTACATATAAAACATGTCGTCCCATGCTCCGCCACGCACAAACCTGCCCTCTGGTGACTGGTTCCAGCACCATTCTCTGACGTTTCCGCCCATATCCACGGCCCCGAAGGCATTCATGCCCTTGTGGCTTCCTACAGGGGCTGGACCATCGCCGTGGAAATTGCTGAAACCGTACATCATGGTCCGAAAACCGTTGAAGTTGTATTGGAACATGTCGAAACCAGCAGCCAGAGCCCAATGATCCTTGGTGGGCAAGGTTCTCCCCGCAAATTCGGCATAGGCAGCGGCTTCATACCAACTGACGCCGGAAACCGGATAGCTGTCCCGGCCTTCCGGGTAATCTCCCGCTACCCAAGTGGCCGGCCCTGGGCGCCCAGTGGTGTCGCGAAAATGGGTCATGGCCTCTTCCCAGGAGACAACCGTGCCGCCTCGAACGAACTCCTGTTTCCAATACTTGGGACTCCCGTAACCGCCAGCGTCAACGAATTCCTTGAATCGCCGGTTCGTGACCTCATACTTGTCGATGAAGAAGTCGGGTAAGTTCCCAAGCCCCTCGACTTTCCTTCCCGGAACCCGCACCATGCCGGGGGGAATCGTTCCGATTGGATCCAGTTTCCTCAATATGTCGCCGCTAAAGCTGTCGGATACCGCTTCGACGGGTTCGTAGCCGGCTCTTTCGAATCTCCACACATAAAAGCCAAACGGCAGCCTGATATCCCGCAAGGGTGTCTGCCCGAGAGAGGTCCATTCGGCACTCTGGTCATTGTAAGGCTTGATGCGAACTGCGGCGCCCGGCCGGTCGGACTGCACAGTCAGGACCTTCGAACATGAATCGAGGGCCTTCTGGACGCCCGGGTCATTGGGGGCGTACCGCGAGGCTTTTTCAGCAACTCGCGTGGCGTCTCGTATTTTTGACCAGTCGTAAGCCAGCAGGGCTTGCTCCATGAGTCGTTCAACTTCAGGAACTGCCTGGTTTTTTGCCCACTGGATGCGAGACTGTCGCCACCACAGAAAAGCCCCAGCACCTAAAGCGACCAGAAGAGTTAGAAGCAGGAGAAGGACCAGTCTCGAGCGAAGGAGGCTTGGCTGGCGCAGCAGCCCCGCCGCTGCAAGCCGCCGCGAATCGCTATCTTGCTTCAATTTCTTGAGGTCAGCTAGCAGGGCTCCCACCGAGGGGTAGCGAGCCTCTTTCTTCTTTTCTGGACAGCGATTGATAACGGACTCCAACTCTCTCGGTATTTCAGGATTCAGCTTGGTTGGAGCGAGCGGCGCGCGGTTAAGGATAGCCTCGAAGATGGTGCCCGGCGAGTCGCCCGCGAAAGCGCGGTGCCCCGTGGCCATCTCGTAGAGCACCAGGCCAAAGCTGAAGAGGTCCGTGCGCGCGTCCAGCTCCTCGGCCCGCACCTGTTCGGGCGACATGTACTCGACCGTCCCCACCGCCATCCCCGTGCTGGTGAGCGACATCCCGGCCGTGCCAGTCGCTCCCGCCTCGCCCTCGGCAGCCGGGCCCGGCACCAACTTCGCCAACCCGAAGTCGAGCACCTTCACCTGCCCCCGCTTGTCGACAAAGATGTTCGCCGGCTTGATATCGCGATGCACAATGCCTTCTGCGTGCGCGGCGTCCAGAGCAGCGGCGACCTGAATCGCCACCTCGAGCAGTTCCTCGGTCGGGAACGGTTTTCCCGCCAGGCGCTGCTTGAGCGTCTGACCGTCCAGGAATTCCATGGCGATAAAGGGCTGCCCTGCGTGCTCATCGATGTCGTGAATCATGCAGATGTTGGGATGGTCAAGCGCCGAGGCGGCGCGCGCTTCGCGCTGGAAACGAGCCACGGCTTTGCGGTCTTGGGCGAGTTCTGCGGGCAGGAATTTGAGCGCCACCGAGCGGCCGAGCTTGGTGTCCTCAGCCTTGTACACCACGCCCATGCCGCCGCCCCCGAGCTTTTCCCGAATGCGGTAGTGGGAAACGGTCTTGCCAACCATGGCGAGGGTTCCGCCTTTGGTGGCCATCTTAGGCCGCGTTTGCATCTAAGTCAACGCGGCAGGTCTAACGGGAGGAGTTCAAGGAGGGGAGGGGGTTCGCAGAAGCGCCGTCTGCAGCAACACCTCTCCCTGCTGGACCGACAGTGAAGTGGTCCCGGCAGCAGACCAAGATTTCCCCAAGGGCTCCTGTGTGCATCATGGGTGCTGGGCACAGAGAATGGATTGGGAATGAAAAGTCTTAGGGCTGTATCGGAAGCGCACCGGGTGCACCTAGCCGAGGAACCGGTGCTGACCCAGAGTGATGCGTTTTCGATACAGCGACTTGAAGGAAGCCGCCCAGGTTTGCGGCGGACGCGGGGATTATGGGTTTTGAATGGCGTTGAAAGGCCCCTCGGCTAAATTGCTGAGCAGGCGGAATGAGTTTCTGCGGACATGGAAGTACGGATGGGGAGTTGACCCGGGGTGGATCGGGTGCGGTGTGCGCGGCTTGGCTGAGGATGGATGGGTTGTCGGCAGATGGCAAAGCACACAAAAGCGTGTGCGTGGTGGGCACGCGCGGTGTTTTCGAGTGAGGGGAGCAGTATTTCATGAGACCCTCGCGATGAAGAGCGGTGGAGAACGCAAGCACATCTCAGCCGCCGTCAGTCGCTCCAGGATAATCATCGGGCCGCCGCACTGGGGGCAAGACCACGGGGAGATAGAAGGCGGCGTGAGTGACCGGCCTTCATCATCCCCTCGCTCCGGCTCTGGGGCAGGCGGCAGATCGGTGGGTGGTCCCAGGAACTGGAAGCAAAGTGGCAACAGCGCGGCGCGCCGTCGGTAGGCCAGAAAGCCGAAGTGCCGGATGCGCACGAAGCCGGGGGGCAGGAGGTGGAGCAGGAAGCGGCGCAACAACTCTTCGACCGAAAGGGTCATCAGGCGCTGCTGGTTGCCGTGAGCAGAGTCTCTCCAGCGAAAGGTGACTTGGCTACCCTCCAGGGAGACGAGGCGGTGATTGGAGATGGCCACCCGGTGGGTGTAGCGGCCGAGATAGTGGAGAACATGCTGCGGGCCGCCGAAGGGCGGTTTGCAGTAGACCACCCAGTCCTGGCGGAACAGGGTGCGGAGGAAGGAGGAGAAAGCCTTCGCTTCCGCCAGAAGCTTTAAATCACCGTAGAAGCCGAGTTGGCCGTCGGCGAAGGCACGCTCAAGAGCAGCGACAAACTTGCCGCGGAAGAGTCGACGCAGCACCCTGACGGGGAGAAAGAAGCGATAGCGCGAGTGGATCCAGTGCCGGTGATCGGGTGAGAGGCCGCCGGCCGGGACCACGCAATGGACATGGGGATGATGCTCCAGCTTCTGATTCCAGGTATGGAGCACGCCGAAGAAGCCGATTTCGGCGCCGAGATGGCGGGGATGGCGGGCGATTTCGAGCAGCGTTTCAGCACAGGTCCGGAACAACAAATCGTAGATGACCTTCTTGTTCTGCAGGGTCAGAGGGGCGAGCCGACGAGGAAGGGTGAAGACGACATGGACGTAGGGGGTGGGCAAGAGTTCTCGGCGGCGCGCCTGCAGCCAACGGTCCCGGGCGTGGGCCTGACACTTGGGACAGTGCCGATTGCGGCAGGAATTGAACGAGATGGCACGATACCCGCAGCGGGAACATTGATCGCGATGCCCGCCGAGGGCGGCGGTACGACAGCGCTCGATGGCCGCCAACACTTTGAGATGTTGGCCGGTGATCCAGCGACGACTACCTTCGATGAATTTCTGTCCCGCCACCCGGATGAGATCGGCCACCTCCAGCGGCGGCCGGCTCATCTATGCGTCTCCCGGGGGCTCGTCTTTCTTGCCTGTGCCCGCCAGCGCCAACGAGTCCAGGGGACTGGCGGTAGCGCTGAGATGGCGGCGGGAAAGGTGGAGGTAGAGGGTGGTCTCTTCCAGATCACGGTGGCCGAGCAGCACCTGGATGGTGCGTAGGTCGGCACCCGCTTCGAGCAGATGAGTTGCAAAACAATGACGAAGCGTGTGCGGGTGGACCTCCTTGTTGAGACCTGCGCGTCGCGCAGCCTCCTTGCACGCCAGCCAGATTACTTTGGTATCGATCGGGTGCGCGGCCGTACGCCAGCGGCCGCCCGGGAAGAGCCACACCTGGGGCTTCAGCCCGCGCCAGTGCTCGCGCAAGGCTTCCAGCAGGATGGGGCTGAGCATGACGTCGCGATCCTTGCGGCCCTTGCCGCCTTGAACGTGGATGACCATCCTCTGGCTGTCGATGTCGGTAATCTTCAACCGCGCCAACTCGGCGCGCCGCACACCGGTGGCGTAGAGGGTCATGAGCAGGATGCGCTGGAACGGTGTGCGAGCCGAGTCGATGAGCTGGGCGACTTCTTCTTGGCTCAGGACCGTGGGCAGGCGAAGCACCTTCTTGGGGTAGGGCGTCTCGGCCACGCTCCAAGGCTTCTTGAGGGTCTTGATGAACAAGAAGCGCAGAGCCGCGAGGCGTTGGGTGACACTACTGGGAGCCAGCTTCCTCTTGCTGAACAAATTGGCTTGATACTCGCCGATGTGCTCGGGGCGCAACTGATCCGGAGGTCGGTTGAAGTAGCGGGCGAAATCCGTGACCGCACGGAGATAGCAGCGGGTCGTATCCTGAGCGTAATTGCGACGCGCGAGTTCTTCGAGCATCGTTTTGCGTAAACGGGTCATAGGGAACCTCCTTATGACCCGACGATACCTTGATTAGGGCAATCCGGCTGGCAACACGCACGCGCAGCGTCCGCCGTACGGGCGGCTTCGTTCAAGTCGGCTCCTAAGGAACTGAATCACGAAGCTTCCGATATTGAGTGAGCGGGGATGGTCTGGAATCCGAGATGAGCGGCGAGCTTGCGAAGTCTCATTTCCGCTCGTTGTTTGGCTTGTTCATCGCACTGGTGAAAGACGGTTTCCGCGTAAGGTTGTTTGGTGAGCAGGACGTGGTAGAGGATTCGAGCAATCTTATGCGCCGTCGCGGTAATGGCTTGAGCTGTCCCGAGCTTGGCCCGCATCCTACGGAAGAACTCGCCGAAGTAGCCTTTCGCACGGCATAGAGAGTTGGCTCCCAGCCGGAGAGCGATGGCCGCCCGATTCTTCACCTTGCGCGTCTTACACGACAGGACCTTGCCGCCACTGACCCGCTTTTCCGGGCAGAGACCAAGCCAGGAGGCGAAGGCAGATGCGTTCCGGAATCGGCTGACATCCGGTCCGATCTCGGTGAGGATCACTTGAGCGGTGACCGCACTGACTCCTGGGATGTCGGTGAGATCGACACCGGCGATGCGATACAACTCGCTCCGGAGGTCGAACCCGGGATCGTTGCCCTGGCGCTGATAGGCCGTGTGTTTCGTGCGGCGCGGAATCAGTGCTGGAGGATCGGCTGCGCTGGGGAGCGCCTGCATCCGACACTTGATCTCCCGATCTAACTCCGCGATCAGCTTCTGGTAATAGCGGTAGCCTGCCAGGGACTGCTTCAACGTGAAGAGGTGCTCGGGCCGGTAATCTCCTTCGAGTGCTCGCGCTACCTTCTCCCGCGGACTCTTTACACGCCAGTTGCAGAGTTGCGCCAACTTTACGGGATCGCGCTCGCCTCCCAGAATCGCGTC
>Ga0315282_10014036_pt1 | contig 11981 bp, 11 predicted proteins | sample YL17G07_20_MG_FD_203693 | JGI IMG/M metagenome (GOLD analysis project Ga0315282, IMG submission 203693) | Sediment microbial communities from Yellowstone Lake, YNP, Wyoming, USA - YL17G07_20 | ecosystem: Environmental > Aquatic > Freshwater > Lake > Sediment | place: USA: Wyoming | collected... | reverse complement strand
TACTTTCCCCAGCGGCACCACCACCCTGACCCCCACCTGGACCCTCCCCACCCCGGATGGTTCTAAGACGGTTTACGCCTACTTCGTGGACAAGGCGGGGAATATCTCCAAGCCTGTGAGCACCGCCTCCATCACCCTGGACACCGCCCTGCCCACGGGTTCCATCCTCATCAACGGCGCCAACAGCGGCGGGTTTACCAGCAACGCGACGGTCACCCTGACCCTTGCCGGCGCCGATACCAACCTGGACCATGTGGTGGTGAGCAACGACAGCGGTTTCAGCACTTCCACGACCTTTACTTTCCCCAGCGGCACCACCACCCTGACCCCCACCTGGACCCTCCCCACCCCGGATGGTTCTAAGACGGTTTACGCCTACTTCGTGGACAAGGCGGGGAATATCTCCAAGCCTGTGAGCACCGCCACCATCACCCTGGACCAAACCGCGCCCACGAACTGCGCCGTCACCATCAACGGCGGTAGCGGCGGGTTTACCAACAACGCGACGGTCACCCTGGCCTTTGCCGGCAGCGATACCAACTTCGACAAGGTGCTGGTGAGCAACGCCAACAATTTCAGCGGCGCCCCGAGCTATAGCCTCAACGCCACCCCCCCCTGGAGCCTGATCCCCGGGGATGGCACCAAAACGGTCTATGCCCGGTTCCTGGACAAGGCGGGAAACCAGACGGACACCCTGGCCACCATCACCCTGGACCAAACCCCGCCCACCGGCAGCATCACCATCAACGGCGGCGCCACCACTACCAAGGTCGCTACGGTGACCTTGACTCTGGGGGCCAGCGACGCCAATCCGCCTATCAGCATGCGCTTCAAGAACGAGGACGGCACCTTTATCGACAACTGGGAGACCTTTGCCGCCACCAAGAACTGGACCCTGTCTTCCGGGGACGGCGCCAAGATGGTGACCGTGCAGTTTAAGGACGCCGCAGGGAACATCGGCACCGCGGCCGCGAGCATCACCCTGGACACCACCCACACCATCACCGCCACCGCCGGGCCCAACGGCACCATCTCGCCCCCCGGGATCTCCGGGACCTCCGGGCTGGTGACGGTGAACTACGGAGACGACCAGACCTTCAACATTGCTGCCGATAGCGGCTATTATATCCTCGATGTGCAGGTGAACGACAACTCTGTATTGTCTCAGTTATTGCCTTATTTGGTCCCCACCAACTACACCTCAGCCAGCTACACCTTTACCAACGTCATCGCGGATGGCAAGATAGTGGCCAGCTTTGCCCCCAACCCGTTCATCAACGCTACGGCCGGCCCCAACGGCAGCATCTCGCCCCCCGGGATCTCCGGGACCTCCGGGGTGGTGACGGTACCTTACGGCGGCAGCCAAACCTTCACCATCAAGGCGGCGTCGAATTACAAAATTTATGACGTAAAAGTTGACGGCAGCTCCCTGCCGGGGGTGGCCAACCAAAACCTAACTATCTTCAGTTACCCCTTCACCAACGTCATCGGCCCCCACACGATCTCTGCGACCTTTATAGCCCCAACGATTAATATAGTGGCGGACCGAACTACGCTTAAGATAGCTTATCTGAAGACTGCCAAGTTTCAGGTGAAGTTAAGCGACAATCCCTACGACACCGTCACGGTTGCGGTGGCCCGGGATAGCAGCAAATCCATTAACAATCCCAATATCACGGTCCAGGATGGTGCCAGCCTGACTTTTAATCAGAACGACTGGAATACCCCTAAAACCGTCACCCTGGTGTCGGCTGCGGAACTCGGCTCGACGATCGATCAATATGCGTACTTCCTAGTGAGCGGAGACAAGATAACCGTAAACACGGTCTCGGTCAGAGCCGAATATGTGGAGAAACTGCCAAACCTAGCCCCCATCATGCTATTGCTATTGAACGATTAACAGTGGGTGTGGAGGAATTTGAGATGCTTGGCCGTCTGGCCGCTTCTCATGGTCTGGGGAGGCGTTAGGGATAGGGTCTGACCGGCTCTCTTAGGCGGTCAAGATCATTCCGGATAATCCCTGGCTGGTCCGACAAGTTCAGGGCTCCACTGAGGTCAGGCCCTCCCGGATGGCGTATTTGGTCAGGCCCGCCACGTTGTGAATGTTCAGTTTATGCATGACTTGCTGCCGGTGGGTTTCTACGGTCTTGACGCTAACGTGCAGGGAGTCGGCAATTGTATTGGTGGATTTCCCTTCGGACATCAGCTGCAGCACTTCCCGTTCCCGGGGGGATAGCAGGGAGAAGACCGAAGCCCCCTGGTCCGTGGCCCCCTGCACATAGTCTTTCACCACGATGTCGGTGACCCCGGGACTTAGATAGGTCTTGTGGGCCAATACTACTCGTATGGCCCGCACCAGTTCCTCATAGGCGCAATCCTTCAAGAGATAGCCGGAGGCCCCGGCCTTGAGCATATTCACCACAAAGCGCCGATCCGCATACATGGAAAGGGCAATAACCTTCACCTGGGGCCTCTCGGTGACGATTTGCCGGGTGGCTTCAATGCCATTTAAATCCGGCATGGCCACGTCCATGATGATGACTTCAGGGGCCAGCTCCCGGGCCAGCCTTACCGTGGTCCGTCCATCCTCAGACTGCGCCACTACTTTCAGGTCCGGCTCCCTTTCCAGCAAAGTGCGCAGCCCCTGGCGCACGATCTGGTGGTCGTCGGCAATGAGAACCTTTATGGCCATATCCCCCTCCCCCGAGTTTTATGCCATGATTATCAGGCAGGTTACATTCGTCTATCCCCAATCGCTGGTTAAAACTGCCTTCCGGGTTAATATCCCTCAGTGATCCTTTCTCAAAGACCATTTGCAGGCAGGGCCCGGAAACACCTGATCTTGAACTCCCCGGATTTGGTAGTCCTTCTTAAGATCCGCTGGCCGGGCGGTTGGTTAAACGGTCGCCTTGCGTCTACCGCCCCGCTCACCCAATCCTCTTTCTTTTGCCATTCTGCTGCGCTGCTCAGAATATTCCTTGCTGACCAGTGGAAACTTTTTCGGATCCAGACCGAATCTCTTGAAATATTCTTTTGGCTTTAAGTTGTGGGCCTTGCGAATATGGGCCTTTAAGGTCTTCAACTTTTTGCCGCATTCCAGGCAGACTACGTATTTCTCTTTGACTATATCTTTCAGCGGTATTGTTGGTTTCTTCACCGCTTCGGCTTCTTCCCCTTTTTCCGGGGCCATGGTCTCGGGAACTTCCCCAGCCGCCAAGGAAGTCAACACATTGTAGACCTCTTTAATTTCCCCGACCAATTCTTGGGGGCTTAGTTCAGATATTGACGCATGGGAAATTACAATCTCCGCGGTTAATTTTAACACTTCACTGGCCATGGGTATCCTCTCCTTCTTTTTGCCTTAATAGAATTTATTAAAGTAACTGTACCTATATTCAACAATAGCGTACTTTGTCAAGGATTTTATTTCTAAAATCCAAATTTAATTCCTTATTATGGTACCGCTCTGGTGAAAAATTTGGCCGGGAATTTTCTTCTCTTGAGGTAAAACGTCATCAAATTTGGCACTACCGGTTGGCTTTTAATCCAAAGAGCCTGTTACCGTCATGCACCCGGTAGGCTATCGACAAGAGACTTGAGTAACTCTATTTGAGTGCCGCGGGATTCAGAAAAAGTCATCAAAGGAATCTTCACTCGGGGTGGCATGAGGGGCCAAGCGCTGAACAGGAAGCCACTGGCGCGGCTATTGTTGCAGAAAAGGCGAGCCGCTGAACTCCCGGGGTGCAGCGGGAGCTGCAGACTAACCCCGGCCCCCGGCCTCCAGCCGCTCCTGGAAGACGGCCACGGCCCGGGGGATGAGCCGCCGGATGAACACCACCCGGTCCATGGGATTGAGCCCGGCATAGGCCTTATAATCCGGGTGGCCCGGGCAGAGGTGGGGGACCTCCCGGGCAAAATCCGTCTCCCGGCGCCAGGCCTGCTGCACCAACTGGATGATGGGGCTTTCGCCCCCAGGTATATCCTCAGCCACCCACCCGAGACGGCGCATCAGCTCAAACCTCACCCGGTCCACCAGGGCGAAGGCAGTGTCCATGATCTTCAGCTTGGCGGCGTCCTCCAGGTCATCCAGGCGGAAGCGCACCGACCCGCCCAGGCCCATGGTCCCCATGACCAGATCGAAAAAGACGTAGAGATGCTCTTCCCCGGGGCTGGCCAGATAGAGGAGGGTGGCGGGACTCAAATCCTGCAGCCGGGTATCGGGGCCGAACTGCTCTTTAAAGCGGGCCAGCCAGGTGCGAAAACCCCGGTCCGCCGCCACTTTGGCACGGAAGCGCTCCAGGTCGATGACTTCAGCCATCCTTGCCCCCCTGGTCCTCGCCGTGCTGGGACACCAGTTTGAGCCCCCGGTAGAGATAATGGGTGCCTGAGATGGCTGTGAGGGCGCCGGTAAGATAAAAAAAGATATTCAAAACTCCGGGCGGCAGGTGGACCAGCTTGCCCTTTACCAGCAATACCAGGCCCACGGTAATCAACTGCAGCATCGTGGTCAACTTTCCGGCCAGGGACGGCCTGACCACCAGGGGGTAATCCGCCAGGCGCAGGATCAGGGCCCCCAGTCCCAGGATGACGTCCCGGCTGATGACCACCACCGTCAGCCAGGAGGGAATCAGCCGGGAAATGGCCAGGGTCACGAAACTGGCGGACATGAGGAGTTTGTCCGCCGCCGGGTCCAGGTAGCTGCCCAGGCGCGATTTCTGCTGCCACCAACGGGCGATGAGGCCGTCCGCCACGTCGCTCACCCCGGCCAGCACGAAGACCGCCAGGGCCTGGCGATAGCGCCCCTGGATCAGAAAGATGATGAACAGCGGGGTCAAGAGGATGCGAAACAGGGTAATGAGGTTGGGAATGGTGAAACTGCCTTGCGAGGGAGGGCGGGAAGCCATATTTGAGTTTCGAGTTTCGAGTTTTGAGTTTCGAGTTTCGAGATAAAAGCTACCATAAACCCGGCTAAAAGCCAATGAGTTGACTACTCAGGAGAAATTTTTCCGTTATTCTCTCTTCGGTTTGGCCCGGTTCAGTCCTTTTAGGTTTCTGTTTGCGGGGGTTTGCCTTTATTATACATTATGGCAGCGCCTCCCTGAGGCCCTAAAGTCCATTCTCGAAACTCGAAACCGGAGGAAGCATGAGAGCGGTGGTACAACGGGTCCATGAAGCCTGGGTCCGGGTGGCGGCAGAGGAAGTGGCCCGGATCGGTCCGGGCCTCCTGGTCCTGGCAGGGGTGGCGGCCGACGACGGCCCCGCCGATGTGGCCTACCTGGCCCAAAAGCTGGCCCACCTCCGGGTCTTTGCCGGCGAGGGGCGCCTCATGCACCTCTCCCTGCTGGATACCGGCTTCGAACTGCTGCTGGTCTCCCAATTCACTATACTCGGGGACTGCCGCAAAGGCCGCCGCCCCTCTTTCGACGCGGCCGCGCCTCCGGAGTTGGCCGAAAAACTCTATGCCGACCTGGCCGCGGCCCTGACCGGCCTTGGCCTCCGGGTGGCCACCGGCCGCTTCCGCCAGATGATGGAGGTGGGCCTCATCAACGACGGTCCCGTCACCCTGCTCCTGGACAGCAAAAAGGTCTTTTAGCTGGCCGGCGGGAAGCGCGTAGGGGCGGTTCTCGAACCGCCCTTATTGATCCCTGCCCACCGTGGCCTAATAACCTTTGCATCTTTCTCCCCTGGCGTGAGATAATTTTTACGTCTTTGCTTCTTGGCGTGAGATTTCTAATCTGTGTAGAATGTTTAGAAAATCCTTATTGGTGGTTTTAACTCGAAACTCGAAACTAAAAACTCTCTTTTATGCTGCCCATCTACCTGAAAGACCGGGATTTCGCCGCCCCGGACGAGCCCATCTATTACCTGCTCACCAAAGACGGCCTCTTTTTGGTGAAACGCACCCCGTTTTTTGAGGCCGCGGTGCCGGCCGCCGGCATCCCCTGGCTGGAGCCCATGGCGCCGGGGATTAAGCTCACCGCCCCGCCGCTCCCCGCCGACCTCCTGCTCCAGGCGGTGGCCTTTTTCCGGGCGGTCTACTCCCGCTACAAAAGCGAAGCCGTGGCCCTCCTGGCCTGGCGGGAGGCCACCGGCGCCTACGAGCTGGTCATCCCCCACCAGACCGTGGGCGGCGGCCACTGCGATTACCAGGTGCGGGACTTCCCCGCCGGCCTCGTGCGCCTCGGCACCATCCACAGCCACGCCGGGATCGAGGCCTTCCACTCGGAACGGGACGATTCCGACGAGCGCCATGAGGACGGCTTCCACCTCACCGTGGGCAATATCGACGGCGACCTGACCCTGGCCTGCTCCGTGGTGGTCCAGGGCTACCGGGGCTATCTCCCCCCGGAAAGCCTCTTTGCCCCCTACCCCATCCCCTGGGCCGCCGCCCCCCGGGAGGAGGACTTTGCCGAGGTCGTGGCCCAAAAGGTGACTCCCCTGCCCCGCCCCATCGAGTTCGGCGCCTAAAGGCAGCCGTCAGCTATCAGCTTTCAGCAGTTAGCTTTTGCCTTTTAGCGTGAAGGCCCTGTAGGGGCGGCTCGCGAGCCGCCCCTACAAGAAATTTCCTTATCGGGGGCGGCTGTTTTTCAAACCATGATGGTTTAGCTTCTATCTCATATTCCCTCCCCCTTGGGGGGGGAGGGTCAGGGTGGGGGTGGCGTAGGCGCGACCCGCCGGGTCGCCCGGTCTGGCTTTTAAAGTCCCCCTTGGCAAAAGGGAGATTTAGGGGTAATGAGGTTCACTTAGACAGGGGCAATACTTTTTTATCGTAGCGGCGGGGTTTCCCCGCCCGATCAAAGGAGGATGTTCAACGGAGGGCGGGGAGACCCCGCCCCTACAATGCCGCTTAAGTGAACCTCAATGGATTTAGGGGGATTTTCCCCCTCTCCCCCTTGGGGCAGAGGGCCGGGGTACGGGGGAAATTCTTGGCTTTTTAACTGGGATTTTGCCATAATGGGCCAGCTTTAAGTCCCCCTTTGAAAAAGGGGGATTTAGGGGGATTTTTAAATTCCCCCCTTTGGCAAAGGGGGGTAGGGGGATTTAAAGTGGACACCTGGAAGAACCAGCTCTATTTCGGTGACAACCTGGACATCCTGCGCCGGCACATCCCCGTGGGCAGCGTTGACCTCATCTACCTGGACCCGCCCTTCAACTCCAACGCCACCTACAACGTCCTGTTCTCCGAGAAGAGCGCCGAGAAATCCGCCGCCCAGATCACCGCCTTCGAAGACACCTGGCACTGGGGCGAGGAAGCCGCCGCCGCCTACCACGAGGTGGTCACCGCCGGGCCCCGCAAGCTGGCCGACCTGCTCCAGGCCCTCCGCTCCTTCCTGGGCCAAAACGACATGATGGCCTACCTCACCATGATGGCGGTGCGCCTGGTGGAGTTGCACCGGGTCCTGAAGCCCACCGGGTCTATCTATCTCCATTGCGATCCAACCGCAAGTCATTATGTCAAATTACTTTTGGACAGTATCTTTGGTCCAAAATATTTTCGTAATGAAATTATTTGGAAGCGAACGAGTGCCCATAGTAGTGCAAAACGATATGGTCCTATTCATGATACAATTTTATTCTATTCTAAGTCATCATCATACATATGGAATAATCAATATACAAAATATGATCAATCTTATCTAGATGAAATGTATCGGCATGTGGATGAGAATGGCAGGCGATTTACTTTAAGTGACTTAACCGGAGCAGGGACACGTAAGGGTGAAACCGGTCAGGTTTGGCGTGACGTAGACGTAACTAAGCGCGGTCGTCATTGGATGTTTCCACCTAATGAATTGGATAGATTAGATAGAGAAGGCAAAATTAATTGGCCAAAAACAGGAACTATACCGAGATTAATAAATTATCTTGATGAAATGCCAGGAGTACCTGTACAAGATATTTTTATTGACATTAATCCTTTAACAGCCCAACCCAAAGAACGCCTCGGCTACCCCACCCAAAAGCCAGAAGCCCTGTTGGAGCGCATCATTAGGGCCTCCAGCAACGAAGGCGACCTGGTCCTGGACCCCTTCTGCGGCTGCGGCACCGCGGTGGTGGTGGCCGAACGCCTGCACCGCCGCTGGCTCGGCATCGACATCACGCATCTCGCCATCAATCTCATCAAGAACCGCTTGCAAAACACCTTCGGCCCGGAACAACTGGCCCTCTACGAGGTCATCGGCGAACCCGCCGACGCCAAGAGCGCCGAGGCCCTGGCCCTGGAGAACCGCCACCAGTTCGAGTGGTGGGCCCTGAGCCTGGTCAACGCCCACCCGGCCCAGGACAAAAAGAAGGGCGCCGACCGGGGCATCGACGGGGTCATCGTCTGCGGCGAGGGCCAGGGCCAATACCAGAAGATGCTGGTCTCGGTGAAGAGCGGCCACGTCAACGCCGCCATGATTCGCGATTTAAAGGGCGTCCTGGAGCGGGAGAAGGCGGCCCTGGGCGCCTTCATCACCCTGAAGCCGCCCACCCGGCCCATGCGGGAGGAGGCCGCGGCCGCGGGCTTCTACGTGCCGGAAAACTTCCCGGAGCAGCGCTTCCCTAAGCTGCAAATCCTCACCGTGGCCGACCTCTTCGCCGGCAAGAAACTTGACTACCCCCGCTGGTGGTCCGAAGAGACCTTCAAAAAGGCGGCCCGCCAACGCAAAGGCCCCAACGACGCCGAACGCCAGCGGGACCTGGTGGAGGAAGACCGGGATTAGATATGCCTTGGTAGCCGCAGGCTTTAGCCTGCGCCTGCAACCCCTTTAAAACCCACGCAGGCTAAAGCATCATGGCTTGAAAAACAGCCGCCCCCGGTAATGAATTTTTTTGTAGGGGCGGCTCGCGAGCCGCCCCTACAGGGACTTTCACGGTAAAGCCTGCGGCTACAGCAGCCAAAAAATCAGCCGTAGGGGGCGCTTAGGCGCCAACTATTATTATCCCCCCTCACCCCAGCCCTCTCCGGGGAGAGGGAGTAATTTCTTAGGCCAGGTTCATAAGCCGGCCGGCGCTGGACTTCGGTCTTTTCCCCTCTCCCCCGATGGGGGAGAGGGTCAGGGTGAGGGGGAAGTCTTAGGGCGCTTGGGTTCCAAATTAGGTTCCCAAGTTCGACTTGGGAACCAGAATAATCACAAGCTATTAATGGTGCGTAGGACGCACCCTACGAAACTGCACCGGCAAGATGCCGGTGCCACCACTGCTCACTGCTTACTGCTCACTGCTCACCGGAGTTCACATGCTGGAAATCAAGGCCATCGGCATCGGCGGCATCGGCTGCGCCCTGCTCCCCTTCCTCTGCCGCTACCTGAATTACGCCGGGGAGCGGGCCCGCCTCACCCTCATCGACGGCGACCGCTTTGAGCGCGCCAACGCCCCCCGCCAGGCCTTTCCCCGCCTGGGCAACAAGGCGGAAGTCAAGGCCCGGGAACTGGCCCAGGAATTCGAGGCCCTCTCCCTCCGGGCCGTCCCGGAATACGTCACCTCTGCCAACGTCAACCGTTTGCTGGCCCCGGGCGACGTCGTCTTTCTGATGGTGGACAACCACGCCTCCCGCCACCTGGTGGACGAACACGCCGCTACTCTGAGCGACCTCACCCTCATCTCCGGCGGCAACGATTTCGAAGACGGCAATATCCAGGTCTATTTGAGGCGGGACGGCCGGGACCTGACCCCCCGCCTTTCCCGCTATCACCCGGAGATCGCCCGGCCCGAGGACCGCCACCCGGCCGAACTCTCCTGCGAGGAACTCATGGCCGCCGGCGCCCCCCAACTGCTCTTCACCAACCTCATGGTGGCCTCCCTGATGCTCAACGCCTTCTACGCCCTGGGCCGGGACTTGCCGGGTTACTGCGAGGTCTACCTGGACATCCGGCAGAATCTCGGCCGCCCCGTTTCCCGGCCGGCGTAGGGGCGGACCCAGGTGTCCGCCCTGTTTGAGGGCTTACACGCCGGTCCGCGCCTACGACAGATCGAATTGATCACGACTCGGTATGGAAGGTTTGGGGAAGGACTGCCGGAAAGGAGGCTCTAAAAACCAAGGCGGGAAGCAGCGCCCTCGGGCCCCGCTTCCCGCACTCTGAGACGATTATTGGCGGAATGGGCTAACTCGTCCCCTGCTTCCCTTCCGGGCCGGGCTTGGGCTTTTTAATGGCCCGCTTCAATTTCCGGTATTTCGCCTGCGCCGCCGGCTCCGGTTTGACGATTTCGGCGATAAAATCATAATCATTTTTGCACATGTAAGCGTATTCACGCGGATGGGCATTGATCTTCAAGCAGTAAAAAGGCTTCCCGTCCCGATAGACCGTCACGTCAAAATCCTTCTCATAGGAGACATATTCGATAAAGCCCCGGGCCGGAACAATCAGGGTGGCGCCGCTGTTGCGCGAGGGCACGGACACCTCGTAATTGGTGCGATTTTTGATGACCCCGGTATACTGGCGGGTCACCTGTTTAAACCTGGGCGGCACGGGAAGCTCCCGCAATTCCGGCAACATGTTCTCATCCGGCAGGGGCGCAAAATAAGGGCCGCCCTGGGACTCGCCGGCCACCTTGGCGCCCGGCCCGGGTTTAACCACGGGCGGAGAAGACGCGTTTTGAGCCGCCGCCTGGCTCAGACCGATGACGCCGCCCCAAACCAGGCATATCATTGCCACCAAGCAGATTATGGTCTTATTCATCATCAGGCCGCCTCGTTATTCAATGGGTTGATGCCCGAAGGCTGAAGGCAACTTTGAGGTTTTGGGCGCCGGAGAGTCGCTCTTCATCGACATGGGTCCTGGACCGAACTCATATTCAATGATCCCGCCGGCTTCGTCATACTTGATATTCTTCAGCCTGGTACTGTAATTAATTGTTGCCACCGACCGGGCAAAAGAATAAGCCTGGGAGGGTGGCGGTCCGGTTCTAAACGCCATGCCCCCGATGCCGAAACCGCTGCTGCTAACGCCTCCGCCTCCGGCGATGGCGAAGCTGCCATTGAGTCCGGAACTGTTGTAGTTATACTGGCCAGTAGCAAACCCAGCGGCGTCGGTGCTGATGACGGCAGAATTCTGGAAGCTGGCGCACCCGGCAAGCAGTAAGAGGATTATTAAAAGGAGACCAACCTTCTTCATCTTCTTTCCCTCCATTTAACAGCCAGAAAATGACACAGAATTGATTTGGTCACGAACCTATTTTTTCACTTAAAATCTTTTTAAGAGCTTTGGTATGTATTTGTCAAGATCTTGTTGATAACTTTAGCAATTTTTTTAGAAAATTCCCTTAATTGATCATGCTACATTATGAAAAATTATATTTTCAAAACGGAGTTCCAGGGAATCCGAGTATCCCTGATTTTTGGATGCCAAATACCTTAATTAAGAGGCAGGGGAAAAAGAACAGAAAAAAGGCAGGCAGGAAATTACTCGCAGATCAACGCCGAGTCTGTAGGGAAGCTATGAACCTGAGATGACCGAATCGATCAAGAATAAAAAAACCGCCTCAGCCAACAGTCCAGGGGTTCCGGCTCAGCAGCAGAAAAAGCCCGGCCAGAAATAAAATCAGGCTGGCCAGCATGGCCCAATTGACTGCTTTTTTGGTGTCCTTGCCCCGCAGTTTGGCGAAGGCCTGGTAATCGAAGTCACTCCGTTCCATGACCGCCTCCCTCAACCCTCTTCCTTAAAGGTTACCCCCGGGGCGCCACGTCAAATTGATCGCGCCTGGCTCCCGCCCTCATCCGCCTACTCACCCATTAAAATACAACCCGGCAGGGAATGCAATCGGAAAAAACCGGATTTTTCGCTTCTTGAAAAGTTAGAAACTTTCTCAGGAAATTCCCAGGGTGATCTAAGGAATTAACGAACCTCCTACTACTTTGAGGAATCCCCCGGCAACTCCACCGCCTCACCGGTGAGGGCCGCCACTTCCGAGAGCAGGGCGAACAGCAGCTCTTTCTCCGGCACCTGGCGCACTTTCCGGCCCTTTTTGAACAAGACTCCCACCCGGGCGCCGCCGGCGAT
>Ga0315282_10014035_pt1 | contig 11982 bp, 10 predicted proteins | sample YL17G07_20_MG_FD_203693 | JGI IMG/M metagenome (GOLD analysis project Ga0315282, IMG submission 203693) | Sediment microbial communities from Yellowstone Lake, YNP, Wyoming, USA - YL17G07_20 | ecosystem: Environmental > Aquatic > Freshwater > Lake > Sediment | place: USA: Wyoming | collected... | reverse complement strand
CTTTATTAGGTGGAACTGAAGAGAAAAAAGAATGGAAAGTGGGGGAGAGTCCCTATTTGTTAGAAGATCAAAGTTTAAGAAGTGTAATTAAAGTAAAGGCAGTAGATAAGGCAGGAAATGAGAGAATCGAGGAAATTGTACCACCTTATAAAGTAACCTGGAAAGATATAATACCCTGGATAATATTAGTAATAATAATTGGACTTGTAATTTGGCGGCTTATTAAAAGAATCTTCATGAAACCGACACGAAACTTATGAACACTAAACAAAAACGAAACTTATACACGAAACCCCGAAGTAATCCCTTCGGGATGCTACGGGGCAGGCTGACACGAAATCTTTTGTTTAGTGTCGGTTTAGTGTTTAGTTTAGTGTCAGTTTGGTGCCTGCTGCCAAAAGTAACAGAGGCAGCAGGGGCTTCTCTTTATCTAGCTCCTGCTTCTGGTACTTTTTTTGTTGGAAGCACCTTTGATGTTTCGGTTTTCGTCAATACCGGCGGAGAAAATGTCAATGCAGTTCAGGTGGAAATAAAATTCGATCCCCAAAAACTTCAGGTAGCCAGCCCAACTGCCGGAAAATCTTTCATTGAGGTTTGGGTTTCTCAACCAACTTATTCTAACGTAAAGGGCGAAATGACTTTTATCGGTGGAGTTCCTTCTCCGGGAATTAATACTTCTGCGGGATTAGTTTCTACTGTTACTTTTCGGATAATTTCTCCTGGCAAAACTTCGGTTTTATTTTTGGATTCCTCTAAGGTTTTGCGCAATGATCCAGAAGGAACAAATATTTTAACCTCAATGGGAAGAGGAGAATATTTCCTTTTAATTCCGCCTCCCGAAGGGCCTGAAGTTTTTTCTCCGACCCATCCTGACAAAAATAAGTGGTATAAAAACAATAATCCGACATTTAGCTGGGGAAAAGAAGAAGAGGTGACCGATTTTAGTTATAGTTTTGACCAAGATGCGGCGGGAGTTCCTGATAATATTTCAGAGGGAGACCATACTTCGGTTTCTTATAGCGAAGTCGGGGATGGAATATGGTATTTTCATGTCAAAGCAAAAAAGGCTGAGGTCTGGGGAGGAACATCTCATTACCCAGTTCAAATTGATTCGAGTCCGCCAGCTGCTTTCACTCCTACCGTTGAACCTTCTCCTGAAACAATAGAAAAGCAACCCTTAGTTTCATTTATAACCACTGATGCTCTTTCAGGAATAGATTATTACCAACTCAAATATATTGATATTACTCCAGAAAGAAAAGAAGAAGAAGTTGGATTTTTTAGAGAAGTTACCAGCCCTTATAAACTTCCTTCTTTAGAGATTGGCAAATATTTAGTAGTGGTTAGGGCCTATGATGTGGCTGGGAATTGGCGAGAAGGAACAGTAAAAATTCAGATTTTTCCAGAAGGAATCTTTTTAACAAGGAGAGGTATTCAATTTAGGGAATGGATTTTTCCTTGGTGGGCATTAATTTTGATTTTGTTAATTATTTTGGTTTTAATTTGCTTTTATTTTTGGCAAAGACATCGAACTCAGTTTAAAAGAAGAAAAAGTAAATTAGGCGAAATAGAAAAAAAATTTGAAAACCATCGAGAAAAAATACTCGGCGGCATAAAGAAGCAATGAAAAAAGTATTTCCCATTTTTACCCTTTTGATACTTTCTTTTATAATCGCCCCTTCTGTTCAGGCACAGGAAGCTTCTTTTTATCTTTCGCCATCAAAAGGAAATTATAGGATTGGAGCAAATTTTGTTGTAGATGTTATGATTAATGCTGAAAAAATTTCTCTCAATGCCGCTCAAGCAAAGATTTTCTTTCCCCCTGATAGATTAAAAGTTATTGATATCTCAAAACAAAATTCCATTTTTTCTCTTTGGGCTCAAGAACCGATTTTCTCAAATTCTGAAGGTGAAATCTATTTTGTCGGAGGATTACCAACTCCTGGTTTTAGAGGCGAAGCTGGAAAAGTAATAACCATTATTTTTCAAGCCAAATCACTTGGTGAGGCGAAAATACATTTCAGCGAGGAGATGATTATGGCTAATGCTCCCGAGGGTATAGATATTTTTTCTTTCAGTCAGGAAGGAAGTTTTGCCTTTAGTCAAGGAGGAGTTTATGCCATTCTCGTGTCTGATGAGATTCCCGAAGAATTGCCAAAAGACAAGCAGCCTCCTTTTCCTTTTGAAATAATTGTTGATGACGAAAAAGATCCAACAAATCCTCAACCTCTTTTATATTTTGAAACGACGGATGACCTTTCCGGGGTGAGCCATTATGAAATAAAAATCGGAGAAGAAGATTTTTTTAGAGTTGCGGTAGGAGAGACCAAACCATTTCGACTTCCTCATTTAACTCCCGGAACTTACAAAATTATAGTCAGGGCATTTGATAAAGCCGGAAATTATATTGATAGCACTACTGAGGTTAAGGTGAAATCAATTGCTGCTCCAGAAATTACTGTTTGTCCTGATACTTATATTGCCGGGGAGGAAATATTACATATTGAGGGAGCTGCCCTTCCAAATCATACGATAATTTCTTCTTTTCAAACTGACGAAAAGTTAATCAAAACCTGGGAAGCTTCTAGTTCAGAAATTGGAGAATGGTCTTTTGAAGAAGATGGTTTATTTAAATCCGGGATTTATAAAATTTCAGCCAGGGCAAAGAATGTTAAAGGTGCTATAAGTAATCCGTCAAAAGAATGTGTTTTGAGGGTTATTCTCAGTGCAATTTCTGTTGGGCCATGGATAATCAGTTATAAAACTTTGGTTTGGATTTTTATAATTATTTTGATTTTGATTTTGATTTTAATCTTTTATCTCGTGTGGAGAGCCAGGAGAACTCAAAAGCTTATAGAAAAAGAAACTCAAGATTTAAAACAAAAATTTTATAAAGAATATAAAGAACTTCAAGATGATATTTTAAAAGAGTTGGAAATACTCAAAAAAACAAGAGCAGGGGGGGAAATTACCGCAGAAGAAAAGAAAAGAGAAGAAGAACTTTTGAAAAATCTCGAAGACGTGAAAACGGTTTTAGAAAAAGAATTAAAAGACATCGAAGAAATAAGGTAGCAAAATACAGGGGTTGAACCCATGTAAATCCATGTAAAATTTATGGAGGCTTGATTCCCGGCTCTTAATTTGATAATATTAAATAATAAAACTGTAATTATATAATGGCAATTCCAAGAAAATTAATAAAATTTCTTGAAAAAAATAAAGTAAAATACGAACCTATTGAGCATCGGATAGTTTATACTGCTTTTGATAAGGCTCAGACTTTGAAGGTTTCGGAAAAGATGGTTGGGAAAACATTAGTGGTAAAAATGGATAAAAACCCTGCCTTAGTTTTAATTCCGGCAAATAAAAACTTGGATTTACAAAAATTAAAAAGGGCAGCTAAAGCCAAAAAAATTGATTTCGAAAAAGAGACCTGGATGAAAAAAAATTTGAAGGGAGTAAAAATTGGAGCCATCCCGCCCCTTGGAAATTTGTTTAAATTAAAAACTTTTATTGATAATTCTTTGTTAAAGCAGCCAAAAATAATTATCAATGGCGGCGATTATAATCGGTCAATAGAGATTTCGGGGGCTTCTTTGAAAAAAATAATACCGGATCTGATGAAAGGAAGTTTTTCTAAGGCTAAAAAATGATGTATTATCGAATTTTTTCCAAAATCTATGAAAGGGCAGCTAAAAAAATGTGCCGAGCTTGCCAGGATTTCATCGAAAAAGGTGCCAAAATTCTCGATTTAGGTTGTGGCTCAGCAATCGTCGGGAAGACCTTTCAAGATTTCTTTCAGGCAGAGCTCTTTGGAGTAGATGTCCAAGATGTTAGAACGGTAAAAATCCCTTTCAAAATCACCGACGGGAAGAGCCTATCTTTTCCCGAAAATTCTTTTGATGTAGTTTTAATTAATTATGTTTTGCACCATAGCGAAGACCCCGCTTCGGTTTTAAAAGAGGCAAAAAGAGTAACTCGAGATAAAATTGTAATCTACGAAGATTTACCAGAAGATATTTTGTCAAAATTAATCTGCCAGCTCCACGGAATTTTTTTTGATAATTTTTTTGGCAATCCAACTAAAACCTCTTTTAAGTCAGAAAGCGATTGGGAAAAAATCTTCAAAGAAACAGGATTAAATATTATTTTTAAAAAAAGAGTAAACAATTTCCCAGTCAAAAAAGAATTATTTATTTTAAATTAGAATCCCCCTGGTGGAAAAACAGGCTTTCGCCGAAGGCGAAAACGTTAGACTACAACCCACCCACCGCCCTTAGAGGTTTCCAAAATTGATTCGCAATTTTGGAATATAGGAAGGTGTCTAAAGCGGGGGTCGGGGGATTTCTTGGGCGTGTGGCTCAGTGGTAGAGCGCATTCCTGATAAGAATGAGGTCGAAGGTTCGATTCCTTCCACGCCCACCAAGGGCCTGTAGTTCAGTGGTAGAACGCCTCATTTGCAATGAGGAAATCGTGGGTTCGACTCCCACCGGGTCCACCATAGACGATTTATTTCATTTTTCGCTTCGCCCTCGCCTTCGGCTCGGGCTTCGGCGGGCAGAAAATAAAGGTAATTCCACGGCTTTTTGAAATCAACAAAAAGCCGCTGGTTCAAAATTCGGCGGTTCGAGCCGATTTTTTTGATAAAATTTTTCATCTCTAAAAAATTTCCAGACAAAGCGAAATTTTTAGCTTGGTTGACTTCAATTATCCAATTCCGGACGAGTTCGAGCCAATGATTGCCTTTTCGTTCAAAATCACTTAATTTTTCCTCAATGTCTTTCTTTTCCGACATTAAACTATTTTTCTTCAATTGAAACTCCGGCAGTTCCAAATCGCCCTCAAGATAAGCGCCCATGAGGCGATTTATTTTTATCTTCACTTTTTCTAAACCCGTTTTTAAATTTTGAGCGAAAAGGTTTGACGATTGGCGGTTTTCTTTTTCCCATTCGCTAATTTTGTTTAGATATTTTTCCCGCCATTCGTCAGGCAAAGAAACTTTTTGACAGGTTTCTTTTATTTGTTCGGCAAAATTTTCTTCCCGCAAAAAACGGGCTTGAGAACATTTTTGCGTTTTGCTCTTGTGGGTGCAACGATAATATACGAATTTCAGTCCGCTTTTCTTGATGTGCCGTTCCGCAGTTATGGAATATCCACACTCGCCGCAAACCGCAAAATTGAGGAACAAAAAGTTTTTCGGTCCTCGCTTTTTGCGGGGCTTGCCGTTCAAAATCAACGCTTCTTGTGTTTGGTCAAAAAGTTTCTTTGAAATCATTGGCTTATGGCTTCCTTGGTGAATTTCACCTCTGTATTTGAAATATCCGTAGTAAAAAGGATTGCTCAATATCCCTTGAATTGTAGAAAGATGTAAAGGTTTTCCATCTTTACCAACCAAGCCAAGAGAAAACATTTTGCTTTGAATTTTTGTCAGCGTGTATTCGCCAGTGGCAAAAGACGTTAAAATTTCTTTTACTTTACGAAAGGTCTTTTTGTCTGGCTCAATCGTTCTTAATCTGGGTTCGTTGAAATATCCGAGAGGGGCTTTTGCCGAAAGTTCGCCACGGCGTATCTTTTGCCGAATTCCCCGCAAAATGTTTTCTCTTAAATTGTCGGTGTAGTATTTCGCTTGGCCGAAGGCAACACTCAACATAAATTTTCCCTGCGGGGTTGGTTCAAACCAGAAAGTCGGGAATTTTAGCGAAGTAATTTTTTCAGTATCAACAAGGTAAATAATTCGTCCACCATCAATAGAGTTTCTGGCTAATCTGTCGGGATTCCATGCTAAAATTCCCTGAGCGTTGCCCTTTTCAATTTCGGAAAGCATAAAATTAAAAACTTCTCGGCCCGGCTCTTTGGCGGTTTTGCTCTCATAATATTCTTTAACAACAAAAAGATTGTTTTGTTTGGCAAACTCTCTCAATTCGACGAGCTGGGCCTCAATGGACAAAATTTGTCTTTCCTCGTCCTCGCTTGATTTTCGGCAATAGATGAAGTATTTGAGCATATTTTTAGAAGTTTTTAATTTTATATTACACCGACAATTTAAAAAATTTCGTTTTGTTTATTTTCTGCCCGCCGAAGCCCGAGCCGAAGGCGAGGGCGAAGCGAAAAATGAAATAAATCGTCTATGGTGGTGTCTATTAGATAAAGTTAGAACTTATTACGAGCAAAATCCCGATGCTGGCTGACCCCCGACTATATACATTTTCGCACCAAATTTTTATCTACATTTTGGTGGCTCGGGGGCAGGTTCCGCCTGCCCCCTCGCCTTTAATTTATTCAGGAAAACAGGCGATTTTAAGGTAAAAAATATCTTTCAAATAGTAGGGTGGTTAGTATTCCAATTTGGCATATTCTATTATGGAATATATCATTAAGGTAGAATCGTTGTCAAGTTATGAGTAAGACAATCTATTCAAAAGAACATAGACATATTGTTGAGCGACTAAAAAAAGCCCGCGAGGGCGCAGATTTATCACAGGAAAAAGTCGCTAAGATATTACATAAAACTCAATCTTATGTCTCGAAAATTGAATCCGGTCAGCGGAAAATTGATTTAGTTCAATTAAAAAAAATTGCGAAGATTTACAAAAAAGATATTTCTTATTTTATTTAGTAATAAATTATGAGACGAAAAGATATAATAAAATTCATTACAAATTTAGTAAAAAGAAATAGTGAAAATTTTAATCGCTATAGCAAACGTCTAGAAGATGTATTGAATAAAATATCTTTAGAAAATGTTAAGATAAATATTTTAGAATGCGGAGTTCTTCCTGAAAGTTTTCGACACGATTCTACAGAAGAAAAACTATATTCGAAATATTCAGATATTTTATTGGCAAAGACTTTAAATTTAATGGGAATAAAATCAAAGGTGGTTAAAGAACGAGCAGACGCCCCAGATGTTGAGGGGAGAAGTAAGGATTATTCAATAGTAGCTGATGCTAAAGTATTCAGATTAAGTAGGACAGCAAAAAATCAAAAAGATTTTAAAGTAGAAGCGTTAAGTAAATGGAAAAAAGATAAAGACTTTGCCTGTATGGTTTGTCCTTTATATCAATATCCTAAGAGCAAAAGTCAAATTTATCGGCAAGCAATAGATAATAATGTAACTTTACTTTCTTATATTCATCTTTACTTCGTTTTATCTCAAAAGGAGCCTAACAAATTTAATTACAAACCTCTTTGGATGGTGGGTAAAAATTTAAAAGGAGCAAAAGACGCTAAAATTTATTGGAATGCAATTGAAAAAACGATATGTAAAGTTTTAAATAAAGATCAAAAAGAGCTAAATAAAATAAAACAGTTCGAACTCCAATTATTAAAAAAAGTAGCCACTGATGAAATCGGCTATATCAAAGATAGAATTCAATCTTTTGGAAAGATACCGAAACAAAAATTTGTTGAGACGCTAATTAAAGCTGAAAAGTTAAACAGTAAAATAAAGCAAATTCAAAAAATCTCCGGTTTAAAATAATCTGTTTTGTTCCCGACCGTTTTCTTTTATGAGATTAGTTTCTGCTAGTCTTTTTTTTGCAATTTCGCAGTAATCTTTCGATATTTCAAACCCAATATATTTTCTCCCCAATCTTTTACATGCAACAGCAGTAGAACCTGAACCAATAAAGGGATCCAAAATAAGTTGTCTTTTACAAGTAACCAATTTTATAAGATACTCTAATAATGAAACGGGTTTTTGTGTTTCATGAAGACCATTTTCTCCTTCTTGGAATCCAAATTTTAATATATTTGTCGGCGACTTCCCATTTATTGAACAGGCTTCTACATTCATCGCGCCTAATTTATTTTCAAGGACATTATCAGTTATGGTGACCGTGGTATAGGGTTTAAATAACCATGCTATCGGTTCATATTTTGGCGCTAAATTTCCAAGTTTCCATCCTTCCCATTCTTTAGCTACTTTAGCTAACCCTCTTTTTTTAAAAAGATTACTTAAACTTTGTGCTCGGTGATGCGCACTTGGTTTTTCCCACGCCAAAATATCTCTTAATAAAAACCCACTGTCTTCTAATGCGATAATTGCTCTATGGAGCATTCTTCTGCCAGCGAAAATAAATACGCTAGCTCCTTCTTTTACGATGGGGAATAGTTTTCTCGCCCAAGAATAACACCATTCTTGATATTCTCTTGGGATATTTTTATCTGCATTTGACCATCCTCTTATTGGTTTGCCCCTTCTTTTAAATGCTTTTTTGCCTTTTTGGGCAGGTGATTGTCCAAGCAAAGCCCTATTTGTATTGTTATGTAGTACATCCCATTCGTCTATCGAAATTCCATAAGGGATATCAGACAGAACCATATCTATAGAGTTCAGCTTTAACCTATCTAATAATTTAATTGCGTCTCCACAGATAATTTTGTTTATAGGAAACCATTCTTGCGTCTTGGCGTTTATAACTTTGTTATTTTGAATACTCGATTTGTTTTTTAAAGCGACTTTTTCTTTTAATTCTTTAAAATTTCTTACTACAGTAATAACTTTTCCATGAACCATTAGCTCTTTTGTAAAAATCGGTTTAAGGGTTGGATTTGCAGGCTGGAGACGGAATCCATTTTTTTCTTTGTAAATTTTCTTTAAGGTTACCTCGTTATCGTTTATTAAAGCAACTACTGTTTCTCCATTTTCAGCATCTGGTTGTTTTCTGATTACTACAATATCCCCATCAAAAATTCCTTCCTTAATCATACTATCGCCACTAACTCGCAGAGCAAAATGTTCTCCTGATTTGGATAATTGAGATTTGGGTATTTTAATTGTTTCTTTATCTTCAATCGCTTCGATTGGTTGACCAGCAGCAATTGTTCCGAGTAAAGGAATCTTTACTAGGTCGGATTTTTCATTTTTTGATATTTCTATGGCTCGAGCCTGATGATATAGCTTATTTAAATATCCTTTTCCTTTTAGGCTTTCGATATGTTGATGAACAGTAGATTTTACCAATCCAAAACGTTTCCCAATTTCTTTTTGGGTGGGGGAGTATCCTTTTTTCTTTGCGTATTTCTTTATATATTCAAAAATTTGTTTTTGTTTTGGGGTTAACATATTGACACTAATTTAATCCAAATGGTATTATTATATTATACCGAACTTTTACCGAACCAGCAAAGGTGTCAACTGTGGATAACTTTTTAACAAATTTTAGAAATAAGAATAATGGCAAATATTATCTATAATCATTGTGCGTTTTCTGATGATTCTGGTCATGAAGATGGTCGTTATAATAGTTTAGGGTTTATTACTTTTAAATTCTCTCAATATAATAATCTGATATTAGAACTTCAGAAATTATTTTCTGAATCGAGTATTAAAAGTGAATTTAAATGGGAAAAAGTACGTACTGCAAGAGATGGATTTGCTGCTAAGAAAATAAATGATTTTGTTTTTAAACATCTTGATGATTTAAGAATAGATGTTCTTATTTGGGATATGCAAGATTCAAGACATAAGGATGTCTATAATATAGATGATAATGAAAATCTTGGAAGGATGTATTATCATTTAGTAAGTCATGTTTTCAGTAAGAGGTGGGGGAATGAATGTACTTGGTGTTGGCAGCCGGACAAACAATCCTCGATGGATTGGAAGTCTCTCGCTAAGTGCTTGGTTAGTAAAAGATATAAAACAATCACGGATTTATTTAATATTAATAGAAATGATTTCTGGAAACTTGGACTAAAAATAATAAAAATATCTGATTCCCAAAAAGAACTCTTTATACAAATTGCGGACTATTTTGCAGGATTGGGAGCATATTCATATGGTCATTTTGATAAATATAGAAATTGGTTAAATTCGAGAAGTGGACAGAAACCTCTTTTTGTTAGCAATATTAAGAAAAGAAAATTGTCGTGTTCAGAAAAGATTAGGTTTCCATTATTAGAATCATTTGTCGATCAATGCAAGAAAAACAAAATGACCATTGGCATAGAAAGCACAAAGGGACTAAAAACCCATGATCCAAGAAATAATATCAATTTTTGGCCATATCAACCACAAAATATACATGATAAAGCGCCTATAAAAATTAATTGAGAAATAAAAATTTATGACAGAACAAACTATAAAATGTCCTTATTGTAAGAAAGATATTCCCCTAACAGAGGCTCTTACCCATCAGATACAAGAAAAAGTTCGCAATGAATTAGAGATTGAGTTAAGAGAAAAAGAACAGAATCTTGAAGAGAAAGAGAAGGAACTTTTAAAAAGAATAAAAGCAGTTGAAAATTCCCAAAAAACAGTTGAGGAAGAGGTAGTTAAGAGGGTAGAAGCTGAAAAAGAAAAGCTAACGCAAGAAGCAAAACAAAAAGCAGAAGAAAAACTATCTCTCGAATTAAAAGATTTGCAGGAACAAATTAAAGAAAAAAATAAAGAAATAGAAGTAGCACAAAAGAAGGAGTTAGAACTAAGAAAGAGACAGAGAGAAATTGAAGGTAGAGAAAAAAATCTTGAACTAGAAATGACGCGCAAAATTGACGAAGAAAGAAAAAAAATCGAGGAAGAAACCGCAAGGAAAACCATAGAAGAACAGAGATTAAAATTCTTGGAGAAAGAAAAAACAATAGAAGATTTAAAGAAACAAATTGGCGAACTTAAAAGAAGGGCAGAACAAGGGTCTCAACAGCTTCAGGGGGAAGTGCAAGAGCTTGATCTAGAAACTTTCCTTAAAGAGCATTTTATTTTCGATGATATTCAACCTGTACCTAAAGGGGTGCGTGGAGCCGATGTACTCCAAAAAGTTTATACAAAAAAAGAAACTCCTTGTGGTATTATTCTTTGGGAAACAAAGCGTACCAAAAATTGGGTTGAAGGATGGATTACAAAACTTAAAGAAGACCAAAGGGAAGCAAAAGCTGACATTGCAGCAATTGTGAGCGATATCTTACCTAAAGATATAAGCAACTTTGGTTTCCGTAATGGAGTATGGATAACAAATCGTTCTTCGCTACTTGGTCTGGCTTTTGCTCTTCGAACCACATTAACACAAGTTGCTTTTACAAAACTTGCTGCGGAAGGAAAAGATGAAAAAATAGAATTATTGTTTCGCTATCTTACTGGTCCTGAATTTAGACAAAGGGTAGAAGCTATGATTGAGACATTTATTGCAATGAAACAAGAATTAGATAAAGAGAAACGCACAACTATGGCACGATGGGGAAAACAGGAGAAACAAATTGAGCGGGTGATTGCTATTACTTCAGGTATGCATGGTGATCTTAAGGGACTTATTGGTACATCTATGCAATCTATTCCGGCACTAGAATCAGGAGATGAAGAAATAACGAATGCTGAGAATACGAAAACGGAAGATGAAGAAGATAATGAAGTAGATGTCAAAGACATTCCGTTTTAAAAAACGGGGCTGAAATTTCGGCGAGCGGGCAAAAATAATAGAAGGTTTTATAAAAAACCTTTTATTCTATTCGAATGTGGGTTAAGATAAACTCACTTTTTGAGTATAGTCAGAAACAATGCTAAAATTAGACATACATTAGAGGTAAAAATAAGCCCTGAAAACTTGGCGTTCTAGAACGCCAAGTCAACGCCAACTTTTGATAAAACTCGTCATCCGAATGACGAGTAAATGACGACTTTAAAAAAAGTTTGCATTACAGAATGCAAAGTGGACGCAAACTTTTTATGATGGATTTTCGACTATTTTTACCTTAAAATCTCCTGTTTTCCCGAATAAATTAAGGCGAGGGGGCAGGCAGAAGCCTGCCCCCGAGCCACCAAAATGTAGATAAAAATTTGGTGCGAAAATGTATATAGTCGGGGGTCAGCCAGCATCGGGATTTTGCTCGTAATAAGTTCTAACTTTATCTAATAGACACCACAAAACTGGAAGCCGGCCTGCCCCGTATAATCGCGAAGCGATTTGTACAGGGTTCAAATCCGGCCGGGTCCGCCATACGAGATTTGTCAAACGTTCCGCCTCGCCCCTCGACTTCGCTCGGGGC
>Ga0315282_10014034_pt1 | contig 11983 bp, 10 predicted proteins | sample YL17G07_20_MG_FD_203693 | JGI IMG/M metagenome (GOLD analysis project Ga0315282, IMG submission 203693) | Sediment microbial communities from Yellowstone Lake, YNP, Wyoming, USA - YL17G07_20 | ecosystem: Environmental > Aquatic > Freshwater > Lake > Sediment | place: USA: Wyoming | collected... | reverse complement strand
TCGCGAATCGCAAAGCGCAGCTCCTTCTCCATCGCAATCGGCGTGATCAGTTCCACCTTCATGTTGACGTTCTCGCCGGGCATCACCATCTCCACGCCCTCCGGCAACGTCACCACTCCCGTCACATCCGTAGTCCTAAAATAAAACTGCGGACGATATCCATTGAAAAACGGCGTGTGCCGTCCCCCTTCTTCCTTCGCCAATACGTATACCTGTGCATAAAAATTCGTGTGCGGCGTGATCGAGCCCGGCCTCGCCAATACCTGTCCGCGCTCCACATCCTCCCGCTTGATCCCCCTCAGCAACACCCCGATGTTGTCCCCGGCCTGCCCCTGGTCCAACAACTTCCTAAACATCTCCACCCCCGTCGCCACCGTCTTCACCGTCTCCTTAAACCCAACAATCTCCACCTCGTCCCCAACCTTCACGATCCCCCGCTCCACTCGTCCCGTCACCACAGTACCTCGCCCTGATATCGAAAATACATCCTCTATCGGCATCAAATACGGCTTGTCTATCTCCCGCACCGGCTCCGGGATGTAATCGTCCAACGCCTCCAATAACTTCACCACAGACCCCGCTCCCACCTCGCTCTCGTCCCCCTGCATCGCCTTCAACGCACTCCCTCGTATGATCGGCGTCTCGTCCCCGGGAAACTCGTACTTCGACAATAACTCCCTTACCTCCAACTCCACCAAATCCAATAACTCCGGATCGTCCACCAAATCCACCTTGTTCAAATACACCACAATCTGCGGCACCCCTACCTGCCGCGCCAACAATATGTGCTCCCGCGTCTGCGGCATCGGCCCATCGTCCGCCCCCACCACCAATATCGCACCGTCCATCTGCGCCGCCCCAGTGATCATGTTCTTGATATAGTCCGCATGCCCCGGACAATCCACGTGCGCATAGTGCCGCTTCTGGCTCTCGTACTCCACATGGCTCGTCGCTATCGTCAATATCTTCATCTCGTTCCGCCGCCCTTGGCTGATCGACGCCTTCGCCACCTCGTCGTAGCTCACTTCCTTCGCCCATCCCCGCTTCGCGCATACCTTCGTGATCGCTGACGTCAATGTCGTCTTCCCGTGATCAATGTGCCCTATCGTCCCAACGTTTACATGCGGCTTCGTCCGCTTAAACTTCTCTTTTCCCATCTTCTCCTCCCAACGAGCGGCTTATAAAACTGCCCGATTTACATCCTAATTTATTTGGAGCGGGAAACGGGATTCGAACCCGCGACCGTCAGCTTGGAAGGCTGTTGCTCTACCATCTGAGCTACTCCCGCGCGGTTTTCCCTTTTTGTTATGATCCAGCCCCTGAAGTACATAAGAAATTTATTTCAACCCCTATTCGTGGTGGAGGGGGGAGGAATCGAACCTCCGAAGGGCACGCCCGGCAGATTTACAGTCTGCTCCCTTTGACCGCTCGGGAACCCCTCCATTAGCCCTTCCCTCGTTTCGCATGGAGCCGACGGTGGGACTTGAACCCGCAACCTGTGCATTACAAGTGCACTGCTCTGCCAATTGAGCTACGTCGGCTCGATAGCATTCTCCTGGCTATCGAAGGCGTTATATTATAGAAACAGATTTTGGAATGTCAAGCTTATTTTTCTTATAAAACGATAGCTTTGCAATTTCTTTTGAACTTATTAATTGAATCTCAACCATACCGCCTTTTCTAACAGAAAATGCTATGCGTCCTGCTTTGTCAGGCTGTCGCTTTGGTCGGACTTAGCTCGACTTTCCGTAATGGTGCTTTGATTGTTGAAAATTCGCGAATCCGGCTTCTCAGGCTTGGATAAACAAACGCGAATGAAAAAGATGCTCCATAGGAGAGAAGATGAGCCACCAGCCGGTTCTCTGCACTCAATGGAACCAATGTAATCATAAAAAAGAAAATCAAAAGTGACAACATCATCGCTATATAATGAGGTCGATTTGATATAAAATCGCGAGCTTTTGCAATAAATGGAAGCGCCAAGAAAGTAAAAACCAAAAGCAGTCCTGCCCTTAAAAAAGGATCCATGGTTCGATCGAGGTTATGAATTATTGTAAGAATAAACCAGTGAGATACCAAAAATAGCAGGGACTCTTTTCCTACGTATTCAAATCGTTGAATTATTTGAGATAAAATCGGAATTTTTCCTGGGCTGTGATAAAAACGCCTGGCTAATAGAAATAATAGACCTGATCCGCCGGTTGTCTGGATCACATAATATGGAACACCTCGGAACATCAATTGAAAATGATCTTCAAAAAATACCGGCTGCATCGTAAAGGAACCTACAAACATAGCTGCGAATAAAATTCCAAGAACGAATTCCCACATTCCAGTCCCAACACGATAGATCACTGCTCCGACTAGAAAAAAACTTACCCAAGGTAGTAAAGAAAAATGACAGAACAGGCCTCTATCTATGAGTCCCATACTGGTAAATGCTTCATCGCCCGGCGTGATTTCCATTCTCCATCGCCAATAAACGGCCGATGCCATGAGGGCCAGGATTATGAGCCAAAAAGAAGGTATACGCAGATAGAGCAGTATAAAAACTATCGCTGTGCACAAAGCCACACACTGAAAAATATCCGGAAACCCTAATGAAAACCGATTTAGATTGTATGCGAACCCTAAAAAGAACAACGAAGCGGCAGAGAGTAAATAAAACTGAACCATCTTGAAATTGGTCTTATGGGAATTCCTCTCCAAAAACGTAATTACGTTCATTCCGGACGCCAAAAAGAAAATTGGTCCCGAAAAATCCATTATGTACAAGAAGACTTTTCCGGCATGGCTGAGTTCGGGCAATTTGATCCGAAAACCATGGCCTACAAGCATCATTGCGCAGGCCAGCCCTTTGAGTAAATCAATATCTCGGCGCCGCTCTCCTTTAACCACGATCACACATCTCCGATCTTTTTAATAATTACATTTTATTGAAATGGATTAAAAATCCAATCCCTTTTTTAAAACGATTTAAGATATCTCTTGACGCCATGAAGTTCAATAAACAAACTAGGCATATTTCGGAGGTGCACAATGAAAAAGGCCTCATGTGCATTATTCATCGTTTTCGTACTGGCTGCTTTGGCATACGGCCAAGCACCGCAGCCGAACTCATACGCCCTTTCGATGTTCCATTTCAATATTCAATACGTCGTAGGCGGACTCGAAGGATTTGTGCCTTTGCCTTTTCCTGTTCCGAGTTGGGAGATAACCGCCGAAGAAGTAGAAGATATGATCATCACCGAAAGCTTTGAGCCGGTTTTGGATTTATATCTGGCTCATCCTCAATGGGGATTTACCATCGAGTTTCAAGGTCTTTTGCTCGAGGTGCTGCGTGACCGGCACCCGACAGTCTTGGAAAAGCTGCGAACCTTAATCGAAAACGGGCAAGCGGATGCCGTCAGTTTCCATTACTCCGACCAACTATTCCTCGCATTTCCTCGCCAAGACTGGGACATGACATATGCCTTCAATAAAGAAATTTTCGAAGATGCGAATATTCCTTTATCGACAGTCGTATTTTCGCAGGAGGGCCAAGCCGGGACGGGCATGGCGGCGGCGATGGCGGCGCAAGGATATAAGACGCTGGTTTGGCCAAAGAATCTTGCCGAATATCAGTGGGGGGATTTTGACGCAAAACCTTATTATAAATTCGCCGAGGATCTCAATTTGATCATGGGAGCCAAAGGCGTAAACGATCCGGATTCCGGATTTGCAGTTACCTGGACATTTTTTGATGACGGAGAGCGATTGGCTTCGAAAGATTGGGATCCTTATTTCCCATGGTTCTTCAAAAAAAACCAAGAAGCTATCGATGAATATGTGGCCGAATTGACCTCTCTTGAAAATGACGGATGGAAAATATCCAAAGTCAGCGACTATATCGCCGATTTGAAATCCGCAAGCGTTCCAAAGGCTGAATTGCAACCTCTTTTGGAAGGCACTTGGCAGCCGGATTCAACGGATGGCGCTTTCCGTTGGCTTGGCGGCATAGGTCTCTGGGCGAAAGACGAACGCGACAATCACGAGCGAACTCTGTGCGCTATGGCGCGGCGTGAAGTGCTTGCGGCTGAAACCGCCGCAAATGCCGCGGGTATTGATGCTCAGCCCGAGATCAAAGAAGCATGGCGCATGATTCTTCAGGCGGAGGTCACTGATGCCACGGGGATTAATCCGTATATCGGTGAGATTCATTATGGGATCACCCATGCAGCAGAGGCTATTCGTATGGCGCGGGAAGTGATCGAACGGGCAAAGATTGCCAAAGGCATTTCTCAAGCTTTAATTGATACCAAGGCCGGCACAATGGTTTCGACCGCAGGACCAGAACCACCCGGCAATAAAATAGAACCTGTTCTGCTTCTTGCGCTTTCATGCCCGCTTCGAACTTGCAGCGATGTATGGTCTGTCGTAAACGATGATCCGCTAATCTACAAAATCGATTTTCAGTTCTCTCCTGCCTCAAATTTTTTAGGCCGCCAAATTTCAGTAACATTTCCGGGACAAGAAGGCCCTATTGTATTCTGTCCGGCTCTGACGGATGACGCTCCGGCTTCATATAATCGCGAAGATTTTATATTCGAGCATTTCTATCTCGGACTCGGAAACGGAATGATAGGTCTGGGTGGCGGGTATTTTATTGTATTGGACCAAAGCAAAACGCATGTTGCAGCCATGATCAAACCGACAACGCCTGATGTATCCATGTCGGATGACACCGCTCCTTGGTCAGAAGAAATCAACTGGACCATTTACCTGATAAGCGGTTCAGTGGATCAGGCAACGGATCTTGCCGATCGGGTCAATGTTCATCCGGCTCTATATCGATAATAGGAGATCACCCATGAATCGAAAAATCTTGATTGCAATGTTGTCGGTATTAATCGCATTGTTTGCCTGCCATAAAGATAATAATAATGTCGATGTTCAAGGCGATGACTCGGCTGCCACAGATGACGATTCAGCAGCCGATGACGACACAAATGCCGATGACGATACCGGCATTCCAGGCCAAGTATATGACATGAAACTGGCTTTCGAATTTAAAGATGAAGCCCGGCTGATTTTTACCCAACAGAATATGGACATTCCTAATGCTTCCATTAACGTGAAAAAAGGGAACGACCTTATCCCAGGCGGCGTAACGTTGATGGGCGCAGGCAAAGAGATTCAGGTTCCTGAAGGCGACATGAGAATTCTTACGATCAAATTTGCAGCACCTTCCACTCCGTCGGGCAGATGCGGAAATCAGCCGGTGAGTTTGGTGGCTGCTTTAACCGCAACGGCGAACAACGATCTCTTTATCGGCGGAATTTCTGCCAGATGCGGAGCGGATAATTGGACATCGAGACCTGTACAAATTTTAAGGGTGAACGGAAAACTGACGCCGGCAAAAAAGCAGTAAATCAAAGCTAAATATCGATTTTTTAATCAACCAAGCAAAAAAAGCCGGCTTTTGGGCCGGCTTTTTTTCGATTTCTTCAAAGAGAATTATTTGGCGCCCAGCAGAACTCGAACAGTAAGAGCGATATTTTTATCGGGCTGGCCTTGAGTCTTCACTACATTGTATTCGACGGATACCATGTCTTTGGGCTTAATGCTGGTGCCGGGTAATTTGCCCTGCGTGCCAATCATGTAAGTGGTGTCAGCGGTAAGTTCAAATTTGTAGGGTGTTCCGGCGTTGACAATAATTAGTACATTCTGTGTCAGATTCATTTCCTGGACCTGACCTTTAATTTCTTTCTTTTCCGGATCGGCTGCATATGCCGCAACTGCCAGCACCAACACTGTTATGATTCCAAGCACGATCACCTTTTTCATAATAATACCTCCTCATTTCCGTTTGTCATCAGGGCTACTTTTGCAAGATTTTTAACGCCCCTTCAGTTGGATGGTGTATCTAACGCTAACCTTCATGCAAGTCAAGCCCTGATAAACATAGTTTTTGAATTATTTTAAATTCATTTGTCATCTCACCCGGTTAAGAACCAAATAGGTATTGACTAAGTTTTCTTCCAGGCAGCGACCATTTGTGTAAATTGCTTAAATAAATAGTGGCTGTCGTGGGGTCCCGGTGAAGCTTCCGGATGGTATTGCACGGAAAAAATCGGCAAAGACGTATGTTTCATACCTTCTACCGTGCCGTCATTGCAGTTGGTATGGGTCAGTTCGACAGCACTGCCAATTGAGTCGATATCTACGACATAATTATGATTTTGGGCTGTAATTTCGATCTTGCCGTTTGATAAATTTTTAACGGGCTGGTTTCCGCCGTGATGGCCGAATTTGAGTTTATAAGTCCTTCCGCCCAAAGCCAGGCCCAATATTTGATGTCCTAAGCAAATTCCGAATATCGGTCTGTACATCAGGAGTTTCCGAACCGTTTCGATGGCATAAGGCACGCCTTCCGGATCGCCCGGGCCGTTTGATAAAAAGATCCCATCCGGTTCTTTGGCCATGATTTTTTCTGCGTTCATATGGGCGGGAACAACTTCCACCTCGCACCCGGATGCGGTCAATTGACGAAGGATATTGTATTTGATGCCGAAATCCATTGCTATAATTCGATGGATGGCTTCAAAGCTTCCATCGTTGGCTACTCCGCGCGGGTAATTAACGTATCCGCCGTCTAAATTCCAATTTCCCTGAGCCCATGAATAAGATCTTTTACAAGTCACCTCGCTTACCAGATCGCGCCCATCGATTCTCGGGGCCTCGCGCACCTGGCGCAACAGATCAGCCTCATCACAATCAATGCCGATTATCCCCATCATCGCCCCATGATTTCGCAGATGAATAGTAAGCGCCCGGGTATCGATTTGTTCCAATCCGGGGATATCCTGTTCGGTCAAATATTCATCCAGGGTTTTTCGAGACCGCCAATTGCTGGGCTTGTTTTGGTATTCTCGCACAAGGAATGCTTCCACAGCAGGCCTTTGAGATTCCAAATCTTCATAATTGATCCCCACAACCCCTATTAACGGATAAGTCATGACAACCATCTGGCCTTTGTATGAAGAATCAGTGAGGATTTCCTGGTACCCGAACATAGAGGTATTAAAAACCACTTCCCCAACCGCTTTGCGCATTGCCCCAAAGGGTTTGCCTACAAAGCTGCTCCCATCTTCAAGAACTAAAATGCCTTTCTTAGCCAATCTCTCAGGAAGCTTTCATAATGGAGCCCACCAGGCTGATCAATTTATCAGGCGCAATGGGTTTTGGAAGATATAAAGTTGCTCCGGCTGCCAAGCCTTTTTCGCGATCTTCTTCGCCGCTCTTTGCAGTGAGCATCACAATCGGGATATCGGCATGCTGCTCCATCTCGCGAACCTTCATGCAAAGCTGATACCCGTCCATCTGAGGCATGATAATGTCAAAAATACATAGGTCGAACTTATCGCGGCCAAGAATCTCCAAGGCCTCTATGGAATTCGAGCATGTGATTACCTCGTATCCTTCTGTGCGCAACAACTCGCCTATTGCCATCAGCACCAGCTCGTCATCATCGACGACAAAAATTCGTTTGGACATAGAAATTTCCCCTTGAAGGGTTTTCGCAGATCACCAAGACTACATAAAACCTTAGCCGTTCGCAAGGAAATATTACCATTAGGGAAGTTTATATCTGTCCTTCAATAACAAAAATCAGATGACGCATGGATAGAAGAATTTCTCCTGCGGTTGAATCAAAATTCTTTGCTTGTCCACAATCATTTATTAGATCACTCTTGCCAAAAACTATTCTGAATATTCATAGCCTTCATTGAAATTATTACGTTTTTTTTGACAGGCTTTCTCTCGCATAACCCAGCATCTTGCTTTGAATATCGCCTATTGCATCGCTAAAGATGGTCATCATGGACTAATGCTTTTTCAAATATCTCCTCTTGCTTATCAGGCTTAAAATGATTTCCAGTCCAAAGATACCAGGTCTTTTCCAAAACGGAGTACTTGACTTCATGACCGAATAAGGACACAAACCTTTTTGCATTTCCCAAGTCCGAGCAAATTAACAACAAGGCATCCTCATTAGGCGATAACTTATGGATTTCCTTTAAGAATGGTTGTCGGATAGGGAGAATTTCAAGCTCATTATTGGTCATAGCACAATATTTATTCTCCATAAAATAAGTTGAGGATTAGCTAGTTTAATAAAAGTATTATTCATAGATATAATAATAATATGATTCGCGTTATGTCAAGAAAAAAATAATAATATCAAATATTTATATATTTACAAAGCAGATTGGTTGGGGTAAAATAATTGAAGTAAATATTCACTTTCGGAATCGTCAAATCAGAATGTTTGGATTTCAGATGGGATTATCGAACGCGAGACGTTCGAACTACATATTATCTTATAAGGGATAGAAAAATGATGAACAATTATTAGTGTATATGAATTAAGGGCCTACATCAAGATAACAATGATACAATCTGCTTTAATTTCAAATAGTTACGCTATTAGATGGTGATTTTTTCAAGCCGCAATAAATCGTTGGTTATGCATTATGACAACATCTTTTCGAATTCTTTATTAAGTATTCGTTCGAAATCCTTTGGCTTTTTTTTCTTCCTATCAAGATAGCGCCAGCAAGCTTCAAGAGTGTCACAGCCTTGAATAATGGGCGGTAAGTCCACTTTGTTTTCCACTACCTCTATCAGGCGTTTTCGCAGGAGGGCGTATTGTATTTCAAGTTCTTCGAACTCGGATTCTTGACTAAAGTCGGATTGGTTGGTTCGCATTGGGCCAAGACTTGGAGGACAACAATATTGGAGAATGACTTCGACGAGGTTCCTTGCAATCTCGAATATTTCCATGGGCATCTCCTTATCAGTCTTCCGAGGAAGGTCTTTCATTCCGCATTCTGCCATTCTTCGGGGACCAACTTCAGCCCCTCTCTCCAGCGCTCGACAACGCAATCCCTAAACCATTGCTCATCAAAATTGGCATGGTCGGTCATAATTATCTGAAAGTGCGGGTGCAGTGCGCGAGCTAATTCGTCAGCCATCTTATACATAGCCCCAACCGCTACGCGGTCTTCATTGCGACCAGATTCCCATGCGTTGTCCTCAGGGAAATACACCTGTGATAGCTGGTCAATGAATAGGAATCTTGGAAGCGGTCGATCCTTGAGAACAAACCATTTATGAAGCGCAAAATGTGCGATTAGATGGTAACCAACCCAGTTTTCACCACTACCCATTCTGTCCATCGGAATCGGACCTCTGTCTGTGGTGTCAGCGACGACCGTTAATTTATTGAGGTCTAATCGCAGCGGATGTTCCGAATGCTCTAACCGAAGCTTCCGTGCCCAATCACTCATGTCGCGACTCAGAATTGACATAAGCGATTCGATTTTCTCCTTGACGACTTCGTCGCTCAACTCGTCTTCCAGATCTGAAATCCTTTGCTTGATTTCGGAAATCTGTCCGCGCAGATCACTCGTGTCATCGATGTGAGGAAGACTTTCAAAGTAAAGGGCAATTCTTCCCATAATATAAGCGCGACGAGCGGCTTGGTCCTTATAAGCCAGTAAGCGCTGATTGGAAGCTCGAATAGCTTCCATCTCTTGTCGATTAGCACTGAGTCGACCTTTTACTTCATCCAGTTTTTCATTCAGTGTCCTTACCACTCGGTCCATTTGTGGTGATCTTTCCTCGACCATGCGGACCTGCGCTTCAAGACTCTCCATGGCCTGAGTCATATCCTGTAACGTCGGAATTTGGGCATTTTCAATCGGACTCTGGCAAAGCGGACAAGAGGGCTGCGCCGAATCCGATGTTTCGAACAACCCGACACTCTGAAGCCGGTGAATGTGCGCAGTAGCTTCTTGAGAATAACCAGTTCGATCGGCTCGGAATGCTTCAATGGCGGCAAGCTGTTCTTTGATCCTGTGAAGTTCATTATCGAGATCGGAACGTTCTTGTTGATTTCTCTCAAAAGCATCACCTTCGTGCACCAATTCCTCTTCGGGTTCGATCCGTTGAGACATTATATCCCTCAGCGACTCGACGCATTCCTCCCATGTATTGGGCAAAGCAGCACCTCGAAAAAGCCCGATGTCTTGAGATTCCGAAAGCAATGCCTGAGCACGTGTCAGGCCACGCCCCGCGATTCCTTCATGCTCAGCCAACTGCCGTTCCAAACCTTTCAATTCACGTCGCAATTCACGTAGATGAGCCATCCTCGCTACATGATCATCGTCAACGGCTCCAAGGAAGTAAGGCAAAACATCCTTGATCGCTTGGGCCACAAAAGGTTCACTCTGTTTGTGAAATAGAAGTCGACTGCTGATTACTTCGCTTTGTTGTTGAAAACAGAAAAACAGGGCATGTCGAATGGTCGCGGTCAGGGCACCTCTCGTGTATCCGACAGCCGGTTCATGAATGTTTTCTCCAATACCCGCATGTTGGGTAAGTAATCCCTCCAGCGTTTGAGGGTTGATTGTCTGATGTAATTGCTGGTGCTCCGGAATCGGTACCTCTCGTTGCACGTCGTAATAAACCTCAGAAGTGGCCGCTTGTCCCTGTTGCGGGATACGCCTCGCAATAAACACTTGGCCGTCTTGAAGAAGCAATCGAATCCCGACCCACTCGACAGTGCGACGAATAATTCCCTCTGGAATTCTGCATTCGCCGCTCCCCATGCAGTAGTCAAGAATTTCGATCAGCGCCGTCTTTCCCGTCTTCGAGGCTCCGGTAATAACGTTCATTTGGCCAGGCCGAAACGGGAGAACACGTTTTTGACCATGAAAACTATAGAGAACGATATCCTGAATCTGAAAACTCATGGTCTTATCCCCCACAATACCATGATGGTTTGCGCTGTCCCTGCCGATGCAATCCATTTGCCGAATTGCCTCGCTTTGCTCATGCACTCTTTGGCTTCACCTTCCAGGGTCCGAATGAATCGTTCAATTTCAGAATCAGCGTAACGCGTGTGAAGACCAATGCCGGTTCCGAATTCCAAACGTTGTTGTGCACAGCCAAAAAGAATCGCTTCTCTTGTATGGGCTTTAAGCGCAACCACCCTGTTGCCAAATTGGACTTTTGCGTCTCCATTCTCTTGCAGCCATGAAGCCATAGAGGTTCGCGTACTTCTCGGCAGCCTCGAACGAGTTGATTTGTGCAAGACAATCGGCAACACCATAAAGGCAAGGGGATAGGGCATCCCCTGATCCTCGATACTTTTATATCCAACGAGAGAAGCGCACAATACTAGGCTGCAAAATGCGGGATTCAATAAATTGGCTTCCTCTATTGGGCGATCGGACCACGGTTTCATCAGTTCGCCTCCCGTGGATCGAGAATATGTCTCAGCCGTTCGATAAACTCTGGATGCCATCCGACCTTTTGGTCGTCAGCAAGCATTTGATACGAGCCCCTGACGATGGTTGGGTGTTTGACTTCCGGTCGAATGAACAATTCGGGAGCATTTTCCACCCAGGCATAGAGATCCTGTGCCGCCCGCAGCTTTTCCACCTCCGCTGCCTCGTTCCCTAGCTCGTCCTTCATCTGTTCGAACTTTCTTTCCCACTCTTCGGCAAGCCTTTCTTCATATCGTGACAGATCGCCCATGAAGAGTAGTTCTTCCCGTACCCATCTCGACCGCTGGCGAAACGCTTTGTAGTAATCCTGAACAGCGAAATAGATTCGTCGGTCACTGACGTTAATAAGTCGAAGCTGATGAACAAAAACCCTTTCAGCGTATCCCGACGCATCGATACTGTCGTTCATTATTTCGTCGTCAATGGGCAAATTATCTTGTTTGAATTGCTCCCGAATACGGTCAACCTCACATCGTATTTCCTCGTTCAATATCGGGTTTGCGTCTTCTTTCGCAAGGAACTTGATGACTCGACGGAGCCACCACCCTTCCAGGTGACTCAAAAAGGAATCGAGGTGCTTTGCCGGTGCTGCAAAAAAGACAATTTCTCGCAACGCTGAATCAAGATTTGTGATCGATGGAATACCG
>Ga0315282_10014033_pt1 | contig 11983 bp, 13 predicted proteins | sample YL17G07_20_MG_FD_203693 | JGI IMG/M metagenome (GOLD analysis project Ga0315282, IMG submission 203693) | Sediment microbial communities from Yellowstone Lake, YNP, Wyoming, USA - YL17G07_20 | ecosystem: Environmental > Aquatic > Freshwater > Lake > Sediment | place: USA: Wyoming | collected... | reverse complement strand
TCAACGGGCCTCGAATTCTGGGTGGGCAGCAGGAATTCTTGGAACTGTCCCCGCCCGCCGGTGAATCGGAAGGCTCCTATTCTGTTTCCTTCCTGTTCTGTGAAGAATAGGGTGTTGTTGAAGGTCGTGCCGTTCCTGTATATCGCTATGCCGAGCGGGGTCGAGCCTGAGGTGGGGATGACCCATGAGGCCATCTCTCCGGTTGTCGGGTCCAACCGCCCTATCCTGTTGCCCGCTTTCTGGACGAACCAGACAGTGGCATTTGAATTGCTGCCGAAGGTGAGGTCTTTGGGTCCGCATACTAGGTCGCGTGGATCGGTCTGGTTTGACAGGTAGTACTTGGCTATCTTTCCCGTTGCTGGGTCGACGTTTCCAATGACGGATCTTGTCTCTCCTTCGGTAGTGAACCAGACTGTGCCGTTGAAGGTTATGCCGCTGGGCTTGGATCCCCCACCAATATCATACTCGATTACCCAGTCAGCACGAGCAGGGATCAGGCCACAAATGGAGAATGAGAGAAGTATGAGGAACAATGCCTTCAGAAGCATGGGTGACGAGTGAATGTTCCTGCATAGTAGAAACATGCTTGAGACGTGTTTCAAGCGTGATCGTTGATTTATCGTCCAAGTCGAGCTAAAACTCTTTGCTCATTTTTATGTTCATTGTGCGGGCCTGAGAGGGCTCAGAGACGCGCGAACTTCATTCACATGCTTCTGTCAAGAAGCCTTCTATTCTTTTCCTAAGCGAACAGGTTTCCAAGACGACATCGCTGTGTTGGAGGTTCATGTTTGGTGAATAACCGGGTTTTGCCGGCAGAAGGTGTGGATCCTAAGCAGCTCAATGCAAATCGCCATTCACAAGAAGAGACTGCGTTCCCACTTTTACAGGCGTACGTTACATTGAGACAGATCCTAGAGGAGAACCTTGGCAAATAGAACTCTATTTCACAGAATGCTTCCGAGGACACACTAGGCGAGAGCGTGGAGCCGAACTCACGTAAGAGACTACCGAGAATGAGATGGAGTTGCGCACGCGCTTCACGCACGCGAACTCTCACTCTCTCTTAGAGAACCACCTTATGATCTCTCGGCAGAACGCAGGCAGATCGGCCGGCATTCTTGAAGTGATCAGGTTCCGGTCCACTACAACCTCCTGATCCAGATAATGGGCTCCAGCGTTCATGACATCGTCCTTGATGGCCGAGAAGCAAGTTGCTTTCTTGCCTTTCAGCATCTTTGCGGAGATGAGGACTTGAGGTCCATGGCAAATGGCCGCGACAAGCCTTCCTTGATCGTGCAGAGTCTTCACAAGATTGACTGCTTTTTCGTTTCTCCGGACGCGGTCGGGAGCCCATCCGCCTGGAACCACAACGGCGTCGTAATCAAGGGGCTTCGCCTCATCAAACGTGAGGTGCGGGATCGTGGGCAGTCCGAATCTTCCTTTGACTACGTCCTTTGTCGCTGCTAGGATTTCGACCTCGGCTCCGGCTTCGATGAGGCGCAGGTAGGGATAGTGGAGTTCTAGATCTTCGTAGTCTGGGCCTGCAAGGATGGCAATTCTCTTTCCTTGGAGGCTCATTTGATTCGCCTATTTTCTGTCGGAGAGGAGGACTCCGGCTTTGGCGAAGTTGCTTCTGGGGCCGTCACGATAAATGATTGTGACTTGCTCTGGAGTGGTTCTCAGGAGTTCGACGATGGCGTCGGTGATTCTCTTGGCAAGTTCGCGTTTCTGTTCAATCGTTCGGCCTTCAACCAAATCTATCGTTACTATTGGCATGGGTCAATACACCTAGACTTCGGATTGGTTCGATGTCTGTTTAAAGCTAACTCTCAGGAAGGAATCAACGACTTACTAGGATTCTTGCAGGAGATACCGTTGCGCTGAATTTGCTTTAGGTGAGCTTTGCTCCCAGAGACCTGAAGAGCTCTGTGTATTCCTTTGCCTTCTTTCCTGGCAATTCTGCGTAATCCACGTCTCTGCTTACGTTGATCAGGATGTTGCCTCCCCTCTCGATAACTTTCTCTGGATCGCCTTTCTGAGCGCCCACTCCAGGGACTAGGAATATCTTGTCGTCTCCGGCCGCCTTTCTGATTGCCTTGATCTCGTCGACTGTCACGTGGCCTGTTGCTCCGACAACGCAGCCGTCGGCGCCATACTTCTGCACGTCCTCAGCCACGATCAAGTACAGCGGCTTTCCATCCAGCCTCGTTTCTTTCTGGTATCTCACCGTCTCGGGATTCGATGTCAAGGTCAATACGATTATTCCCAGCTCTTGCTCTCCAGAGTGGGCCAGCTTCACAGTGCCTTCAATATTGCCGAGGAAGGGGTTGAAGGTGATCGCGTCGTATCCCCATTTCTTGATGTGGAAGATGGCGGATTCAACCGAGTCTCCAATATCGTTCAGCTTGTAGTCTAGGATAGAGACGCAGCCAGCCGCCCTCATGGCGTTGGTCAGCTTTCTTTGGTCTTCGGCGGTGAAGCCTGCCACATACTGTTGGTTGGGTTTGAAGGCGACACAGTAGGGCGATGTTTCCTCAACTAGGGAGAGGCAGAAGCTGAGCCTAGACTTGTTCTCGTCTCTTGGGTCTAGGAATCTTGACGGGACGATGTTGCTATTTCTCTGCGCAGGCAAGGCTGGGTCGAGGCCTACGCACAATACGCTATTCTTCTTGCGGTAGGAATCAAGTAGCTTCTCTCTGAAGCTCAAGACCATTCCTCTGTGAGACTGTATGGGGCAGTGTTGGTTGAAATAGCATTCGCTTGATCCAGGTAAGTTGGAGCCTCAGTCCTGCTAGGTTCGTTGTCAGTAGATGGGACCAAGATGAGTTTGTGCTGCTATTTCCTCGGCGTGTTTCGCCGTATCAGTTGCACCATTCTTCTTCCCAGTTCAGCGGCGCCGGCCATTGCTCGTTCATCCTGTTTGATGTCACCTTTCTCGGAGCCTTTTCCATCTACGCCGAGCCCTGCAGGGGTCATGCCTTGGCCTAGGAAGAAGTTGTTTATCACGGTCAACGCTTCTACCTGTCCTCGTCTGCCGGCGACGGCTATGGCGCCTCCTACCTTTCCTTCAAGCCTGTTGGTCGGGCGCCTGAGTGCATAGGTGCGATCGATCACTAGTTTTGTTTGGGCGGTGACGGACCAGAAGTAGACTGGGCTGCCTAGGATGATGCCGTCCGCCTCAATGAGCTTCGGATATAAGGCTTGCATATCATCTTTGATGTGGCATTGCCCGGTCTTGACGCAGCTTCCGCAGTGGTCGCAAGGCTTCACATCTTTCCCAATAACGCTCCACGTCTCAACTTCCGCTCCTTCTGTCTTTGCGCTATCCAGCGCTTTGCGTGCGAGTATCTCGGTGTTTCCTCCGCTTCGGGGACTGCAGACTATCCCTAAGATCTTCAATGAGACACCTGCCGCCATCTCGGCGGCATAGGATTTGAGTCTTCTGCCCGTCTTCTGTCATGATCCTGTGTCGGTATGCTTTTTCTCAGGTTCACCTTCCGTCTGTCTCGTGTCGGAATCCAGCGGAGATTTGCTGGTGAACAAAGTCTTTGATTACTTACGGTGGCTGTAAGTAATTGATGATTTTGTTCACGGTGAAAAAAGTATTTAATAACTAACTACTATAGTAAGTTTATGCAGAAAAAGTTCACCACCAGCCCACTAAGCCACACCGAGCAACAGCTCTACCTCACTCTTGAGGCAGAGGGTCTAAATGTCTTCACCATAGACGACGCGCTGAAGCTCAATCAAGGTTTCTCGCCCGAATACATCCATGTGCTGCTGCAGCGTCTCAAAGAGAAGGGATGGATAACCAGAGCTGGCCGAGGAATCTATCTTCGTCTTCCTGCAAGCGCAGCAATAAATGGCAAGGTGTACCTCGAGGACCCATTTGCTGTTGCACTGAAGCTCTTCCCCGGCTATCTTGCATTCCAGAGTGCTCTCAAGGTCCACGGCCTCAGCGAATACCAGTCATTCACAGTCTTTGTTGCGACCGAACAGAAATCTAGGACCGTGAAGCTGGTGGACCAGTACGAGGTCAAGGCGCTTGCGCTGAAGAAGCGTTTCACTGGGTACGAACATAAGGATGACTATACAGTCTCGACTGTGGCGAAGACGTTCTTCGACTGTTTCTTCCACCCCCAGTATGCTGGAGGCTTGAGTGAAGTGCTGAAGTCGCTGCAATCATGCGAAGCAATGGACTGGAACGAGTTCCTATCACACTGCAAGCGGTTTGGCTCTGACAGTTTCTGCCAGAAGGTGGGCTATCTTCTCTCACTTATGGAGAAGGAGACAGGGCTGAAGGTGCCGAGTTCGGTGATTCGCTATCTTCGATCTCGCACAAATACAAAAACGCGACTTGTCCCACGACTCAAGGGAGGGCAACTCGTCAAAGAGTGGCTCGTAGTAGACAATGTAGGTAAGGACAAGCTGCTCTCATGGTGGTTACATGGCTAAGCCAAAGTCACAACACTCAGCAGCTCAATGTCGTGCTACATCATCTGCCACAAGACTAGGTCTCAGGATGATGCAGCGCTCAGCAGCGGTGACCGGAATGGGACTCCAGTACGTGATGAAGGAGGCAAGAGTTTTCGATGTGTGGGACAGGCTCAGCACGCTTCTTTCTTCCAGAGATGTGCGCAGACATGTGAGAGTAGTCTGCAAGGGTGGAACAGCTCTCAACAAGATCTTCCTAGGAGAACTGCAGAGGTTCTCTGAGGATTTGGATTTTGATGCGTTCTTCTCTGATGCTGGCTTGAGCAGAAGCCAGAAGATCGCCTTTCTGCAGGAAAAAGTCATGAGTGCGGTTAGCACGGCGTATGAAGTAGATGAGCCGAGGCTGATGCGTCAGGTTGTGAGGTTCAACTGCTCTTTCATAAATGAGATGGGAAAATCTGACAGCCTGTTGGCCGAGTTCAACATTGAGACGCCTTTGGTCGGTAAGATCATCAGGGCGACAGCGACAAGTTCAATTCTCAGATTGCCGTCTGCAACTGTTCTGGTCTATTCATTCCATACGCTTGTCGCGAAGAAGCTCAAGACATTCTACGAGAGAGAAAGCGGGAAAGACATTTACGACATATACCGTAGCTTCGAGAAGTGCAGCGATTCTGATATGAGGCAGGTCGTTTCAATGCTGAAGGAAGTGCTGCAGGTTGAGGGCATTGCATACGAGGGCTTCGTTTCAAGTATGTACGCAGCGTTGTCAGACGGTAGCCGACTTTGGAAAGTGCATGCGTCGACGAACCCATACATTCCTCGATCCATGAGAATCGACTGGGGCAAAGCTGGACGTGAGATAAGGGACAGGATCATGCCGCTCCTTTGAGTCCGGTCCAATAGAAGCTGGCTTCGAGAGGTTGTTTGCCCTAGCTGTTGAGGATGCAGCTTCTTCATCAATGCAATTCTTTAACTTTCTACCCGGATTCTGTTCTGGAGAGATCATCTATGTCGGTGCCTTTGACGGATGCTCAGCTTGATGAGCTCAGGAAGTTCACTACGCCTACGATCTGCAACGCCATAGAGATGTTCAAAGTTCGGAGAAGGAACGAGGGCTTCATGCTGCCGGAGATTGTGTGTCGTTTTCCGGATTTGGGGCCGATGGTTGGGTATGTGGCTACGGCGACTCACTGCGCCCGAGAGCCGCCCAGACCTGATGAAGGTGTGGACACGAATGCGTACTATGAGCATGTTCTGGCGCAGCTTAAGCCTCGCATCCTTGTCGCTCAAGATCTGGATAATCCGCCTCTAGGGGCGTTGTTCGGGGAGGTCAACGCTTCCGTTCACAAGGCGTTGGGATGCGTAGGCCACATAACCAATGGAGGCGTGCGGGATCTTGATGAATGCCACAGGATCGGTTTCCAGTACTTCTCGGGCTGCGTGCAGGTTTCACACGCCTATGTTCGCGTTGCGGACTTTGGCAAGCCTGTCAAGGTTGGCGGAGTTACTGTGCATCCCGGGGATTTGATCCATGGAGACAAGCATGGCGTTAGCCTGATTCCGCATAGTGTGGCGGCTGAGCTGGCTTCGGCGTGTCGGGCGATGGAAGCTTTGGAATGGCCGCTGATTGAGTTGGCGCGATCCAAGGAGTTCACTCCTGCCAGGCTTGCGGCGGCTCGTGCGGCTATGAGAGAGCAGTTTGAGAGAGAGTCGGAACGGTTCTCCAAGACGTGAGGCGGGCCGTTCCCCGGGTGAAGATCGTTCATGCCCTGAGTCTTCGGGTTCGTGGGCTACTATGTATGTACAGTTGTCCCCCTCCCCGGTCTCACCTGCGGGACGATATCGATTTTGTCTATACATGTGTATAGACGCCCCCTCTTTCCGAGGGCTTGGATTCTGTGGCCACAAGTGTGGCCACACCCCCCTCGGTTTCTTTCGCGAATGGACTAGAATCCTGTAACTACATACCACTCTGCAATCCCACGGTTTCTGCGAAGAGCCTAAGCCCCTCAGTCTTTGGCAGGTCTATTGGTCTGAGCATGAAGTAGGTTACGCCTAGATCGGTGTAGATGTGTAGTTGCTGGAGGCATTGGTCCGGTGTGCCTGAGACCATTCTGCTTGAGACCTCTTTACGCCACTCCTCGAAGGGCCTGCTTGAACCCTCAGCCCGATGGAACTGTTCTAGGTTCTGGGCCAGTTGTTCTTGGGTTTTGGCTATGTTCAGAAAGGCTGTGGCGGACTTCTCTATTGGGGGAAGCTTCCTAAGCTTTTGGCAGTATTCGTCTAGGATCTGGGTTCGTTTGGCGAAGAGTTCTCGGGGGCAGACCCACCAGTTCGACCGATCAGCGTATCTGGCCACAAGCTTGAGCATGAGCTGTTCGCCGACACCGCCTACGGTTATGGGGATTCTTGGCTTCTGAATTGGCCTGGGTTCACAGTAGGCTTGGTGGATTCGGAAGTGTCTGCCTTCGTAGGTAGCTGGGCTTTCGGTCCAAAGCTTATCGATTATGATTAGGGCCTCTTTCAGCTGGCTGATTCGTGTGGCTGGGCTTGGGAACTCGTAGCCATATCCGAGATATTCGTCTTGTTTCCAGCCAGCTCCAATACCTAGTTCCACTCTGCCTTTGGAGACGTTGTCAAGGGTGGCGTCCATCTTGGCCAGGAGAGCAGGGCTCCTGAAGGAGTTGCAGAGAACCATGGTTCCAAGCCTGATTCGACTTGTTAGGGTTGAGAGGGCTGAGAGAGCGGTCCAAGACTCAAGTAGCGGCCGATCGCCCATCAAGTGATCTGCCAGCCACATGGACTCATAGCCCGATCTCTCAGCCTCTAGGGCGGCCAGCCTAACGACTTCCCAGCCGCGTCTTGCGTCTGGGAATATGCCGTACCTGACGTTAGCCATCTCCTGATCTCCCTATTCCATTGATGCGTTTCATAAACTTGGGATATAGCACTTCTTGGATGATGGTCACACGTGATCCAGCCTCCAGAATCACCTAGACAACTTCTCTTTGGACGTGATCTTCTCAAGGTTGAACTTGATGCGTGTCATCTTGGTAGTGGCTTTGTCCAGCTTCTCTTGGGCTCGATCCAGTATGAGGCGTTCTAGGTGCTTTCTCAGTCTGCCGATGCTTATCATAGGGAAACGAGATCTGCAACTCCAGCAATCTGAGGCGGTATCCACGAGTGCAGACTTTGTGTGCTGTTCAAGAGCTTCTGAATAGTCAGCGCGTGCTAGGAAGTGTGCAACTGTAAGGCTTTTGTAAGCCTATTGAATCATTTGTGTAGCTGCTGCTCAACGGTGACTGATATGGTCAAGACGCTCGTGCTCTATCATTCTCAGGAGTATGGGAACACAGGTCGAATGGCGGAAGCCGTCGCTGAAGGGTTGAAGGAATCGGGGTGCGAAGTAGTGAAGTTCAACACAAACGATGGCCGATTCGATATCTCCACTTTTCCCCAGTTCGATTGCGTGGCCTTCGGCTCACCAGACTACTTCAGCTATATTGCAGGTGGATTGAAGATCTTCATGGACGACCATTACATACAGTCCACAGTGAAAAGACTGGACGGTTACACGGGTAAGCCATATGCTCTCTTCTACTCGCACGGAGGCGGTGGAAAAGTGAAATCTGTGATGGTGGAACTGTTCAAAAGGGTCGGTAAGCAGGTAGGGGAACCAGTAGCATCCTATGGAGAACCAAGCCAACAAGTTCTGAAGGCCTGTAGGGAATTGGGAAAGCAACTAGGCAAAATAGCAATCGTCAGGAAATAGTGCCCACATCTTCCTTCTTTGTGCGCAATCCGCCGCGGCAATTATCCAATGTTCCCCGCCAGATCCAAGGCCAAACGCGCGCCAGCAAATGTTAAGGCTCAGGACAGATCTCCATCCTTCGATGGTTCATGAGTGAGAATGGAAGGTTGAGAAGGTTCTGGCTCTGGGAGTTGACGCGACCTGCATTTGAGGATTGGCTCAAGAACGAGCCTGCGCCAGTTGTGATCATCGGGCTCGGCTCTATCGAGCAGCACGCGGTTCACCTACCCTTGGGCTGCGACAGTATCGGTCTCACCAAGTTCATCCATGAGGTCGCCTCCAAAACGAATAGTGTCTGCCTTCATCCCTGCTGGGCAGGACACAGCCCACACCACATGGAGTTCGCGGGCACGGTCACCTTGAATTGGAACACTTTACTCAATGTTGTCTTGGACACGATCAAGAGTCTGGCCTACCACGGCATCAAACGCTTCGTCCTCATCAACTACCACGGCGGCAACACCAACATCATGAAACTGGCCGCCGACATCGCTCGCCGCGAGTTTCGTGTCATGGTGGCCATCCCCGAAGGCCCACAGACAACAGAGCTAGCCAAGAAGATCAAAGAGAGGATGCAACGCTACCTGGAAGTTCACTCCTGTCCCCGCGAGACAAGCTACGCGCTCCACTACTTCCCTGAGCTAGTTGAGATGTGGCGCCTCGAAGGCTGGGAGAACCCCACCCTCATCCCTGAGGAGCTCCGGGAGTTCATGGATCCAAGTCGCCCTGACTACGAGATCGTCAGCCAAATATTCACGGCAAGCATCGGCCCCAATACTCACAACATCACCAAGACTGGCCAGTACAGCACCAACGATCCCCGCGCCGGCAACGCTCAAGAGGGCAAAGCCATGGCAGATGAAGCGACAAAATTCCTCATAGACTTCATAACCACCTGGAAGAAGCTGCCCCTCCCACCAGGGTACAGGGACGATGTCTGCGGCTGCGGAGAAGACCAGTGTCACGGACACCATAGTGCTTGAAGAGATCGCGCTAGCACAACTCTATACCAGAGACTATTCCCCTTTGGAAAGATTTCATGCACGATGGCGAGTATCCACCCACAGGTTCTAGAAGATTCATTTCTGTTGTCGGGTCTTGATCTTGTGTTCGATTCCTGGAATTATCTTGTTGTCATGCAGAATTCGAACTCTATTTCGCCGATAGAGCTGTATGAGATTGTTCTCGACCCAATTCTCTATCCCCCATTCGTTCACGATCATTGCCACCTGCTCAAAATCCAAGGATCGTCGATTCTCATGAATGAAACTGTTCAGTCGCGTTGCGTTGAGGCGCGTGATGCCTTCGGGTTGTCTGAAGGCGAGACGGAGGGCGACTATAGCTTCTCGTGCCGGTGACCAGAAATCCAGTTCCCAGCGTCTCTTCGGCTCGACATAGGGTTGGAGAATCAAAGGAGGCCGGCCATCCAAGATTCTGTCAAACACTTCAACAAAAAACGGTTTGCCGCTCACCCGCAACTCTATGGCATAGGTTGTCATCTTCCGATCTTCAAATCTTCTTGTCTGAGCAGTAGTTGTCTTGTACTGAACTTCCTTGATCTCGGAGAGCTTGTCGGCCAATGCTTCCATTTGACGAAAACTCACTTGGCTGGAAAGAAGGTCCAGATCCTTGCTTCGTAAGGGGTTCGTCATGTACACGGACATGGCTTGGGACCCGTATAGTAGAAGATCGCCAATTCCCTGCTCCGCTAGAAATGAGTACGCGGCTCGAAGGAGTGCTATCCATTCCTTAGGAGCTGCACGTATTTCTCTTGGGCGCCTCAACTAGCCTGTCACTCCGAGCTGTTTCCCGGCAGCCATTATGATTTCATGTTCGCTCAGGTTGCTTACTGTCCGAAGACCCAGATGGCCGACTCCTCTCTCTTCGACAAGTTTCCAAAGCCCAGAATGACTGTACTGTCTTGCAATTTTTAGGAAATGTGCCCTCACAGCGATAAAGACCAACGCGGCAACCTCGGTCTCTCTTGAAGATACGACATCAAGGATACGATTGAACAGCAGGCGCAGAGTTGTGCCGAGATGCATTTCGTCAGCCCGCCTCAGCAAATAAGGAAGATCCAATACCCTTGTTGATATGATTGCTATGACGAAAGAGATCGTGCCTGATTTCCTACTTACGTCTCTATGCAACTCCTGAATGAGACAGTCCTCAAGAGACGCCATCAAAATCTTATCAAGGACTCTAGAACGCGCAAGACCATCAAAGTCTGTCAGCACCGGCCGCATCTCTGCCTCAGGAATTTCCCAATTCAGACCGTATCTTCGGAAGACTGCAAGTCCGACCCAAACCTCAGGTTTCCTCGAGTTCATAGTGTACAACTGCTGCAGATTGACAGATCCCACATCACGAGTTCGCATTCTCAAAACCTTTCCCTTAACTAGAAGCGTCAGGTAACGCCGCAGCGTCTTGTGCTCCTTGAAGACACCCACACGTGCAGCCTCTCGCAGTATGTTCCTGAACGAAGCAGCATCACCGAGCGCCTCCACTATGCCGACCAGCTCCTCCGCCTTTCCGGCGTCTAGGGTTCTCGACAAAAGTAACGCCTGTGGGATTAATCCCGCAGGGACAACTTAACAGTTGCGGTGTCCATCCACACAAGCCGCATAGGAGAAAAGATGCCGCCTGTCATGCGATCTTGGGCGCAGTTGAGACTCTCCCGAAACTACTATTTGCGACGTTTGCTCTTGTGCGCATCACGATGCTTGAAGAACGCGCGTCAGACAGGGTTGCTGAGTCCGGTCTATCTCTCTTCTTCTTCTGTGCACGTTTCCATTGGCAACGCTCTCAAGTTCTACAAGGTCTTCAGATTTCTGTGTGGGATGTAGTTGGGTTGCGATTTCTTTCACTACTGCATACGGGATCTAGAATCACTTAAGAGCAGGTGCGAGAGCCCAACACCGTCGAGACTTTTGATCTACAGGGTGATTGTTTGAGGACTCTGATCGTCTACTATTCTAGGACGGATACGACAAAGAAGGTGGCGGAGGCAATCTCAAAGCTTCTCTCAAGCGACATAGAAAGAATCGTTGACAAGAAGAATAGGCTTGGAATGATGGGCTACCTCTTCGCTGGGAGGGACGCATCAAGAAAGAGACTCACCGAGATCGAAGATGCCAAATTCGATCCCGCCCAATACGATCTCACGATCATCGGCACACCCGTCTGGGCGTCTACTGTGTCCGCTCCGGTAAGGACCTATCTTGCGAAGCACGGAGAGAAGCTCGGAAGAATTGCTTTCTTCTGTACTTGTGGCGGAAGAAAAGGAAACGCGTTCGAGGAGATGGAGCGTCTATGCGGAAAGAAGCCGCTGGCTGTACTGGAGTTGACTCAAGCCGAGGTTGAGAAGGGAGAGCATCTTCAGAAAGCGAGAGTCTTCGTCGAAGATATGAGTGCAAGACTGTGATTCGAGGTTCTTCGAGCTGAGCGAAGGTTAGGCCGGGTTGTTGGTTCCCTTGAACTGGCTCATGTAGAGGCTGTAGTAGAAGCCTTTCTCGGCAATAAGTGACTCATGTGTGCCTCTTTCCACTATCTCCCCGTCTCTGATGACGAGAACTTGATCGGCCTTCCTTATTGTGCTCAGGCGATGCGCGCGCTATGAGTTGACAAAAGAGGCTGCACGGGGAGAGCACTTTCAGAAGGTAGGAGCTTTCCTTGATGAGATCACTGCCGGCTGCTGAGGGCATCAAGGTCTGTGTTCGAATATTCTCAGCGCAT
>Ga0315282_10014032_pt1 | contig 11984 bp, 7 predicted proteins | sample YL17G07_20_MG_FD_203693 | JGI IMG/M metagenome (GOLD analysis project Ga0315282, IMG submission 203693) | Sediment microbial communities from Yellowstone Lake, YNP, Wyoming, USA - YL17G07_20 | ecosystem: Environmental > Aquatic > Freshwater > Lake > Sediment | place: USA: Wyoming | collected... | reverse complement strand
GCAATAAATCAGCTGTAACTTTGCGCTGTAGATCAGGGGCTGATCGACAGCGCAAAGTTACAGCTGATTTATTGCCAGATTACTGCACCGGTCAGCGGGCGAATCGGGTTACGCCTCGTTGACCCGGGTAATATCGTCCACGTGAGCGATACCAACGGTTTAGTGGTGATTACGCAGCTCCAACCGATTACGGTGATCTTTCCCATCCCGGAAGATAATCTCCCGCAGGTCCTCGTCAGGCTCAAGACAGGCGAGCGTTTGCCGGTCGAGGCGTATGATCGCGGGATGAGGCAAAAACTTGCTGTCGGATCCCTTTTGACCGTCGACAACCAAATCGATCCTGCCACCGGGACAGTGCGCCTCAAAGCGATCTTCCCAAACGAGAAGAATGAACTCTTCCCCAACCAGTTTGTCAATGCACGCCTCCTGGTAGAAGTCAAGCGTGAGGCGATCGTCGTCCCCACACCCGCCATTCAACGAGGCCCTCAGGGTACGTTCGTCTATGTGGTGAAGACTGACCGCACGGCCACGATACGACCAGTCCGTGTCGGTGAAATTCAAGGAGGCGAAGCATCTATCAAGACAGGGCTGTCACCTGGAGAGCTTGTCGTGGTGGATGGTCAGGATAGGCTGAGGGAAGGGACCAGGGTGGACTTAAGACCTCAAAATGGCGGCCCGGCAGAGAACAACCCCACCCAGCAAAAAGGCTACTAATGAACATCTCCCGTACCTTCATCCTGCGGCCGGTCGCGACGACCCTGCTGATGATCGCCATCATTTTGGCCGGCTTTGTCGCATACAACCAGTTAGCGGTATCTGCTTTGCCCACCGTGGATTACCCGACCATTCAGGTCCGCACGTTCTTTCCGGGTGCAAGTCCCGAAGTCATGGCTTCGTCCGTAACGGCTCCGCTGGAGCGCCAGTTCGGTCAGATGCCGGGTTTGACGCAGATGACTTCGACCAGTTCCAGCGGCAGTTCGATCATCACGCTCCAATTCACTCTGGACCTCAGCCTGGATGTCGCCGAACAGCAGGTTCAGGCCGCCATCAACGCGGCCTTTACGTTTCTCCCAAGGGATCTTCCAACCCCGCCCGTTTATAGCAAAGTCAACCCCGCTGACGCGCCGATTCTGACCCTGGCGTTGACTTCAGACACGTTACCACTTTACCAAGTGGAAGACCTGGCAGATACGCGCTTCGGCCAGAAGATCTCCCAGCTTCCGGGTGTAGGGTTGGTCAGCATCAGCGGCGGTCAGAGGCCCGCTGTGCGGATCCACGCCAATCCCACCGCGCTGGCCGCTTACGGGTTGACCCTCGAGGACCTGCGGGCGGTCATCTCGGCTGCCAACGTGAACCAAGCCAAGGGAAGTTTTGACGGTCCCCGACAGTCCTACAATATCGGTGCCAACGATCAGCTTTTTTCGAGCGCTGAGTATCGGCCGCTCATCGTTGCCTATCGGAACGGCGCACCGGTGCGATTGTCCGATGTCGCCGAAGCCATCGACGATGTCGAGAATGTAAAGCAGGCGGCCTGGATGAACAATACTCCCGCGGTGATTATCAACATCCAGCGGCAACCAGGCGCAAACGTCATCGCGGTCGTGGATAGGATCAAGAGGCTCTTGCCGCAACTTCAGATCTCTTTGCCTCCCTCTGTTAAAGTCTCGGTGCTGACCGATCGTACCACGACCATCCGCGCCTCAGTGCGAGACGTACAATTCGAGCTGATGCTGGCCGTTGTCTTGGTCGTGCTGGTCATGTTTCTGTTCCTCCGCAGCATGGCCGCAACGGTTATCCCAAGCGTGGCTGTCCCTCTGTCCCTCGTGGGAACTTTCGGCGTCATGTACCTGTTAGGGTTCAGCCTTAACAATCTCTCCTTGATGGCCTTAACCATTTCAACTGGATTCGTTGTGGATGATGCCATCGTTATGATCGAAAACATTGCCAGGTACGTTGAAGAGGGAGAGTCACCCCTTGAGGCAGCGCTCAAGGGCTCCAAACAGATAGGGTTTACCATCATATCCCTGACCGTTTCCCTTATCGCTGTGCTCATTCCTCTCCTCTTTATGCGCGAGGTAGTGGGGCGACTGTTTCGAGAGTTCGCTGTGACGCTCGGTGTAACCATCCTCATCTCGGCAGTCGTATCGCTGACACTGACACCGATGATGTGTGCCAGGATCCTTAAGCACACGCCCGAGGAGCGGCAGGGAAGGATCTTTCGCGCTTCCCAGCGAGTCTTCGACAGCGTCATCCAGTTCTACGGGAGGACACTCCAATGGGTATTGAGACATCAGAAGCCAACACTCGTGGTGGCTGTTGCTACCTTGGTCCTCACGGTGTTGTTATACATCATCGTGCCAAAAGGATTTTTTCCCGTTCAGGATACCGGCGTTATTCTGGGTATTTCGGAAGCGCCTCAATCGATCTCATTTCTGGGAATGGCAAAACAGCAGCAGGCGCTCAGCCGTGTGATTCTGAAAGATCCGGCGGTTGAGAGTCTCTCTTCTTTCATCGGAGTGGATGGAACCAACACCACCTTGAATAGCGGGCGCGTCCTCATCAATCTGAAACCCCTGGAAGAGCGTAAAGTGAGCGCGACCGAGATCATCCACCGACTTCAGCAGGAGCTCGCTAAGGTCGAAGGGATCACCTTATACATGCAGCCGGTGCAGGACCTCACCGTCGATACCCGCGTCAGCCGGACGCAATATCACTATACGCTGGAGGATCCGGACATCGATGAACTGAACAGCTTTGCGCCCAAACTTGTCGAGGCGCTGCGTAAGCAGTCTGAGCTGAGCGATGTGAGCAGCGACCAGCAGAACAAAGGACTGCGGGTGTCGGTGACGATTGACCGGAGCACTGCCTCCCGGCTGGGCATCACGCCGCAACTCATCGATGACACGCTCTACAATGCTTTCGGCCAGCGTCAGGTCTCCACGATGTTCACACAGTTGAACCAATACCGTGTTGTCCTCGCTGTCAAACCCGACTTTCAACAAAGTCCGGATTCATTACAGACAATCTATCTCCGAGGTGCAGGAGGCGGGCAAGTGCCGCTGACCGGGATTGTCAAGGTTTCAGAGACGACAGGACCGCTCCTCATCAGCCGCCAAGGCCAATTTCCGGCTGTGACCGTCTCCTTCAACCTCGCCCCCGGAGCATCACTTGGAGAGGCACTCGAAGCCGTCGAGCAGGCTACGCAGAAGATGAGCCTGCCCCCGAGCATTCAGGGTAGCTTCCAGGGCACGGCCAAAGCCTTCCAGGCCTCATTGACCAACGAACCGCTTTTAATCCTGGCAGCTCTCGTGACGGTCTACATTGTGCTGGGAGTCCTGTACGAGAGCTATATCCACCCGATCACCATTCTCTCCACGCTCCCCTCTGCCGGCGTAGGGGCAGTGCTTGCCCTTTTGCTCTTTCGCACCGAACTCACCGTTATTGCTGTGATCGGCATCATTCTTCTGATCGGCATCGTCAAGAAAAACGGCATCATGATGGTCGATTTCGCCCTGGACGCCGAACGCAAGGAAAACAAGAGCCCTGCTGAGGCGATCTACCAAGCCAGTCTTTTGCGATTCCGACCGATCATGATGACGACGATGGCCGCACTGCTCGGGGCGCTTCCTTTAGCGCTGGGCAGCGGGGTGGGTTCTGAGCTTCGCCGGCCCCTCGGCATCTCCATTGTGGGCGGTCTCATCATCAGCCAGGTGCTCACCCTCTACACGACGCCGGTCATCTATCTTGCCTTTGATCGGCTGGCGCGACGTATCCGGCGCGGTCGTTCCGGGAGTACAAACGGCGCTGAAAACAGCACGAGCTCCTCATGAACATCTCGGCGACTTTCATTAACAGGCCTGTAGGGACAACTCTCCTGACGATCGCATTGACGCTTGCCGGGGCGATCTCGTTTCGTCTGCTGCCGGTATCGCCACTCCCCCGCGTAGATTTTCCGACGATTGCGGTATCGGCAAGTCTGCCCGGAGCCGACCCGGAGACCATGGCGACATCGGTTGCAGCCCCCCTTGAGCGCCAGTTCGGGTTGATCGCAGGCGTGACTGAAATGACATCCACCAGCTCCCGCGGATCGACAAGCATCGTGCTGCAATTCGATTTAGATCGCAACATCGACGGAGCCGCGCGGGATGTCCAGGCAGCCATCAATGCAGCAAGAGGTTACTTGCCACCCACTCTCCCGAACAACCCGACCTACCGCAAAGTCAACCCGGCAGAGGCACCCGTTCTCATCATCGCTCTTACATCCGACTCCGTAGGTACGGCGCAGATGTACGATGCAGCCTCGACCATCCTTCAACAAAAATTATCCCAGGTGGAGGGTGTCGGCCAGGTCTTCGTGGGCGGGAGTTCTCTCCCCGCAGTCCGCATAGATCTTAACCCGACGGCATTGAACAAATACGGGATCAGCCTCGAAGAGGTACGCGGTGTCCTCAGCAGCACAAATGTAAACCGTCCAAAAGGACAGTTGACCGACGAGACAAGAACATGGGAGATTCAGACCAACGACCAGCTCCGCGTCGCCCATCAATATCTGCCTGTTATCATCGCCTATAGGGCCGGGGCAGCGGTGCGGCTGCCGGATATTGCAAACGTACAGGATTCGGTGGAAGACCTGCGTGTCGCAGGTCTGGTCAACGGGATGCCGGCCGTGATGGTCATCGTTTACCGTGAGCCGGGGGCAAACATTATTGAAACGGTTGATCGAGTTCGCAGTTTGCTCCCACACCTGGAGGCAGTCATGCCCGGGGGTGTTAAGCTTTCGGTCACGCTGGACCGGACACCCCCGATTCGCGGCTCACTGCGTGATGTTGAACTCACTCTCGTCATCTCCGCTTGCCTCGTGATCTTGGTAGTCTTCGGCTTTTTGAGAAATGTCCGCTCCACTCTCATCCCCGGCGTGGCGGTCGGAGTCTCTCTCGTCGGCACCTTCGGCATGATGTACCTCTTTGGCTTTAGCCTGAATAACCTATCCCTGATGGCCCTGACCATTGCAACGGGCTTCGTCGTTGACGATGCCATTGTCGTCCTTGAGAATATCACCCGGTATATGGAAAAAGGAGTTCCCGCACGAGAGGCGGCGTTGAGGGGGTCACGGGAGATCGCCTTCACCGTTCTCTCGATGAGCACCTCCCTGGTCGCCGTCTTCCTCCCCATCCTTTTGATGACCGGAATTGTAGGTCGTCTGTTTCGCGAGTTTGCCGTGACGCTCTCGGTGGCGGTAGCCATCTCGCTCGCGATGTCGTTGACCACAACCCCGATGATGTGCGCTAAGCTTCTCAAGACTGAGAGAACCCATGGAGCTCTCTACAGGGCGAGCGAGAGGATTTTCAACGGGCTCCGTGGTGGCTACGACGTGACGCTTCGCTGGTCGCTGCGGCATTCCCGGTTCATGCTCGCTTTGATACTGGTCACCATCGGCGTCAATGTTGTCCTCATCTTTATCATTCCGAAAGGCTTCTTCCCGGAGCAAGACACAGGCCGCCTCGGCGGTACGATTCAGGCAGAGCAGGACATCTCGTTTCAGGCCATGAGGAAAAAGTTGGCGGAAGTGGTAGGCATCATCAAGAGCGATCCCGACGTCGACTCTGTGTCGGCTTTCACCGGGGGCGGCACAGGAACGAACACGGCACGAATGTTTATTGCGCTAAAACCATTTAACGAACGGAAAGCAAGCGCAGGGCAGGTGATCGCGCGACTGCGCAAGAAACTCGCCCATATACCTGGCGCGCCAACATACCTTCAGCCGGTGCAGGAATTGCGCATCGGCGGCAGGATGGGTGCTGGATTATACCAATACACCCTCCAGGGAGACGATTTGACGGAACTCAACGCGTGGGCTCCCAGGATGCTCCAACGAATGCGCACCATGCCCGAGCTCGTCGATGTGAGCAGCGATCAACAGAATAAGGGACTCCAAACCTCTGTGGTCATCGACCGTGACACCGCCTCCCGGCTGGGAATCACACCCCGTCTGATCGACGACACCCTCTATGATGCCTTCGGCCAGCGCCAGGTGTCGATCACTTACACACTCTTAAACCAGTACCACGTCATCATGGAGGTTGAGCCAAGCTTCTGGCAACACCCTGAAACGCTCCGGGATCTGTATGTGAATTCTCCCACCGGGGCCACGGTGCCCCTCAGCGCTTTCACTCGCTTCGAACAGACGGCGACATCACTCGCCGTGAACCATCAGGGTCAGTTTCCGTCGGTGACGGTGTCCTTCAATCTGGCTCCAGGGGTATCCCTGGGGGATGCCGTAAACACAATCGAAACAGAAAAACAGCGCATCGGGTTTCCTGCGAGCATCCTGGGTAGCTTTCGGGGAACGGCCCAAGCCTTCCGGGCCTCCCTTGCTGACCAACCGCTTTTAATCCTGGCAGCCCTTGTGGCAGTCTACATTGTGCTCGGGGTGCTCTATGAGAGCTACATCCATCCGATCACGATTCTATCGACGCTCCCCTCAGCCGGTGTGGGTGCGGTGCTTGCCCTCTTGCTCTTTCGCACCGAGCTCACCGTCATCGCCGTGATCGGCATCATTCTGCTGATCGGACTGGTGAAGAAGAATGGTATCATGATGGTCGATTTTGCTCTGGAGGCTGAACGCAAGGAGGGCAAAAGCCCGGTGGATGCGATCTATGAGGCCTGTCTCTTGCGGTTCCGGCCGATCATGATGACGACGATGGCCGCCATGCTCGGGGCGCTTCCTCTTGCGCTGGGCAGAGGGGTGGGGTATGAGTTTCGTCGACCCCTTGGCATCTCCATCGTCGGCGGCCTTATCTTCAGCCAGATGCTCACTCTCTATACCACGCCGGTGATGTATCTTTACCTTGATCGCCTCAGGCTTTGGCCTAAAGGCAAGAGGGGAGCGCATAAAACGAAACCCATGATCCGAGAGCATTGAGGAGATTGCGATGCCTGAACGGGTTGAGCCTATCGTCAAAAGACTCGAGAATTAGAAGGCGGAAGAAATCGGAGGAACGAGATCGATGATTCAACTAAAATTAAGTTTTCGCGCGTGGACACAGTCTTGCCGGCCCATGCTTATAACTCTTGCAGGGGTGCTTACGCTCTTTATACTTACTGCCTGTGCGGTCGGCCCGGACTACGTCAAACCGCCAACCCAGGTGCCGGTGTCTTACAAGGAGTTGGAGGGGTGGAAAGTAGCACAGCCCAGAGACCATCTTATCCGGGAAGCTTGGTGGAAGATTTTCAATGATCCACAATTGAACGAGCTCGAGGAACAGGTGAACATTTCGAACCAGAGCGTCGCCGCGGCAGAGGCCCAGTTTCGCCAGGCGCGCACCCTGGTCTGGGCTGCTCGAGCAGCTTACTTTCCCACGGCCACAATTGGGTTAGGTTATACTCGGTCAAGCAAATCGACTACTCTTAACCCAAATGCGACAACACGGCGTACTACCCTCAACGATTTCATGCTGGTTGGCGACGTGTCTTGGGAACCCGACCTCTGGGGTCGGGTTCGCCGCACCGTGGAAGCCAGCAAGGCAATCGCCCAGGCGAGCGCTGCGGACCTTGAATCTACCCGCTTGCTGGTTCAGACCGAATTAGCACTGGATTATCTTCAACTTCGCACACTCGACGCGCAGAAGCAGCTTCTGGACGAAACGGTCATTGCCTTCCAAAAGTCCCTTGAACTGACAAAGAACCGATATGCGGCCGGCGTGGCCTCCAAAGGAGATGTGCTCCTGGCGGATACCCAGCTCAAGACGACCCAAGCTCAGGCAATCGACATCGGCGTCCTGCGTGCGCTATTTGAGCATGCGATCGCCTTGCTTGTTGGAAAACCCGCATCTGTCTTTTCCATTCCTCCGGCTCCTCTTACCCTTGCTCCACCTGCCATACCCGTCGGCATACCGTCAGAGCTCCTGGAACGCAGACCTGATATCGCAGCTGCTGAGCGACGTATGGCCGCGACGAATGCCCAGATCGGAGTTGCTGAAGCAGCCTATTACCCAACTGTGACTCTGAGCGCATCGGGCGGCTTTGAAAGTTCGAGTTTATCCAAGTGGCTGAGGTGGCCAAGCCGTTTCTGGTCGGTTGGGCCGGGAATCTCGGAGACTGTGTTTGATGGGGGTTTGAGACAGGCTCAGACCGCGCAGGCGCGGGCAGCCTACGACGGGACAGTCGCATCTTATCGTCAGACCGTACTCACTGGGTTTCAGGAGGTGGAAGACAACCTGACCGCGTTACGTATCCTCGAGGAAGAGTCTAAGGTGCAGGATGAAGCGGTGAATGCAGCCAGGCAATCGCTGGCGGTAGCCCTCAACCAATATAAAGCGGGAACAATAAATTACCTTGCTGTCATAGTGATCCAGGCTGCGCTGCTGAATAATGAAAGGACCGCCGTCGACATCCTCGGCCGCCGGGTAACTGCGGCCACGCTTCTTATTAAAGCCCTTGGCGGCGGCTGGGATGTATCCGCCCTGCCCTCGCCCAAAGACCTCGGTCGCAAACCTAAGCAATCAAAGTCCACCGAAAACGAACCGAGCACATCCCAACCCTGAAAGAAAATGGTCTCGAAAAATTAATTCATTTTGGTTTGGTGAGCAACGTCGAGAAATCTTCGATTCATCACCCCGATGTCATTAAGCCTTTGGAATCGGATCAGTCTTTGGAGGTAAAAATGGAAAAAATATCCAGGCGGAAGAAAAGAAGGGTTCAGGCCTTTGAATATACCCCTCCGGTAAACATGCCGTACTCAACAACCCGGGAGGAGATGAATCGGCTTGTTCTGCGGGCTGAGAAACCGCAGGTCGTCAAGGTTTGCGAAAATGTCTACTCAGCGGTTGGATTCGCCTTCGCCACGATGATCATGATCGTAACGCCAGACGGACTGGTCATCATCGATACGACCGAGAGCATGTCCGAATGCAAAAAGATCATGGATGAATTCCGAAAAATTTCCGACAAGCCTGTGAGAACCATTATTTATACTCATTTTCATCCAGACCATTGGTACGGAACCAAGTCAATTTTTGCTCCGGGGATTAACGTAATCGCTCACAGCGATTTCGTGAAGGAAGCGAAGCTCTGGGGGTCTATGGGACAAAGTGCTTTGATCCGGGCGGCGGCGATGTACGGCCTATATCTTCCCGACGAGTCAACGCGCGTGCCTTGGGTGACTGCTGATCCGTCCGTCGTTGCAACTCAATTAAAATGGGAAATGCCAAGACCTGAGGATCTTGTCTGGCCCACCAAAGCCTTTAAGGACCAACTCTCTTTTCAACTGGGAGGGAGAACTTTCAATCTTCATCACGCGCCCGGGGAGACTGCGGATCAAATCATTGTTGAGATCCCGGAGTTTAAGGTCGTTTGTCCTGCCGACAACTATTATGCCTGTTTTCCGAACCTCTACACGATTCGGGGGACCACGGCGAGACCAGTCCTCGAATGGGCCGCATGCCAGGACAAAATTATCAAGATGGAGCCAGAGTTTTTGGTCCCGGGACATGGGTTCCCTCTCACCGGGAAAGAACGAATTAAGGAGACGCTCGAAAACTACCGGGACGCCATCCTGCACACTCATCGCCTGGCTCTGGAGGGGATACAGCAATTCAAGCCCATCGATGACGTGGTCAGCCGGGCATCCCTTCCACCCCATCTTGCAAATTTGCCTTACCTGAAACAGTATTACGGGTGCATCCCCTTCTGCGTCCGAAGCATTTATCACAGCTACGTAGGATGGTTTGATGGAGATCCGGTCAATCTTTCCCCTCTCTCGCGCAAGGAGTTAGGAGCAGATCTCCTTGAGCTAGCGGGTTCGGTCGAGAAGGTTCTGGAGTATGCAGAGACGGCCCAAAACGAGGGCCGCCACCAGGCAGTCCTGGAACTCTGTGAGATGATTCTAACCAATGATCCAAAAAATCGGAGCGCGCGGTTTATGAAAATCGCCTCTTTACTTGCCCTGGGCAACGCCACGGAGAATAGTCCTGCTGCAAATTATTACACCACCTATGCGGCAATAGAAAAGAGCAAATTGTAAAAAAACAGTTTATATGTGAACCATGAGAGTCGTCATTGCGAGCCCGCCTGCCTGCCGGTAGGCAGGGAGGGCGTGCCTGCGCGCTGAAGCGCTACGGCGCGCAAGCGTGGCAATCCCGCTTTGAGATTGCGGAGCCTGTTCCGAACGAAGTGAGGAATCTCCGAGTTTGCTTCGGCTTCGCCTCGCAACCGCTGCACTCCTCGCAATGACCCACTAGGTTGAAGAAAACTTCTGATAGACCTTTTCAGTTGGAAAAATCGGCACAAACAGAGTCGGATAGGTAAGAGGCAGCCCCTCATCCTTCCCAATAATTAAGTACCCTCTTTCATTCAGACTTCTGAAAATCTTTTTTAGCACATCCAACTGACACTCCTTGGAAAAGTAAGTAAAGGCTAAGTTTCTACAGAGGACGATGTCCATTCCAGAAAATGGTTCTTCGTGGACGATGTCATGCTTCCTAAATTCTACGCTTTCCCGGACGGATCGATCGATCACATAAAATCCATTTTCGATTTTGAAAAATCTCTGTATGATTTCCGCGGGGACTTCTCTTAAACTGCTTTCTTTGTATCTTCCTTCCTTTGCCCTTTCAAGAAGGGTTTCATTAATATCCGTAGCTAAGATCGCAAGATGGACCTTTAGAAAATCTTTTTCGAATCTCGTCTTCCATACCATGGAAAGGCTATAAGGTTCTTCACCATTTGCGCAGCCAATCGACCAGATCTTGAATTCATCCTTCTCTTTCTTATTCTTGATGGTTGCGGAAACGATCGAATGATCGAGGAGGTCAAAGACTTTTCTATCTCTGTAAAACCTTGAAATGGTAACCGTGAGGACTTCGGAGAGCTGACTCTGTTCTTCGAGGTCTTTTTCAACCTTTAAAAGGTATTCATCGAAATAAGAGAGTCCAACCTCAGCCAATCTCCGCTCAATCTTTCGTTTAACCCCTCTCCTTCGGAAGGGTCTCCATTGAAGGCCAAACAGCGGAGCAACTTCTTTCAGAAATTCATCGAACCCCATGGGCTTTCTCAAGATCCAGCAATCGCTTCTTGACTTTAATCCCGTGGCCGAAGCCACCCAAACCACCATTGGTTTCAATCACTCTGTGGCACGGAACGATTAACGGGATGGAATTCTGGCCATTCGCATTTCCAACGGCCCGGAAAGCCTTAGGATGGCCAATCGCCTTCGCAACCTCCTGATAGGATCGCGTCTGGCCGTATGGAATTCTCGTGAGTGCGGACCAAACCTTCCTCTGAAATGGAGTCCCTCTCAAGTCCAGCTTGCAATCGAAACGCCGAAGTTTGCCGTTCAAATATTTTCTAAGTTGTCCAACGGCCTTCATATTCTTCCGATCATCCTTCACAATCTCTCCTGCAAATCTTCCCTTCAACTCTCTCAAAAAGGCCTTTTCTGTCTTCAAAAAATCGACCGCGCAGACTCCTCTTTCGGTCGAGGCAACGAATACCTTTCTTAAAAGAGGCGAGTTGAAAGAAGAGTAGAAAAGTTTTTCCATATTATCCTCCTCCGGCTATCCTCCAACAATAACAACTCCCCTCCCTTGACGGGAGTGGATTAAGGGGAGGGTCTCTGCACCTGTAGAACTTTTTCTTAGAGACTGAGCAACGGTCATAATTTTCTTTGTCATTTCATCATCCACCCCCATCCTCCCCTCCCCTCCCCCGTCGAGAGACTGTGTCGCAATTGGGTAAAGGGTAGAGAATTCTGAAAAACGGAACAGACAGGCGGGTGAGAAAGCTTTAGAGCGGCACCTCTGAACAATTAGATTCCGAGGCTTCAATGCCTTAAAAACATTGCCATTTCAGGAACAACGACTTTTACCCATAACATAAATGTCCGCATTCTTCTATGTTGAAAGTCAAGCCTCATTCACAACAACAGAACCACCGGTAGTATGTTTGTTGGGACAGCACCTCTCTTTAAAATCAACCTTCTATTAGCA
>Ga0315282_10014030_pt1 | contig 11985 bp, 10 predicted proteins | sample YL17G07_20_MG_FD_203693 | JGI IMG/M metagenome (GOLD analysis project Ga0315282, IMG submission 203693) | Sediment microbial communities from Yellowstone Lake, YNP, Wyoming, USA - YL17G07_20 | ecosystem: Environmental > Aquatic > Freshwater > Lake > Sediment | place: USA: Wyoming | collected... | reverse complement strand
GGGGGAATAAAACATCACCACGACGGGAATGTTCCCATGCTCCACCAGTGTCTCCCAGTTGAGATCGTTGGCTTCAATGACAGCAGCGCCGGATGTCTCTTTCGTTTCCTGTTCCATGTGGCACCCCCTGAGCAGTGAATAGGAAGATGCAGCTCATATAGTTTGTTGTGAAGGAGAGACCGGCACCGGTACCGGAACTGGGGAGGTCCGATCGATCCTTGTGTGGGCATGTTAGTCCGGTGTCAGGGATCCCGTGTCCTTCCATGTTCCTGGGAGTGCGGGGGCGGTAAACTGTTCGGCAGACCGCATCATTACCATAAAAGCATATTGCTATAGAGAACGAAAAGAAAGAATTGAGAATGTGGTAACCGATGGGCAACCCGTACCTGAACAACGATGAGTCCATTATTCTTGCAACGCACAATGTTATTTCCCGGTCTGTCCGGTCTGATGTGATCCTCACCAACCAGCGCCTCATCCTCTCGGACAGCAGTCATACCCAGTTCAGACCCCGGACGATCCCGCTTGCCGTTATCATGACGGTCACCAAAGCCGAGACCGCCACCGGAGACCCGATCATAACACTCTCTCTGGCTACGCAGGATGGCGCGACGCAACCCCGTGACCTGGAATTCATCCAGAAACCCCATAAAAAACGGAGCCAGGAATGTGATGAGTGGGTAAAAAAACTAATCGAGCTTGCGGCAGCTGCACGCGAAGAAGCCACCCGCACGGGAATCTCGATCGCTGATCTGGCAGCCGCAATGACAGCTGAGGAAGTATCTCTTGCTGCACCGACGGATGTAACGCCCGGTGATCATCCTGCAATGACACCCATGAAAAAATCCTCCGCGGGATCCTCCTGCCGGAGTCAGTTTCCCAAGACTTCATCAACAAAAGCGGCTATCGTTGCGTGCGTTGCGATCATCATCGTGGTCATTGCGCTCGTTGTGGGAGCGTATGTCAATTCAATGCCCCAAAAGGGAAGTACCGCGGGAACGGTGGCGCCAACTTCACTTCCGACTACATTCCCAGCCCAGACTACGGTAACAACACCCGTTCCCACTGTTACTATTCAGTACACCCCGACAACTGTTGTGACGACAGTACCCACCTCAGTTCCAGAAATCCCGATCCCCCCGAAGGGTATCTGGGTACGGGTGGAGTCTCCGGCGAATTATATTGGAACCGTGGGTACCTCGGGGCGGATGCAGCAGGTGAATGCAACGGGTGTGATGTTCTACCAGATCCCGGCGCCACAGAATGCTGTCATGGATATCTCTGTGCAGAAGCAGAGCGGTTACGGGGATCCGCTCACGGTCAAAATCTATAATAACGGTGAACTTGTCAAAGTCGGCACAACGACTATTCCGATGGGGACTGTCGAGATGCATTTCAGCCTGAACACGGCACTCCCCATATCATCCAGCTCATAACCATTTTGTATAAAAAGGTCATTATCACTGGTTTTTGTGCCGGATTTGTTACAACAGGTTCCCGGTGTGTTTTTTTGAGTGCCCAACAGATCAGAACTGTCGAAACCCGCAATTTTTGCCGGTTAACCTTATGCTGGCAGGTGGAAACCGTATGTGCCCGGTATTTTCCAGCCATGCCGGATTACACCTGCATACCTGCCATGTCCTTATCGTGACACAAGCCCAACTCTTTTTTATTCAGATATCCCATAACCGGCTGCAGTAAAGGCTGACAGGGTTTTTTTATGCATATGCTTATTGATGGAAAGGAAGTTGCAGCGGCAGATGATCGCTGGACGGAAGTGAAAAACCCGGCAACGGGTGAAGTTATTGATCGCGTACCTCTCGGGTCAGAAACCGATGTAGATGCGGCAGTAGAATCGGCTGATGCGGCATTTGGGATGTGGTCCAAAAAAACCACCCGTGAACGCGGGCTGATCCTGTACCATGCGGCAGAACAGGTGCGACTGCAGCACCAGAATATCGCACGCCAACTTACCCTTGAGCAGGGAAAACCCCTTAAAGAAGCGATCGATGAGGTGCGGGGGTTTGCAAATATCCTTGAATATTATGCGGCAATTGCCGGAAAGCCCGCAGGAGAAGCTATTCATCTTGGAAATGCCGGTGACTGCATGGTCATGCGAGAGCCTCTTGGCGTGTGCGGCGCGATCATTCCCTGGAATATGCCCGTGATTATCATGGGCTGGAAAGCAGGTCCGGCACTACTCGCGGGAAATACCCTTGTACTGAAACCTGCTACAGCAACCCCTCTCGCAAACCTTAAAATCGCAATGATTCTCCGGGACGCGGGCGTCTCCCCGGGCGTGCTCAATGTGGTCACGGGCCCCGGTGAAACAGTCGGTACAGCGCTCGTGAAACACCCGCTCGTAAGAAAGATCTCGTTTACCGGCGACTGTGCAACCGGACATACGGTCCGAACGCTGGCAGCGCACCAGTTCAAGGAGATCACGCTCGAGCTGGGCGGTTCTGACCCGATGATTGTAATGGACGATGCAGACATTGACCGGGCAGTCGAAGGTGCGCTCCGCGGGCGGTTTTACAACGCAGGGCAGGTCTGCAGTGCAGTAAAACGCCTGTACCTGCATGAGAAGATTGCAGCAGATTTTATCAAAAAATTAAAGGCTCGCACTGAAAAACTGAAGGCGGGAAACGGCCTGATGCCAGATTCAGATATCGGACCGATGACCCGGAAAGAATCACTTGCGCGTATCTGTGCACAGGTTGAAGAGGTGACTGCCAAAAACGAGGGAACCGTTCTTTGCGGGGGTGACACGCTGCACGGTAAAGACTATGAGCAGGGATTTTTCTACAAGCCGACGCTGGTCACGGATGTTGCGTGCGAATCCTCACTCCTGACAACTGAAATTTTTGGCCCGGTGCTTCCCATAATGACTGTCTGCGATCTTGAAAGTGCGATTGCTGAAGCGAACCGCAGCCGGTATGGTCTCGGTGCATCTGTCTGGACAAAAGATGTAGGAACGGTAAAACAGATCTACCGCGAGGTGAATGCGGGGATCATCTGGGTAAACCGCCATCTCACCGTGCCGCCGGAAGTTCCGTTCGGGGGAATGAACGAGAGCGGTATTGGCAGGGAAAACGGGTACCACGCGCTCGACAATTATACCCGGACAAAAACCCTGTACCTTGGGTGGTGAGCCCACAAAAAAGTTGTTTTATCGGTTTCTGATCGCGAAGACGATCATAAGCGCTGCGATGCCGATCACTATTGGAAGGGGGGATTTCTGTGTTGGGGCAGTTGCTGTGGGAACGGGTGTCATGGGAGTTGCGGAAGTAACCGGCGTTGTGATAACAGTCGGTACCGGTAGGATGTCCGGTGTTGTCACTGTTCCCGGCAGCACATTGAAGGTGGTAGAACCGGTTGCACGCGCGTCAATGCCCTTTACGGTTACGATGTACTCATCCGGGGTGAATGTGGAGGAATCCACATTAAACGACCAGCGGTTGTATCCGCCGGAGCCGGGAACTACCTGAACCATCCCGGCGGCACCGGAAAATGCATTGTCCTGGGTTTTTAAAGTAGGCTTGAATGAAGCTGCTGTGATCTCCACCATCAGGTTATCACCCACCGCAAGGTTGGTCGATCCTCCGATGGTGAATTTGTCGCCCACCACGTGATTGTCGATCGGGTTGATTAGTGCCGTGGGACTGCTGATAAAAAATGAATACGTTACAAATGTGTCATCGATATTCTGGCTGCTGATTGCCTGTACAAGAGCCGATGCCGAGGCGGGGCTCTGGAGACTGCCAGAACCCGACATCTGGAAGATGGTTGTTCCCCCGCCGAGCAGACGGTTTGTCACCTTACCGGTTGCAGAGTCGTATATGACATCAAACTGCCCGTTCATCATCGGGTGCTGGATAACGACAAAATATTGCCCGCTCGCGAGGTTACGGGTATCAGCGCTTGTGAGCTCGTATGTATAGGTGTTATCCGCATCAACGGAGATCGTCGAGACTTTCAGGTAATTGTTCCCGATGAGCCAGACCTGCAGACCGTTTCGTGGCTGACCTGTTGCAATCCCGTGAATATAGACCGGATCTCCGTTTGCGATCATTGTACCCGACGATTGAGAATTTTGTGGAGTAAGGGTGACCGCACCTGCCGCACAGATACAGAATCCTGTGCCAACAAGGAGGACAAAGGCGATTCTCCAGAACGACGAACGAAAATTTTTACCGGACCTGATCATACTACCCTCTGATATGTTAAGTCTGATACGCTGACTATTTTTATTAAAGATTGCGATGGGGATCGCAGCATCTGCCCTTCAGTTACTCATGCCTGCGCCTGCATTGAGACGACTTCAAAGGGTTACCGGGGAAATGCAGGGAATGTATTTTTGTGCTCGATAGTGTGATATCGCACCTTCTCTGCTGTCATTTGTACAGTCAAGTCGCTACACTAATTTACCTTGGATAATTCGACTCCAAGACAAAGGATTAAAAAATCGCAAAAAATGTTGAGCGCCGGATTACGCGGCAACCGGCGTTTCTTTTCCCGCAACAGGTCTTCGCACCGGATTTTTCTCCCATGCGAGAATCCCGTTCTGGTACGAGAATGATTTCATGTATAAGACCTTGGCTTCAGCTGGTATTGCAGAGGTGTCAGAATTCCGGGGTACAATATAGGCAATTCCGCTCTTCTTACTCTGTCCGTATGCACCGGTGCCGGCAATCGCTGCCGTGCCGAGCATATCTGCGGAAACCTTTGGTTCAAATGAAACGAGAATTGAGACCGACTCTTTCTCGCCATGTTTGAACCGCTCCGCAGAAAAGACCTGATCATAACCTTTCAAATTGGTCACCGGGAGGATCTTCCAGCCATCAAAACTGGAAAAAAAACGGTTGATCTCCTGGCTGACAAATCCACGCATTACATCCTGATTTCCGCCCATAATATCTCAGCAGTCTTTACGTATCCGGGAATTAAAAAACTATTTATTTAGTCTTCCCGGTGATGGAGTGTCTGATCTGTGATGCGGGGTTCAACCGGATCGCGATTCTGACCCGGTACCAATGTGTATCTCAATTGGAACCGTACGGCACAAAGTGCAACAGGTTAGAGCGAAAAAAATATGATCTTTTTTAGGAAGGAGTAAAGATATCGAGGTTTATACTACCCATCTTCCCGTCACGATGGAAATAATAATCAAACAACCGGTCCTCATTATCATAGAACGAGAACCAGTAACTCAATTTATATGTCGTTTTATTGTATCCCTCAATCGACGGATAACTTGCTGCATCATGGAGCATGATCACGCCCGGTTTATCCTTCGTCAGCGTTTTTTCATCTGTTATATCCCCATAAAAGGTGATCTTGTTCCACCGGTCACCCCGGTAATACCAGGGAAGCGGCCAGTAATTCTTTGATGCAACGACCACACGATCCGTGTTGTCCATAAGGCGCATCACGTCCCGCATCTCTTCAGAGTTCTGCACCTGTATGATCGGTTCGTTGATGTCGGCAGGGACAAATGCCACATGCGAGGTCATCACGGCGAGGAAGAGACACCCGATGAGGGCAAATGCGATTTTCTGCCAGTTCAGTTTGTATACCGCAACAAAACACATCGGGAGCAACTGGTGGATGAGCAACCACGGCACTTTCTCCCCGACATATGCATAAAACGCCATGGAGAGGATCATCCAGTAGATACAGAACCGGAAAAATTCATCGGATTTCGAGAACCCGGCTTGTGCAGCCTTCATCTGCCGGATGCTTGTTTCTGCCAGTTCTTTGCAGGAGAGCTCAAAACGCCGGTGTAAAATCCAGTTTTTCACCCGGGTGAATACCGGCGGCAGGGTGAATCCCGACACGATGAACTGGAGGGTTGCAAATATGGCAAGGAGAAATATCGGGAGCTCATACAGGAGGTACAGGGGGGCGTAGTAGTACCATGGTCCACCAAGCCGTTGCTGGTTGTGCATATCCGTCCAGTGCCTGATCGCTTCGAGCCAGCCATACTGGAGTGTCTCCAGATGAGCCCCGAATGCCGAGTACAGGATGCCCATCAGCCCAAGGACAATGATAACGAATAATACCAGATCTTTTTTCCACTGGAGGGGAAGGACAAATTTTCCTTTCCATACCGCGTAGATGAAGAACGAGGCGAAGATGATGATAATGACCGGCATCTCTTCCTTACAGCACAACGCTCCTGCCATCGCAATGGCGGCAATGATCGCAAACCGGGTCTTTCCCCGTTCGAAATAATAGAGTAATGCAACGAGAAGGAGCAGGGTAAAAAAGAGCATGAAGATATCATGCCGGAGAAACCGGGAAAAAAAGACCATATCCGGAGAGAGGGTAATAAACAATGCTGCAAAAAGTGTCTGGATCTTATTGATGTACCCGATCCGGTAGATCGCATAAACGAGTGGAATCAACATCGTCCCAAACAATGCCGGCAGCAACCGCCCGACAAGGTCAGACGCGCCAAAGAGCGAGAACATCCCGGCAGTAACATAGTACAGGAACGGCCCATGGTAACTTGGATCGTATACCCATGTGCCTTTTGTGAGGAGATCGAACGAGAACCATGCGTGGATGGCTTCATCGTGGTGGAAAAGTTTGAGATCCAGTTGCGAGAACCGTAAAACTATTGCAACAAGAAAAATTAACAGAAAGACCCGTTCAAAAGTAAAAAAATGTTTTATCTTATTGGAAAATTGAGCGGCTTGCTGCACGCCGCACCTTCAACTCTCCAAAACAATCTCAATGCCGATATCTTTTGGCACCTGAATACGCATCAGCTGGCGCAATGCACGTTCGTCGGCATCAATATCAATAAGTCGTTTGTGGATACGCATCTGCCAGCGATCCCATGTAGCAGTCCCTTCCCCATCAGGACTCTTACGAATCGGAACAATAAGTCGTTTGGTCGGGAGCGGTATCGGACCAGCCAGATTCACCCCTGTGCGTTCTGCAATCTCTCGGATCCTGTCACAGACCATCTCTACTTTGTTAAAGTCTGTTCCTGTCAGGCGAATTCTGGCTTTTTGCATGATTTTCACACCAAAAAAATATGTTATCTCATCTGTTTAGTCTTAATGGCGATACACATACCTGCGGCGATCGTCTGACCCATATCACGGACTGCAAACCTGCCAAGCTGGGGAAGCTCCTTGACATTCTCGATGACCATCGGTTTTGTCGGTTTGATCTCGACAATTGCCGCATCACCGGTCTTTAGGAACGTCGGGTTCTCCTCTTTTGTCTGACCAGTGCGCGGATCGAGTTTCTTTTTCAGCTCGATAAAAGTGCAGGCAGTCTGGGTTGTGTGGCAGTGGAAGACCGGGGTGTACCCGACAGTGATTGCACTGGGGTGCTGGAGCACGACAATCTGTGCTGTGAACTCATCGGCAACACTGGGTGGCGCTTCAGCCGGGCCACAGACATCTCCACGGCGGATATCTCCTTTTCCGATACCCCTGACGTTGAACCCGACGTTGTCCCCGGGAACTGCCTGCGGGATCTCTTCGTGGTGCATCTCGATGGACTTGATTTCGCCATCCTTGTTTGCGGGCATGAACGATACTTTCATTCCCTTCTTCATAATGCCGGTCTCGACACGTCCTACGGGAACAGTGCCGATACCGCTGATGCTGTATACATCCTGGATTGGCAGGCGGAGGGGTTTCTCGGTCGGTTTTTCGGGCATCTTGAAGGTGTCAAGTGCTGAAATGAGGGGCAGTCCTTTGTACCATGGCATTTCAGGGCTGTTGACCTTGATGTTCTGGCCGCCTAATGCGCTGATCGGGATGAAAAGAGTCTCGTCTGGTTTGTACCCGACCATCTTGATGAGATCCGAGAGATCCTTTTTGACCTCGTTGAACCGCTTCTCATCGAACTTAACTGCGTCCATCTTGTTGATGGCGATGATGATCTGCGTGATACCGAGCGTTCGTGCGAGGAAGACGTGCTCCTTTGTCTGCTCCATTACACCGTCAGGCGCTGCAACAACAAGGATTGCGGCATCAGCCTGGGATGCACCGGTGATCATGTTCTTGACGAAGTCTCTGTGTCCGGGGCAGTCCACAACGGTGAAGTAGAACTTGGGAGTGTCGAACCGCTTGTGCGCGATATCGATCGTGATACCTCTCTCACGTTCTTCTTTCAAGTTGTCCATGACCCATGCAAACTCAAAGGTCGCCTTACCCTTTTGCTCCGCCTCCTTGCGGTAGCCTTCGATAATGTGTGCAGGTACTGCACCTGTTTCGAACATCATTCTTCCGACACAGGTTGACTTTCCGTGGTCGATGTGTCCGATAACAGCCAGGTTCATGTGGGGCTTTTCAGATGCCATTAATCTTCCTCCATATCAATAGGACTGTCCGCTTACAGTCTGTTTATGCGAGTATTACATATATGAGACGCATCTATTTAAATTATTTCGATTGACAGACGGGTTTTTCAGGTGAAAATTTCGTATCGATATTATCATATCTGATGTTTGAATATCTTCTCTGTATGAAAACGCTCCAGTTCGCGAGGGACGAGAAGAAAAATCGCGTCACGGTCGGGTGCGCAGATGGGAATGTTTCCGTGTACAGCCAGTGTGCATACTGCCGGCACTGCAAGGGGGTCTGGGTAGGAAAACGACTGGCGCCGGCACCACAGGTGCAGGCACTTGCGGATCTAAGACAGGGAGTTTCTGGTGATGAGGCCCTGATGAATGCAGCGATGATGTTCAATACACTGGTTCGGGATGGGTCAGCAGTTGAATGCGACGATGATGCAGGTGAAGGATTCCGGAAACTGTTTTAAAAATGCCCTGTAGAAAAACACAGGAGAGATGATGTGGCAATATTCTGTAAAATGTACACGCTCTGAAAAAATACCGCTGAACCGACAGTACTTGTATTCGCCCTCTTGTGAGTTTAACGGGGACGTTTCCCCTGCATCCTGTCACCCGGATCGTGTAACGTAAGGAGTGCATGAAAAATAACAATTACTTTTATCACTCATGAGACATCAGCATTCATACAGGAACCTATTGTGAAAACCGAATCGATACTGGTCGTTGAGGATGAATATATTGTTGCAAAGGTCATCGAGGAAAGCCTGATCAGTCTTGGGTATACGATAGCAGGAATGGTGGCATCCGGGGAAGAGGCGATAGCGAAAATAGAAATTGAAAAGCCGGACCTTGTACTTATGGATATCCATCTTCAGGGTGAGATGGACGGTATTTCAGCGTCGGAAAAGATACGTGCCGAATTCAATATCCCCGTGATATTTCTTACCGCGTTCTCTGACCAGAAGACGTTTGAGCGGGCTCTCGTTACCGCACCATATGGTTATATCATCAAACCGTTTTCTGCAAATACCCTGTCGACCTCGATCAAGGTTGCACTCTACAAATATTCCCTTGACCAGAAACTCAATGAGAGTGAAGCGAAGTACCGGGCGATTATTGAAAATATGCAGGATATGTTCTACCGGACCGATCTTCAGGGGAACATTACCATGATCAGTCCATCCGGAGTAAAACTGGCAGGCTGTACCTCGGCGAACGAGCTGATTGGGCATAACATCGCCCGTGATCTCATCGTTGACCAAAAAGACAGTGAACAGTTTTTTCTCGCGCTAAAAAAAAAGGGATCGGTCAATCAATATCCACTTGTAATAAGGGACCAGAAGGGGTCACTGCATCATGTCACGGCAAGCAGCCATCTGTGTTATGATACGAAGGGAGATGTCCTTGGCGTGGAAGGTATCCTGCATGATATCACCGATCGGAAGAAGGCAGAAGATTCCCTGCGGCAGGCAAACCGCCAGCTCAGCCTGCTCTCCGGTATTACCCGGCATGATATCCTGAACAAGGTTACTGTTATCCTTGGATACCTCATCCTCGCAGAAACGAGATCCACGGATCCGGTGATGGGCGATTACTTCAGGAAACTGGAATCCGCTACGATGGCGATCAAATCACAGATCGAGTTCACACGTGTCTACCAGGATCTCGGGACCATTGAACCGCAATGGCAGGATCTGGACAAAATCCTCCCCCGGTTCTCTGTCCCACCGGATATCACGCTGATGGTTGATGTGCAGGGTATTTTGGTCTATGCGGATCCAATGCTCGAAAAAGTTTTTTTCAATCTCCTCGATAACTCCGTACGGCACGGTCGGCATGTGACCGAAATCAAGGTGTCATCCAGTCAATCAGATGAGGGGCTGAAAATCGTGTGGGAGGATAATGGTGTTGGCGTTGCTGCGGAGGAGAAGGAAAAGATCTTCGAACGGGGGTTTGGCAAGAACACCGGGCTTGGGCTGTTCCTTGTGCGTGATATCCTTTCTCTGACGGGTATTAACATTAAAGAGACAGGATCTGAAGGGCAAGGCGCACGGTTCGAAATTTTTATACCCCCGGGGGTGTTCAGGTTCAGCCGGACACCGTAATTTAAACAGGGAACAGCTGATCATTGATAATTACCATCTTTTTTTTAATTCACAGTTATTTGTGTGTTAATTAAAAAAATCATCTTTCAGGACTTTTGTTCTTCAGCGCAATCTCGTGTTCAATATCTTTTTTGAACTTTTCAAATTCCAGGTCGTCCATCTGGTCAGAAAGCAGCCTGCCGCTCCACGCACGCCGGTATACCCAGTTCACGATCTTTTCGACCACGAACACGACCGTCTCCTCATCCTCGATCGTGATAAGATCCCGTGCAAGGTGGGGATGCCTCCCCCTTCTCCCGCCGACAAGGATCCGGTAATGGCGGTGTTCGGCTTTCAACAGATCGAACGGGCATGAACGGACACACACGCCGCACTGGACACATTTGTCAGGATCAAGAACCGAGATCCCGCCTTTTACGACAATCGCCTTTTCTTTGCAATACTCGACACAGGTTCCGCATCCCGTGCATTGGCCGGCGATACGCAAGGGGCGGGTCCTGCCCATGATGCCGATCTCGTTCAGCATGGGGCTCGTGCAGGCATTCGGGCACCCGGAGATGGCAATCCGGATCTTGACCGGCATATTCTTCCCGAACAGGTGAGTGTCGATTTTTTCTGCGAGGCTTTTCGTGTCAATATTTGCGAACTTGCACCGTTCAGTGCCCGGGCACGCGATTACGTTGACAATCTCATCGCGCTCGGATCCGATCGGTGTCCCGTTCTTTGCGAGCGCCTTCTCGACCGCCCGGAGCTTGGATGGTTCAACATGGGGGATCTCAACCGTCTGCCGTGCGGTGCAATGAACGAATCCCTGTCCATACCGTTTTGCGATAGTCGCGATACCCCGCATCTTATCGACCGATAATATCCCGGCAGGAAGACGTACCCGGATGGTGCACAGGTTTGCATCACGCTCGGTGATGACGCCACCTTTCATATGCACGCCAAAATCAATTTTCATTGATCAGTATTGCGACAAGAGCGATTATTAAATCTGGTATTCTGCACAAAAAAAGAAAAGAGGCTCTTCGTCATTTTGCGTGGGTAAGTTTCGGATAATCGATACGTGGGGGTTGCTGCCCTCATATCCCTGCGAGGGATAGTTCCCTCCCGCTGATGCGGGTCGGCGCGACGCCTCTCGGGTCGCGCCTGGGCAAGGAGTTTTTGCCGTCTGTTGCTGGGAGATACAACCCTTTTACTTTTTCCAGAATGCCAATCGCTTAGATTTCTATCATTGCAAAAAATTTTCTCGCCCCGCCGTGCCCCGGAGGGGCCCTGAGGCGGGGAGCCCTCCCAAATATTTGCAACGCCTTGTATTCTCGTATCATGCGTCGTCGAGACACCATGCCGATAGCATCTGGGTGTAACAATTTCATGTAATCAAGTGTGAGAATTAATCGTTCAATTCAACCCACACTCTTTGTCGAAGAGCCAGAAAAGATCAGACAAGGACCATCGCCACGATCACGACAGCCCGGGTGATCTCATTCGATGCCCCGACAACATCGCCATTAACACCCCCAAAGAGTTTTTTCGCTAGTAATAGCAGGATGACCGGAC
>Ga0315282_10014029_pt1 | contig 11987 bp, 6 predicted proteins | sample YL17G07_20_MG_FD_203693 | JGI IMG/M metagenome (GOLD analysis project Ga0315282, IMG submission 203693) | Sediment microbial communities from Yellowstone Lake, YNP, Wyoming, USA - YL17G07_20 | ecosystem: Environmental > Aquatic > Freshwater > Lake > Sediment | place: USA: Wyoming | collected... | reverse complement strand
TTTGGCCGTGTACTCAGCCATCGTGCGCCGCGCCAGAGCCTTGGCCGCCTCGACGTTGGGCTGGTCAAAGGGGTTGATGCCCAGACGCTGCCCGCAGACTGCCGTGGCCAGCTCCCACAGAAAGAACTGGCCGCCAACGTCATATACGTCACGCCACGGCAGGCGCAGCACGGGATGGTCTGACGCCCGCAGCGCATCCAGTTGGATGTTGGCCACGGTGTTGCTGGCACCCTCGAGGCACAACTGCACAAAGAGACGGTCGCTGCCATAGACCGTGGGCGGGCCAAGGGGCTCACCCACCACCGGCACGAGGCCGCGCCCTTGTTTGCCTGTGCTCTCGGCGATGAGCTGCTCCACCCAGTCGCCAAAGCTCCCCAGCTCGGGCGAGCAGACGAACGTGACCTTGTCCCTGCCGGCCTTGGCCACCTCGCCCAGGATGGCACCGAGCCAGGCGGCGGGGTTCTCTGCTGCGGCGACATCCGGCCCGCAGGCCCGAGCCATGTCTGCGGCGCGCCCGAGCAGACGTGGCAAATCCACACCAACCAGGGACGCGGGCACGAGCCCGAAACAGGAGAGTGCTGAGTAGCGCCCGCCGATGTTGGGGTCGCTCAGGAACGTGGCGCGAAAGCGGTAGTGCTCGGCCAGCTGGGCCAGTCCACTGCCCGGATCGGTGATGGCGATGAAATGCTCGCCGGTACGCGGCGCGCCCAGCGCCGCCGCTACCCAGTTGTAGAAGAACTTGAAGAGGGACACGGTCTCCACTGTCCCGCCCGACTTGGTCGACACGACGAACAGCGTGTGGGCCGGGACCAGGCGGCGCGTCTGCGCCAGAACTGCGCCCGGGTCGGTGCTGTCTAGCACGGCCAGGTCCAAGTGCGGGCGCCTCTCAGCACGAAAGGTCTTGGCGAAGAGCTCAGGCGCCAGGCTAGAGCCGCCCATGCCCAGCAGCAGGGCGTGGGTGTAGCCTGCTGCGCAGACCGTCCGCGTCAGTGCCTCCAGCTCTGGTACGCGCGGGCGCATGGCCTCGACGCTGCGTAGCGTCTCGCCGGAGGCGACGCTGCGCAGCCAACCCAGGCGGTTGGCGATCTCCCTCGGATCCGGGCTCCAGACGGTGTGATCGAGCCTCCAAATGCGCGGCAGAATCTGCTGTGTTTCCAAGTCCGCGAGGGCTGCCTCCACGGACGGGCCGTATGGGCCCAGGCAGGCGGCGGCGCTGCTGTCAACTGTGGAGGGGCATTGTGTCACGGCAACTCCTCACTGTAGATCTTGACCATGCCGTCGAGAAGGCGCAGGGCATCTTCTCGCTTGCGCTGGAACGAGTTGCGCCCGATGATCGAGCCAAAACCGCCGCCATCGCGGATGGCACGCGCCTCATCGAGGATCGCGTTGTCGTCATCTTTCTTGGCCCCGCCGGAGAAAATGACGATGCGGTGTCCGTTGAACGTGCTCTGCACGACATGGCGGACGCGCTCGGACAGGGTGTCGCGCGGGACGTTCTGCGTCTCATAGACCTTCTTGGCCTCGGGCTGCTCCAGGTGCGCTGACGGTAGTTTGACCTTGATCAGGTGCGCTCCCAACTGCGCCGCAATGTGCGCGGCATATGCGGTGACGTCCAAAGCGGTCTCGCCCTCTTTGCTGAGCGTCGAGCCGCGCGGATAGGACCACACCACCACCAACAAGCCCACCGCCTTGGCTTCCAGCGTCAACTCGCGCAACTGTTCATACTGCAGGCGGCGCTCGGCGGTGCCAGGGTAGATAGTGTAGCCGATGCCCACACAGCCCAGCCGCAGGGCGTCGTCTACCGACGCCGTCTGCGCGCCCAAGGGGTCTTTCTCGTCCTGCAGCAGGTCGTGGTTGTTCAGTTTGAGGATGAGCGGGATCTGCCCGGCGAACTCGGCAGCGCCCGCTTCGAGGAAGCCCAGCGGCGCGGCGTAGGCGTTCAGCCCGGCGTCGATGGTGAGCTGAAAGTGATACCAGGGGTCATAGGCGGGTGGGTTGGGCGCAAAGCTGCGCGCCGGGCCATGCTCAAAGCCCTGGTCCACCGGGAGGATGATCAGTTTGCCCGTCCCGGACAGCCGGCCCTGGCTCAAGATGCGGTACAGGTTGCTGAGCACTCCCGGGTTCTCCCCACGATACCAGCTCAGGATCTCGCGCACACGCTCCGTCATGGCCACAACTCCTTCCGTTGGAACATGGGCTGCAACACAAAGACCCAAAGTCACAGAGAGCAGATGGGCATTCCCTTTCTGCCTCGGAGACTCCGTTGGAATTCACTGTGCGACAGTCACTGCTAGGCCCGCGCGGGCGGCGCCCAGCAGCGCAGACTTCGGATTCATGATGACGTGCACGGGTACGTCGGCCAGCACGTGCGACAGGCGGCCCTTGCTGCGAAAAGCCTGCAGAAAGCGCTCCTTCTCCAGCGCGGGCAGGATGCGCGGCGGGATCCCCCCACCCAGGTACACGCTGCCCGTGGCCAGCGTCTTGAGCGCCAGGTTGCCGGCCTCGGCGCCCAACACCGAGACGAACACGTCCAGTGTGCCCAGCGTCAGCTTGCTCGCTTTCTGTGCGTCGAGTGCATTGTTGACGATCACGGGCGTGGGGTCGGTCACAGCCGCCAGTTGCTCGGCCAGCCAGGAGGGCTCCTCAGCGTAGCTGCTGTCGCGCAGGTAGGCGTAAATGTTGGGCAGCCCCAGGCCCGAGCAGACCAGCTCGTAGCTGACGTGCTCATAGCGGCACAGCAAGTAGCGCAGCAGCCCCAGCTCCAATTCGTTGTTGGGGCCAAAGTCGGTGTGGCCGCCCTCCGTAGCGTGGGCGCGGTACTGCGTGCCATCCCAGGTCAGGAAGGCCTCGCCCAGGCCCGTGCCCGGCGCGATCACAGCAATGGCTCCGCCTGCCACGGCCTGGCCCGCGTGTAGGGTGCGCAGGTCTTCGGCCTGCAACAGGGGCACCGCGTTGGCAATGGACTCCAGGTCGTTCAGCAGCAGCACCGACTGCAGGTGGAAGGCCTGCTGCATCTGCTGCGCATCGATAACCCACGGCAGGTTCGTGATGGTGGCGCGCCCGCCCACGACGGGCCCGGCCACGCCAAAGCTGGCCCGCTCGACGGGGAAGCGCACCTGTGCGAGAAAATCCTGCACGATCGCTTCCAGGCTGGGGTAGCGCGCGCTGGGGAAGCTTGCTTCGAACAGAGCAGCGCGCGGCCCAGCCTCGGGCGAAAAAACGGCCAGAGTGGTTTTGGTTCCGCCAACGTCGCCAGCCAGCAGCATGAGAAGCCCCTTCCTGAGTGGGTATTGTAAGCGAGAGTTGGGGGGTTGGCAAGTGGGCGGTTTCCGGTGCCAGGTGTAGGGCGAGCCGTGTCACACCCCTGACACGGCTCGTGCGACATGCTCTACGACTGCTGCGCCACTCTGGCCCTGACCATCGCTACCGGCGCGAGAACCACCGCGCCGAGTAGCACGCCCAGCTCCTGCCCCAGACTGCTGTTGGCAGCCGGCCGCAACCGCAGACGACTCAAGAATGCATCCAGGGTGTTGCCCAGCAGGTTGGCCATTGTGATCATGCGAATATGGGCCATGACGTCACGTGCGGCATCCTGCCCGTAGGCTTCCACGACGTGCTGCCACGCCTCTGCATCCGGGTGGCCACGCGTCTCAGCATAGTGCTGTGCGAACAGGAGAGCTACAAGCTGCTCCGGCGGCGCCTGGCGGAAATCGCCCGTGGCCAACGCGGCGAGCTCCTCCAGCGACACACCCGCCCGCAGCGCGACGCGGCTGTGCGCATAGTTGCAGTAGCGGCAAGCGTTGACCTGCGTGACCGCCAGCATGATGCGTTCGGAAAATGCCCTGTCCACCCGCCCATCGCGATGCGCGGCGCGGAACTCGTCCATGTGCTCACACGCGTCGTTCATGGCAGCTCTGAACGTCGCTACATTGTAGATGCGCCTACGAAAGGGCTCGCCCATCCTGTTCCTTTCCCTTGAACTGACTCATGTACAGGTGATAGTAGAAGCCGCGCTTCGCCAGCAGCTCGTCGTGCGTGCCACGTTCGATGATCTGGCCTTCGTGGATCACCAGAACCAGGTCGGCGTTGCGGATGGTGCTCAGGCGGTGCGCGATGACCAGGCTGGTGCGCCCGTGCATCAAGCGCAGCAGCGCCTCCTGGATGTGCGCCTCCGTGCGCGTGTCCACACTGCTGGTGGCCTCGTCCAGGATCAAGATGCGCGGGTCAGACAACACGGCTCGGGCGATGGCGAGCAACTGGCGCTGGCCCTGGCTGATGTTGCCGGCACGCTCGGAGAGCTGCGTCTTGTAGCCCTGCGGCAGGCGCCGAATGAAGCCGTCGGCGTTGGCCAGCCTGGCCGCAGCGATGCACTCGTCGTCCGTGGCGGCAAGCCGTCCATAGCGAATGTTCTCCAGCACCGTGTCCGAGAACAGGTAGGTGTCCTGCAGCACTACGCCCAGCTTGCGGCGCAGGCTGTCCTGCTGCACTTGGCGCACGTCCAGGCCATCGATGCAGATCGCGCCGCTCCACGCGTCGTAGAAGCGGCTGAGCAGGTTGATGATGGTGGTCTTGCCCGCGCCGGTGGGGCCCACCAGAGCGACGGTCTGCCCGGGACGCGCTACAAAGCTCACGTCCTTGAGCACGGGCACGTCTGCCACATAGCGGAAGTCGACGTGGTCAAACTCAACCTCGCCCCGCACGTTGTCCAGAGGCTGCGCGTCGGGCGCGTCCGTAATTCTCGGACGCTGGTCCAGCGTCTGGAAGACGCGCTCTGCACCGGCCAATGCCGCCTGGATGCCGTTGTACAGGTCGGCCAGTTGGCGCAAGGGCTGCGTGAAGAGCCGCCCATAGGAGATGAAGGAGGCGATCACGCCCACGCTCACCACGCCCCGCAGCGCCAACCAGCCACCCAGGCCGGCGACCACTGCGATGTCGGCATCATTGAGGATGCCCATCAGCGGGGGGATGAGCATAGACAAAACTTGCGCCTGGATGCCCGCCGTGCGCGCGGCAGCGTTGGCCTGGTCGAAGACGGCCAGCGAGGACGCCTGCTGCCCAAAGGCCTGCACCACGCGCTCGCCCGAGAGCGTTTCTTCCATCACGCCGTTGAGTTCGCCCAGCTTGCCCTGCAGCTTGCGGAACCCGGTGCGCGTGCGCTTGCCCACGGCCAGTGTCAGCCCCACCATCAGCGGCAGAACCAGCAGCGTCCCCAGCGCCAGCGGGGCGTTGAGCGCAAACATCATCACCAGGATGCCAGCCAGCGTTACCAGGCTGGACGCCATCTGCGTCACCTGCTGCGTGAGCGCCATGTTGATGGCGTCAATGTCGTTGGTAAAGCGGCTCATGAGTTCACCCAGCGGGCGCTCGTCGAAAAAGGCCAGCGAAAGCGTCTGCAGGTGCTCAAACAGGTCGCGCCGCAGTGCCCGCAGCGCCTGCTGCGCCACCGTAGCGAACAGCCGGCCCTGGATCACCTGGCAAGCCCAATCACCCAGGTAGACCCCCAGCATGAGCAGCGCGATGCCCCGCAGGCCGGCCAAGTCGCGCGTGGCCATGTAGCGGTCGATGGCGCGTCCCAGCAGGAACGGGCCCAGCAGGCTAAAGCCCGTGCCCACCAGCACCAAGGCAAGGACTACGATCAGTGTGCGGGCGTAGGGACGCGCATAGTCGGCCAGGCGGCGCAGGGTGCCACGCATGTCCTGCGGCTTCTCGATGCGCGAGCGCACGAATCCCGATGGTCCGCGCGGAGCGTGGGCGATGGCTGTGGGCGCTGACGACGGAGGAACGGGATGACTAGCCATGGCGTGGCCCCCCGTCTCCGAGCTGCGAGTCGTAGATCTCGCGGTAGATGGGGCTGGAAGACATCAGCTCGGCATGCGTGCCCTCGGCGGCGATGCGCCCCTGGTCCAGCACCACGATCTTGTCGGCGTTGAGCACGGTGCTGACGCGCTGGGCGATGACAAAGCTCGTGCGGCCCTTCATAAGCTCGCGCAGGGCGATCTCGATCTTGATCTCGGTCTCCACATCCACGGCGCTAGTGCTGTCGTCCAGAATGAGGATGTGCGGCTGCACCAGGAGGGCGCGCGCGATGGCGATGCGCTGCTTCTGGCCGCCGGAGAGGGTCACGCCGCGTTGACCCACATCCGTGTCATAGCCAGCGGGCAGGCTCATGACAAAGTCGTGCGCCTGAGCCGCCTTGGCCGCGGCAATCACCTCCTGATCGCTGGCCTCGGGGCGCCCGTAGCGGATGTTGTCGCGGATTGTGCCGCGGAAGAGCACCGTCTCTTGCATCGCAATCCCGATCTGCGCGCGCAACGATTCCATGGTCAGGTCGCGCACATCCACGCCGTCCACCGTGACTCGGCCCCCACTGACGTCGTAGAAGCGCGGGATCAAGCCCACCAGGCTGCTCTTGCCCGAGCCGGTCGCACCCAGGATGGCCACGTTCTGACCCGGTTCGACCAGCAGGTTCACGTGCTGCAGCACCGGCTCGCTGCCGTCGCCGTCGTAGCCAAAGCTCACGTCCTCAAAGGCCACCCGTGCCTCGACCCCGTTCGTGAGGGTGCGCGCTGCAGGGCGGTTCTGAATCTCGGGCGCGATGTCCATCAACTCTGCAACGCGCTGCGCCGAGGCCCCGGCCGCCGAGATCACTCCCACCATCATGCCCAACATGGTCAACGGCATCATCGTGGAGGTCAGGTAGTTGACAAAGGCCATGATCTGGCCTACGGTGATCCTGCCGCCGATGACGCCCACGCCGCCGATCCACACCACAGCGACCGTGCCCAGGTTGAGGAACACGCGCATGGAGGGCATTAGCACCGTCATGAATGTGGCCACCTGCAGGCTCTGCTCCGTGAGCGCCCCGTTGGCCTGGTCAAAGCGACCGGCTTCATAATCGGCCCGCACAAAGGCCTTGACCACGCGCACTCCGGCCAGGTTCTCCTGCAGCAGGGTGTTGAGCCGATCGAGCCTAATCTGCACCTTCATAAAGAGCGGCTGGGTCCTGGTAGCAAAGACATAGATGAGGAACAGCGTGGCAGGCAGAAGCACGAGCATGATCGCCGCCAGTTGCGGGCTGGTGACGACCATCAGGACGATGCTGCCTACCATCATCAGCGGGGCACGGGTGAGGATGCGCAGGCCCATCATCACCAGTTGCTGCACCATCGTCACGTCGCTGGAGAGGCGCACCATGAGCTGGCCGGTCTGCAAGCGGTCCAGGTCGCCAAAAGAGAGTGTCTGAACCTTGCGGAAGAGCGCGCTGCGCAGGTCGTGGCCAAAGCGCTGCGAGACGCGCACGGCCAGGATGGTGTTGCCGATGGCCATCACCGCCCCAAGGCAGCTCACGCCGATCATGAAAAGCGCCGTGTTGACGATCATCGGCAGGTCGCGCTGAGCGATGCCCTGGTCAACGATGCGCTGCAGAAGGCGTGGCATGGCCAGATCGACCGCCACCACGCTGATCAGCATCAGGAACGAGAACACAATGGTGCCCCAATAGGGCTTGAGAAAACGCAACATACGTCTCGCGACGTGCATGACGGATTCCTCCGGGAATGATGAGAGAGTGACACCAGCCGGGTATTATGCGTCACCAAATGATTCTGGTCAAAAGCCACGAGGGTATGGATCCCTGTGCACCTGCACCTGCCCCTGGTAGTCCAACAAGCACAGCAGTACACGTGGACGTTGGCCCAGTAGGTGTTCAAACGCGTCTGCGTAGCGCTGGGATTGTGCCAAGTAGTCCGTGCGCCGCAGCAGTTGCTCCAGCCGGGACCTGTCCTCGATGTGGTCGGTCTTGAACTCGACCAGGGTCCAGGCGCTGTTGTGCAAGCAAAGCGCATCGATGATGCCGCTTTCTGGCGTGCCTTCTCGCTCGATACTATACGGCACCTCGTGCAAACGCCGTTCGGCGCTGTCCATCTCCTGGAAGAGCTCGTGCTTTGCAAACCGCTGCAGCAGCCGGCTGCTGGCGCGCACGGCGTCTTCGAGTTGGCGTGCGTCGGTGATACCATATGCGTGTGCGCGGGCCTCGGCCCACTTCTGGTAGCAGTCGTCAGGGAAGCGCCACTGCGCCAGGGCTTCGTGCACCAGCTTGCCCACCACCCAGGCCGGCGCAGTGGGGTGTGCCACGGCCGGGACCACGCGCCAGACACGCTGCGGCGGGTCGCGTTCCCGCTCGGCAGTGCGCTCGTCGGCCCACTCGGCGGCAGGCACCACGCAGGCGAGCAAGGGCGGCGGCGTGACGGCGGCGACGGCCTCCGGCGGCCGGACCATCCTCGCGGCCGCGGGTCCTTTCCATTCCGGGCCGTAGAGCGTGCAGGAGACCCGCGTCTGGCCTGCCTGCAGGTCCAGTGCGAGCGCCTCGGTCGCCGCTTCGTCGTATTCGATCCGTTGCTGTTGCAGGCCCAGGCAGTCCGCTGCGCCGATGCGCCCCAGCCAACCCGTCAGCTTACCACACAGACCACCTTGCTTCAGGCTGAGACAGCCGCTGAAGATCAGCGCCTCCCGCGCGCGGGTGGCGGCCACGTAGAGCAGGCGGTCACGCTCGGCGGCCTCCTTGTCGTTTTCGCGCTCCTTGCCCATTTGATACAGCGTGGGCAGCGTGCCGTCTGGGTCCTTCCTGGGCAGCAGGATGCCCAATTCCGGGTCCACCAGCACGTCATCGCGCCGCTGGCTCTCGCTGCTGACGTCCCCAAGCACGACCACGGGAAACTCGAGGCCCTTGGCCTGGTGCACCGACATGATCTGCACGGCACCCTGGACGGGCGCGCGGGCCTCGCCCTCGCGCGCCGCCGCGTCGCGCAGGCCGCCCACGTATTCCAGGAAAGCGCCCACGCCCACGATGGCGCTGGCGTGCGCATCGGCCAGCAGCTTGGACACGTTGCGTGCCGCGCGGCTCTGGCCGGCCTGGACCAGGGCAGCCCGATAGTCGGTCGCGTCCAGGAAGGCTTTGAGCAGGTCGGCCACCGAAGTGCGACCCACAAGGCCATGTAGCTCGCGGATGATCCGCACAGCGCGCTGGCTCTCGGGCGTGACGAGGCGCTTCTTGTCGCTCTGCAGGACGTCCCAGAGCGAAGCGCCGCTGGCGCCCTGGCGCTCCTGGCACAGGCGGTACAGGTCCACGTCGGAGAGTCCCAGCGCGGGCGAGCGCAGAAGCCCTGCCAGAGCCAGGTCGTCGCTGAGGTCGGCCAAAGCCTGCAGCGCGTTGAGCACGTCGCGAATCTCGGGGCGCTCGTAGAACCCGCCGCCTGCCACGGTCAGGAAGGGCACGCCCGCGTGCTCCAGGGCATCCTCGTAGGCCGGGAAGGAGGTGGAGGCGCGGCACAGGATGGCAATGTCGCCGTACTCCAGGGGGCGGATCCCTTCACCCTGACGCACCTGGTGCTTTCCTCCCTCGACCCAAGGGACAAGACGCGCCACCAGCGCCTCGGCCGCGCGCTCCAGCGCGCCCGCGCTCTTGGTGCCCACCGCCAGGTGCAGCTCGATGTGCGGCGGCTCAAAGCCCGGCCCAGGCTCTTCACGGTGGTGTTTGAGCGCCGCGAACGGCTCGACCCACGGGCGCGCTGGGTCCGGTGCCTCCCCCAGCACCGGGCGCAGCAAGTCGTTCAAACCCTGCATCAGCTCGCGATGGGCACGGTAGGACACCTGTAGCGGCACCACCACGCCGCCCGCGTCTAGAACCCGCTGGCGCTCTTCGCGAAAGACCTGCACGTTGGCCCCACGGAAACGGTAGATGGATTGCTTGGCATCGCCCACCATGAACAGCCGGCCACAGCCGCCGTTTAGCAGCGTCAGCAGGTCGCGCTGGCGGCCGTTGGTATCCTGGAACTCGTCCACGAGCAGTGCCTGCACCTGCTCCTGCCAGTAGGCCAGCACGGTCGAGTCCCGACGCAGGAGTTCCAGGGCGCCCTGCTCCAAGTCGTCAAAATCCAGGCTGTTGACTTGGCGCTTGAAGGCCGCATAGCGGGCGCAGGCAAACCCAAACAGCGCGCGCAGGGCCGGAAACGCCTGCCCCAGCTCCTCGTCCAGCGCCGAGAACTCCCAGCGCGTCGGGTCTGCGGATCTCCACAGCTCGCGCAGGGTGCGCAGGGCAGCCTTGACCTCACGCACCTGGTCGGCCCCACCCGACCAGGCCCGCGCGGCTCCCCCGCTCAGGTTTATGTCACCCAAGTGAGCCAGCGACGCCAATTGCTCTCCCAGAGGGCCAATCGCGCCGTCGAGTGCCGCCAGCGCGTTCTGGCGTTGGATCTCAGCCAGGTCACCCGAGGAATCAGCCTCGTTGTCGCGCAGGATGGCGACACTCTCTTCCCACTCGGGCCGCGTCAGAAGCGCCACGAGGTCGGCGCACTGACGCTTCGCCACCTGCTCGCACCAGTGCGCAACTACGTCCTCGGGCAGGCGCGCCAGGGTCTCTTGCACGTCTAGTCGCAGCCGCAACAAGTTGGCCAGGCTCTTCCGCAGGCCCTGCTCGCCCAGCAAGGCAAACCACTGCACAGCCTGCGGGTCGTCGGCCGCCCAGGCCAGGGCTTCATCCAGGGCGCGTTTGCGCAGGATGTAGGCCTGGCCCTCCTCCAGTACGGCAAAGCGTGGGTCGACGTCGGCCTCGGCTGGATGGGTGCGCAGGATCTCGGTGCACAAGCTGTGGATGGTGTCGATGCGCGCAGCGTCCAGTTCGGCGTAGAGGCGCTGCCAGCGGCGCAGTTCGTCAGGCGGCAGGTCGGAGCCCTCGGTGTACCGCTGCACGGCGGCACGCACACGGTTGCGCATCTCGCGCGCCGCCTTGCGCGTGAAGGTGATGGCCACGACGGAGCGCAGAGGCAGGCCATCGGCCAGCAGCGAAAGGTAGCGTGCAACGAGCGTGGTGGTCTTGCCTGTACCCGCGCCGGCAGTCACCACCACGTCCCGTCCGCGCGCCAGGACGGCAGGCTCCTGTTCAGAGCTGACGCGCATCTGGGCGACAATGGGATGCAGCATGGCCTAGCCCCTCAACCGTGGCCGGAAGTGCCAGCACACGCCCACCGCCGGACAGTAATCAGGGCAACCAGTGTCAGGTGGACGGGGGTGGAACTCGCCCGCTCGCACCCCCCGCACGGCTTCCCAGGCCTTGACAAGCGCAACTTCCAGGGCGCTCTGGCCCTGTCTATTGAGGAAGCCACGCAACGTGAAAGGGCTGGGCCTGGCATGCTGCACGTGCCAGTAAAAGCCATCATCGGGCTCACCCAGGTGCAGCGCGTCGCGCGCCGCCAGGGCGTACAGGGGCAGTTGCAACTTCTTGCCTTCGACCACCGCGCTGTCATCGAAATCGTAGGGGCCACCCGACTTGTAGTCAATCACGCGCAGGCGGCCGTCGGGAGCGCGGTCGATGCGGTCGATCACGCCGTGCAACAGAAACGAGTCCTCGCCGTCGGCGACACGCAGCGCAGTCTCCTTGGCAAAGTGCTGCTCAAAGGCGGAGGGCATAAAGTCCTCCAGCATCTCGGGGCTGTGCAAGGCCTGCAGCGAGCGGCGCAGCTTGTCTTTGATCTCGGCGCAGGTCTGCTGCCACCAGGCCGTCTCGCGGAATCCCTCCATTCGCGGCGCCGCGGCCAGGATGCGATCGGCGACCGCATCGAGCGCCGCGAGCAGTTGTTCGAGGTTGCGCCGGTCGTTCACCCCCTCGGCCTGGTAGACCTGCTCCAGGATACGATGATAGAGGTTGCCGAGCTGAGCCACATCGAGTCCCTCCTCCGGCTCCTCGCGCGGCTGCAGGCGCAGCACGTGCGCGACGAAAAAGCGGAACGGGCATCCGCGATAGGCCTCCAGGCGGCTGGCGCTCCAGGGGCTGCCGGGGCCATAGACCCTTCCAAACTCGTCGACCAGGCCGGTGAGGTCCCCGTCAAAGGGGCCGGCTTCGGCGGAGGAGCGCCGCAGGCCAACCACGCGCGCGGCCGTCCCGAGCGCAGTGCAGCGGGCAGGATCCTGCTGGCGCGCCCACTCTGCCAGCG
>Ga0315282_10014027_pt1 | contig 11987 bp, 7 predicted proteins | sample YL17G07_20_MG_FD_203693 | JGI IMG/M metagenome (GOLD analysis project Ga0315282, IMG submission 203693) | Sediment microbial communities from Yellowstone Lake, YNP, Wyoming, USA - YL17G07_20 | ecosystem: Environmental > Aquatic > Freshwater > Lake > Sediment | place: USA: Wyoming | collected... | reverse complement strand
CTGCCGCCGCCAACGCGCTGCCGACCATCCGGCTGGGCAAGCATCAAATCACCCGGCTGATCCTCGGCGCCAACCCCATCTACGGCTATTCGCATTTCAACAGGCTTTACGACCAGCACATGCGCGACTACCACACCCCGGAGCGGGTGGTCGAGTTGCTGAAATCGGCCGAAGCCAACGGCATCAATACCTGGCAGTCCAGCTACGACGAACGCATGGTTTCCGACCTGGGGCGGTTCCGGGAGCAGGGCGGGAAGCTGAACTGGATTTGCGTTTGCCGCCCCACGTTCCTGGACAACCCGGCGCTGATCGCCGAGGCCCTCAAGCACAAGCCCATCGCCATCGTGCAGCACGGCGGCATCACCGACCGGGTGTTCCGCTCCGGCGAGTTCCAGAAGTCGCGCGATCTGTTGAAGCGCATTCGCGAGGCCGGAGTGCTGGTGGGCGTCGCCTGCCACAACCCGGCAGCAGCCATCGACAGGATGGAGAGCGAGGGCTGGGACATCGACTTCTACATGGCCTGCTTCTATTACGTGTCGCGGCCCAAAGACGAGCTGCAGAAGATGCTGGGCGAGCTTCCGCTGGGCGAGCCTTATCTTTCCGGCGACACGGCGCGGGCCACCGCGGCCATGCGCAAGTGCAAGAAGCCGTGCCTGGGCTACAAAATCCTGGCGGCGGGACGCGCCTCCGACACGCCGGCGCAGCGTCGGGCCGCCTTCGAGTACGCCTACCGCAACATCAAGCCGGCCGACGGCGTCATCGTCGGCATGTGGAACCGCTTCAGCGAGCAGGTGGCCGAGAATGCCGCGCTGGCGCGCACGCTGCTGGCCTGATCTGCTAACATGGCCGCAGGAGCAATGGACGAAAACATGCTGAATCCCAAAATCGCGGAGGCGGTGCGCCGCCTGGTGGAGTTTTACGACCCGGAGCGGATCTATCTGTTCGGTTCGGCGGCCAGGGGCGAGTTCAGCCCCGATAGCGACCTGGATTTTCTTGTGGTGGTGCCCGACGACTGCCCGCGGGAGGTGCGCATGTCTGGCCGCATTTATGAAGAACTGAGTGAAGTCGAGGTACCGATTGATGTGGTTCCCTGGCGACACACCGACTTCGAAGGCCGCCAAGTGGTGAAAAGTTCTCTACCGGCTACTGTGGCACGTGAAGGCAAGTTGCTATATGACGCCGACACTGTTTCGGGAAGATGAAACCAGGCAATGGCTTGCCTGCGTGCGGGAGGACCTTGCCGCCGCAGAAACGCTTATTTCATTGCCGGCTCCTCTGACAAAGAGCGCGCTGTTCCACTGCCAGCAGGCAGCCGAAAAGGCGATGAAAGCATTTCTGGTATGGCACGAGCGCAGCTTCCCGAAAACCCACGATCTGGCAACCGTTGGCAGGCAATGCATCTCGATTGATGCGTCCCTGGAAACGTGCGTCAAGCGGTCGTACCGTCTCACGCAGTTCGCCGTGCTATCGCGTTATCCGGGCGAATTCGACGAGCCAACTCCAGAAGAGGCACGAGGCTCGCTGGCCATTGCCTGCACGCTGTTTGCCGCCATTCTTGACCGCCTGCCCGAGCAAGTCCGCGGCTGATCCTTGATTTCGCAGTTGCCGATTGGCTGCCGGCGGGACGCCGTCAGAGTGGACAACAACCATGTCCTCGTCTGTCACCCCATGATTGAACGTGCTTCTGACTCAGGAAGCTGGGGGGAACGGGGGCGAGAGGAGGCATTGCCGGTCGCTTGCGGCCGAGGCGGACCCGGTCCTCGAGTCACTGGTCGCGGACCACCGATCGAGGATTATCGACCACGATGCGCCGGCCATCGTAAGCAGGGGTAATCGTGCGCGCCTTCCGGATCGCGTCGATCACCACGTCGCACCAGGGTCTCTTCGTGTCCCTCTTGTCGAGCACCTCGAAGCCATTCATGCGGGCGGCCAGAGAGGAACTTGCCGCGCACGAGTATACGCGCGCATCGTCCAGAGGCGCATCATTGACCGTGATGGCCTCGAGCTTGCCGCGGAATATCCGGTAGCGGAGCCCCGAACCGATCGGCGTGGACCGTTGGACGAATCGGCGGATCTCGCTCCCTTTCATGCGGAAGGTCACGACCGTAGACGGGTTCTGATCGAGATCGACAAGCGCCGCCCGCGTGACCGGCCCTGCGACAATCGGCCAGTGCACGCCTCCCAGACCTTCGAACTCCACCTCGACACCGAACTCGGCCCGCACTGCGTCCGCGAACAAGTTATTTTGGGAGAAATCGTCTCCTCGATCCGCGAAATCGGCGGTCGCCCCCGCGAGCACCTCGTCGTACTTCGCGGCGTACGGCGCCCAAAGTCTGTTGAGCACAGCGGTCACAGCCGGATCCTCCGGCGTCTCGCTGGTGACCGGGATCAGGCCCTCTTGATAGCGGTTGACCCGCCACTTTCCCGCCGCGTTCTTTTTCAGCAGGAGGTCGAGCCGGCCCAACTCCCCGCCCCACTGGCCCGCTTGCACGATGATCGTTCCGTTGAGCTCGTCCGGCTTCAGCTCGTCGGACCACTGGACTATCTCACCTTGCGGCAGCCGCGTGTGCCAATGGCTGGCGAGGATCACGTCGATCCCTGGAACCTTGCGGGCGAGCTGCTTGTCCAGGGACCCGCCGAGATGCGAGATCAGGATGACGATATCCGCCTTCATGGGACCGCGAAGCTCCGCGACGGCGGCTGACGCGGCGGTGACGCCGTCCTCGAATTCGAGACCTTCGCTCGCAGCGCGGCTATGGGCGGAGTTCGTGACGAGCCCGAAGAGCCCCACGCGCACAGCTCCGACCTGCCGCACTTCATTGCGCTTCACCAGCGGCCGGCGGGTCGCGCTCTCCGTGACGTTCGCGCAAAGGAAGTGGAAACGCGCATCCGCAATCAGTTTTTTGAGCTGGGCCAGCGTGATATCGAACTCATGATTGCCGAGCGTCGCGAAGTCATAGCCGGCCTGGTTCATCGCCAACACGTCCGCGTCTCCGTGGTACTCGTTCGAGAAGGCGCTATAGTAGAAAAAATCCCCGGCATCGATCAGCCAAACGGGCGTGTCCCGCTTCGCTAGATCCGTTCGTATGTGGGTGGCGAGTGTGGCGCGCCTCGCGATTCCGCCGATGTCGCGCCGCGCGGGCAGATCAAAGGCGCCGAGTATGCTCCCCGCCATCATGCTCCCCGCGATCACGCTCCCACTCCTGAGCGATGAAATCTCGGGATAACTGTAAGGCCGCAGATGGCCGTGCACGTCGTTCGAGTGCAGGATGGTAAGCCGTTGCGGCGCATCGCTCGACCCCGATGACGGATCGCTCGATCTCGATGGAGATACCAGGCATGAAAGCAGAATCGCCAGAATGATGGAATTGGTTCTCATATTCAGCCTCCTCGATGGTCCCTTTCCGATTCTGTTACGACCATCCACGCCCATCCGGAGCGGAGTCTTGTTTCCGCGGCTTCCCAGAATAGCAATACTGGGAACAGCTAAAAAAGGGCGCGGAGAATGGTTCTCCGCGCCCCGGGTGAGTCAGGGTTGGCGGTTCCGGCGCAGCCGTGATTCAGAACCGGAAGCGCGCCGCAAGCTGGAAGCGGCGCGCGCTGGTGCCGTCCGGGAACATGCTGGTCGTGTACGGCGTGCCGAAGTCGGTCCTCTGCGCCAGTACGATCGGAGTGCCGGCCGGCGTGGTCGCCGCGGGCGACGGCGCCGTGAACAGGCTGGTGTTCACGCCGTAGTAGTTCGGGTGGTTGATCAGGTTGAACGCTTCGCCCATCAGCTCCAATGAGAAGCGCTCGGTCACCCGGAATTGGCGCAAGGCGCGCAGGTCAATCGTGTATCTCCAGGTGGCGTAGAAGCTGTTGCGTTTGTACCCGGGAGCTACGCTCAAGCCACCCTGCCCGTAAAGACCGCCGCCCATTCCCTGCCACTGCGCGCCATCCGGCGTCTGGAAGCGGGTCGTCCCCAGGGAGATATTCGGCGAATACGGACGGCCCGACTCGATGGCAACGATGCTGCTGAAGCGATAGCCGTGGATTAGCTTGTGCACCGCGGGATTGCCGCTCTTCCAAGCCGGCTCCCACACGCCGTTTGCCACCAAGCGGTGACGCTGGTCAGTTCCGGCCGCTGCGCGGTTCGCGTTCAGGTGGAACTGATCCAGGACGCTGCCACTGCCGTACCCGCTTTCCGAGCCGCCGCCGTACCCGCTGCCCGTTCCCGACAGGTTCTCGGCCTTGGCCAGCGTGTAGGCCACGTTCAGCGCGAAGCCTTTCTGGAAGCGCCGCTTCAGCTCAACCAGCATGCCGTGATACCAGTTCTTGCCCAGCGCGCTAATTTCGCTGATCGCGCCGTAGTTCGGGTTGGGACGCAAGCCGTTGGTGTTCGGCAGCGTCACCCCGGCCGCTGTCCGCGTCATGCCCGCCGAGAACGGCGTCTGGAACGTGGAGCCATTCGGCAACTGCCAGGTTAAGGTAAAGTTCGGCGGAATCATGTTGGTGTCGTACATCATCTGCATGCGGTCGCCGTAAGTGTAGACGTAGCCGACCGAGGCGATCATGCCCAGCGGCAGTTGCCGTTCGATGCCAATGTTCAATTGTTGTATGCGCGGGCGCCCGAATTTGGAAGCAAGGCGATAGGCCGTCGCGCTGCCGCCGGTGCCGGACATGGGCATGCTGCTGAAAGTGTTGGGGAAAGCCGGCGCGCCCAGCGTGGTCTGCGTGAAGCTGAGCGAGGCAATGTTCTTGCTCGGATCGGTGAGCCCCGTGAAGCGAATGATATTCTCGATCATGGAGTTGCCCGAGCGGGCGAACATCATGCCATAGCCGCCGCGCACCACTGTCTTGCCGTTGCCGAACAGATCCCAGGCCATGCCGGCGCGCGGCCCGACGTTCTTGTTGTCGGCGTTGATCTTGAGCGACTGCGGGATCGCGGGGTTCGGGAACTGCGGGTCAGGCCACTTCTGGTAGTCCCAACGCACGCCGTAATTCAGCGTGACGTTGCGGCGCAGCTTCCAGGAATCCTGCGCAAAGGCCGCATAGTCGAAAGCGCTGAAAGAGAAGGCCGAAACCCCGAAAGCCTGAGCGAAGGTCGTGTAGCAGGGAACTGGCGCCGTGGTGGTGCCGCAACCCCGCCCATTGTTCAGTAGATCGTAGCCCAACTGAGTGGCAGTGCTGTAACTGTAGCTGCCATAGAAACCGCCCGCTACTGTCGATGCGCCGTTAAGCAACTCGTGCGATTTCACGACCTCGAAACCGAACTTGAAGGCATGCGCGCCCTTGATCACCGAGAAGTTGTTCACGAACTGGAGCTTGCGCTCCTCCGGATAGGCCCAGCGCGGCAGATAGCTCGGCGTGCCCCAGTTGAACCCGTTTGCGCTCACGTACGGCACCCGAGCGTCGGGCAGTTGCTGGTCGAAGTCCTTCGCCCACTGGAAGCGGAATTCGTTCACCAGCGCGGGGCTGATGGTGGATACCAACCGCGCGTTGACCTGGTGAGTGATAACCAGGTCGCTTCCGTTGCCGCCCATGTTGCTGAGCACTTGCGCCGTCTGGATGCCATTCAGTGCGTCGTGACGCAAATGGTTGTAAGTGAAGCTTGCGGTATTCTTCTGGTTCAGGATCCAATCCACCTTCGCCGTTCCCAGCCATTCATTGAAATTACGGGGCAGGATGTTGCCCGGAGCGCCGCCCGGGAACTTGCTCTTGATGTAGGCGATGCCCGTCTGCCAGGCATTCAAGTCCGCGTTGTACTGCGCCTGTTGCGCGGCGGTCGGGTTATTCGGCAGCACCGGCTTGTTCGCCGTGAGCGAGTTGTTGGTGTCCTGTATCAGCAGCGGGAAATCGCGAAGCTGCTGGTCGTAGTTGAGGAAGTAGAACAGCTTGTTCTGCTTGATCGGCCCGCTGATGGAGCCGCCAAACTGGTGCCGCGACTCGTCCGGCTTGAAGCTGGCAAACGTGTCGCGCGCGCTCAGCGCGGAGTTCTTGAGGTACTCGAAGGCGTCCAGGTGGAACTTGTTGCCGCCGGAACGCATAACCGCGTTGACGCTTCCGCCGACGGCGCGCCCGAATTCGGGCAGAAAGTTGGTCTGGCCTACCTGGAATTGCTCGACGGCGTTGGCGCTGGTGGTCTGCGTGAGGCGCGTGTAACCGCGCGTCGTCGCCCAGTACATGCTGTTGTCGTCGTTGCCTTCCACGGTGAAGTTGTTGAATGCGCCGGAAATGCCGTGGTAGGTGATGTTGCCGTAGCTGCCGTCGCGCGCCACGCCCGGCGTCAGCAGCGCGAACTGGTCGTAACGGCGCCCGTTCAACGGCAGTTCATTGATCTGCTCGCGCGTCACGAGACTCGACTGGTCCGTGCGCGCCGTGTCGATCGCCGCCGCCTCGGCAGTCACTTCCACCACGGACGCAACGGCGCCGACCTTCATCGCCAGTTGCAGCGTGGCCGTTCCGCCAACGCTCACCACCACGCCTTTCTGTTCCAGCGTGGAGAACCCGCTTTTCTCGACTTTTACCGTGTACGTCCCGGGCGGCAGAACCGGAACGGTGAAGACGCCGACGCCGGTGGTGTTGACCGTTCGAACGAACCCGGCATCAACGCTCGTGACGGTCACGACGGCGTCGGGGACGATCTGACCGCTCGGGTCGGTCACCGTACCGCTGATTGCACCCGTGCCCAACTGGCTTTGTGCCAAGGCCGGGGTGCAAGCAAAGAGAACAACGAAGAATAGAAGGATTGAGCGTGTCTTTGACATCTTGCCCTCCAAGACGCTATGGATCTGACGTTCAAAACAGGAAAAACGATACTCCACACCCTTTGAAGCGAAAAGCAAGAATCGCCTTGGGATCGTCCGGCATCGAGTGCGGCCCTTCTGGCGGCTCTCCGACGGTTCCTGACCAACTTCCTCGCAGGTTCTTGCCGATTGTGCTTCCGCGAGTTCCCAGAATAGCAACCCTGGGAACCCACAAGAACAAGTGGACCGCGGTGAAAATACCACGTGCAAAAGGTGTCGTCAAGCAGTGCGTCGGAGCGTGGCAAAACCGGCATTCTCGAAAGTCACCTCGTATTCGCCGGGGGCAAGGGCGGAAACAATGTAGTGGCCCGATCCGTCGGTGTGGACCTGCCTTGCCTGGGAGGTGGCAACGTTGCGCACCGCCACGGCAGCGCCGGGCATCACCGCGCCCCCCTGGTCCTGAACGACACCTTCAATCGAGCCTGTGCCCGCCCCGGACTGCGCAAATGCAGCCGGAACAAGGCACAACACAACAACTGCAATCCGAATTAGTGTTCACATGCGCTTGACCTCGTCCTTCGCAACATTGGTGCGTGCTCGCGCTGCCCCTTGGCAGCCATCGCGCAGCGCTCCGCGCTGTTCAGTGGCCCCGGCTTCCTCTCGCCGGGAAGCCGCGTGGTTCCCGCTCAACCTATCAGGTTTCGGGCGAAGGAGCGCACATTTTTCGCTCGCCGGATTTCGAGCGGCACGCCCTTCCTGCGCTACAAATTGACCACAACCAACCCGGTTGCAATCGAGTGGCGGGCGGGATATGATCCCCTTCTAGCGTGGTTAGGCAACCCATTCAATTCGGGGGTGAGTGCATGAATTCTCATGGTGCTTTGAAGTGTGCATGCCTGCTGTTGGCCTGCACGGTGCTGTTTGCCGGCATGGCCTCTGGACAGACTGTAGCCGGCATGGGGGCCATCACCGGCGTGGTGCGCGACGCCACGGGCGCCGCCGTCCCCGGCGCCAAGGTGATGGTTGCGAATCCGGCAAAGGGCATCCGGCGATCGCTGGAAAGCAACGAAGCGGGCGTATTTAACGCCCCGTCTCTTCCGCCGTCCGGGGGCTACGTCATTACCGCGTCGAAAGCGGGCTTCGCGAACTGGGAACTGAAGGATTTCGAGCTGCTGGTTGGGCAAACGCAAAACTTCAATATCACCCTCTCCGTGGCGGCAACCACAACGACAATAGAGGTGACTGCAACCGCGCCGCTGATCTCGGAGACCAACGTCGGTGTCTCGCAGGTGGTCGAGCACCTGCAGATCGATAACCTGCCGATCAATGGCCGCCGCGCCGACACATTCGTCCTGCTGACCCCGGCAGTGACCAGCGACGGCGCCTTCGGCTTGGTGAGTTTCCGCGGTATTGCCGGCGGCAATGCCTTTCTGACCGACGGGAACGATACGACTCAAAGCTTCTATAACGAGAACGCGGGCCGCACGCGCATTTCGACGCAGATTTCTCAGGACGCCGTGCAGGAATTCCAGGTGCTGTCGAACGGTTTCTCGACCGAATTCGGCCGGGCCCTCGGCGGCGTGATCAACACCGTCACCAAGAGCGGGACGAACGATCTCCACGGCACGGCCTACTGGTTCTTCCGCAACCGCACGCTGAATGCAGCCGACCGCTACGCCAGCGGCGTCAATCCCCCGGAGTGGCGGCACCAGGCCGGCGGCACGCTCGGCGGCCCCATCAAGAAAGACAAGTTGTTCTACTTCGCGAATTTCGAGGTGGTGAAGCGGAACTTCCCGGCGCTCAATCGCATCATCAACACGGCGTTTACCGACACCGGCGGGAACAGGATCGTCGCGCCTTGCACGGCGACGGCGGCGCAGTGCGCGACCGCCATAGCCTTCATTACCAGGCAGATGAACGTCACCGTCCCGCGCACGGTCAGTTCCGCTATGGGCTTCGCCAAAATTGACTGGCGGCCCACGGAACGGAACGCCTTCAGCCTCAGCGGCAACGTGATGCACTGGCGCTCGCCGCACGGGATTCAAACCCAGGCCGTGCTGTCCAACGGGAACGCCGTCGGCAACAACGGCAATTCCACGGTGGAAACTCGCTACGGAAAAGCATCCTGGACCAGCCTGATCACCAATTCGAGCGTGAATGAATTGCGCTTCGGCTGGTTCAAAGACCGTTTGTCGGATCCGGCGGCCTCCGACCTGTTCCCGCCTGAAACCGGACCGCTCTATATGTCGCTGGGCGGCGCCACCATCGGTGCGGCCACGCAATACCCACGCACCATGCCCAGCGAGCAGCGGTTCCAGATCGTGGAGAACTATAGCTGGACGCACGGCGCCCACTCGGCCAAGTTCGGCGTCGATTTCCAGACCACCGAAGATTGGCTCGATTCGTTGTACAACCGCTCTGGCTCGTACAGCTACTCATCCCTCAACGCTTTCGCAACGGATTTCAGCGGCAACGCTGCAGGCTTGAAGAGCTATTCCAGCTTCACGCAGGCCTTCGGCAATCCCGTCCAGGATCTCCAGACATCCGACATCAATTTCTACGCCCAGGACGTCTGGAAGGTCAGCAGGAAGCTGACGCTGAACTACGGCTTGCGTTATGAAAAGAGCTTCCTGCCGCAGCCCACGATCACGAATCCCGATTGGCCGCAAACCGGCCGTGTCCCGTCACCGAGCAAGAACTTCGCGCCGCGCGCCAGCCTGGCGTATGCGCTCGGTTCGAAGACCGTCATCCGGGCGGGCTACGGCATCTTCTGGGCACGGTTCCAGGGATTTGGGCTGAGCACGCTGTTCACTGGAAACGGCAAGTACCAAACCACCGTATCGATTCTGCCGACGGCGGCCGGGGCCCCGGTATTGCCGAACGTCTTCTCCAGCCCCACGGGTCTGCCGTCCGGTTCGGTGAACCTCTATTTCGCAGCGCCCGGTTTTCACAACCCGTACACCCAGCAAGCCAATGTGACGATCGAGCGCCAGCTATCCAGTGACATGGCCCTGACCGTCAGCTACATCTGGAGCCGCGGCATCGGACTGTGGGTCCAGCGCGATTTGAACCTCGGGATTCCCGGAGCGGTCAGGACTTACGCCATTCAGGATACCAGCGGCAACCAGGTGGGCGCCTACACCACTCCGATCTATACGCTCCAGAACCGCGTCGATCCGCGGTACAGCAAGATTCTGCAAGTGGAAAACGGGGGGCAAAGCTGGTACAACGGCCTCGCCATTCAACTCCGTAAGCGCATGTCGCATGGCCTGAGCGCAAGCCTGTCGTACACCTGGTCGCACGCCATCGACGATGGAAACCAGCAGGGCGCCAGTTGGAATCTTGGCTGGAACTACTTCAACGCCACGTTCAATGGCGACTACACGTTCGACAAGGGCAGTTCCACGCTGGACCAGCGGCACCGCGCCGTCATCAACTGGGTGTGGGAGCCCAAGGTCAGCATCCACGCCAAGGCCGCCAGCGTCCTCGCCAACGGGTGGCAGCTTTCGGCCGTGACCACGCTGGCGTCGTCACAACCGACCTCAGCCACCATCAATGTGAGCGGTACCCAGTTCTCAGGTGTCTCATTTGCGAACACCAACACACTGAACGGTTCCGGCGGCTGGACACGCGTCCCGTTCTGGCCGGTTAACAGCCTGGACATCGACCGGACGTATCGAGTGGATGCCCGCCTGACCCGTTCCATCACGCTCAGGAAGGAGAGGGTTAGGGCTAACCTGAGCTTCGAGGCCTTCAACGTCTTCAACACCATTACGAACACGGGTGTGAACACGCAGGCCTTCGCCTCGACCGCCGGCACGCTGAGGCCCACCGTGGGACTCGGCAGGGGCAACCAGTCGCAGGGGTTTCCGGACGGCACCAACGCCCGCCGCATGCAGCTTGGCTTGCGGTTCGTCTTCTGATTCACGGGAACCACAAGGGCTCACGGGACACCGAGGCCACAAAGAGGCACCTCTTTGTGGCCTTTGTTTTCTTGGTGTCTCTGTGGTGAATGGAATTACGCGACCCGGGAAAGGTTGTCGAGCACGAAGGCGGCGTCCAGCGAAGCGCGGCAATGCGGGCACCGCTGCTGCGGCTGCGCCACCATCCGCTTCTTGCCAACCCCGTTGCTGGAGAATTCCGCCACCGCTTCGACCGCGCGCGTGCACAGCGTGCAATACACCTGGGTGACAAAAGACCCGACTTGCGCGACGGCATCCGTCGCCCCGGACTTTAGGACTCTCCGGAGCGGCATCTGGCGGACTTTCGATCCTGACGTCTTTGCTGCTGGCGTCATTAACGTTCTCTCCTTCTACGCCCGATTAGACGTGTAGTCCATGGGCAAAGTTTCAAGACTTCTTCCTGCACGTCATCTGCCAAGTTGTATAATTTAAGGACTCCAATGGTCGGAAATCAAGTGAACAACGCTGCTGGGCGACGTATGCGTTACTTCCTGGTAAACAAGCCCGCCCCGCCGCCCTCGCCCCAGCACACAGCAGCCGTTGCCGGGCGGCGACGCCGGCGGGGCGTGGGCGGCACAACGCGTTTCCTTTAGTGCCGAAAACTGCTGTTCAACGCCCTTCCTGGCCCTTTCGACGAAAACCTTTGACGGTGGGCCGGACACTTTGATACTTTCAGGGATTCGGTTTCGGCGGCAGTCGGCAATATGACCGCCCGAGTCCCAAAAAGGCTACAATTAAAAAGACGAGGAGGAGGATCCGCTTGGCCACAGGGCGCTATCTCTTTACTTCTGAATCGGTTACTGAGGGACATCCGGACAAGATCGCGGACCAGATCTCCGACGCGGTGTTGGACGCCGTGCTGGAGGGAGACCCGAGCGGCCGAGTAGCGTGCGAATGCCTGCTGACGACCGGTCTGGCCATGGTGGCGGGCGAGATCACGACCGAGGTCCACCTGGATTTCCAGGCCATCGTCCGGAAAACGGTTCGGGAAATCGGCTATACCGACGCCAGCTATGGCTTCGATGCCGACAGTTGCGCGGTGCTGGAAGCCGTGCACCAGCAGTCCGGCGATATCAAAATGGGCGTCGATACGGGCGGGGCCGGCGACCAGGGGCTGATGTTCGGTTACGCCTGCGACGAGACGCCGGAACTGATGCCGCTGCCCATCATGCTAGCCCATAAGCTGACCCGCCGCCTGGCCCAGTGCCGCCACGAGCGCATCCTGAATTTCCTGCGGCCGGACGGCAAATCGCAGGTAACGGTGGAGTACGAAGGCGACCGGCCCATGCGCGTGGACACC
>Ga0315282_10014026_pt1 | contig 11990 bp, 10 predicted proteins | sample YL17G07_20_MG_FD_203693 | JGI IMG/M metagenome (GOLD analysis project Ga0315282, IMG submission 203693) | Sediment microbial communities from Yellowstone Lake, YNP, Wyoming, USA - YL17G07_20 | ecosystem: Environmental > Aquatic > Freshwater > Lake > Sediment | place: USA: Wyoming | collected... | reverse complement strand
CAGCTTCACCTCTGCCTCCCCGGCCTGGACCGGGGTCGCGGCCACCCATACTCCGCTATGCCCCGCGTCCCGCGCTTGCACCTCCAGACCAATCTTAGCGCCCTGCGTCACCAAGGAGCCGGGCAAGGTGCTTAATCCGCTTCCTTCCTGCTTCACCTGGCCATTGATCGTCCAGCGATACTCCAGAACCACCGCATCGCCCTCGAGGTCGCGGTATTGGACCAAGGCATTCAGGTCCTGGCCCGCGCCGGGTGTCTGGGGCTGAATTTCCACGCTGGTGATCCTGGGCGCCTGGTTTTCTCGCGCCAGCTTGGTCGCTTTGCAGCCGCCGGCTAAAGCCAGCGCCGCGATCAAGACCGCCAGGAGAACCCGACCCGCCGATAAAGTTCTTAATTTCATGACCTGCTCCGTTTCCGGACCCTTGTCCCGGATCCCTTTCCCCTCTCGCTCTCTCAGCTTGAGACGGCGCCGCCCACAACCCAGGTTCCTTTGGCTTGGGCGAAGCGGCTTCCGCCCAAAAAGACGCCGGCTCGTGGCTCCATGTTTCTTCTAGCAAAGGCCCCTCAGCTTGTCAAGGAATTTCCGGGGCCTTTCCGCAAAACCCGCGTCGAGAGACGAGCCTCAGCTGCATAATATTGCATTCCATCACGGCTCGAATTACAATGCCAGTGATCCTGGCTTTGAAAAAGCTGCCGGCGCGTGAGCAAAAAACAGAAAAAGCAGGTGCGGCGCCAAGCCGCGGCAGAGACCAAGGAGCCGGCTCGAAAGAGCCCGGCTTCGCGGAATCAGTCGTCGGCCGCCCGGTCTTCGCGGCTTTATCTCGTCGGATCGCTCCTGCTCCTGGCCGGGCTGGTGGCCGCGGCTTACTCCAATTCTTTTCGCTCCGAATGGCATTTCGATGATCTGCCCAACATCATCAAGAATCCTTATATCCGGTCCGTTTCTCTTCAGCCGGCGGCTTTGCTGGGGGCGATGGTCCAGGACCGCAAACAGAACCGCCCCTTCTCCAACCTGACCTTTGCCCTCAACTACTATTTCAACCGCCAGGAGGTATGGGGCTATCACCTGGTCAACCTGTTGCTGCACCTGGTCTCGAGTGGGGCCGTGCTGCTCGCCCTGCGCCTGACTTTCCGCCGCGCCGGGCTGCGGCCGGACCGACGCGACCTCGCCGCCCTGTTCGGAGCCGCGGTGTGGAGCGTGCACCCGCTCCAGACCCAGGCCGTGGTCTACGTGGTCCAGCGCCAGACCCTGATGGCTTCCGCTTTCATGCTCCTCACTCTGGTGGCCTATATCCTGGCTCGGGAGGCTCGCTCTTCCCAACGCCGCGGCGTGTTTTACGGCCTTGCCGCCCTGGCTTTGATCCTGGCCCTGGGCTCCAAGGAAATCGCCCTCGCCACCCCCGCGCTGATTCTACTCTACGAACTCTTCTTCTTCCAGGATCTCTCCTTCGCCTTCCTCCGCCGCCACCCCGCGCTTCCGGCCCTGGCCGTTCTGGTCCTGGCCGGAATTTTAACGCTCTTCCTCCGAACTGAAATCCGGACCTCCATCCTCCAGGGCTACCAGGAGTATCCCTTCACCCTGGGCCAACGCCTGCTGACCGAGCCCCGCGTCCTCCTTCAATACCTCAGCCTGATCCTGTGGCCCTTGACCACCCGGCTCAGCCTGGAACACGACCCCCCCATCTCCACCTCCCTGTTCCAACCCTGGACCACCTTGCCCGCCATCCTCTTCTGGCTCGGGCTGCTCGCGGCCGGCCTCCGCTATCGCCGCCACCCCGCGCCGGCCGGGGTCCTCAGCTTCGCCCTCTTTTGGTATTTAGGCAATCTGTTCCTGGAATCCTCCTTCCTTCCCCTGGATCTCATGTTCGAGCACCGCCTCTACCTGGCCTCGCTCGCCGTGCTCGTCCCCCTCGCGGCCGGGGCGGTCCTCTATGCGCCCAAGCTCCGCTGGACTCTGGTCTGCCTCAGCCTCATCATCGCCTTGCTCACGCTCGAAACGCACAGCCGCAACCGGGTGTGGCAGACCGAGCTTGGCCTGTGGAGAGACACCGTGTCCAAAGTGCCGCTCATGGCCAGGCCGCACACCAACCTGGCCAACGTCTACCTCAATACCACAGAGGCGGCCAAGGCCTGGCATGAGTACGAGAGAAGCGCCGCCCTCGATCCCAAATTTTTTAAGGCTTACGAAGGTCTGGGAATCCTGGCCAAGCGGGACGGCCGGTTTGAGCAGGCCCTCCAGTATTTCCAGACCGTCATCAACCTCAGGCCGTATTACGCCAAGGTCTACGTCAACCGCGGCACCGTCTATAACGACCAGGGCCAATACGATCCGGCCATCGCCGACTTTAATCAGGCGGTCGCGCTCAGCCCGACTCTCCTCGAGGCCTGGTACGATCGGGCGGTCGCCTATTCCCGGAAAGGCGATTATGCCCAAGCCATTGCCGATTGCAACCGCGTCCTCGAGCTCGACCCCTATTTTGCGCTGGCCTATCAGACCCGCGGAATCTTCCATAAAAAACAAGGAGACCTGGAACGGGCCCAGGCCGATTTCGCCCGAGCCGCGCAACTCGACCCCAAGCTGAGCCAGCGACACTGAATCAATCATCTATGATTTGCAACCCAAGCTGAATCGTTAGCCTGATCAGGCCGCAATGACTTTAGCTCTAACATCGCATTTGCCACCAGGAGCTTCTTGCAAGATCCCCGGAAGGCGGGAGACTGTCTGAACGGGGAGTTTTTATAAGCAACAGGGCCAAAGTTCTGACGCCGGCCTGCTCATCAAAACAACTGCTTGGGCAAGTAGGGAGCCCGATAGGCAAACCTGAAAATGAGTAAGGTTCCCCCAAATTTCATCATATTTTCTTACTACTTTTGTCACACCCATTTGTCACAGCTTGTCACAGTAGCGGCTCATAATGTTTATAGGGGTCGGTAGGGCCGGCGCCGACCTCTCTGACCAAGCCCTGATCAACGAGGAGCTTCAGGTCCCGTTGGGCGGTCCGCCGGTTCAGCTTAAGCGCCGCCTCGATCTCTTTAGTTGTCCCTTGGCCGCGGTCCATGAGCAAGGCCAGGATTGCCAGGGGCCGGTCCTTGAGGCCGGCTTTGCGGGCCTTGGCGAGAAGGACGTCCTTCTTGATGACTTGCTCGCCCTTATCCTGGACCTCGCGCATCTGGACGGAGAGGCCGGTGGTGAAGTATTCAAGCCAGGCGGTCAGGTCCATCTTGCGGTCGCGGACGCTCTGGATGGCCTGGTAATAGCCGGCCCGGTCGCGGTCGTAGTATTCGCTGATGGTGAAGAGGCGCTTGAAGTCGTAGCCGCTCCGGTAGAGGCAGAGGGTGGAGAGGAGCCGGGCGGTACGGCCGTTGCCGTCCAGGAAGGGATGGATGTGGACCAGCTGGAACTGGGCGACGCCCGCGACCAGGACGGCGTTGGTCTCGGTCTCCTGGTTGAGCCACGCGGCCAGGTCCTTCATCAGGTGCGGGAGATCGTGCGCCGGAGGCGGAGTATAGACCACCTCGCCGGTGGCCGAGTTGACCACGTAGTTCTGGACTTTGCGGTAGGCGCCCGGCTTGGCGGAGTCGCCGCGCACGCCCCGGACCAGGCGGCGGTGAATCTCGCGGATCAGGCCCTCGGTGATCGGCTCGCCGCTGCCCAGGTAACCGGCCACCAGGTCGAAGGCCTCGCGGTAGTTCAGGAGCTCGCGGGCGTCGTCCGGGTCCGCGTCCTTGACCGGCTTTCCGGCCAGGAGCTTTTCGGACTGGGCCAGGGTGAGCCGCGTGCCCTCGATGTGGGTGGTATGGTGCGCTTCGAGGACCAGCGCCCGCTCCTGCATCTGCTTGATCCAGCCCTCGGACAGCTTCGCGGCCTCGAGAAAGCCGCGCGCCCGCTCGATCCTGGTCAACGCCGTGGTGATGGCGTTGGTGATGGTGAACTTTGGATCGAAAGCCATCGTTTCCATTCCTTTCCCGGCCTGGGGCCAGATCATACCACACCCTGCAAGCGAAAACCAAGGCTGCGGTATAGGTTCAATATATGGTAAACACCTTTCCTTTCTCGGCTCTCGGTAGGCTCCAGTCTCGGCCAGAGCACAGATGGGGGTCAGAGCCTGACAATTCACATTTCAGGATATCCTCTATTTTCGCGGCAGAGATTATTCGAGATCAAGAAAGAGAATTGATCGGCGTCAGGGAGAGAAGATCCATTTCACATTGCTCCGGGGGCGGAGTTTCTCTGATTGCCGCTTGAACAGGGCTTTTCCGCCATTTTTTAAGACCTTGGTTGGAAAAATGTGAATTGTCAGGCTCTGACCCCTAGAGCTGCTCTGGGGTTACTCTTCGTCTTCGTCTTTGCCGGCGCCGGGCTGGGGCGGCGGGGTCAAATCCTCGCCGGTCAGTTGCTGGTGGATGGCGCGGGCGGCTTTTTTGCCGGCGCCCATGGCCAGGATGACGGTGGCCGCGCCGGTAACGATGTCGCCGCCGGCATAGACGCCGGCCTTGGAGGTCTGGCCGGTGGCTTCCTCGGCCACGATGCCGCCCCACTTTTGGAGCTTCAGGTCGGGCGTGGTCTTGGGGACCAGCGGGTTGGGGTTATTGCCGATGGCCACCACCACGGTGTCCACCTCGAGCTCGTATTCGGAGCCTTTGATCGGAACCGGCCGGCGCCGGCCGCTCTGGTCCGGCTCGCCCAGCTCCATCTTCTGGCAGATCATGCTTTTGACGTAACCGCGCTCGTCGCCCTTGACCTCGACGGGCAGGGTGAGGAGGTGGAACTCGACCCCTTCTTCCTCGGCGTGCTCGACCTCGTCAATCCGGGCCGGCATCTCCACCCGCGAGCGGCGATAAATGATCATGCTTTTGTCCGCGCCCAGGCGGAGTGCGGTGCGGGCCGAGTCCATGGCCACGTTACCGCCGCCGATGACGGCCACCCTTTTCCCCCGGATGATGGGCGTGTCGTATTCCGGGAACAGGTAGGCCTTCATCAGGTTAGAGCGGGTCAGGTATTCGTTGGCGGAATAGACGCCGTTGAGGTTCTCGCCGGGGACGTTCATGAACATGGGCAGGCCGGCGCCGGTGCCGATGAACACGGCGTCGAAGCCTTGCTTGAGCAGCTCGTCCACGGTTACGCTCTGGCCGACCACCGCGCTGGTCCGGATCTCAACGCCCTGCGCCTTCAGGTAATCCACCTCGGCCTGGACAATGGCCTTGGGCAGGCGGAACTCGGGGATGCCGTAGACCAGCACGCCGCCGGTCTTGTGCAGGGCCTCGAAGATGATGACCTGGTGCCCGAGCTTGATCAGCTCGCCGGCCACGGTCAGCCCGGCCGGGCCGGAGCCGACCACCGCCACCCGCTTGCCCGAAGGCGGACGCTTGGCCGGGGTTTCCACCTTGCCGGAGTTGCGCTCGAAGTCGGCCGCGAAGCGCTCGAGGTATCCGATCGAGACCGGCTTATCCTTTTTGCCGACCAGGCAGAGCTTCTCGCACTGATCTTCCTGGGGGCAGACCCGGCCGCAGATGGCGGGCAGCGCGTTTTGCTCCTTGATCTTGCGGGCCGCGGCGATAAACTCGCCCTGCTGGATGAGCTTAAGGAAGGAGGGGATGTCAATTCCGACCGGGCAGCCCTCGCAGCACTTGGGCTTCTTGCACTGGAGGCAGCGGCTGGCTTCCAGCTTGGCCTGTTCCTCGGAGAAGCCGAAGGGCACTTCGTTAAAATTCTTGATCCGGACGCGGGATTCCTGCTCCGCCATTTTCTGGCGGGGAATTTTCTCTTTCTTGGGTTTCTTGACCGGTCCTTTAACATCGCTCATGGGTTCACTCCCTGATCCTTCCCATCACCTTGCGGTCGGGAGGTTGCAGACGTGATCCTCGTAGATCTTCTTGGACTGGGCTTCCAGGTCCCGGTAGGTCTTGAGCCGGGCGCCGAGGTTGTCGAAGTCGACCTGGTGGCCGTCGAACTCGGGGCCGTCCACGCAGGTGAACTTGCGCTGGCCGGCCACCATCACCCGGCACCCGCCGCACATCCCGGTGCCGTCAATCATGATCGAGTTGAGGCTGACCATGGTCTTGACCCCGTAGGGCCGGGTAGTGTTGGCCACCGCCTTCATCATGGGCAGCGGCCCGATGGCGATGATGTAGCCCACCTTCTCGCCCGAGTCCAGGATCTTTTTCAGCACGTCGGTGACCAGGCCGTGGAAACCCTTGGACCCGTCGTCGGTCGAGATATGGAGGATATCCGAGACCGCCTTCATCTCGTCTTCCAGGATGAGCAGGTTGGCTTTCTGGGCGCCGACGATGCTGATCACCTTGTTGCCGGCCTGTTTGAGCGCCTTGGCTATCGGGTAAAGCGGGGCGGTGCCGATGCCGCCGCACACGCAGACCGCGGTGCCGAAGTTCTCGAGGTGCGTCGGGGTGCCGAGCGGGCCGACCAGATCCAGGATCTCGCCGCCCTCGGGCACGTCGCGCAGCAACATGGTGGATTTGCCCACCACCTGGAAGATGAGGGTGATGGTGCCGGCCGCGGCGTCGGCGTCGGCGATGGTGAGCGGGATCCGCTCGCCGGTCTCGTTCACCCGCAGCACGATGAACTGCCCGGCCCGGTGCTTCTGGGCGATCTCCGGCGCTTCCACCAGCATCCGGACCACGTTCGGAGCCAGGGTCTCCTTCTTCACTACTTTTCGAGCCATCCTCGAGCCTCCCTATTCGGCAGCGATTCTCTCCGCGGAGACGAAATCCGCTCCCTTTTCCCCACTGCTTGCTGCAATCGGATTTTCAGCAGAACCCAAGCTGGAAAGAAGATTTGCTTTTAAGATAGCGGTTGCTGATTTTACTCCACTGGCTTCGCGGTTGTCAATCATTTTCTGCCCGGCTGGATCGCTCCCAGAGAGGAGTGCTGGAAAAATTCCGCTTGACCCGCGGGGCCTTATCCTCTTATCAAGGTAGCACAGGTTGACCTCTCAAACAACGCCTTGACCGCGGATCAGCGCGACCTGCCTCGCCGCTCCAGCCCGTGCCCGTGCTGCTGCAGGCAATACCTCACTTCCAGACCGAGGCGGTGCCCGATTTCCTGTTCCTCGTCCACGATCACGTGCGCCCCGGCCGCGCGCAGCTCTTCCGCATAGGCGTGGTAGCGGGCCCGGGTAATCACCGGCAGATGAGGCACCAGGCCTTTCACCTGGCGGATCATCTGGGCCGCACTCCGATGGTCCGGCACCGTCACCACCACGGCCCGGGCCGAGGCCACCTCCACGTGCCGCAAAATCTCATCCTGGGTGGCGTCGCCCACCTCGGCCTGGATCCCGGCGTGGCGGGCCGCGGCCACGGCGCGGGGGTTCAACTCCACCAGGAGCACCGGGATGCCGCTGCCGGAAAGCGCCTCGATCACGCCCTGGCCGGCCGGACCAAAGCCGATCACGACCACGTGATTGCGGAGCTTGTCCCTCACCGCCGGCGGGATGGCGGTCTCGAGCGAGGCCAGCTTCAGACCCGTCAATCCCTTTTCCACGCGGCGGGCGAACTCCGGCGCAATCGTCACCAGGTAGGGCGTGAGCAGGAGGGTGGCCACGGTGGCCGAGACCAGCAGCCGGAAGGTGTCGCCGGCGATGAGGTTGCTCGACCAGGCGATCTGGGCGAGCACAAAAGCGAACTCGCCCACCTGGGCCAGGCAGATGCCGGCGGCGAGCGCGTGGCGATGGGTGCTGCGGAAGCGCAGGGCCACCAGCCAGATCACCAGCGCCTTTCCGAGCACGATCGCCGCCACCACTCCGGCCACAACCGAAAAGTGGCGCGCGATCCAGTGGAGGTCGGCCAGGGTGCCGATCGAGGCGAAAAAGAGGGTTACGAAAATCGTTCGCAGCGCGCCCACGTCGGCCCGGAGCTGGGTGGCATAGGGCGATTCCGCCAGCACCATGCCGGCCCCGAACGCGCCCAGGGCCGGGGAGAGGTCGAGGGCGTGCGCGGCCCAGGCCGCGGACAGGCAGGTGGCGATGGCGAGCAGGATGGGCAGCTCGCGGTTTTTGGAAGTGGCGGTCGCGTGGAGCAGCCGGGGCAGGAGGTAATTGCTGAAGAGATAAAGCCCGACCGCGAACAGCCCGAAGAGCGCCGCGACTCGGCCCAGGTTGAGGAGCATCTGCGCCGGCGCGCCGGGGCTGCCGAGCGTGGTCACCAGCAGGACCAGGGGCACGATGGCGACGTCCTGCAAGAGCAGGATTCCGAGCGCCATGCGGCCGTGCACGCTTTCCAGCTCGGCCCGCTCGACCAGCATGCGGAGCACGCTCGCGGTCGAGCTGGTGGCGATCATGGCCCCGATGGCCAGGGCCGGCTTGAGACCAAGGCCCCAGAGCAGGCCGGCTCCCGCGGCCAGGCCGCCGGTGAGGATGACTTGCAGCGAGCCGCCGGCGGTAGCGAAAGCGCCCAGTTGGCGGAGCCGCTTCCAGGAGAACTCCAGCCCGATGGTGAACAGCAGCAGCGCCACCCCCAGGTCGGCCAGAGCCGAGAGGGCGGACTCGTTGTGGATCCAGTTGAGCGCGCCCGGGCCGAGCAAGGTCCCGGCCAGCAAGTAGCCCAGGATCGCGCTCTGCTTGAGCCGCTCGAAGACCACGCCCAGGAAGAGCGCCGCGGCCAGCAGGGTTACGACGTCAAGTAATGTGCTCCAAAATTCCATTCTAAATAAGGCTTCATTGCTCGAAAACAGAAAAAAGATTTAAACACAAAGGCACAAAGACACGAAGCGGAAGAGTTCCAGGTTCCAGTTCCTGGTTCTGACTTTGTGCCCTTTGTGTCTTTGTGGTGAAAACTTTTCCTCTATTCTTTCCCAGCGATGATAGCTTTCAAGCCCGCCGCAGTAAAGATCCTCTTGGCTTCGAGCATGGCTTCTTCCGAAAGCATGGTGAGATCGGCCAGAGCATAGGGCTTGCCGAGCTGGCGGTACTTGGGCCGGCCGAGCTGGTGGAAGGGGAGCAACTCGACCTGGAGGAGCGCCTTCAGGCTGCGGGAGAACTCGGCAATGGCGCGGAGGTTATCGGGATGGTCGGTGTAGCCTGGAATGACGGGAACCCGCAGGATAATGGGCAGGCCCAGGCGATCAATCTCGCGGATATGCTCCAGGATCGGGGGCAAGGGCACGCCGATCACCTGCCGGTGGCGCTCCGGGTCCATGATTTTGAGATCGAGCAGCACCAGGTCCGTGGATTCGAGCACCCGGGAGAGTTTCTCGCCGCCGATCACGGCGCTGGTATCGAGCGCGGTGTGGACGCCGGCTTGTTTGAGGCGAAGGAAAAACTCAGCCACGAATTCGGCCCAGACCATCGCTTCGCCGCCCGAGGCGGTGACGCCGCCGCCGGATTTTTCATAAAACACCTGGTCGCGGAGCACTCGCTCCACGAGCGTTTCTATTGCTACCTCTTCCCCCATCACCTGCCGGGCGGTGGAAGGGCAGGCCTCCACGCACTTAAAGCAAAGCTCGCACTCGCTCCCAGGCTGGCCCGGAATCGGCGCTCCGTGTCGGCAGACCTTGACGCACTCCTTGCACCCGATGCAGCGGCTCTCGTAAAACACCAGCTCGCGCTTGGTCAGCAGCCCTTCCGGGTTATGGCACCAGGGACACCGCAGCGGACAGCCCTTGAAAAACACGGTCGTGCGAATGCCCGGCCCGTCCTCGGTCGAGAACCGCTGGACGTTGGTGATGACGGCGGCGAGGTGATGGTTCATTATTTATTATTATATCGAAAAGGCTGGCAGACAGAAATGTCTGCCTCATCCTGACACTCGACCTCTGACACCCTCGACGGCGCCCCGGGCGCTACCTTGACAATTCTTGCGCCTCGATTATGATGAGATAGGAGGTCTGATCCCATGACTCAGGCGGAAACCATTGCCGAGGTGTTTGTGACCGCGCTCAAGGCGCTCCCCAAACACGAGCGTGACGCGGTCCTGGTCCGCATTGCCCGCGACCGCGCCTTTGCCCGCGACCTCCTCGACCTCGCCACCATCGCCGAACGCCGGCGCCAGCCTTCTCGTCCCTTCCGGGAATACCTCGCCCAAAAGAAACGCAAGGCCAAATGAGTCCGCCCGCAAGCTACACGGTCCACATTAAGCCCGGAGCGGAAAAAGAAATGGATCACCTTCAGACCAAGCTTTTTCATCGTCTGACCGGGGCCATTCTCGGCCTGGAATCGAACCCTCGCCCCCGAAACTGCAAAAAACTGCGCGGCCTAGATGAATACCGCCTCCGCGTCGGCGATTATCGAATTCTTTATACCATAGATGACGCCAAGCGCCTGGTCGAGGTCATGGCCGTAGGCCACCGTCGCGAAGTTTATCGCGGAATTTAGCAACCCATAAGCGGGGGTGCGGCTAATCCCGGTCGCGCGACTAAAACTGATCACTGCGCTAATTTTATCCGTACGCCACATTAGGTGTTATATTAAGCTCTGCCCCTAATACTCCAAACTCCAGAATGCTTCCAAATAAAATAAGGCACTTTATCCATTTCAACGTAATTAAACATTCGATAACCTGCTCTCCTTGCCTTCTTATCTAATTTATAACTTTTCAGGTTTCTCTTGGGTACAAATGGATAAAAACGAATTTCTTGTTCTTGTTTTCGCTTACCCCTTTCTTTCCATTTGAAGTTCAAAATTAAGGGCGGTGTCATAAATCCCGATTTTAAAACCTTATTGACAATTTCCCAACCGGCGCCGCGGACAACATTCTTGGGTTTGCATTTGTTGGATTTGATTTGAGCTCGGAAATAACATCCTTTGCATTGAATATCATATAATGGATAATTGCGAGGTAGTGTCATTAATTCTTTGCCACAATTAGGGCAACAGACTTTTCTTGTGACCTCCCTCTCCCCTTGATCTCCTGAATGCTTAGAACCCATTTCGTAATCTCCTTAATGATAGGACAAAAGGCTAAGGCGCAGTCGCATCACCGATTGAGATCAAGTTTCAGCATCCGTCGGCTTGGGAGGCAATTCGAGGCGGTCCAGCAATTCCAGCAACTTGGGAATTCTCTCGGTCGCCACCATCCAGAGCCGGTCTTGTTTGATTTCCCCGTATTCATGGGCGAGGACGTTGCGTTGGGCGATGATCCCGCGCCATGAAATTTCCGGATGGGCCTCCTTGAATCCGGGAGAAATATGCCGGGCCGCTTCTCCCACAACCTCGACTGCTCGCTCCACGGCCAGTTGCAGTTTGCGATCTTTCAGATAAAGGGCGTAAGCAACATCTTTGGTGATTTGGCCGATTAACCTGGAATATTCGAGCATGTCCCAGAGGAGCGCGGCATCCCGCTCATCAGGCCGCATAAAGCACCTGCCGGGAGGTTAAAATGGAATGGCGGCGATAGGGGTTGCGGAGGCTCTCTTTTTCCACCAGGTCCACGTTCCGGCCGAAAATGGCCTTCAGCTCTTCGGTCATGTCGGCCCATTCAAAATAGCTCCAGGGCGCGTCCGGCTCGAAACTGACCAGCACGTCCACGTCGCTTTCGGGGCCAAAGTCCTCGCGCAGGACCGAGCCGAAAATGGAGAATTCGCGGACTTTCCACTTGCGGCAGAAGGCGATAATTTGCGCCGGGTCAACTGGAATGGGCGGATTCATTTGCGCTCACCGAGCTCCATTTTTTTATTTTACATCGTGACTACGGCCAAGTCAATTTGCGGTGGCGTCATCCGCACCTGGCATCCCGCGACCGAAGCGCGGTCGCGGCTACGAATTGGCTTTAGGGGCGCGAGTGACCGTTCGGCTGAGCTCACGGCCGAAATCACACTCGCGCAACTACTGCCTACTGCCTTCCAAGAATCCCCAGGGCTAAAGCCCTGGGCTAATGGCGCGCAACGCCTGCATCGCCCGCTCCACCGTGGGGAAGACCGCGAAGCCGTGGTCGCGGATGTATTTCACGTATTCCAGGCGTTGCGCCAGCTCGACCGACTCGAAAAAGACAAAGGCCGCGGGCTTAGCGGTCGCTTTGAGGCCCTTGAACATTTGTTTCAGA
>Ga0315282_10014025_pt1 | contig 11990 bp, 10 predicted proteins | sample YL17G07_20_MG_FD_203693 | JGI IMG/M metagenome (GOLD analysis project Ga0315282, IMG submission 203693) | Sediment microbial communities from Yellowstone Lake, YNP, Wyoming, USA - YL17G07_20 | ecosystem: Environmental > Aquatic > Freshwater > Lake > Sediment | place: USA: Wyoming | collected... | reverse complement strand
GCGGCAGGCGCTCTTGGACGGCGCCGGGACGCCGGCTCAGGTGGCCTTGTTTGTCAATCAGCAGGGCGGGCGTCTCAGCAGCCGCTCGCTGGCGCGCCTGGTGGGCAGGTGGGCCAGGGTGGCGGGCTTGTCCCAGGCCCTGACGCCCCACGGCCTGCGCCACAGCTTCGCCACCCATATGCTGGAGGGCCAGGCCGACTTGCGCACGGTACAGGAATTGCTGGGGCACAGCTCGATTTCCACCACCGCCCTGTATACGCACCTGAACCTGGATTATTTGATGGAGGAGTACGACAAGGCCCATCCGCGAAGTAAATGACGGGGTAAAAGGGGAAAAGGTTAAAAGGGGAAAGGGAAAATACAAAAACAAGGTTTAACCTTTTCCCCCTTTCGCCTCTTACCCTTTTTCCCCTGCTATTTTAACGCAGTTAAATAGGAACATTCTTGATGGACTATAATAAGGATAAATTTAGGGGCACGACAATTTTGATGGTGCGCCGGGGCGATAAGGTGGCGGTGGCCGGCGACGGCCAGGTGAGCCTGGGCGACATGGTCATGAAGCATAAGGCCAAAAAGGTGCGCCGCCTCTACCACGGCAAGATCATTGCCGGCTTTGCCGGCTCGGCGGCCGACGCCTTGACGCTCTTCGAGCGCCTGGAATCCAAGCTCGAAGCCCACCAGGGCAACCTCACCCGGGCGGTGGTGGAGCTGGCCAAGGACTGGCGCACCGACCGGATTTTAAGGCGTCTGGAGGCGATGCTGCTGACCGTGGACTTGAGCGGGGCCTTTCTCATCTCCGGCACCGGCGACGTCATCGAGCCGGACGAAGGGGTGATGGCCATCGGCTCCGGCGGGGCTTACGCCCTGGCCGCGGCCCGGGCCCTCATGGCCCACACCGACCTGCCGCCCGCCACCATCTGCCGGGAGGCCATGACCATCGCGGCGTCGTTGTGTGTTTATACCAATAGTGAGATTGTGATTGAAGAGTTGTAAGTCGCATATTTCGGCATAAAGCGGGCACTACCCGCCATTACTAAAATCCGAATAAGGAATAGCGGTGGGCCGTGCCCACCCTACATTTTATGTGCTTTTGGCTGAAAGCTGATAGCTGACAGCTGACAGCTTCACTTAAGGACAGGTAACAATGAAATTACTGAAACTATTCTCAAGCACAGCCTCCGGGGATCAACTCACCCCCCGGGAGATCGTGGCGGAGTTGGACAAATATATCGTCGGGCAGGAGAACGCCAAGAAATCGGTGGCCATCGCCCTGCGCAACCGCTGGCGCCGCCAGCAGATCCCCGAGGCCCTGCGGGACGAAATCGCTCCCAAGAACATCATCATGATCGGCCCCACCGGGGTGGGCAAGACCGAGATCGCCCGGCGTCTGGCCAAGCTGGCCCAGTCGCCCTTTCTGAAGATCGAGGCCACCAAGTTCACCGAGGTGGGCTACGTCGGCCGGGACGTGGAGTCCATGGTCCGGGACCTGATGGAGCTGGCGGTGAATATGGTGAAGGCCGAAGCGCGGGATAAGGTCCAGGCCAAGGCCGCCGAAGCCGTGGAGGAGCGCCTGTTGGAGCTGCTGCTCCCCGGCTCCGTGCCAGGCCAGGAGGGCGAAGGGGAGTCCACGACGACCCGGGAAAAGTTCCGGGCCATGCTGCGGGACGGCAAGCTGGAGGACCGCTTTGTGGAGCTGGAAACCACCCAGCGGACCACCCCGGTGGTGGAGATCTTCTCGGCCGCCGGCATGGAAGAAATGGATTTCAATTTCAAGGACATGCTGGGCAACATCTTTCCCAAAAGCACCAAGCAGCGCCGGGTCAAGGTCTCCGAGGCCCGGGAGATGCTGCTCCAGGAGGAATCCAGCCGCCTCATCGACATGGACCGGGTGGTGGAGGAGGCCCGGCGCAAGGTGGAGCAGCACGGCATCATCTTCCTGGATGAGATCGACAAGATCGTGGGCCGGGACCACGGCCGGGGCCCGGACGTCTCCCGGGAAGGGGTGCAGCGGGACCTGCTGCCCATCGTCGAAGGCACCACGGTGACCAGCAAGTACGGCATGGTGCGCACCGACCACATCTTGTTCATCGCCTCCGGGGCCTTCCACGTGTCGAAGCCTTCGGACCTGATCCCGGAGATGCAGGGGCGCTTCCCCATCCGGGTGGAGCTGAGCTCCCTGGGGGCGGAGGAGTTTGAGCGCATTCTCACCGAGCCGGAGAACGCTCTGATCAAGCAGTACCAGGCCTTGCTGGACACGGAGGGCATCCGCCTCACCTTCCCGGCGGAGGCCATCCGGGAGATTGCCGCCCTGGCCACCAAGGTGAACGAACGCACCGAAAACATCGGGGCCCGGCGGCTGCACACCATTATGGAGAAGCTGCTGGAGGAGATCTCCTTCACGGCGCCGGACCTGGGCGAACGTTCGATCACCATCACTGCGGAGTACGTGCGGGAGCGCTTGGCGAATTTGATCGAAGATGAGGATTTGAGTCGTTACATTTTGTAGGGGCCGACCCAGGTGTCGGCCCTAGGGGCGGACACGCAGGTCCGCCCCTACAGCTGAGAGCTTCTTATGACCGACGAATGGATTAAAAAAGCCGAAATCCTGCTGGAGGCCCTGCCGTATATGCGCAGCTTCCAGGGGCAGACCGTGGTGATCAAATACGGCGGCGCGGCGCAGTTGGAGCCGGAACTCAAGACGGCCTTCGCCCGGGATATCACCCTGCTGCAATACCTGGGCATCAATCCGGTGGTGGTGCACGGCGGCGGCCCCCAGATCGGCAAGGTCCTGGCCCAAATGGACATCCCCACCCGCTTCGTGGCAGGCCAACGGATCACCGACGAGCGCACCATGGATGTGGTGGAGATGGTCCTGGCCGGCAAGATCAATAAGGAGATTGTCAATCTCATCAACGCCGCCGGCGGCGCCGCGGTGGGCCTGAGCGGCAAGGACGGCCGGCTGCTGCTGGCCCGGAAGCTCCAGTTCTATAAGCCCCGGGAAGACGAGCCCCCGGAGATCATCGACATCGGCTTGGTAGGGGAAGTGACCGGGGTCAACGCCGCCCTGATCCGCACCTTGCAAGCTGAGCACTTTATTCCAGTCATCGCTCCGGTGGGCGCCGGCGAAGCCGGAGAGACCTATAACATCAACGCCGACACCGTAGCCGGGGCGGTGGCCAAGGCCATGAAGGCGGCCAAGCTCATCCTGCTCACCGACGTGGCCGGCGTCCTGGATGGAAATCAGCACCTGGTCTCCAGCCTGGACCGGGACCGCGCCCTGGTCATGATGGATGAAGGCACCATCACCGGCGGCATGATCCCCAAGATCAATTGTTGCCTGGACGCCGTCTCCGGCGGCGTCGGCAAGGCCCACATCCTGGACGGCCGCATGCTCCATTCGGTGCTGCTGGAGATTTTTACGGATACCGGCATCGGCACGGAAATTGTGGGTTAAACGCAGAGGCCAGGGGTTAGGGATCAGGGTTCAGTTTTTGTATTTTCTGGCCCCTGCCCCCTAACAACTGAGCGTTGATAGAACCGAGGAAAGCCGAATGAATAATAATTGGATGCAACGCGCCGACAAGGTCATCATGAACACCTATGGCCGGCAGCCTCTGGTGTTGGTGAAAGGTGAAGGCAGCCGGGTGTGGGATGATGCCGGCCAGGAATATCTCGATTTCGTCGCCGGCCTGGCGGTCTGCAACCTGGGCCACGCCCATCCGGAGATCGCCAAGGCCGCGGCGGCCCAACTGACGCAGCTGGTGCACGTCTCCAACATCTACTACACCACCCCCATGGTGGAGCTGGCGGAGCTGCTGGTGCGCTTGAGTTTTGCGGACCGGGTCTTTTTCGCCAACAGCGGCGCCGAAGTTAACGAAGGGGCCATTAAGCTGTGCCGGCGCTATTCCCGGGAGAAGTTCGGGCCCGGCCGGCACCGCATCATTTCCACCTTGAATTCCTTCCACGGCCGGACCATGGGGGCCCTGTCCGCCACCGGCCAGGAGAAGTTCCACCAGGGCTTTGAGCCTCTGTTGGAGGGCTTCAAGTTTGTGCCCTTCAATGACCTGGGGGCGCTGGTCGCGGCGGTGGACGACCGCGTCTGCGCCGTGCTGCTGGAACCCATCCAGGGCGAGGGCGGCGTCTGCCTGCCGGATGCCGGTTATTTAAAGGGCGTGCGGCGGTTGTGCGCTGAGAAAAGCCTGCTGCTGGTGCTGGACGAGATTCAGACCGGCCTGGGCCGCACCGGCAAGCTCTTTGCCCATGAGCATTACGGTCTCAAGCCCGACGTCATGACCCTGGCCAAGGGCCTGGCCAACGGCCTGCCCATGGGGGCGCTTTTGGCCACCGAGGAAGTGGCCGGGGCCTTCGTCCCCGGCGCCCATGCCAGCACCTTCGGGGCCGGGCCGGTCATCGCCGCCGCGGCCCAGGCCGCGGTGGGACTCTTAAGCGACGAAAAATTTCTGGCGGAGGTCCGGGCCAAAGGCGCTTATGTGCAAAAGGGGCTATCTCGGCTGCAGGCCAAGTTTCCGGTAATCAAAGAAGTGCGGGGCCTGGGCCTCATGTGGGGCCTGGAGCTGAATCAGGAAGGCGCGCCGGTGGTGGCCGCCTGCCTGGAACGGGGGCTTTTGGTCAACTGCACCCAGGGTAACGTCATCCGGCTGCTGCCGCCCTTGGTGGTTAAAATGGATGAACTAGACCGGGGATTGGGCCTCCTGGCGGAGGCCCTGGCATTGCTTTAAGACCTTTAAAGGTCCCCCTTTGAAAAAGGGGGATTTAGGGGGATTTCAGGCGGCTACTTAAAATCCCCCCTGCCCCCCTTTTTCAAAGGGGGGTAAAATCAGGCCATTTGCGAACCCCAGGAGTTTAACTCCCTCCCCCTCGAGGGGGGAGGATCGGGGTGGGGGTGATTTGTAGGGGCGGCTCGCGAGCCGCCCCTAGGCCCCCTCCCCCCAACCCCCTCCCGCCAGGGAAGGGGGAGATAGAGAAACGGCAAATGAAACGTGACCTGTTGACCATATTGGACCTGAGCCGGGAAGAGATCGAAACCCTGCTGGCCCGGGCCCGGGAACTGAAGGCGCTGCATCACCGCCGGGTGGAGCACACCCCGCTCAAGGGCAAGATCCTGGCCATGATCTTCGACAAGCCCTCCACCCGCACCCGGGTCTCCTTTGAGGCCGGCATGGCGCAGTTGGGCGGCAGCAGCATCTACCTGGCCCCGGGACAGACCCAACTGGCCCGCAACGAACCCGTCGCCGACACCGCCAGGGTCCTGTCCCGCTACGTGGACGGCGTGGTGATCCGCACCTTTGCCCAGGAAACGGTGGCAGAGCTGGCCCGCCACGCCGCCATCCCGGTGATCAACGGCCTGACCGATGCCCACCATCCCTGCCAGGTGCTCAGCGATCTGATGACCATGGAGGAGCGTTTCGGCCGGCTCTCCGGCCTCAAGGTGGCCTGGGTGGGCGACGGCAACAACATGGCCAACTCCTGGATCACCGCGGCCCTGCACCTCGATTTTACCCTCAACCTGGCCTGCCCGAGGGGCTATGAGCCCGACGCCGCCCTGCTGGAGCAGGCCAAAAAGGTGGGGCGCTGCATCAACCTGGGCCAGGACCCCGCCTGGGCGGTCAAAGACGTCCACGTGATCAACACCGACGTCTGGGCGAGCATGGGCCAGGAGGACGAAGCCGCGGCCCGGCGGCAGGTCTTCAAACCCTACCAGGTCAACGCCGAGCTCTTGAAACTGGCGCTACCCGAGGCCATCGTGCTCCATTGCCTGCCGGCCCACCGGGAGGAGGAGATCACCACGGCAGTGCTGGAAGGCCCCCAATCCGCAGTCTGGGACCAGGCCGAAAACCGCCTGCACTTCCAGAAGGCCCTGCTGGAGTGGCTGCTGGGATAGTAGTCAGTAGCCAGTAGTCAGTAGTCAGTAATGAAAATGATTTGGTAGCGCAGGCTTCCAGCCTGTGCCTGTAGGGTGCGTCCTACGCACCAATAATAAAAGGCTGGTGGTGCGTAGGACGCACCCTACAAAACGCCAATGAAAAATGTGGCACAGCCGCCCCGGCTGTGCCCTTGAAAATGTAAGGTGGGCACTGCCCACCATAAATCCTCATAGGAAACGAGCATGGCAAACATCAAAAAAATCGTCCTGGCCTATTCCGGCGGGCTGGACACCTCGGTCATCCTCAAGTGGCTCAAGGAAACCTATAAGTGCAAGGTGGTTGCCTTTTGCGCCGACATCGGCCAGGGTGATGACCTGGCCGAAGTGGCCGCCAAGGCCAGGGCCACCGGCGCCGACGAGGTCTTCATCGAGGACCTGAAGCAAGAGTTCGTCTGGAACTACGTCTGGCCCATGTTCCGGGCCAACGCCCTCTATGAAGGGGCCTATATGCTGGGCACCTCCATCGCCCGGCCCCTGATCGCCAAGGCCCAGGTGGAGGTGGCCAAAAAGACCGGGGCCGACGCCGTCAGCCACGGCGCCACCGGCAAGGGCAACGACCAGGTGCGCTTCGAGCTCACCTACCAGGCCCTGGCCCCGGATTTAAAAATCATCGTCCCCTGGCGGGAGTGGAACCTCCAGGGCCGGGCCGACTGCGTAGCCTACGCCAAAAAGCACGGCATCCCGGTGCCCGTGACCAAGGAGAAGCCTTACTCCTGCGACGCCAATCTGCTGCACATCAGCTTCGAGGGCGGCATCCTGGAGGACCCCTGGGCCGAACCGCCGGCGGATATGTTCGTCATGACCAAATCGCCCCAGGAGGCCCCGGATAAGCCGCGGTACGTGGAGATCCACTTCGAGCAAGGCGACCCGGTGGAGGTGGACGGCCAGCGCCTCAGCCCGGCTAATTTGCTGGCCCTGGTGAACGACATCGGCGGCGAACACGGCGTCGGCCGGGTGGATCTGGTGGAAAACCGCTATGTCGGCCTGAAATCCCGGGGGGTGTACGAAACCCCCGGCGGCGCCATCCTGCGGGCGGCGCACATGGCGGTGGAGTCCATCACCCTGGACCGGGAAGTGATGCACCTGCGGGACAGCCTCAGCCCCCGCTACGCCGAAATGGTCTACAACGGCTACTGGTTCGCCCCGGAGCGCTACGCCCTGCAAAGACTCATCGACGAGGCCCAGATGCCGGTGACCGGCACCGCCCGGCTGAAGCTTTATAAAGGCAGCGTCACGGTGGTGGGCCGCAAGGCCCCCAAATCCCTGTACCGCCCGGACCTGGTGACCTTCGAGGCCGGCGGCGATTACCAGCAGGCGGACGCCACCGGCTTCATCCGCTTGAACGCCCTGCGCCTGAAGATCCGGGCGAAGCTGGAGGAGAAGTAGGGGCGAACCTCGTGTTCGCCCTGGGCGAATACAAGATTCGCCCCTACAAAAAAAGGAGGCGGTAATTCCTGCGTTACTCGCAATACCTGGTATCGGGACTCTGCTGGGCCCTGGGGCTGCTGATGCTCTTCTGGCAGCCCGGTCCCAACCTCTGGTTCGGGGTGCGGCTGCCCTGGACCCTGGCGGATGCTGTAATCTGGAAGAAATCGTGGCGCCTGGCCTCCCGGCTCCTGATGGTCATGGGCGTCACCGTCCTGATTTCCTGGCGGGCCTTCTTCATTTCCACGGCCCATCTCCTCGGCCTGAGCTGTCTCTACACCGTGCTCTTGTACCGCTGGAAGTACGGCACCTGGCGCTTCTGGAAGGACCTCGGCTGGATCGACTACCATCCGGTGGTGCGCTGCGCCCACTGCGGCCACTTCCAAAGGCTGCGGGACGAAAGCGAGCTGGCCGTGGCCATCTGCGAGGCCTGCGGGCACCTGTCCCGCAGCCGGCAACTGGGGGGGCATCCTCTGGTGGTTCAGCTCCACAACTTCTGGCGTCTGCTATCGACTATGGGAAGGCGGCCTCCCCAAAGTCCGCCCGAGCCCTAAGGCTCTGCAATTCAGGGAGTTGGCTATGCGAACCAGACTGATCGGCGCGATTTTGGGGGTATTGGCCTTGCTGTCGGCCAATAATCTGTATGGCGGCGAACCCCCCAGTAAATACTATCCGCTCAAGCCGGGCCTGACCTGGACCTATAAGGTGATCTCCGACAAAAGCCAAGACCGCAAAATTGTGGTCACTAACCTGCCTGCCAAGGAAGTGAACGGCGTCACCGTGACTCCCAGAAAGTGGGACATGGGCGGCATGGTTAAGTTTTACTTGATGGCCACGGATAGCCTGGGCATCTACCGCTTTGGCGAACAACAGGATGAAAACGCCGCCCCCGTCCTTACCGAACCCAAGGTCTATTCCCTTAGGGATCCGGTTAGTGATGGCACCACTTGGGATATCAAAGCCAAGTTGGGCGAGGACGAGCTGACGGTTAACCTGACGGTGGAAACCACCTCCGAGGCCGTCACCGTACCGGCCGGCGCCTATAAGGAATGCGCCAGAGTAAAACACAGCGGCGGCAATAAAAAAGACGGCGCCTCCATCTCCTTGGAAGCCTACGAGTGGTATGCCCCGGAGGTCGGCCTGGTGAAATCTATGGTCACTATTAATAAAGTGGGAAAAGACCAGGCGAAGACTTCCGAACATCTGACTTATCAGCTGGAATCTTTCAAACCGTGAGGTCTGGCAGCCGCGCCTGCTGACCTAAAGGAGCGAGGAAAATGGTCCAGAAACCCTGGGGCGGCCGGTTTGCCGGGGAAACGGCAAAGACGGTGGAGGACTTCACCTCTTCCCTGAGCTTCGATAAGCGCCTCTATCGGCAGGATATCGCCGGCTCCGCGGCCCACGCCCGGATGCTGGGCCGCCAGGGGATTATTGCTCCGGCCGAAGCAGAGGAGATCGTCCGGGGCCTGGAAGAGATTCGCGCCGAAATCGACTCAGGCGACTTCGACTTCGACCCGGCCCTGGAAGACATCCACATGGCCATCGAGACCCGGCTCATCGCCAAGGTTGGCGAGGTGGGCCGCAAGCTCCACACCGCCAGGAGCCGGAACGACCAGGTGGCCCTGGACGTCCGCCTCTATCTGGCGGCGGAGGTGGAGAGCTTGATTGAGGCGCTGACCGAACTGCGCCGGGCCGGGGCGCGCCTGGCCCGCCGCCACCTGGATACCATGCTGCCGGGCTACACCCACCTGCAGCGGGCCCAGCCCATCCTGTTGGCGCATCACTTTCTGGCCTACGACGAGATGTGGCGCCGCGATGCGCTGCGCCTGACTGAGTCCATGGCCCGTATCAAGGTCTCGCCCCTGGGAGCCGCGGCCCTGGCCGGCACCACCTTTCCCATCGACCCGCAGTTCACTGCGGACCAACTGGGCTTCCCGGAGGTCTTTCGCAACAGCCTGGACGCGGTGAGCGACCGGGATTTTCTACTGGAATTTCTGGCCCAGGCCGCCATCATTATGGTCCATCTGAGCCGCCTCTCCGAGGAACTCATTCTCTGGTCCTCGACGGAATTCGGCTTCGTGGCGCTGCCGGACGCTTACGCCACCGGCTCCTCCATCATGCCCCAGAAGAAAAACCCTGACGTGCCGGAGCTCATCCGGGGCAAGAGCGGCCGGGTGGCCGGCCACCTGATGGGCTTGCTGATGACGGTCAAGGGCCTGCCCCTGGCTTACAACCGGGACCTCCAGGAAGACAAGGAGCCCCTGTTCGACACGGTGGACACGGTTAAGGCCGCAGTGACGCTGATGGCCGGGCTGCTGGATACGCTGACGGTGCGGCCGGAGCGGATGGCCGCGGCCCTGCACGGCGGCTTTCTCACCGCCACCGATATGGCGGACTACCTGGTCACCAAGGGTGTGGCCTTCCGCACCGCCCACGAGCAGGTGGGCCAGACGGTGCGCCACGCCGAAGCCCAGGGGAAAGAATTGTGGGAGCTCAGCCTGGAGGAAATCCGGGAATTCGCTCCCCTGGCCCAGGCCGATCTATTCGACTGGCTCAAGATCGAAAACTCCGTGGCCCGGCGGCAATCCCCCGGGGGTACTGCGCCGGAAAGGGTGAGGGCAGCCCTGGAACGGGCCGAAGCGGAACTGGGACTGAATCCTTATGAGCAGACCATGTGACCGGAGACGGGGGACGGGGGACCGGGGGGCGGGGTCGGCGCTACCGGCTCTTTTTCTCGTTCTGGCTTTGCTCCTCTTGGCCGCTGCCTGCGGCAAGAAGTTGCCGCCTTTGGAGCCGGACAAGGTTTTGCCCGCGCCGGTGCGGGAGTTTCGGGTTTCCCAGGAAGGGGACGCCCTGGTCTTGAGCTGGCTCCTGCCCCGGGTTAATCTCCTGGGGCAGCCGTTGACCCAGGTGCAGGGCTGCCGCGTCTATCGGACCGATTGCCGAGGGGTGTCGCCGGATACCCCGTGCCCGACGAATCTCGTCCTCTATGCCGACATTGACCTGGCCTATCCCCAGAAGGGCGAGGTGCGGGGCGAGGCCCTGGTCTTCCAGGACCGGGAATTGGTCCCGGACCATCGCTATTTCTACCGGGTGGCCGCCTATGACCAGGGCGGCTATCTGGGGGGCTGGTCCCCGACCCTGAGCCACGTCTGGGGCTGGCTGCCCCGGCCGCCCCGGGACCTCAAGGCGGCGCCCGGAGACAAGGTGGTGCTGCTGAAATGGAGCCCGGTGACCCAGCTTAGCAACGGCTCCCCGGCTCGGGACCTGGCGGGCTATCTCATCTATCGCCGCTCCGGCGACAGCGCCTGGATTAAGCTCCGGCCCGAGCCGCTGGCCCAGGCCGTTTACCAGGATGTGGCGGTGCTCAACGAAGTGGAATATACTTACAAGGTCCAGGCGGTGCGCCGCCTGGGCGGCGAGCTGCTGGCCAGCGGGGACTCTCCCCTGCAGGTCGCCAAGCCGGAAAAGCTGACGCCGCCGCCGCCCCTGTTGGGCCTCTTCGCCGTGGCCACGGCCCAGGGGGTGGAGTTGCGCTGGGACCCCAGCCCCGCCGCCGACCTGGCCGGCTACCGGGTCTATCGCCGGGGGCCGGGGGTGGAGGCGCTTGAGCTGCTAACCCCCGAGTTGCTCACCAAGCCGTATTTCGTCGATTTCCGGGTGCAGCGTGGCCGGACTTATTACTATTACGTGACCGCGGTGGACAGCACCCGCCGGGCCAACGAGAGCCTGCCGTCGGAAGAGGCGGCGATTAGCTATTAGCTGTCAGCCTTCAGCTATCAGCTGGGAAAATCAGCCACTCAGGGCGAACACAAGGTTCGCCCCTACGTAAAATATTCGTTAGATGGGCATTAGCATAAAAGCAAACTCGACATGTAATGTCATTCTTGGCGAAGCAAAGAATCTCTTCGCTCAAGGTGACAGAAAAACTAATAGGTAAGCCTTCGCTTTGGCTGACTGCTGAAAGCTGATAGCTGACCGCTCAAAGGTTTTAACCGATGCATCATTTCAACTACCAAGCAGGCGAACTTTACGGTGAAAACGTCCCGGTGCGGGAGATCGCCGCAAAGGTGGGCACGCCCTTTTATCTTTACAGCGCCGCCACCCTAAGCCACCACTACCGGGTCTTCGAAGCCGCGTTTCACGGCTTTCCCCATATCGTCTGCTTCGCGGTCAAGGCCAACGCCAACCTGGCCATCCTGAGCCTGCTGGCCCGTCTGGGCTGCGGGGCCGACATCGTCTCCGGCGGCGAGCTTCACCGGGCCCTAACGGCCGGGGTGGACCCGGGCCGTATCGTCTATTCCGGGGTCGGCAAGCGTCCCGACGAGATCCGGGCCGCCCTGAAGGCCGGCATCCTGCTGTTTAATATGGAATCATCCCAGGAACTGGAGGAGATCAACCGCCTTGCCGGCCGTCTGAGGAAAAAGGCTCCGGTGGCCTTGCGGATCAACCCGGACATCGATGCCCGCACCCATCCCTACATCTCCACCGGCCTCAAGAAGAACAAGTTCGGCATCGACCTCGAGCAGGCCCTGAAAGACTACCGCCGGGCGATGGCGCTGCCCCACCTGGAGGTGGTGGGGGTGGCCTGCCATATCGGTTCCCAGATCACCGAGGTCTC
>Ga0315282_10014023_pt1 | contig 11991 bp, 14 predicted proteins | sample YL17G07_20_MG_FD_203693 | JGI IMG/M metagenome (GOLD analysis project Ga0315282, IMG submission 203693) | Sediment microbial communities from Yellowstone Lake, YNP, Wyoming, USA - YL17G07_20 | ecosystem: Environmental > Aquatic > Freshwater > Lake > Sediment | place: USA: Wyoming | collected... | reverse complement strand
CTTGCCTCAGTATATCTTTCATCTGCACTTTTCTTAAGTAGGTCGTCAGCCACGGATGACGGGGAAAAGGAATCTATTGCGCTCCTTGCATTTTCAAGCTCCGACTTGGCCTTTGTTTCTGCGCTTGTTACTGCTTCCGATGCCTCCGTATCTATCTGCCCAAGGATAAGGGACGCCCTGTCCTCAAGAGAAAGCGCGGAGGAGGAGAGTGATATCGCGTCGGAAAGGTAGTATTTTCCCTTTCTTGCGTATGTGCTTTTTGCATTTGAAAGGAGCGAAAGTGCTTCCCTGTGGATGCTGTTTGCAGTTGAGAGCCTCTCGGCTATTGAGCCGACCTCTTCCTCCATAAGCACTTCGCCCTTTTCATCCGTGAAGAGGAGGGCGTTGTAGTCTATTAGATTGAGGCTGTCTGACGAAAGCGAAGAGAGGAGGGAGGACGTTGACTGGCTTTTCGCTTCCGCGGAAGAGACTGCGGAGGAATACTCGTCCTCCATTGCCACCCTTGCGGATTCAAGGGTTCTGTAGTCATCAAGAAGAAGTAGGATAATGGACGAATCCTTTCCTGCGATTGAGTTGGGCATAGACGGGAGGTTGAACTGGGAGAATGACGGGTCATCTGGCGATTTTGACAGGTATGCGGAGAGATCATTGAGGGAAGAAGATATCTCAACATATTTCCCTCCGGTCGTCTCACCTCCAATGTTCGCTTTGTTTTCCTTCCAGTATGAGATTGCCGAGAAGAGCTGGCTTGTGGAGAGGAATGCTTCCTTTGCTTCTCCAGTGTAGTTTTCGCTCCCCGCCCCCATCCTTTCAAGCTCGCCGTATTTTTTCAAAACGCCATTGAGCATATTGTTTGCTGCAATGTCTGCTTCTTCAAGGGAGGAGAATGAATTGGACATTGAGCTTTTCCATGACACGGGATAGTTGTTGACGTAATCAACCCCTTCCTTGAAGTCGAGTATGCCAAACGCGATAACTGTGCCAAGGGCCATCGTTACGGGCCCTCCCCATGACGTTGCAACAAGGACGACTGCATAACGGGCCAGTGACATGTCCTGGAAGTTCTTTGAAAGGATGAATGATTTGTCGCGTTCGCTCTTTGCTTTTGAGAGGAAACTGTTTGCATTTTTAAGGTGGTACGCGACGGTTCCAAGGTCTTTCTTCTCAGCGTCCCCAAGCATTGATTCAAGTGAATCCCCTGAGAGTATGTCCCATTCATCAAGCTGGAGGGAATCGAGCGTTGACTGGAATTGCGGGCTCCAAACGCTAAGGGAACCGAGCTTTAGTATGTATTGGTTTTCGTATGCCCATGATCCGCTTTCCCAAAAGTGATTGAATGCTGTTTGAAGCTGTTCTGGTTGTTCTTCGGCGTGGGCGAACAGAGAAAGAAAAAGCAGTAGGCATAACGCGACCCACACGGATTTCATTGGATAAGGTAGGATGTTGAAAAATTAATAAAATGGTTGGGTGGACGGATAATCTTAGCGGTATTTAAATTGAACGCGCGATATGGTTGCGTGGTTTTGTGGGAAGGGAGGAGTTTCTCTCCAGATGCGGGGAGGTAAGGGAAGCGGTCAAGAAGTTCAAGAAGCCGGTCATCGTAAACCATTACGACGCGGACGGTCTCTCCTCAGGAGCGCTTGTTGCAAAGGCAATGAAGGAAATGGGGAAGGAATATGAAATAAAGACTGTGAAAAAGGTGGATGAGGAGCTTGTAAAGGAACTTAAGGGTAATGAGGTCGTATTCGTTGATTTGGGCGGGAGCGCGCCGATTGTTGATGAGCTTGAGGATGTAGTTGTAATAGACCACCATCAGACAAAGGGAGGGAGTGCACTGCAGGCAAACCCGCACCTCTTTGGGCTTGACGGGGGGACTGAGATAAGCGCCTCGGGAGTTGCGTATTGCGTTTTCAGGACAGGAGTTGATTTGGCAATCGTTGGAGCGATTGGAGACATGCAGTACCCTCTTGTTGGCATGAATGGGTGGATTGTTGAGGAGGGAATAAGGGAGGGGGCGGTTAGGAAAGAAATTGATTTGAGGCTTTTTGGAAGGACGAGCAGGCCGCTCATAAGCATGCTTCTCTACGCTGATGATCCGTTCCTTCCAGGATTGACTGGGAACGAGGGGGCATGCGCAAGCTTTCTTGAGGGGGCGGGGATTGAACTGAGAGATAAGGAAGGGAAATGGAGAGTGTATTACGACTTGAGCGGAGAGGAGAGAAGAAAGCTTATTGGGGAGCTTGCTAGGTATCTTACTGAAAGGGGTTTGGGAGGTATTACTGAGGGGCTTGTTGGCGAGGTTTATCTTCTTCTTAAAAGGGAGAAGGGCACTGAGCTTTATGATGCAAGCGAGTTCAGCACGCTTCTAAACGCGTGTGGAAGGAACTGGAAGCCCGAGATAGGGATTGGGGTATGCCTTGGGGATGAGGGGGCTTTTAGGGAGGCAAAGAACCTGCTTGCAGAGCACAGGAAAAACCTTAGGAACGGGATTGAGTTTGCCGGGAGAAAAACCGAAGACTATGGGGGCTTTCTTTTCTTGGATGGGAGAGGAGCCATAAGAGACACGATAATTGGCGTCATCGCAGGGATGCTCTATTGGAGGGAGAAGCCCATTATAGGGATAGCTGATGACGAAAAGGGGGGGATAAAGGTTTCTGGGAGGGGGAAAAAGGAGCTTGTTGAGAAAGGGCTGAATTTGGGAAAGGTCCTTGGGGAAAGCAGCAGGGCGGTTGGAGGCGACGGCGGGGGCCACAAGATTGCTGCCGGCGCGAACATACCGAGGGACAGGTTAAATGACTTTTTGAAGGAAGTTGGAAAAAGGCTTTGAGAAAGAGGAGAGGGCACTCCTTGGGGGCGTGCATTGCATCTTGATTTTCCTTGGAGGGAGGATGCTTTGCTTCCATCAGCCCGAGTATTTTGCGACATATCGAAAGGGAGAATTTTTATTGCTTCTTAGTGAGTTTTTTACTATGATTCTCGTGACGGGAGGCACAGGTAGGATAGGAAGCGTCCTAATAGAGAGACTGCTTGAAAAGGGGGAGGGGGTAAGGGCGTTGGTGAGGGACGGGGAGAGGGCGATTTTCCTTCCAAAGGGCGCAGAGCTCTACTACGGAGACATAACGAAAAAGGAAACGCTCTTGAACGCGTATAAGGACGTAAGCGCAGTCGTCCACCTTGCCGCGATAGTGGATTACAGGATTGGGGAGGAAAAGATGAGGGACGTCAATGTGGAAGGGACTAGGAACGTTCTTGAGACGTGCCCAAAGAACATAAGGAGGTTTATCCACTGCTCTTCAATTTCCGTTTACGGGAACAGGCTTGGGAGGACACCTGCCGATGAAGAAACTGGGACAAACCCGTCATCTCCCTATGGGAGGACGAAAAAGGAAGCGGAGGACGTTGTCCTTCAATTCTCAGGCAGCGTGCCTACGACAGTATTGAGGTTTGGCGTTGTTTATGGAAAAGGATTTAGCGAGGGGTTTTTCCCTGTTCTTGGGCTTCTTGAAAAGGGGAAGGTAGGGATACTTGGGAATGGGAAAAACAAAATACCGTTCGTGCACGTTGATGATGTTGTCGACGCAATACTTCTCGCAATTGAAAAGGACGTGCCGTCAGGAAACGTATACAACATAGTCGGAAGGGACGAACTCACGCAGAAGGAGGTATTTGAGATTGCCTGCAGGCATCTTGGAGTCAAGGCCCCGAAGAAGAAGACGCCTGTTTTTCTTGCAAAGCTTCTTGTGTCGGCCATGAATGTTGCGGCATTGGTTGGAGGGAAGAAACAGAAAATACTTTGCGAACATATTGACGTGCTTTCGTCAAACAGGGTTTTCTCGACAAAGAAAGCGGAGAAGGAGCTTGGGTTCAGGGCAAGGGTGCCTTTGGAAGATGGAATAAAGGAAGTCGTTTCATATTATAGGGGTGGTTAGTTGAAAGTTGAAAAGTATATGGTGGACGGAATAAGGAAGAAAGGGGGGCTTCTTTTTACCCTCATAGACCCGGTTGACTACAAAAAGCCGGACGATGCGATAATGGTCGGGGAGGCATCGTGCAATGGGGGGGCGGACGTCATATTGGTTGGCGGGAGCATCGGAGCACAGGGCGAGCTCCTTGATTATGTGACGAAGGGAATAAAGGAGAAGACGAACGTTCCAATAGTACTCTTTCCAGGGAATGTAGGGACAATAACAAGATACGCGGACGCGTTATATTTCATGTCGTTGCTGAACAGCAGAAATCCCTATTGGATAAGCGGCGCCCAAACGCTTTCCTCGTTCATAATAAAAAAGATTGGGATAGAGCCGCTTCCTGTCGGGTACGTGCTTGTTGAGCCTGGCGGGACCGCGGGCTGGGTAGGGGACGTAAACCTTGTCCCAAGGGATAAACCACAGATAGCAGCGGCCTTGGCGCTTGGCGGGCAGTACGCAGGGAACAGGTTCATAATAACTGATGCTGGAAGCGGTCCAAAGGAAGGACACATACCAATTGAGATGATAAGGGAGGTCGCAAGCGCAATTGATGTGCCGTATATTGTTGCTGGAGGAGTGAAGACACCAGAGCAGGCAAGGAACATAATCAGGGCAGGTGGGGACGCAATACAGGTTGGAACCGCGCTTCAGGAAAGCAGGAAAGTGGAGAAGACGGTAAGGGAGATGGCAAAGGCAATACATGAGGAGGGAAGGAAGAAGGTTTAGCCATCTGGTAAGTTATTTTGCCCAGGATATCGCTCCGGCAGGACAGCCGTCTATTGCGCTCTGTATTTCCTTCTCAGGCGCTCCCTTTGGATTAATGACTGTCGCTTTTCCTCCCTTCAATGCAAAAACATTTCCGCATATTGCAGCGCACGCGCCGCAGCCGATGCATTTACTTTGGTCAACGCGAGGAACTTTCGCCATTTGGATCACCGGAACCGGTTGGTTGGCGCTTGTTTAAATAATTAACTATCGTTAGGCTTTCATGTTCGTTGTTGACACAAGCGTAGTGGTAAACGGAAGGATAACGGAACTCATCAGGAACGGGGAGGTAACTGGAACGGTCGTTGTGCCGAACGCGGTTATTGCCGAGATAGAACACCAGGCAAACAGGGGAAATGAAATCGGGTTTGCAGGTTTTTCGGTCCTAAGGGAGCTCAGGGAGTTCGAGAAGGAAGGGAAAATCAAGCTTGAGCTGAAGGGAAAACGACCGACGCATCTTGAAATTGAGAGGGCGAAGATAGGCGAGATAGACGCAATCATAAGGAAGCTCGCGCAGGATGAGGGGGCTACGCTCATAACTGGGGACAGGGTGCAGCATGAGGTCGCGGTCATAGAAGGAATAAACACAATGTATCTGAAGGCAAGGGAGGTTCCAAAGGAAGTCCCGTTCGAGCGCTTTTTCACTCCAGACACGATGTCAGTCCATCTTAAGGAGAACACAATACCGCTTGCGAAGACCGGGAAGCCGGGGAATGTTCTTGTCAAGAAAATTGGGAACATGAAGATGACAACCGCAGAGATGCGGGACATGGCGAAGGACATTGTAGAGGTAAGCAAGAGGAACATAGAGTACTATTTTGAAATAGACAAGCGAGGGGCGATGGTCATACAGATGGGGCAGTACAGGGTAGTGATAGCAAAGCCCCCGTTCTCTGACGGTTTTGAGATAACGATTGTGAGGCCGATAACGAAGCTTTCCTTTGAGGATTACAGCATGAGCGAAAAGATGAAGGAAAGGCTCAGGAAACGGGCAGTAGGGGTAATCGTTTGCGGTCCGCCAGGAAGCGGAAAGAGCACGTTCGCAACTGCGCTCGCCGAGTATTATTACAGCCAGGGAGCGGTCGTGAAGACGCTTGAGTCCCCGAGGGACCTTCAGGTCATAGATGAGATAACGCAGTACGCGCCGCTTGAAGGAAGCTTTGAAAAGACATGCGAGATACTGCTGCTAGTAAGGCCGGACTATTCTATTTTTGACGAGATGAGGAAGAGCGATGACTTTTCGGTTTACGCTGACATGAGGCTTGCAGGGATAGGATTGGTTGGCGTCGTGCACGCAAATGCGCCAATTGACGCGATACAGCGGTTTATAGCGAGGGTCGAGCTTGGGATGATACCGCAGCTCATAGACACGATAATTTTCATAGAAGACGGTGCGATAGGGAAGGCACTTGAGCTTACCTTCGTAGTGAGGGTCCCGACAGGCATGTTCGAGGAGGACCTTTCAAGGCCCGTCATTGAGGTGCGCGATTTTGAAACTGGGGCCCTTGAGTACGAGATTTACAAGTTCGGCGAGGAGACCGTTGTCTTCCCAGTGAAGGAAAGGAAAGCCGAGGAGAGGGGCAATGCCGGGAGGAGCGAGGAAAAGCTAAAGAGGGTTATTTCAAAGCTTGCAACGCACCCGTTCGAGGTCGAGGTCAGGGGGAGGAAGGCAGTTGTTTACCTTGACCCGACTGACGTCCCGTTGATTATCGGAAGGAAGGGAAAACGAATAGCGCAGATTGAGAAGGAAACCGGGACGAGGATAGACATAAAGGAGATTTAATGGGGAAGAAGGTTTTCTCCCTTGAGGATTTTGACCTCGCCTTAAGGAAGGCAAAGGAAGCAATAAAGAAAGACGGGCTCATAATATATCCGACGGACACGGTTTACGGCATTGGGTGCAACGCGCTAAGCAGGAAGGCGGTTGAGAAGGTCTATTTGCTCAAGGGGAGGGAGGAAAAGAAGCCGCTCTCGATAGTCGTTTCGGATATTGAGATGCTCCTGCAATACTGCAATGCCGGGAAGAAGGAGATTGACGCGATAGAGCGCTTTCTTCCAGGCCCGTATACGCTTCTGCTGAAAAGGAAGAAGAAGATAGCCGCGGCAACCGGGGAGAAGATTGGGATAAGGGTTCCTGAGCACTTTTTCATAATAACGCTCGTAAGGCAGCTCGGCGTGCCGATAGTCTCAACATCGGCGAACAGAAAAGGGGGAAAACCGCCTGCAAAAGTCGAGGAGATAGATGGGAGGATAAGGAGGGGCGTTTCCGTGATAATCGACGGGGGGAGATGCAGGCATGGGAAGGGGTCGACAGTCATAGATTTGGTTGAGGGGAAGGTTTTGAGAAAAGGCGCGGTTAAGAAGGAGGAGATGGTATTTGAGGAGGAAGGAAGCGGCGCGGCGTGAGCATTATGAAAAAAGTCTATTTCAACAGCCTCTCCTTCATTGTTGATGAGGGGGTTTACGAGCCATCCGACGACAGCTTCCTGCTTGCGAAGAATTGCCCAAACGCGCAGGGGGATGTGCTTGATGTCGGGACAGGCTGCGGTATAGGTGCGATAGTCGCATGCGCGGCAAACGGGAAAAACAGGGCGATTGGAACCGACATAAACGAAGGGGCGGTTGAGAACGCGAAGAAGAATGCAAGGGCGAATGGCATTTGGGGAAGATGCAGCTTCATACGCGGCGATTTGTTTGAGAATGTGGAGGGGAAGTTTGACCTCATACTTTTCAACCCGCCCTATCTTCCGACAAAAAACGAGGATGGGGCGTGGGACGGAGGAACGGATGGAAGAAAAGTGATTGACAGGTTCTTGGAAGGATTTGGCGAACATCTGAAGCAGGACGGCAGGTTGATAATGATTGACAGCAGTCTTGACAACACCGAGAAAACTGTCGGGAAGCTTGAGAAGAAGGGATTTTCCGTCCGCGTCCTTGAGAAGAAGCACATGTGGTTTGAAACAATAAGCGTGCTTGAAGCAAGGTGGAGGGCATGGTAAAGTTCAGGGTTGTCCTAGTCGGGCCCGAGTACCAGATAAACCTCGGTTTGATAGCAAGGGTTATGATGAATTTCGGGTTCAGAGAGCTCTACCTTGTTGACCCGAAGTGCAAGATTGGTTTCGACGCGATGAAGTTCTCAAAGAAGGCATTCCCGATACTGGAAAACGCGAAGGTATGCTCGTTTGACGAGGCGGTTAAGGGATGCCGGTTTGTTGTCGGGACGACGTCAGTCCTTAGGAGGCATCGCAGGACGCTAAGGAACCCGATGACGCTGAAGGCGCTTAAAAGCAGGGGGAAGGAACTTGGGGGCGAGATAGCGCTTCTTTTTGGTAGGGAGGGGATTGGTTTAATGGAGGGGGAGATAAACCGGTGCGATTTCCTCGTCACTATACCGACCCACGAGGACTACAAGGCACTCAGCATATCCCATTCGGTCGCGGTTGTTTTGTATGAGCTTAGCTCGCTCCACCTGAGAACGATTGAGAAGGCAGGCCCTGAGGAGAAAGAGCGCCTCCTTTGGTCGTTCAACACTCTCGTTGACAGGTACTCAAAGAGGATGAGGAATCCGGAAAAGGTCAAGATTGCGTTCAAGAGGATTGTTGGGAGGAGCATCGTGTCCGATGTTGAGGCGAAGGGCATAATGGGGGTATTGGGAAGGGCGAACGCTGAGCTGAAAAAAAGATAACGCGCCATTATGCGTGGCGCAAAAGCAGAAAAAAGAAGGGGCTTATTTCTTCCTCGACTTCACGATTTTTACCTTTGTCGGAGTCAGGAGTATCCTGTGCTCATCTATCCTTGCGATATCCCCGTTTATTTTCACTATGAACGTCCTTATCCCGTCTATCGCGCTCTTCAGTTTTGCGGTTTGCCTCACCATTGGGGAAATGTTGAGAAGCACTATGTTCCTCGCCTTTAATTCGTTCATAACGGTCCCGACATCTGCATCCGTTTCGAGGGAAATCGGCTTCACATAAAAATCTGCTGCCTGATGAAGCACATCAACATCTTCCATCTCTATCGTGCTCATGTAATCTTCCACGTCGCCTTCCTTGCCCAAGCCAATGGCCTTTGAGATTTTTTCGAACACACCCATTTCATCACCTCTAACTAACGTTAGGTTTATTTGACGTATGGTTTAATAAGCCTTTCTTCCAACTGGCTTTCCCGCGCGCAAAACAGCAAGGCGCCCAGTTGGGTTAATAAGCCTTCCTTTACAAAAAGGCTTTCCCTGTGGTGAGAGGATGTCATCCTTCTTGGACATAATATCGAAACCGACCGTTTTCAAGGATAGGAACGTTCTATCCCCTTCGTACATCCCTCCAATGCTCCTGTTCAGGGAGGAGGAGATAGAAAAGATAATGGTCGCAATATCCCCTGCCCTTAAGGGCCAGAGGCCGAAGAACATATTCATATATGGGGGAACCGGCTCCGGAAAGACCGCGACTGCGAAGCACGTGATGAAAAAAATAGAGGAGATGACCTCGCCGGCGTCTGCCGGCTACCTCAACTGCAGGGTTTACAACTCAAGGTACAGGATACTGCAGAAGGTGGTAAAGGACCGCATACCGTCGCTTGACAAGCCGGGCTTCGGGCTTTCCTTCTTATACGAAAAGCTGCTTGAGCACGTAGGCGAAAAGGGGCTGCAGTTCGTGATTGTGCTTGACGAGGTCGACATGATTAAGGACCTTGATGACTTGATTTACATGCTGACAAGGGCGAATGACGAGCTGAAAAACGGGAACATTTCAATTATAGGCATATCAAACAAGCTTGATTTCAAAAGCAGGCTTGACCCGAGGAGCAGGAGCAGCCTCTATGAAACGGAGATGGTCTTCGCGCCCTACACGTCGCGCCAGCTGCAGGGGATACTTGACCAGAGGGTAAAGATGGGGTTTGTGGAGGGGGCTGTCCGCGAATCCGCAATAAACCTTGCCGCAGCAATAGCAGCAGGGGAGACCGGCGATGCAAGATATGCGCTGAAGCTCATTCTTAGGGCTGGGGAGATAGCAGATGAGGAGGGGATAAAGGAGGTAACTGATGGGGAGGTTGAAAAGGCAAGAAGGAACGTTGACGAGGATGTTGCATCCGAGGTGATAGCGACTATGCCTGAGCACCAGCAGCTCGTTCTTTATGCAGTGGCGAACTTGTCAATTTCAGGAAGCAGATACTCAAAGCTCGGAGGAGGCGATGAGGGGTTTCTCATGTCCGGCGAGGTTTATGAGGAGTACTGCAGGGTTTGCAGGGAAAGCAGGAAAAAGCCAAGAAGCGCGAGATGGTACAGGGAGTACCTTAACGATTTGGAGCTGCTTGGGCTGCTTATAATGGTTGAAAGCGGGAGGGGGATAAAGGGGCACACGAGGCTCATAAAGATAGCCTATCCCCCGGCCCAGATGAAGAAGAATATTGAGAACAACTGGTCGATTGTTGGTGGGTAATATGAAAGAAGATGTGAGGTTCATTTTTGAGATTGGCGCATTGAAAAAAACAAAAAGAAGCGGATGGGAAACGATAAACGCAAAGGGGGAGAGCGTTGCGGACCATTCGTTCAGGACTGCAGTCATCGGTTACATAATAGCAAAGGGGGAAGGCGAAAGAAAGATTGCGGATGTCCTTCTCCTGTCCCTTTTCCACGACGCGCATGAAACGAGGATAGGGGATTTGAACAGGATGAACAAGAGATACGTGGACGTGAAAAAGGAAAAGGCAATTGCTGATGTTTTGAAGGGGCTGTCTTTTGAAAAGGACGTGATGAGGGTGCTATCGGCAAAGGGAAAGATAAGGGATATCGTGCACGACGCGGACAGGCTTGACATGATAGCCGAAGCGAAGATGCTGCACGACCTTGGGAACAGGTACGCGTGGAAGTGGATTGAGAACTCATCAAAGGAATTAAAAACAAAGACTGGGAAAAAGCTCTGTGATGAGATAATAAAGGCGGATTCAAAGAAGTGGTTGTTTGAGAGTTAGGAAATGTTTTGCAATAATTCTCCTTTTTGCTGTCCTCGCGGGGTGCATTGGATCGCCCGGGGACTGCGCAACCCTCAAAACGCCGGATGCGAAGGACGGATGCTATGTCATCAACGCGACAGCCATGGCATCGAACGGCGTAAGTTTTGGGGGCGGCGTTGAGAACACATGTGAGAACCTGATAGTTTCAAATGATAAAAAGGACGAGTGTTACAAGTCTGTTGCGATTGCGTACGCTTCCCTTGGCAGCGGCTATGGTGTGTCGGAGGCGGACAGGACGCTGTATAGGGGGTATGCTATAGATTCCTGCACAGGCCTGAATGGGAAGGGTGGGGCTGATATATGCCTCATGGACATCGCGAAGAGGATGAAGGACCCGAGCATTTGTGATGAGGTCGGAGCAATACCGGACATTAGCATATTTTCGCCTGACACGTTTAAAGTTGATTATACGAAAGATATGTGCAGGGACATGGCAACGCCAAAAGTGAGCGCATGCGCCACTACTGCGCTCGTTCTCCTTATAGGGATTGTCTTGATAGCAAAAGGTTAAAGCAGGGCGCACAGTTTACAGTTACTCTGAATCAAGAATCTCGAGCGCCTTCTTGACGCTCATTCCCTTTCTTATGCCAAACTCGTCAGCCCAAGTGGTCATTGATTTTACCTTCGCCTTTAGGACGTCGTCAAACGTCTTGACGTCAGAAACGAAGCACGCTATGTCGCCAAGCTTCTCGGCCGCATCCTTATCTATGTAGGAGCATGCAACGTAGCCCTTCTTTGCCTTTATTATGAGAAGCGGGACATTCCCAAGGTTGAACCTCAATCCGGTGTAATTCTTCCCCTCGAATGCTATGCTCTCTTCCATCTCATCCCTGATACTGTTCGTTTCTCCTTTCTGCCATCCTCTTTTTCTTCTCGTATATGCGGAGGTGTTTTCCGCACGAGGGGCAGTAGTAGACATCTACGTTCTTCAGGAACCTGACGTCGTCCGCAGTTCTTAGGTCCGTCGAGTAAACAACCCTCTTTGAGAAACTGACTGCCTTGTCCCTTGGGATCCTCCTACTGCAGTTGTCGCATATAACAAGCCTTTCCCTTCCCCTTGTTCTTTTTCCCATTTATTCACCTGAAACCGCTGTCTTTCACCAAAGAGCGGATAGTACCTAAGCACGTTCCGTCCAACCTGTACACTATTGCCCCTTCTAATTTAAATAGGTTATTGGAAAAAACCGGGCCGAGCATTTCCGTTTTTTTGTCGTTAAGCACAGCTCCCGAGAGCAGTTTGTTGAAGGGC
>Ga0315282_10014022_pt1 | contig 11991 bp, 10 predicted proteins | sample YL17G07_20_MG_FD_203693 | JGI IMG/M metagenome (GOLD analysis project Ga0315282, IMG submission 203693) | Sediment microbial communities from Yellowstone Lake, YNP, Wyoming, USA - YL17G07_20 | ecosystem: Environmental > Aquatic > Freshwater > Lake > Sediment | place: USA: Wyoming | collected... | reverse complement strand
CAAAAATCAGGCTATAAGGGGGAGGAGATTAATATTCAATCGACTGTCGGCAGATACTATAAGGATATCGAAATTAACACCGCTATCGATGCATGGCTTAAGGCTATCGGCATGAAAACAAACCTGAAAATGTACGATTCGCCCACCTGGATGAACCTGTTTGATACAAAGAAAATCGACCCTATCTGTCTTATCCTGTGGACCGCCCGTTCAGGGGATGGAGTTGAAAACCTTTTTAATGCCTGCCATTCCAGTTCTGCTTCATGTTTTCATGGTCCGAAAGGTATTCCAGGAGTGGATGAATTAATCGACCTCGCTCGTACAAGTTTTGATTCGAAAGTGAGGAAAGAGGCGATAGAAAAAGCGCAAGTGATTATATACGACTACGTCGCCTTTCCGATGACCTATGTGCCGAGCAACGTCTATGGAGTTCGAAAGAATCTAAAATGGTCTCCGAGGGCCGATGCAACGATCTGCATTGCCCCCGAGGATGACAAATAGTTGTGGAGCCAAGAGAGAGGAGATCATCCTCTCTCTCTTGGCAGCAACTTCAAAAGATTAACGATTTTGAAGTGGAGAATTTTCATGATCAATTTTTTTATAAGACGAATCTTTTATTCTCTGATTACACTTTTATTTCTATCCATTATTGTTTTTTCGCTACTCCATTTGGCTCCTGGCGATCCTGCAAGGATGATCCTACCACAAGAGGCAACGGAAGAAGATGTCCTCCAGATGAGAAAGGTTTTAGGTTTAGACAAGCCGATTGTTATCCAATACTTTAATTGGTTAGGCAAAGCAATCAAATTGGATTTCGGAGAATCCATCCAAGGGAAACGGTCCGCGGCCAGGCTTTTCCTCGCGAGACTACCGGCAACCTTGGAACTGACCTTGGGAGCATTAATTCTCTCTGTTTCTTTTGCTATACCACTCGGGGTCATTGCTGCCATCAGACGGGGCACTTACTGGGATTTCATCATTTCTTTTATTTCGCTTTTTGGATTATCCACCCCGAGGTTTTGGTTAGGGATAATACTTATCTTGATTTTTTCTCTCGGTCTTGGATGGTTTCCCTCCTTTGGTAGAGGTTCAGGGTTATTTTATGGAATCATTCAATTATTTAAAGGTGATTTTGGCACTTTCTATGAAGCTTTAAGAAATTTGACCCTCCCATCCATAGCACTTGCCACATTTTTCGCTGCCAGCTTCGTGAAGCATACACGCGCGAATGTCCTTGAAGAAATTAGTAAACTCTATGTGAGGACAGCCCGTCAAAAAGGGATAGGCGAATACAGAGTCATTGTCTTTCATGTTCTCAGAAATGCCTTAATCCCTATCGTGACTGTAATAGCCCTAAATGTTGGGCTCGTTATGGGAGGGGCGGTCATTACGGAGATTGTATTTGCATGGCCAGGTGTCGGACAATTATTAATCAATGCGTTATTTGCTCGTGATTATCCACTGATTCAGGCCAGCTTATTCATGGTAGGGGCCCTCATAACGCTTATTTTCATTTTGATGGATATCATTTACGTAGCACTTGATCCTAGGATTCGTGCAAAAGGGATCGGATAATAAAGATTGGTTGGTTTTATGCGGTTATTATATAAAAAATTGAAAAAAAGCTTTTTTGGAAAATTGGGGTTAGTGATTGTATTAGTCTTTGTCCTATTGGCCATATTAGGGCCTTCTGTTTCCCCGCATAATCCAAATGCTATGAACTTAACGAAGCGTCTCGCACCGCCCGTTTGGGCAAAAGACGGAACCTGGAAACATCCATTTGGGACTGACATGTTAGGACGGGATGTTTTAAGTCGGGTAATATGCGGCACCAGGAATTCGATGATGGTTGGCTTATCATCTTCATTCATAGCCTTATTGATAGGGGTCATTCTTGGCATGATTTCAGGCTATTTGGGCGGATTCTTTGATGTTATCCTAATGCGGTGGGTTGATATCATGTTGGCCATTCCCGCAGTCATGCTCGCGGTGGTTCTGGTGGCTATTATTGGACCTTACCCGATCAGCATCATCATAGCCATGGGAATGACGATGTGGAGTGAGTATGCCAAAGTAATTAGAAGTCGAATTCTTGTATTAAGGGAGGAACCCTTTGTGCTTGCTGCCAGAACGATGGGAGCCAGCGGCAGGAAAATAATTTTAAAACATATTTTCCCAAATATTATCTATATCATCATCGTTATTTTTACACTCCAAATTGGGTTGATCATATTATGGTCAGCTGGGTTGAGTTTTATTGGTTTAGGTGGGGCAACGTTATCCTGGGGATGGGACGTTGCCGCTGGACGCGTTTATTTGGCAAGAGCGTGGTGGCTGTCGACAATTCCTGGATTGGCCATATTCTTCTGTGTCCTCGGGTGTAATCTCTTTGGAGATTGGCTTAGGGACGCATTGGACCCGGGTGTCAAACAAATTGTCTGAATATGCCGAAAGTTGATTGGCATTTCGATCTTGAAGGAAGTCGGATGGAATCGATTTTAAGAGTTGAAGAGCTAAAAACCTATTTTCTTACGCTTGGAGGTGTCATTAAAGCAGTTGACGACGTTAGTTTTGAAGTAAAAAAGGATGAATTTTTCGGTTTGGTGGGTGAATCCGGCTGCGGGAAGAGTACAACGGCCCTTTCCATCATGAGATTGCTTGATGATACGTCAAAACTGGAGGGTAGGATTCTTCTCGGAGAGCAAGATATTGTTCGGCTTTCAAAAAGGCAAATGAGACACTTGTGGGGAAAGAAGCTATACATGGTATTTCAGGACCCTATGACATCGTTGAATCCTGTCATGAGAATTAAGGATCAAATTGGGGAGGTATTTAGAAAAAGGGGAGAAAAAGCAGTTAAAACAAGTGAAATCATGGAGAGGGAGCGTGAGTTATTGGACCAGGTTGATATTCCTGACTCAGATAGAGTGTTGAACCAATACCCTCATCAGCTAAGCGGTGGGATGAAACAGAGAGTCATGATTGCAATGGGTATAGCGATCAGTCCTGATCTTTTGGTATTAGATGAGCCAACCACAGCCCTCGACTCTACCGTTCAATTTAAAATTGTTGAGTTGTTACTGAACTTGAAGACGAAGTATAGGATGAGTCAAATTATTATTACGCATGATTTTGGGGTAGCCGCAAAGTTATGTGATAGGATTGCAGTGATGTATGCTGGAAAAATTGTTGAACAAGGAAAATATGTGAATTTGCTAAAGGAACCTGCGCATCCGTACACACAAGGATTGTTTAGATGTATTGTTAAGAAAGATCAAAAAACAGATTATCTGGAAACGATGAAAGGATATTTGCCAAGCCTCAATAATCTACCCAAAGGGTGCTATTTTGAAAAGCGATGTGTAATCTCTAAACCTCTATGTAAAGAGGAGAGGCCAGGGTTGATAGATATTGGAGATGAACATTTTGTAGCATGCCATCACTTTCCCTTTTAAGGAGTAAGAGGAATAAAGAAGAATTATGCTAGAGTGGGTAATCAATGCAGAGTAGCTTGGTTGAGATAGTGGAATTGAAGAAACATTATCCTTTGAGCTTAGGCTGGTTTGGTCGCCTCGCTGGAAGTGCCAAAACGGTAAAGGCCCTAAATGGATTAAATTTGAGCATTTATAAAGGAGAGACTATTGGCCTTGTTGGGGAAAGCGGTTGCGGGAAGTCTACGCTGGGACGAATCATAATGGGCATAGAAAAACCAACGGAGGGGTTTGTTAGTTTTAACGGAAGGCGCATGGATGATCTAAAAACAAAGACAGAAATGAAGGCGATGCGGAAAAAGATGCAAATGGTCTTTCAGAATCCAGCAGGCACTTTGGATCCGCGGATGACCCTACACCAAGTCTTATCGGAACCGTTTGAGATACATTACAAGTTGACAAAGAAAGAACAAGATAAACGGATAGGAGAATTATTGGAAATGGTGGGATTGCATTATGGAGACAGCAAGAAATTATCGGGAGAATTTAGTGATGGGCAAAAGCAGAGAATAGCTCTGATTCGAGCCTTATCCTTAGATCCTGAGTTTATCGTAGCCGATGAGCCCGTTTCTGCCCTGGATGTTTCAGTTCAGGCGCAGGTTCTGAATTTAATGAAGGGTTTGCAAAAAGAAATGCATTTGACCATGCTTTTCATCTCCCATGACCTCAAAATTGTAAGATTTCTGTCAGATAGAATTGCAGTCATATACCTTGGGAAAATAGTAGAATTGGGTCCAAGTGAAGAGTTTTTTGAAAATCCCTATCATCCTTATTCGAAGGGACTGCTCTCTTCGATTTTGGACATTAATCCGGGGCTAGATAGCAATCAATTTAGAATCAAAGCGGATGTCCCAGTCAGTCAGGTCAATCTACCGCGAGGATGTGTATTCCAAATGAAATGTTATGGACCGACGGATCAGTGTAGGAAGAATGAACCTGAATTGAGAGAAATATCCAAAGGACATTTCGCGGCCTGCTTTGAAAACTGAATCTTGCTTCTTTTGTTTGAGATGGAGAGGAAAATGAGCTTTCAGATAATGATAGACATTCCTAAGTGTACCGGGTGTGGAATATGTGAACTTGCTTGTTCTTTATATCATGAAAAGGAATGCAACCCTGAAAAATCAAGAAGTAGAGTGATTCGTTATGAAGACCAAGGCATATTATATAGCATACCAATAATGTGTCAGCAATGCGAAGAGTCTCCCTGTCAAAATGTCTGTCCTACAAAAGCCATAAATCGAAATCAAATGACCAATGCGCTAACCGTCGATGAGAGAAGATGTATTGGCTGCAAATACTGCTTTACTGTGTGTCCCTTCGGGTGTATTACTATCGATCAAAAAAGAGGGAGGGCGGTTAAGTGCGATTACTGTGAGGGGGACCCTAAGTGCGTTGAATTATGTCCGACCGGAGCTTTGACTTTTGTTAAATCTGATAAAGTGAGTATTACAAGAAAGCGCAGTATTTTTGATAAATATGTCGAGAATCTGAAAAAGCTTTCGACCTCGATGATTCAATAGCAGGGAATGAAATGGTTAATTTATATGGAAGCCATATCCTCAGAATAGATTTAAGCAGCCAAACAATTACCAAGGAACCCACATCCAAATACTCAAAAAGATTTATTGGCGGGAGAGGGATCAATGCCAAGATTATGTTTGACGAAATAAAACCTCAAATAGACCCACTCGGAGATGAAAATACAATTGTCTTTGGTGCAGGTCCATTGACGGGGACATTGTGCCCCGGTTCAAGCAGAGTGGATGTCATGTCAAAATCTCCAGTAACGGGTTTACTCGGAGATTCCAATATGGGCGGAAATTGGCCGGCCGAATTAAAATATGCTGGATATGACCATGTAATCATCCAAGGAAAAGCAGATCATCCAGTCTATATTGCCATTGAAAATGAGAAGGTTGAGGTATTAGAGGCTTCAGACCTATGGGGGAAGGACTCCTATTCCACATCCGAAATGATCCGGAGAAAATTACAGGATCCAGATGTGAAAATAGTATGCATCGGGAAGGCAGGGGAGAATAGAGTCTCGTACGCTTCGCTCATTTCGAACATTGGGAATGCAGCTGGCCGAAATGGGATGGGAGCGGTAATGGGGTCTAAAAATTTGAAGGCCGTTGCAGTCAGAGGCACCAACGGCGTTAAAGTCGCCGACCCGGAACGATTTTTCAAGCTCTGCACCAAACTCCACAACATGGTGAGGAGCGCACCAGGGTACGACGAGTATTCTAAAAGAGGCAGTCTAAAATCAATGACCCTCAATGCAAATTCTGGTTATACTCCTGCAGGAAATCACCAAACATTCGGTTGGGATCGGAAAGCAGAATTTCTAAATTGGTGGGAAAAATATGGAGTTAAAAGAGCTGGGTGTTTCAGCTGTCCTGTGCAATGTTCAGAGACTTATACAATTCCAGAAATTGGCAGTGGAATTGTTTCCTGTCAACATTACATAGAACCGACATGGAAACTGAAAAATAACGACGTAATGGTATGGTGGGAGTTTGTGCGGAACTGCCAACTCTATGGGATTGACGTGATTTCAACTTCGGGAATTTTGGCATGGGTCATCGAACTCTATGAGGACGGGATTATCACAGAGGAAGACACAGATGGTTTAGTGATGAAATGGGGCGACAGAGATTCAATAATTAAAATGATGGAAAAGATTATTAACCGTGAAGGTATTGGAGATATTCTTGCGGGAGGGTTTAAGGAAGCCGTTAAACAATTTGGGGAAAAGTCAGAAGGATATGCGATGCACGTCAAAAATAGTCCTCTTTACGCGGCATCTCCAAGGTTTCCCTTTGTTGCGCTCGAAACAGCATTGGGTCCGAGAGGAGATTATATGAGGGCTTTTTTACCTTTTGCAAAAGGAATCATCAGAGTAAAAGGTGACCCCGATATGAGTATGGAAGAAAAAGAGAAGATAATGATTAAATACGAAGAGGAAGCCGAAAGAACAACGGGTACAAAAGAAGTGTTGGAGATCATGGGTTATGAAGGGAAACCAAAGGGTGTCATCTATGCGGAGACAATGATTTCAATCCCGGATATGCTGGGTGTCTGTAAACACATGGGCATAACAAATTTCCAAGCCTTTAGCCCTGAAGATTTTTCAGAAATATTTTCTGTGGGTTTAGGGGAGAATGTATCTCCTGAAGAACTTATTCGTGCAGCTGTAAGAAATAGGAATGTGGAACGAGCCTTTGAAGCGAGGGAAGGTTTGACTCGGGAAAAAGATACATTACCAAAGAGGGAATTTAATAAGGATATCGGTGGACCCTATAAGGGGGTTTACCTTGATCCAAACGAATTTGAGAAAGCAAAAGATGAGTATTATGCCTTAAGGGGATGGGATACTCATACAGGTATCCCGACGCAAAAAACATTGGTTGCTTTAGGATTAGAGGATATTGCGGAGGATCTCAAGAATCGCAAACTCATTTCTGAATAGCTATTGGAGTGGGAAAATCTCTTAAATAAAGTGGTAAAACTGCGTTCTGGGCTGAGTTGTACTCAAAAAGGTTTTAGACATCGTCTATGGTCATTTTTCAAATTGAATAGAAACGGAGGGAAAAGACATGAAAATTTTTGTATTGGGAGCGGCAGGGAAACAGGCGCCAGGCGTAATTCGGGATCTCGCCGATTCTCCAGAAATTACTGAAATAGTACTGGGAGACCTGGAAAACACTAAGGAAACGTTGGAGTATAGAGCCAAGCATTGGGGAAACAAAAAGGCAAAAGTAGTTTTAGTGAATGTCAACGATCAAAATGGCCTCCGGAAGGCTATTCGGGGAAGTGTCAGCCTCGCCAATTGCACGACCTATCACTTCAATCTCCTGGTCATGGAGGCTTGCCTTGCCGAAGGAACGCATTATGTTGATATGGGGGGTTTATTTCATAACTCTCGAAAACAGATGGCTCTCTCGGAGCAATGGAAGAGGAGAAGCCTGACCGCTGTTTTAGGCATGGGGAGTGCTCCTGGAATCGTAAACGTGATGAGTAGGTATGGGGCAGACCTTTTGGACATGGTTGAGTCTATCCAAATTCGGGATGGAATCGTAAATTTTGCCAAGTTAGACACGCCCATGGCCACTCCCTATGCGTTTGTGACGATCCTCGACGAATTCATTATGAATCCTTACATCTTTGAGAAGGGAGATTGGAGAGAAGTTCAACCATTTACTGGAGAGGAACTCATCGATTTTCCTCCACCGGTCGGAACCCAAACCGCTTTTTGTACGCTTCACTCCGAAGAAGCAACCATCCCCGCCACTTTCCGTTCAAAAGGGCTTCAAAGCATGAGCTTTAAGCTGGCTCTTCCAAAGGCGTTCGAAGAGAAGGTTCGTTTTCTTGTGGATCTCGGGTTGGGTTCCAGTGAGCCCCTTCATGTGAAGGGGACCCCCGTTGTCCCAAGGGATCTCCTCCTCGAGGTCGTTGATCGGCTTCCCAAACCTACTGTCAAACCGGATGACCACAAGGTCCTTCGGGTAGATGTCAAGGGGCAAAAGGACGGCCATACTCTGGAGATTCGTGTGGAGATGATCTGCCATCCTTTTGAGCCATGGGAAATGGGCACAGGCCCCTACTCCGTAGGTTTCCCAGTGGGACTCACATGCCGGCTTCTTGGGAATGGAACCATTACAGAACGTGGAGCACTGCCTGCTGAAGCATGTGTGCCGCCTGAGCCATTCTTCAAAGGCTTAGCAGCAAGGGGGCTCCACACCACAGTGATGATAAAGAAATCCGTTATCGATGCATGAACGCCTTCGGTTCGTTTGTCAGAAAAGGGTTGATTAAAAAGATCAATCTGATATATTCACTTGGAGAAAGAGAGAAGGCTTCGTGCAAAGTGTCCATAGCCGAATGACTATAACGGGTTTTCCAGTGAGATGGAGAGGACACCACACGAACTCAATCTTTGAGCGTCAATGCTCAAAAATACCTTGAAAGGAGGAATAAATGATGCACAAACGGGTATTAACATTTGGGATTGGCATTGCGGTAGGATTAGTATTAATGGTGGGTTTATTATTCCCTGCATTTGCAGACGATTCGGTAGCCCGAGTTAAGAAGACAGGAGAACTGGTTATCGCTTCCACCGTGACTGGTGTCCCCACCACCTTCATGGATCCGAAAACGAATGAAGTTCAAGGGACAATGATTGATGCGGCCAAGCATATCGCTAATAAATTGGGGGTCAAATTAAAAGTCGTGGAGACACCCTGGTCAGCTTTAATTCCGTCGTTGACGGGCAAAAAAGTTGACCTAATCTGTGCAGCCATGGTGATCACTGAAAAGAGAAAAGAGGTCATCGATTTTTCAGATCCTATCTTCCCCTATTGCGAAGCAATGATCGTAAAATTGAGTGATAAGAAGCAGTATAAGACCATCACCGATCTTCAAGGACTTCGAATTGGTGCCCAGGTGGGAACCATTTATGCAAAAGGGCTCGAAGAAAAGGGAATTAAAGGGGTGAAGGTTTACGAAAACATTGGTGAAATCATGATGGATATTTCAAATGATCGCCTTGATGCATCAATAGTCGATGCACCTGTAGCGGGTTATCTCGTCAAAACAAAGCCCGAATTCAAGGTAAGAACCGTGGAGACCTACCAGCCAGTGATGTGTGGAGATCTTGGTATTGGAATCAGGAAGGATGATCAAGACCTAAGAAAAGAAATTAACAAAATTGTCGGAGAGATGAAAGAGAAAGGAATGATAAAAGATATCCTCAAGAAATGGGGACAATAATTGGACGCATAGAGGCTCCATGAGCATCGACTGATGGAGCCTCTATCTCATATTCTCGGGTGAAGATCATGGGAAAGCTGATAGACAATTTTATACTCTTCTTACCCAGCCTATTGAAGGGAACTCAATTTACGATTGAGATCACTTTTTTCGCTATCCTCATCAGCACTCTATTCGGATTTATTTTCAGCCTATGTCTTATTTCAAAGAAGAAATACTTAAACAAACCGGTTAGAATCTTCATTAATATCATTCGAGGTACTCCTCTTCTTGTTCAAATGTTTTATGTCTACTTTGTCCTGCCCGATCTGGGTATTAAACTGGGAGCATTAGAATCAGGAATACTCGCCCTTAGCATTTGTTACGGAGCTTACCATGCGGAGATTTTTAGGTCTGGCATCATAGCAATTTCCATTGGCCAGTGGGAAGCAGCAAAGTCAATTGGACTGAAATATTACCAAACGATGCCAAGGGTTATTCTTCCACAGGCGGCCAGGATCATCATCCCGCCCATGGGGACATCTTTTATCATCCTCCTCAAAGATTCATCTCTTGCATCTGTTATCACCGTACGTGAACTTACCCGATCAGGTCAGCTAATCGCCTCCACAACATTTGAGAACTTGACAGTTTTTTCTATGGTGGCACTCATTTATATCATCCTCACCCAATTGCTTGCTTTGTTTATTCATTATATGGAAAAGAGGTACCGGGTAAAATGATAGAAATTAAGAACGTCCATAAATCTTTTGGTCACACACCTATCCTTAAAGGAGTCAACCTGAAAATAAAAAAGGGAGAGGTGGCCGTCATTGTGGGGCCGAGCGGATCAGGGAAAAGTACGTTGCTACGCTGTATCAACCGTTTGGAAGAAATACAAGAGGGCCAGATTTGGATTGATGGAGAAAATATCTGTGGTAAGTCGGCTAACGTCTATAAGGTCCGGGCCGAAGTCGGTATGGTTTTTCAGCAATTCAATCTATTCCCCCATATGAATGCCATTCAAAATGTAACCTTAGGCCCCATCTTCACAAATAAAAGAAAGAAGAGGGAAGCCGAAGAATTGGCAATGGAAATATTGAGGAAAGTTGGAATGTCCGGAAAAGAAAACTCCTACCCTTCTCAGCTATCAGGAGGCCAACAACAAAGGGTTGCTATTGCCCGTGCCCTGGCCATGCAGCCGAAAGTGATGCTCTTTGATGAGGCGACGTCGGCATTAGACCCTGAGCTGGTGGGAGAGGTTCTAAATGTCATGAAACAATTGGCCCTTGATGGAATGACGATGATCGTGGTGACGCATGAGATGGGATTTGCAAGAGAAGTAGCTCATCATGTTGCCTTCTTGGACGACGGAATCATCCTTGAGGAAGGACCGCCAAGAGAGATCTTTGAACATCCAAGGACCCAGCGCGCCGCTGGCTTCTTTAGCAAGATTCTGTGATGAAGAAAAGATTATCTTTCGAATTGGAAGGGTGGCCGGAACTGCGAAATTGAGGGGTGTATCCGTAAATTTCCCTGATTCTGAGGGAGACCCAATAATCCCCTACCCCACCACCCCTTTCTTTGCAAAGGTATTCATATTTGTTATATAATTGAGGGTATAAATAATGCAAAAAGGCAAACTCAATGAAAGGCTTTTTTAACAAAATTTTAAGAATCAATCTTAAAACAAAAACTTTCCGAGAAGAGGCAGTCCCTGATTCGGTCTATGAAACCTACTTAGGCGGAAAGGGACTCGGGACCTATTTGCTCATGAAACAAAATCCTCCTGGAGTTGATCCCCTCTCTCCTGAAAACAGACTCATCTTCTGCACGGGACCAATTACCGATACCCGAATTTATGGCTCCTGCCGCCATGGGGTCTTCACCAAATCCCCATTGACCGGAGGTTACTCGGAATCTTACTCCGGTGGAAGAGTTGCAGAGCCCATGAGCCGCACAGGTTACGATGCCTTTATTTTCGAAGAGGCAGCGGATGCCCCTGTGTGGGTCGAAATCTCTGACAAGAAAGTAATCTTCCATGATGCAAAAGATATTTGGGGAAAAGACACCTATTTCACTGAGGATGAAGTCTTGAAAAGAACTAACAAGAAGGGGTCGGGTGCCCTCGTCATTGGCCCCGCAGGAGAGAACCTCGTTCGATATGCAGTGATTGAAAATGATTACTGGCGATCCCTTGGGAGGACAGGAGTCGGTGCGGTGATGGGCTCCAAAAAGTTGAAGGCGATCGTCTTTCATGGTGAAAAGAAAAAAGAGATTGCATATCCTGATCGGGTTGAACAGTTTGCAAAGGAGACCTTGGAACGAGGGAAAGATAATCCTGGAGTTCTAAATTATAAAAGGCTTGGTACGCCCCAATTGGTGGCCTTAACCAATTCAGTTGGAGCCTTTCCCTCAAAGTATTGGCACCTCGGGACGTTTGAGGGATGGGAGAAAATCAGCGCAGAAGCCCTTCTCGAACGCTGTCAGGTCAGACCCACTGCTTGTCTCCGTTGCTTTGTGGCATGCGGAGATCTAAGCGAGGTCAAAGAGGGAAGACACAAAGGTCTTAAAATCGAAGGACCTGAATACGAAACAATCTATGCCTTTGGTGGCCTCTGTATGATCAATGAGATTGAGGAAATTGCATACCTCAACGATATCTGCGACCGCCTTGGCATGGATACCATCTCTGCTGGGAGCCTCTGTGCCTTTGCCATCGAAGCTTCAGAGATGGGACGCATTAAAG
>Ga0315282_10014021_pt1 | contig 11991 bp, 8 predicted proteins | sample YL17G07_20_MG_FD_203693 | JGI IMG/M metagenome (GOLD analysis project Ga0315282, IMG submission 203693) | Sediment microbial communities from Yellowstone Lake, YNP, Wyoming, USA - YL17G07_20 | ecosystem: Environmental > Aquatic > Freshwater > Lake > Sediment | place: USA: Wyoming | collected... | reverse complement strand
TACATAGCACTTATCCTGCATTTTGCGATCGCGAATTGAGTTCAGATTTTAAGTTAAAATTTCATTTGAAAATATAATGAAAGAAAATCTTCCGCGGGTCCATCGGGCCCAATATATAAAGGATCGATGGTCATTCCAGGAAATTTCGGCATCGGCAAAGGAATGGAAGATAAAAGCTGTGATAATAAAGGGCTTAGATACGTATTAATAATATTTTGAGCCAGATCCAAATATCCTCCGCTTTCCTGAATCGGATCATCCAAAATATGAATTTTAAGATCATTATCTTTAAGTGATATCAGTAAATCGCCATTTTCCGTGACATCAAAATCAAGACCGAATTCGGAATAAACAGAGAACTTCAACGCCGGCCAGGAGTCTTTGCCGGGAGGCAAAAGATCCAGATCGATGCGATAATCCGGAACAATTAATTCAAATGAATTTTTTTCGCTTATACTGATTACAGGCGGTGCATAAGTATAGGCTGAAAGTTTTACCGATAAATTGGGATCTAATTTTGCAAATGTAGGCAGTATGGCGCCCAATGTTCCCGAGTCCAAGGTAAATTGAAATTCAAGAAGTCCCGCATCAGCAATAGCCAGTAGAAAACGATTCAGGATATCATCAGAAATAGATAGAGCAAAATCATAAGCTTCGCCTGTTTTCGAAATAATTCCGTCGAAATTTGGAAGTTCACCTGAAGTATAAAGAGAAGCTGTCGGCCAAGGAATGTCCGATACTCTTTTACCTTCGGCATTCGATTCTAATACCATATTGACAGCCGCAATATCGCATTCAAACGATGAAAATGCTCCGGAAAGAGATAAATTTCCCAGATCTATATGAATGGTGAACGATTCCAACAACTCCTCAATGGCTTTAGGTAAAATCTCTTTCAAGGCTTCGTTAATAATATTTTCCAGTGCATTTTGAAGAATGACGGACAAAATATTATTCAAAATATCAGGCAAAATATCGAGTTCAGAATGGAGTCCCTCGATAGTGGTTTCTGCATAGGAAACATTAACCGTCGCATCTTCATTAATTAATTTTATAGTCATCGACATAATGCTTCCAAGTTTTTCAATATTGATCGAAAAGCCCAACGGATTCCCGCCGGCATCAAAATGAATCGATGCCCCAAAACAAATTGCAGTCGCCAAACTTCGCAATCCTAATCCATCCTTTTCGGGAAAAACCAAAAGCGTCATGGAACCTATGCGGGCTTCATCAATGTAAAGCGATATTCCATCTCCGTGATAAATCGGATTGTGGCTCTCAAACCATTCTGTTAAATCCAAATTACTAAGCAATTTTTCAATGGCCTTAGAAAATGATAAAAACCCTCCTTGCGTGATGGATGCTGCAAAGGCTTTTGAAATTGATGTTTCTTCCGGCAATGAAGTTCCGTTTAAAAACGTTATCTCATCTCCGCCAAACGCACCGTTTGTGTCGATTGCAGATGCAAAGATCGTGGTCACGATATTTTCTGCATTGGAAGGAACATTAGTTGAAAAAGCGCTATTGGAAACCGGTACTGAAATTCCATTGACCAGAATATGGTCCACATTTGACCCAAAAACCAATCCGGTGACTTGGGTCGATGAGTCGGCGACAAATGATCCTGTTATCGGAGATAATATTTGAATCTGTGGAAAAGAATTCGATTCATTCCATGGCTCGTCAAAATTAGAATCGTCATCTGATTCGAATGGTAAATTTCCATTTTCGATATTGTTTTTTGGTGGATTGACTGCCTCACATCCGATCGATAAAACAAGAGTCAGAATACAAATTGACAAAATTATCTTGTTCAAATCATGTTTTTTCATAGAAGATATGGTACGAAATTTCTGTCGAATTTCCACTCCTTTAAAAAAATATTTGTCAACTATAGGAATGAAAGGCTATCCTATGAAAAAATAACTATAATTATCAAAACCATTATTCGTTTTCTTTAAGGAGGCGGCTCGATGATCAAACATCGATGGATTATTTTACCAGCTATCTGCCTTTTTCTTCTATTGGCTTTAGGTTGTGATAAAAATTATGACAAAATCGATGATTATCAAGCAACCTTTACCAGGTTGCACACCAGCCAAAGTTTCTTCAAGGACGAGCACGGTAGATATGTGTTTTTACACGGAGTGAATCTCAGCGGCAGCACAAAAGTCCCGACAACCGGTGACAATTTTCTTGCTTCAGGAGAAATAAGGTCCCCTGAAGAAATGGCAAATGAACCCATATCGTATGTTGGAAAACCCTTTTCTCTAGAAGATGCTGATCATCAGTTTTCCATTATTAAAAACATGGGATTTAACGCTCTCCGTCTTTTGGTAATCTGGGAAGCCATAGAACATGAAGGCATCGGAATTTATGACGACGATTATCTCGATTACCTCGAAAAAATCGTGGCAAAAGCCAATGAATATGGAATCTATGTTCTGATGGACATGCATCAGGATCTTTTTTCAAGGCACCTGAGAAAATATTTTAACAGCAATGCCGAGGTGGATGGTTTTACAGACTTTGCAGGAATGGCGGCTGCCATGAGTCCGCCTCTGAATAATGTGATTCGCGGAGACGGAGCACCTAAATGGGTAATTCAAAAATGCCTGCCTGACAAAAATTTGGATTCGCCCGAATGGGGCCTTCCGGCAAATATGGTATCGGATCCACGAAATACAAGCGATTTGATTCCCTTCACAAACTGGGGAATCAATCTCTTTATTTCATACGATGCTTCAAGATGTTACGCCACATTTTTTTCCGGAAGGATTCTTTATCCAAACTATAAGATCAACGGTAAAAATATCCAAGATTACTTGCAAGATGCATACACCAATGCTTGGGTGCAAGTCGCCAAACGCGTAAAAGACTATCCTAATGTGATCGGTTATGACGTGATGAACGAACCTCTCGGGGTATATTTTATTCTGGTTCTGTATTCCCTCTTATATCGGGAAGCCTCTTCAATGCCAAACGGAGAGCTCACCGAAACTCAAGCCATTTCCATTTTGGATACAGTCTTGAATGATATGCAGAACAACGGCTATTCATTGGATTTGTTGGAGGCCACCCGCGAATTTCTAGTTCAACAAAAAAAATTGCCTTTGAAACCTTCAGACTTTACTGCGTTAGGGTTTCCACTTCCGGGAAGTTCTGACTCTCCATACAAGCCTGATGTCGGGGCTGCCCTTACCATTAATTTCAATTTCAACCGATACTTCCTGCAACCACTATTTGAAAAAGTCGGGAAAGCGATTCAGAAAACAGATCCGAATGCCGTTATTTTTATTGAAGAGGCTATAGGCCTGGAACAACTTATTCCAATAGGCACTTTCTCCCAACCGATGCTAAAGCCGGAAGGAGTGAATTATATTGTCTACGAGCCGCATTATTATGCCGATATATATGCGTTCCCAGGCATCAATGTCCCTCCCCGGTCATTTACAGTGGATGAAGTCAGATTCCGAGACTACACTTCGGATATCCAAAATGCGATCAATGCCGGTGAGTACTCATTAGGCAATCCTCCTGTGGTCATGGGCGAATTCGGCACCTACTTCAACTTCGGGGGCATTGAAAAATCGATTGAACAAAATTATGCGGTCTCCGCAAACATTCTCGACAACTATTATGAAGACTACGAAAAACTGCTTCTGCATAACATGATATGGTGCTATTCACCGGAAAACACCAAAAAATATGGAGATGGATGGAATAAAGAAGATTTTTCAGTGCTTGGGCCTGATGGCCGACCTCGAGCCATCACTTCTTACAGCCGCCCATACCCGCGATATTCCAGCGGGCGACCGACAGCTATGCATTTCTATTCCGATTATCATTATTACGAACCTGTACCTGGCCAACCAACCCCTTATCGAGAATTTTACTTTGAATTCTCATCAAAAGAATCGGATGCCCCTACAGAGATATTTATTCCTCCCATCCAATACGATGACGGCTTTTATGTTTACATTTCTGACGGCAGATGTTTCTACGATCCAAACGATTATGTGTTGTATTTCTATCCGGATATTGATGATCCTGAAGCTACTCACAATATCAAAATTCGTCCATCATACGCCAATTATGGAGACGATAATTGGGATTACTTTTTCAAAGGCGATCAAGTTTTGGAGAATATAAAATGAAGTCACCAACAATGAAACCAAAAGGCGAAATCAGAATGCGAATAATAATTATGGCGGCTATCCTGATTATCCCAATTCTATTTATTGTTCCATCTGCGCTTTCTGAAGAAGGAAAATCGGAAAACCCGGAACAACATCAGGAAACCGGAGTTCCTCCTCCGGAAGTTCATTTGTGGTTTCAAACATATTTCCTTTTCACAAATGACACGGATTTCGACAGAACCAAACCGCTCTATTCGGATTACGGGCAGACATCGGGATTCGTCTCTACAACCTTCCGACCCTCTTTGACATGGAGACCTCATCCGAATGTGACCCTCCAATATACTTTGGAGGTCGGAGATAATATTTGGAGCCGAAATAACCTGGATGAATTGGATCCGCATGCGGAAGACATCCCGCTTGTCAGACACAAGGAAGTCTGGGCTGAAATTACTTCTCCGAAAGGAGCTTTCGGCATAAAGCCCGGCTATCAATATATCTATGATCCAACCCATATGTTTGTGGACAAATATATGGGAGCCGCCAAATTTTTCTATCGCCACAATCAAAGCTATATCAACATTGGGGCCGGTTTGATTCCGGATACAACCTACGAAGGATTCTCGGCGACAGGCATAGAAAATCAACTTAAAGAAAATAATTTTGAAAATGATAACGCCTTGTTTTTTGCAGATTCCAAAGCCGTAGTTTCCGATCAATTCGGCATTCTTCCCGCTGTATATTTTCGCTATGACAAATCGATAATCCATAGGCCTTTAGTAATTCTAAATCCTTGTGTTCGTTTCTCTTATTCCACTCACCGCATCAGTACGGATATCGATTTGGCGATGCAATGGGGGCGTTTTACCAAAGGCAGTCTAAATCAACATGATGAAGAGCTGCTTTCGGGAGCCGTTCAATTTTTGTTAAAAGCAGACCTCTCTCAAGTCGAACTGCTACTGCATGCGCTTGCTTTAACGCCTGATGACGGAGATAAATTCGACGGATGGTCTTCCGGATACGTTTATTCAGGTTTTTCCAATGGCAGAACGTTGTTCTTGTCTAAAAATTGGCTATTCGATCTCCATAGCAATTTGGATTTGAAAGCCGCTGCTCAGCAAGCCGGTCCTTTGCTGGTGGATGAAGAGCTGGATATAAAAATCATTGACGGATTAAAAATCATGGCCATAGCCGGGTACGAAATGGTATTGGATACCACTGAGACTGACGGCGGACGCATGGTCGGGGTTGAGACCAATTTAGGTTTTGACTGGTCTTTATATCAGAATCATGTTGATTTGTACTTAATCGGAGGCGGCATATTCCCGGGTAAAGCCGGAGCCATGCTTCAAAATAATATCAACAAAGATCGGTTGGATTCCATTTATCATATGCAAAGCTCATTTAATGTGCAATTTTAGGTAAGCCTATGGCCAATGTATTATTAATCGATGTCACCAAACATTTTGGCGAAATAGAAGTCATCCGTGATGTTAATATTGACATTGAAGATAAAGAATTCTTAGTTCTTGTCGGGCCGTCCGGTTGCGGCAAATCCACCCTACTCCGCATGATTGCAGGATTAGAGGACATTTCTTCAGGCGTAATTAAAATCGACGGCAATGTAGTGAATGATGTCCCTCCCAAAGACCGGGATATCGCAATGGTCTTCCAAAACTATGCCCTCTATCCGCATATGAATGTATACAACAACATGGCGTTCGGACTTAAAATGCGCCATTTTCCTGCAGCAGAGATTAATGAAAGAGTTCGAGAGGCAGCGAAAATCCTGGAGATCGAACATCTGTTAAATCGAAAACCAGCCAAACTTTCAGGCGGACAAAGACAACGCGTGGCAATGGGTAGAGCAATCGTTCGAAAGCCAAAGGTTTTTCTTTTCGATGAGCCCCTGTCCAACTTAGACGCAAAACTTAGGATGCAAATGAGGCTTGAAATAAAAAAGCTTCATGAGCGTCTTCAGACAACCGTTATTTATGTGACTCATGATCAGGTGGAGGCCATGACCCTGGCCGAACGAATTGCAGTGATAGATCAGGGAATTATTCAACAGATCGCGCCGCCTATAGAAGTCTATAACAATCCAGCCAATCTTTTTGTCGGAGGTTTTATTGGGAGTCCGACAATGAATTTTATTCCTGGAAAACTTCAGGCAATAGACAACAATTTTATAGTCGACGCCGGTTCTTTCTCTCTCCTATTGCCGGATCATTCGGTGTCAAAACTTGCCGATTTTAAAGGAAATGAGGTCATTGCGGGAATTAGACCGGAGCACTTTCATTTATCGAACCAAAGCAAACCCCAAATATCGATTCATGCGACCTCTGAAGTTCTTGAGCCATTGGGACATGAAATTATTTTATTTGCACGAGCCGGAGAACATTTGCTTTCCGCCAAGTTGGACGCATTTGCAGATATAAAGCCGCACCAATCTATTTTATTGGATGTTGAAAAGGACAAAATTAAAATCTTTGATAAATCGTCAGGCGTAAACCTATCAATTCAATAGGAGAGAATCATGAAATTTAAACGACTATCAATGATCATTTTGATGATTGCCATAATAATCATTTTGGGGTGTGCTAAGCCTCAATCGACGGAAAAATCTTCTGCGCCAAATATGCCTCCTCCTCCGCCAAAAGAAATGACCATATTTTCCTGGTGGACAGCAGGCGGTGAAGCAGACGGCTTGAATGAATTAATTAACCTTTATCATCAAAAATATCCCCAAGTAAGAATTGTTAATGCTGCTGTCGCAGGCGGCGCCGGCACTAATGCAAAGGCTGTGCTAAAAACGCGAATGCTGGGAGGAGATCCTCCAGGCACATTTCAAGTACATGGCGGTTCGGAATTAATCGATACATGGGTTAAAACCGGATACATGGCTCCAATTACGGAATTATTTACCCGTCTGAAATTGGATAATGCATTTCCCACTGGCTTGCTTGAAATGATCTCTTATAAGAAACAATATTATGCGATTCCCTCAAATGTTCATCGAAGCAACATGCTTTGGTACAACAAAGCGATTTTTGAACAACTGGGTATAGAGCCTCCAATTACTCTCGATGAGTTGTTCAAAGTATGCTCGAAAATAAAAAATCGCGGCATAATTCCGTTGTCGTTAGCTTCCCGAAATAAATGGGAGGTAACCCATCTTTTCGAAAGTTTGTTGTTGGCTGTAGGCGGAGTCGACTTTTATAAAAGTATTTTTAAGGGAGATATCGCCTGGACGGACAGAAACGTGATCAATACATTAGATACTCTTAAAAGGCTCCTTTATTACGTAAACCAGGATCACCCTGCCTTGACATGGGATCAAGCCTGCGGATTGGTACAGCAAGGAAAAGCAGCCATGAACATTATGGGCGACTGGGCCAAAGGTTACTTCCTTGCCAATAAATGGGTCGCTGGGAAAGATTATAGCGCCATTCCTACGCCTGGAACGGCCGGTGCATTTATTGTTGTAACCGATACGTTCGGCCTCCCTGCAAAAGCGCCTGACAAACAAGCTTCATTGAATTTCTTGGAAGTCGTAGCTTCACCGGAAGGCCAGATCGCATTTAATATCAAAAAAGGCTCCATTCCGGCCAGATTGAGTCTGCCAATGGACGCTTTTGATGAAATCGCCAAAGCCAATATGATCGACTTTGGTAAAGATAGTCTTGTCGGTAGCTGTGCGCACGGTTCAGCCACAATCGAAGCATTTGTGACTGCTCTCAATGATCAGCTTGGCGTCTTTATTCAAGATAAACAGGTCATGAAGACCGCACAAGCACTTGAACAAGCGGCAAAGGATGCCGGTTTGCGAAAATAAAAAGTGAGAAGAACGAACCCGTGAAATATTCCAAAAAAGACAGGGTTACATCCGTACTTCTGCTCTTGCCGTCTTTTATTTTGGTCCTTCTATTTGTTTACGGGTTTATTTTCTTTTCGACTTATATTTCGATGACGGACTGGCGCGGACTGATTCCAAGCTATAAATTTGTCGGATTGAATCAATATTCACAACTTTTTCAGCATCCACGATTTAAAGTGGATCTGTTCAACACCGGCCTTTTTACTCTCATATTTCTCGCAGCCAATCTATTTTTGGGATTATGGCTGGCAGTGATGTTGGATCGAAAATTAAGGGGAGAAATTTTTTTCCGCAATTTATTCCTGTTTCCCATGTCGGTCAGCTTTGTGGCGACAGGCACTATCTGGGTATGGATTTTTAATCCGACCTCGGGATTGAACATAATTTTTTCAGCCCTTGGATTCGATACGAAAAACTGGGGTTGGATTACTGATCCTAGAATGGCTCTATATTGCGTTTGTATTGGTGCGATCTGGCAGATGGCCGGATTCACGATGGCTCAATACCTTGCGGGCCTTCGAGGCATCTCTGATGATATTCGCGAAGCCGCACGCATCGACGGCGCCAACGAAGCGCAAATTTTTGGGCATATTCTTCTTCCTCAATTATGGCCGATCACCGTCGGGGCGGTAGTGATATTAGGCCATATTTCCTTGAAAATATTTGATCTGGTTTTTGTCATGACTCAAGGCGGACCGGCACGCTCTACGGATATGCCAGGCATATTCATGTTTGAAACAACTTTTCGAAATGATTTCTTTGCGCGCGGCGCAGCTATCGGGATTGTCATGCTGGTTATGGTCGCAATCTTGATTGTGCCTTATCTGATTTACAGCAGGAGAATGGACTGAGCTATGACCTTGCGTGTTTCCCTTTATCGCATCCTTCTATATTCATTGCTATTGATTTTCTCCATTTTCTTCCTGCTTCCTATTTATGTAATGTTCACTACATCATTTAAAAGTTTGGCCGAAGTCGGGCAATCAAGCATGTGGGCTTTGCCTCTAAAACTGTCATTTGAGGCTTATGTACTGGCCGGAAGCCGTTTAGCTCATGGTTTGATGAATAGTCTGATGTTGACGATTCCGGCCACTATGATTTCTTCTTTGGTCGGATCGATCAACGGTTATTGTTTATCGAAATGGAAATTCAAAGGATCTAATTTATTATTCACACTTGTCTTGTTCGGCATGTTCATTCCATATCAAAGCGTTCTGATTCCACTCGTTAATTTTTTTAGGCAAATCGGATTTTACAACAGCATTGCAGGGCTTGCAGCGGTTCATATTGTATATGGCATCCCGATTACAACGCTAATATTTCGTAATTATTATGCTACGGTGCCTGATGAACTGATTGAAGCAGGGCGTATCGATGGCGCCGGTTTGCTGAAAACTTATTGGTATGTTTTTTTACCAATCAGTCTGCCTAGTTTTGTAGTGGTCGCAATATGGCAATTCACAAACATTTGGAATGAATTCCTTTTTGCAGTATCTTTGACCAACGCGCCATCTACTCAACCGGTTACAGTGGCACTTCAAAACTTATCCGGCAGTATGATCAGTCAATGGAATACTCAAATGGCTGGCGCAGTAATCGCGTCCATGCCTACTTTGATGGTTTATATTCTTTTAGGAAGATATTTTGTAAGCGGATTATTGGCAGGCTCGGTAAAAGGGTGAAAGCTTCTTATCATATGGCATTTTACGCTCTCATATTTCATGCAACACTCGATTGAAATAATTCAAAATTTTTGCCGGAGGCGATCCATGTTTTACCGAATGTCCGGTATCGCAGCGCTTGTCCTGTTAATACTCCTGATCGGGAGCTGCGGCAACAACAACAACTCCGGCCATGATGATAGAATGGGTGACGACGATACCGGAAACAATTTTAATGTTAATTATTCTCTTTCCGACCCTAACACTATGGTCCCTTCGGATTTTTTGCAGCAAGACATAATTGATCAAACCGCCAACAATAATTTGGATATTGTCATGCACGATTCCAAACTCTTTTTCGTATTTCGAACAGCGCCAAGCCACTTTGCGAGCACGAAAACAAATCTTTATGTCATCAGTTCTGAAGATGAAATAAATTGGGTGTTGGAAACAAATTTTTCGTATGGAACCGATTTAAGAGAACCTCGTTTCCTATCCTTTAATGGTCATCTGTTTTTATATTTTGCTGTTCTTGGAAATAATCCGACAGATTTCGAACCTCAAGGCATTATGTGCTCCGAATATCAAGATCATAGTAATTGGACAGAGCCAGAATGGATTTATAAGCCGGGTTTCATTGCTTGGCGCACAAAGGTTATAGATGGCATTCCTTATATGTTGGCCTATAAAGGCGGCGAGAATATTTATGATTTCAACGGCAAACCCATGGAGGTGCATTGGCTGACAACTAAGGACGGCCGCAATTGGAAACCTGTTATCCCGGGTCAGCCGTCAGTTTTGACGGGAGGCGGTTCTGAAACCGATTTTGTCTTTTTGGACGATGGCTCATTAATCGCAGTAAGCCGGAACGAGGAAGGCGATAAAACAGGATGGGGATCAAAAATCTGCCGCGCAGACCCTGATTCACTTGGCGACTGGCAATGTGTTCACGATCCGCGAAAATATGATTCGCCTTTGGTATTTCGTCACGGTCAAGATATCTATCTGATAGGTCGTAGAAACGTGACAGCAGATGGAAATTATGATTTGGGATATAACACATTGCCGATCTTTTTACAGACCCTTCTATACGAAGCGGATTATTGGTTTCACCCCAAACGAACATCATTGTGGAAAATAAATCCGAAATCTTTGGAAGTATCTTTCATCATGGACTTTCCATCAAAGGGCGATACTTGTTTTCCCGGTCTCGTGCCTTTAAATGAAAATGAATATCTTATTTATAATTATACATCGCCATTAGACGGGCCTGATGTTTTTTGGCTTCAAGGACAACTCGGTCCGACTCTCATATATAGCATCAGGTTAAAGATTGAGTGATTGATTTTATTAAAAAGCACGACTTTAAAAATTAACCCGATACTCCTTGTATGCCTCCTGTTTAAACCATACGAGCCCGTTAATATTTTCAAATATAAAATTCAATAGCGCAGCTATAGTCAGCAAATTATGCGAGTTATGATTGTTGATGGTTTCCCTTGATCAAACCATTAATTTGAAATCGGAAAAAAACGAACGACAACGATCCAACTGGTTTTTATCCATCCAATGTGTTTCTGAAAATATCGGTTTTTTCCCTAACATTCCGACTTTTTTGATCCATGTCGGATTATACGGCAACAAAGCGACTTTTAAGACTCCGCATTCTTTCAAAAACATTGCTATCCCCGACAAATTATCATCAGTTGCGGTAATACCGGGCGCTAATGGAATACGCGGAAGTAAGTCGACACTTCCTTTTTCTGCAAGCTCGCGCAATTTTTGAAAATTGGCCAAAATTTTTTCATTTGAAACCCTGCAATATCTTCGATGTTGTTCATCGTCGATTATTTTGAGATCAAAATATATTGTGTCCAAGTACGGATAGATTTTTTGAAAAAATCGTTGGAAATCAAAATGGCCACAGGTCTCCAGCAATGTGTGAAGACCGAGCTGCTTTATTTTTTGGAGCAAAGAAAAACAAAAATCCATATACATTGTCGGCTCGCCGCCGGATAAGGTTATCCCGCCGTTTGATGAATTAAAAAATGGAATGTCTCTTTTGACGATAGAGATGATCTTTTCGACAGTCATCGTCTCACCCAGCTTTTTAAGCGCTTCTGCCGGGCATTCGGAAACACAACGAAAACAAAGATTGCACTTATGGCGATCGACAAATCCTGGAATATCAGGACCGATTGCAGCTTTTAAGCATACTTTTCGGCAAGTGCCGCAATTGATGCACTCGTCTACATTGTAAGATAATTCTTCACGAGGCGCTTTGGCTTCCGGATTATGACACCAAATGCAATCC
>Ga0315282_10014020_pt1 | contig 11991 bp, 14 predicted proteins | sample YL17G07_20_MG_FD_203693 | JGI IMG/M metagenome (GOLD analysis project Ga0315282, IMG submission 203693) | Sediment microbial communities from Yellowstone Lake, YNP, Wyoming, USA - YL17G07_20 | ecosystem: Environmental > Aquatic > Freshwater > Lake > Sediment | place: USA: Wyoming | collected... | reverse complement strand
GGAACGGGGGAACAGTTTTAAATTTGGCAACTGAGGTGCGCTTTAGCGCAACGTTTAGCTATCGGGTCGCCTGCCTTTGAGGCAGCCCCGCTCATCAAGCCACCCGCTTTGCGGGGGGTGCCTGACTTCGTCTTCTGGATTCAGAAAACAGCCGATGCTGACAACAGGAGGGTGCTGCCAAAGCCTGAGCGTATCTGGATTCTCTCCCTCCACCTTGCCTCTTAAAATACTTTCTTCCATGGCAAGGTTCATGAAAGGATCATCAAAGCTGTAATCCAAGAGCCTCCACACAGCAGTCATAGCGACGCACTTAACATCACTGGAATAGGAAACCTTAAGACAAAGTCAATTTTCTCTCGAGCAGCTAGTCTGAATCAAGCCCGTCTTCGATGTATCGTTATCTCAAAAAGTGATATCATATTAGTAAATCACAAAGAATTTGAGCTGTTTTTTCAACGAGGTCGGCACATTTTTCCTGCCGCCTGCCGCCAACCATTTCTGACGTTCTTCTTCATTATCGAGGTGAGCCCCTATAATATCAAAACAGTTCACGCTTCCGAATTCCTTCTCAAACCGGTTCCAAACCTGTTGACACTTTTCATTAACTTTTTGCTGCGCCTTTCCATCTTTCGGGTCGGTTCTTCCCATTTTCATCCCAATGGCCATCACTGCACCAGTAAAAGCGCCGCAAACCGACCCTTTAAAGCCAATGCCCCCTCCAAAACCGGTCCCCATCTGTGGAAGCATAGAATCCCTGGTCTTTAAATATTCCTTGAAACTCAAGGAAATGGTTTCTGCTCAGTTAAATCCCTGACTAAAATAGTGTTTGGCTTTCTCCGAAATCAATTTTGAATCCTCCTTTTTATCCATAACGCCTCCTTTGAAATCCGATTCCATGAAATCTCAAAATAATCCAAGCCAACCTCCCTCGCTGTGAGCATAATCACTTATTATAGATTCTAGGAGCAAAACTACACCATTCGATTTAGCCTTGTCAATAGGAGGGTTTAACGAAACTCTCAAGGAAAGCTTGTCGAGTGGCTCGGAAGTGAAGGTATAATGGTAAAGTTTTGTTGGGGCTCCACATGGTTATTTGCGACGGAGATATGGTTCGGGAGTCGAAGATTTCCGATTCCGGATTTAGAAACCAGCCGATGCTCATCACGCGGGATGCTGCCAGATGATGTTTACTCACCCTTAAGAAAGGTACATCGGCAAAATGCAAAAGACACAAAATACAAAAGACTTGACAAGAAAGGCATAATATAGTAAGTATTTATATATTGGTACTCAATATATTTGCTACTATCATACTGGAGGACATTGATGTCCCGACTTGATGACATGACTTATTGGAAATCGCTGATCAATATCGGTCTCTCCAAGATCCTTATTCTAAAAATCCTCTCCAAGGGACCGAATCATGGGTATGGCGTACTTAAACAACTTGAATCCCTAACCCATGACTGCTGTACACCAACGTTTGGAACAATCTATCCCATCCTTAAAGAACTGACCCGCAACGGATATGCTAAGGTTAAGGAAGAAAATCAAATTAAGGGGGGGCAAAAGCGGCGTGTCTATACATTAACCCCCGCGGGATTGGAGGCCTATAAGGTTGCTCTGCAAGCATGGAGGTCCACAATCCCCTACGTTCACCAAGCCATTGAAGATGAGGAGCTGGTCAGTTTTAAATGGAATCCAAACCAACGGCTGCCCCGGAAACAAAAATCAAAGGGGAAACGATAGACACACTTATTTTAAGAGGAGGAAGTCAATATGTTCGAAATCAATAATTTTGTGATCGCTGGGAGGTTTTTTGCGATTATTGCCGGCGAACTTGTTCTTATCTTCGTGGCTGTCTCCTTTATTGTCGGGATTTTGATGGAGTATCTGCCTCCGTCCCGCATAAGAGCCTTTCTGTCCAACAGACTAACGTGGGTACAATACCTGCTGGGTTCCGGCCTGGGTGCCGTGACGCCTTTTTGCTCCTGTTCGACCGTCCCGATAACTGCAGGTCTGCTTAAAGGAGGCGTCCCGTTCGGTCCTACAATGGCCTTCCTCTTTTCTTCGCCGGTTCTCAATCCGATTATTATTGCCTTGCTGCTCTCGCTCCTTGGCCTGAAGGTCACAATAGTCTATGTAGCCGTCACTTTCCTGGGTTCCATGGCACTGGCGGCCGTATTGTCGAAAATAGGGATGGAAAACCAGGTCAAGCCGCTGATAGGCCTCCAGACGACTTCCTGTTGTAGAGAAAGCACAAAGGCAGAACCGGTTCCTGTGAAGATCCAGGCTGCTGCTCAGGGCTGTTGTACATCCGAAGTGACTCAACCTCTGATCACGTTGGCCACGATCCAGCCGGTGGGCGGGTGCTGTGCCTCGGGAGCAAAAACTGTCTCACCGCAAACCGTTCAGTCCTCATGCTGCTCTGTTGACTATGAAGGAATGGCGGATTCCACACGGGTACCTTTCAAAGAGAAGATGAAAAGGGCGTCTTTGTCGGCGATTGACACGTTCAAGGGCGTTTTCTGGTATCTCCTTCTCGGCGCGGGTATAGGTGCTTTCATCTATGGCTTTTTTCCCCAAGACATTGTGGTGAAGGTGGCAGGGCCTGGCAATCAGTGGTCCATTCCGATCGCAGCGGCTATCGGCGTTCCCATGTATATCCGGGCTGAGACCATGATCCCAATCAGCGCCGCCCTTGTAGGGAAAGGCATGGGATTGGGAACGGTTCTCGCGCTCATCATCGGGGGTGCCGGAGCGAGTATTCCGGAGATGATAATTCTTGGTTCCATGTTCAAAAGGAAACTCGTTCTGGCTTTCGCACTCAACGTTTTTGTCGTCGCCATCGTGGCCGGGTTTCTGGTAGAATGGCTGGTATACTGACGTAAGAGAATCTGACGGGAAAAGCGCACATCTTGCTCGCCGGATCGGGCCGATAAAAAAACAATTGAGGAGGTGTTATGTCACCGTTTGAAAATATAGGTTGATTAACATGAGGGGACGATTCCGACCGGCCAACAGTTCGTTGGCGCATGCTGAAGTTTCCTGATAATACACAGGTCCGTGTTGTTGGTTTGGACGAGATACTGGCCGACCTTTACTCTGAAGGCCGACAGCCGAATAACGACACGGCCGAAGAAATCCTCGATAGATTGGAGAAACATAACAATTACATCCCGCCCTCCGCCCGACGGGAGTACAAGAGTGTCCTTCTTAAGGAGTATAGGGACTATGTTGCGGAGCGGAAAAATAACGTCCCCTAAGTGGATCTAAAGCTTAACGCCGGATATCTTGATTTTCTTTTCTCTTGCCATCTTCCCGATAAAGAAAAGAGCACTTTCCTCGGAGATTTTGAGTTTAGCCGCAATCTCTGAAGGATCGGACGTTCCCTTATCTCTTAGTAGCACAACGATTTCCTCTTCCACGGCTCTCGACCATTCTTCGAATAGTCCTCTTACCTCGGGAGTGGCAAAGGAAGCCATAGACGCTGACTCGGTGACGGCACCCGCCATCTGTTGGCCCATCTGCATTCACTTCTCCATCATGGGCGCCATGCCACCCACCCCCTGCATCATCTCTCTCATCATGTCCATTCCCGGTCCCTTCCATACTCCTTTATTCTCCATTTTACACCTCCTCTTATTCCTTTTTTCTGAGCTTGGCTACCTCGTCCTTCAGATCCCTGATCTCTCTTCTCAGATCTTCCATCTCATTAGATCTCCTTCTGCCACAAAATCCTGATCGCCCGCTAAAGAAATGGGGCGCAGCAAACAGGCAAAAGATGATAAAACCAAAACCGATCAATGGGAAAATCCACCACATGCCCCACATCAGGTGAGGACCATTCCACCACTACATATTTCAATCGCCACCTTTCATCCACCTCCGCATAAATGGCATCGGTGGACATACAAAATTTACTCTCTCCTTAAAGCCAGCTTTCGGAGAAACACCGCAAAGCGATACCAACAAATCAATCAGATTAGGTTCCGAAAGGCTGTAATAGATGAACGCTCCTTTCCTTTCGGTCGTCAAAATGCCGCTCTCCCTTAATGGCCTCAAATGGAAAGAGACGAGCGTCTGCGGGAGAGAGGTCTGGGCCATGATTTCCGACACGGACTTTTTATCTTTACCAATTGCAAAAATGATCTTTAGCCGGTTTGGATCCCTTAAGAGGCCAAAAAGTCTCGCCAAGGATTCCAGTATTTTTTCTTCCATTTTATATGAGCCTATTTTTATATGAGTACATACTAATATATATTCCTCAGCTTGTCAAGTTCATTTATTGAGTCTCAATAAAATGGGTTTGTATTAATCGGAGGTTAAAATATCTTCTCACCCTATCTTAGCCCTCAGTGCTCTCTATCAGGATAGAAAGCGAGAGATCCAATGATTAGGGTGTAGAGTGGTTTGCTAACAATACTCTGCCTTTTTCTATCTTTCGTGAGCTCCTCTACTAGCCCTCCCTTAAAAGGTATTGGATGAGATTTCTCATGCTCAATGAAGTCCAATCTTTGCCTCCAAGTGCCCTGCCTACAATCTTGCCTTTACGATTGATGAAGTAGGTTTCGGGATGGCTCCTCACACGGAAGGAATTAGCTACCTGGCCTCTTTCGTCTATCAAGATGGGACAGGAGACCCCGAATTTATCCCTGAATTTTATCAAAGCCTTCTCTTTTTCTTTGATGGCTATTCTATATATGGCTATGTCTGCATTCCTTGACTCCTCGTAGAGTTTGGACAGAGAAGGAGACTCCTTCTGACAATCTGGTCAAGCTGTATCGAAAAAGTTTAAGATGACGACTTTGCCTTTCAATTCTTTAAGGGAAATTTCGCCCCCTGTCAGCTCTTTTAATCTGAAGTCCGGGGCCTCCACAGAAACCCTGAATTTTACTATTCCTGCTTCTAAGAATTGAGCCTGCACAATAGGAGTACTCGACCAAAAGGTGACAATTACAGAAATCAAAACAATCGCAAGACGTCTCATCGTTAAAGCCTCTTCTTCAAAGTTGATGCAGATAGGCGTTTAACACATATTATTGCACCATTCTCCCTTTTAACCCTTTAGCCCTTTGACGATAAGACTATAAATACTTATCTCATATACTGCGTGCCATCTACCCAGTTGATAATCTCCTCCCAAATTGAAGGCCGGATACGTTGCTGGGGCACGCCACATCCTGTGACTCCACACCCCTCGTTTTTTGAATACCGGTATGGTGTCCTAAACATGGCAAACACGCAAATTATTAGAAGTGCACTCAAGGCAAAAATGCAGACAAGCAACAGTTTCCTTAACCTCATTACATATCCTCCTCTTGTTGACAACCCTTGCTACAATCGCCGAATGCTGAGGACTGGCATTCCACTAAGGATCTCTCCCTCCTTTTGATGTTGTTTGATCTTTTCAATTATTTAGGGTATTCGTGTATTTTTTAAATTTCCCTAAAGGTTTAATCGCCGAAACCTTTAGGCTTACGATGGAACTTCCAATCTCTCTCGCTTCATTGAGCCCTATTCCCAAGTTGTCCATGATCCCCTTTGCGGTCGGATCATTGGATATTAATTCGATAGGAAAAGCGGTCTCATCAATCACATGAACATCTCGAAAACCTGCGGCCTTTATTTTCTTGAGGTATTCGTCTTTTATGACAGCGCCGGAAAGACATCCAATGTATGCCTCAATACTTTCTTTGACAAGTTTCGGGAGTTTTTTCAGCAAAACGATATCCGAGATCATAAGCCGTCCGCCGGGTTTCAGGACTCTAAACGCTTCCCGGAAGGTTTTACCTTTATCAGGTGAGAGGTTGATGACGCAGTTGGAAATGACCGCATCAACCGAGTTGTCGAGAACAGGGAGCTTCTCAATCTCTCCCAGCCTGAACTCCACATTTCCGTACCTGCCCTTCCTAGCGTTTTCCTTCGCTCTTTCAATCATCTCCGGAGTCATATCCACACCGATCACTTTCCCTTTTTCACCCACCTTGTTGGCAGCAAGAAAAGAGTCGAAACCCGCGCCTGACCCAAGATCAAGAACCGTCTCTCCTTCTCGTAGGGTTGCGAGGGCAACGGGATTCCCGCAACCGAGGCCAAGATTCGCACCTTCGGGAGCGGCCTTAAGCTCTTCATCCGTATATCCGATCTTGCTGCTGATGTCCTGTGCAAGGTCGGCACTTCCGCAACAGGAACTCGCCGGTCCACAGCAGGATCCTCCTTGCACTGCAATTTTGGCGTATCCCTCTTTTACAATCTTTTTAATAACCTTTTGTTTCATCTTACTCCTCCTTCCGGACCTTTAGCCTCGCAACCTCCCGTGTAGAAGGTTTTTATAAACGAATCCATAGTTCGTTGAGGATTTCCAAAGCGAACTGGACTTTAGAAAATCCGCATCCTTTCTCTCCCGGATAAGTCCACGGATAATCCCCAAATCATCTACTCGATTGATCAATATGGCCCCAATGATGATCCCCTTTTCATCAAGACAGATTTTTCGATAAATATTCCTCTCCTCATCCTTTCTGACCAGAGTTTCCTCTCCTCCTTTCGTTCAATTAAGACAATCTAACGTTTTTTGTTGATTCTATTGAGATCGCCTTTTTTGTTGACACTATTATAATTGCCAACCTCTATAAATTTCCAACCCCATGGAACCTATTTTGGACTTAGCGCTTTTTCATAAATATCCTGCAATTTTCTTACCATCCTTCTGTTCCATTTTTCTTCTCCTCAGACCGCACCTACATGCGGATCTTGAGTTCAAGGAATGTTGGATGTCTCAACCATACCTTTTATCAACGGACTGAGCAGTCCTTTCACTATGTCGGTGAAATCTTCAGCCTTGATTAAAACCATACAACAGATTTCTCCATTGTTTTCCCAACTGGCGAGTGCTAATTTATCACCCGGCCGGATGTTAGCCTTATCCCTTAATCCCTTCGGGAGCACCATCTGCCCTCGCTCATCGACGCTTATTAATGACTCAATTCTACAACAGCTGCTCTCGTTTTTCCTTTCCAAAGATTTTCCTTTTTTCACGGCCATTCGATTACCTTTCTAATAGGGTTTATTGTTTCAATTCTTTTAATGCGCGTAACACTTTCTCCGGGGTGATCGGTAGCTCCTTAATTCTAACGCCCACAGCATCGTAAATAGCATTAGCAATGGCCGGGGCGGTCGGAACCAGTCCGGGCTCACCGATCCCTTTGGCTCCAAAAGGACCTTCCTTATCGTCTGTCTCAACCACTACTGTCTCAATAGGAGGGATATCTTTGGCCGTCAATATCTTGTAATCCAAAAAATTTGGATTCTTAACCCTACCTTTATCCAGGATCAGTCTTTCCGTTAATGCATAACCTAGTCCCATCACAGCTCCACCATAAACTTGCCCCTCCAAAAGCATTGGATTTATTGCCTTACCCACATCGTGTGCGGCCACATATTTGAGAATCTTCACCTGACCTGTCTCCTTATCGACTTGCACTTCGACTCCATGCGTTCCAAAAGTATAGGTGACTGAGAAATTTCCTTTAAATTCTCTGTCCAGATTTTCAGTGGGAGGATCATAGAAATACTCAGCCATGATCATGCTACCACCACTGGTGTAATGAGCTGCCCTTAATACCTTTCCTATGGGAGATTTCTTTTCGGGGTCCTTTCTTGAGAAAATGATTCGGTCACGAATATCTAAATTTTCAGGATTCTCTCCAAGCGATTTGGACGCCAACTCAAGAATCTGTTCCTTCACCTTTCTTGCAGCCATCTGGGCGGAATTGCCTGCCACAAATGTCGTTCTGCTGGCATGAGAAGAGACATCCCAAGGACAGATTTCCGTATCATTATTAATAAGGGTCACATCCTCCACACGGATGCCGAGCTCTTCAGCCACAATCTGTGAGATGACCGTTTCCGATCCCTGACCCATATCTGTTGCTCCGGTGAAGACATCCGCATGCCCAAAATCATCAATTTTAACAATGGTCCCACATCCATCTGATTTATAGACCCGAGCTCCTCCCCCTACGTGGATCAAAGAGGCCATTCCCACGCCCCTTCCATTCCGTTGTCCTCTTTTCATTTTCCAGTTCAGCTTTTCTCCAACCGCCTCAATGCATTCTGCGAGACCACAAGTTGAGATCTTAAAATTCTGAGGAGTGATCTCCCCGGGCTGATTCGCATTGAGGAGCCGAAATTCCATGGGATCAATGCCTGCTTTCTCAGCGAGCTGGTCAATTTGGCTTTCAATAGCAAAGGTAGGCTGAGGAGTTCCATAACCCCTCATCGCCTGACTATAGGTATTATTGGTGTAGACACATTTTGTAATAAAACGAACGTTCGGAACCTTATAGAGCGATGAGATAGGCATCATCATCACTGTAGGAGTAGTAGCTCCCCAGGATGTATAAGCACCATTATCCAAGACCATGGAGATATCCCTGAAGGTGAGTTTTCCATCTCTGGTACATCCCTGAGCGATATCGATGATGGCTGCCTGTCTTGGGGAAGTGGCAAAGAATTCTTCTTCGCGCGTGAAGACAATTTTTACCGGTTTTCGAGTCTTATGAGCCAAAAGGATGGCGATATATTCGAAAGGATAGGTATCCAGTTTACTTCCAAAGGCCCCACCGATAGTGGCCTTAATAATTCTCGTATTCCTTTCTCCCAGCCCCATTGCCTTTAAGGCATCCATAAACTCTCTCTGGGCAAGATTGGCGCATTGAGAGGTGCTATACATCGTGAGGTTATTCCTGAAATCAAATTCGGCAATGCATCCGCTCGTGCTGAGACAGCTATGGGTCACCCAGGTCACTTTAAATTGATCTTCTACGATATGGGCAGAATTTCTTCTTGCCTGTTCAACGTCTCCTGAGATAAGCTTCCAAGGGAGATTCAGAACATTGGTGGGTTTTTTGTCCTTTAGGTTCACATGGTCTTCATGGATCAGAGGTGCTCCTTCTCTCATCGCCTCTTCAGGGTCAAAAATTCCTGGAAGAATTTCATACTCCACCCCAATTAAGTCAATGGCTTCTTCAGCGATCTCAGGAGAAATAGCTGCAACCGCCGCCACTTCATCCCGGTAGGATCGGACTTTATCGCGCTTCAAAGGCACATTATCCTTGTAAAAGCCAAACTTTATCGAAGGGATATTATACCCGGTCAGAACAGCGCGGACTCCTGGTAACTTTTCTGCCTTTGTCGTATCTATCCTTAAGATTTTGGCGTGAGGATGCTTGCTGTAGAGTATTTTCCCATACAGCAATCCCGGCAGTTTCAAATCCTGGATATAGATCGCCTTCCCGGTCACCTTCTCATAAGCATCCGCCTTCGGAACCCTCTTTCCAATATTTACATACTCTTCCATGTCCTCCTCCTAAGATTTCACAAAATGGCCTTGTGGTTGGAACCTGAAATGTCAAATCGGAGGCTTACAGTGAACCTGCTGTTGTTCCTTAACCTTCTTTCTGATTAATTGGGCGAACTTTAAGGCCTCCTCTTTATCCTTGTCGATGATGATCATCTCCAAAAGACTTAACTCGGCGGGAGTCAATTTGATAAAAATTTCTTCCATCTTTTTATCTCCTGGTAAAAAGAGCGGCTGTCCTATTTCTCCTCCATATAAGGTTTCCATCCGAATTCTTCGGGGTTATAGTTGAGTTGTTCAGGGGGAATAATCTGAATGGGCTTCACATAAGGGAAATCATAATACTTTGTCTTCTTCACCACCTGGTACACAATCATAGGGGAGAAGGCCTGATGATCTTTTGCGCGCATAGTTACGATCCCCGTTGGTCCATTCCACTTCATCCCTTCAAAAGCATTAATCACCTTATCTGTGTCGAGTGAACCTGCGTTTTTGACCGCCTCTGCATACATCATCACTGATTTGTATGTATGCCAAACCTGCTCTTCAGGCCACTTCCCGCCCAACTTCTGGCGGAATGATTCCTCAAATCTCTTGGCTTCTGGAGTGTCGAAACCCAGCACGTAAGAACACACGCCAAAGTTTCCTACAGCCTCGTCTCCTTTCAGCGCCGATAAGGCACTTAAATCAGCCGTGGTGGTTCCGAACATCGGAATTTTTAACCCAAAGATTCGAGCCTGCTGAACAAGTTGGAGGTTATCGGTTCCCGAAATACCAGTTACCAAATAGTCCGCACCAGAAGCCTTGATCTTATAGATGTAAAGACTAAAGTCCTTGATGATAGGAGGATAAGAAGGATGAAAATCATTGCCCACGATCTGGGTATCCGGTGCAATTTCCCTGATGAATTTCTGATAGTAAGCAGCGGCATCTTGGCCTGCAGAAGAGTCCATGTTGATCATATAAACCTTCCTAAACCCCTTCTTCTTTTCACCTATGAACAGAGCTATGGCTTTCAGCATAATCGCTATATTTGTATTTGTACGGAAAGAATAAGGATTAAAATATTTTCCGGTAAGATCCATACCCCAAGGATCCATAGGTATAAAAATCTTTTTGTATCGAGGTATGGCCTCATGGATCGCCAGGGCCACCGCCCTCCTCCCTTCCCCTTGAAAGATGGCTTCACATTTGTCAGACATAATCATTTCCCTGAGTTTTTGGAGTGCGATTTCTGGTCTCATCTGATGGTCTTCGACCACCAATTGCATCGGTCGTCCCAGTAGGCCACCTGTTCTATTGATCTCTTTAATCGTTACATTCATGGCCGTTAGAAATTTATCTCCATCTGACTTAATAATGCCCGGGCGATTGGAAAGTAAGCCTACTCGCAATGGTTCTGCTGCTTGGGCACTGAGGTACCCCAGCGTTACTCCCGTCAAGACCACTACTAACAAAAGCTCTTTTTTCATGGCTCACCTCCTCTGTGCGGAATTTCTTCCCACCTTGTCCCAAAGGGATGCTTACCCTTGAAAAGGAGATCTTGCATGTTGCGATTGATTCTCTGCCTTTGAACGCACCTTCCGGACCTGGGCGTTGATCTTTCCCGCCGCCACCGCCATTACGATCGATTGAACAGTGCTGATCTCGTTATCGGTGAGACCCGCCTCCTTGGCCACGCCAGTGACACCCGCCCCCATTAAGTCTTTTTCCTTTTTCACCTGGATTTCTTCTTAACTTTGCTCATTTTTTATAATTCCTCTCCGTTCAAAGTCCTCGGCAACGTAACCCAGATCCAATTCCTTTAAAGTCTCTTTTGTAGGGATACCGTCTTTATTCCACCCCTTGAACTTGTAATATCCGTCTAAGAGCGCCTCCTCAAGCTCGGGAAATCTCTTCTTCCAATGGTCTTCAGGTGGCTTCTCATCAGCCCTCCTCAAGCCTCTTCTTATATTATTGGCTCTAACTAACTGCCGGTTCCTCCTGGTTATTTTCGTGAGTCCCTCTTCATCCATATCGATCCCGGCCCCTGATGAGATGAAAAGCGGGTAATTGTGCATATGGTAGGGAGGCTTCAGGGGAAAAGATGACAGACCGGCGCAAATCCCGAGGGCGTCGTCAATGTAGTGCATCCTCTCCATCCAGTCAACAATTTCACAGCATGCTTCAACACCCGGGTAGAATGGGATTGAGTTGACTCCGCGCGGGTCCCACTTCAGAAAATAATCCTTAAACTTTTCATCGGGAACCTGGATCCAATCCTTTACAAAGTCTTCTCTCTCCTCCATCGTAGGAAAAGGCGCTTGGGGGAACTGCCCTTCAATTTGGGTAATGTTTACCTTCTCCCCGGTAGAATACATAAGGAAATAAATGGGATTCAGCATTCCAAGCTTGAGAGGCAATTGCTCATGTTTCTTAATGGTATTGTGAGCATACGCATCTGCGCCCTTACCGATCTGTTTGGCCGCCCAATAAGTGCCATTGGCCAAAACATCTCCTATCCCTTCCCGCCGGACAATTCGGTCAAGCAGCCAGTAGAATCTTCCCTCGTTATCGGACGGGATTCCTGACATGTCCTGGTCAGTCAAAATACCATTTTCATAAAGCTCAAGGGCGAAGGCCATCACCTG
>Ga0315282_10014019_pt1 | contig 11991 bp, 13 predicted proteins | sample YL17G07_20_MG_FD_203693 | JGI IMG/M metagenome (GOLD analysis project Ga0315282, IMG submission 203693) | Sediment microbial communities from Yellowstone Lake, YNP, Wyoming, USA - YL17G07_20 | ecosystem: Environmental > Aquatic > Freshwater > Lake > Sediment | place: USA: Wyoming | collected... | reverse complement strand
TTCCATACATCCACCCCGGACGTTCCCAAGGTGGCAAATGACTGAATGGGCCTCTACCAGGCCATGGTCCGAACCAGCCTCCACGACCTCTTCCACCCCAACCCCATGCCATATACATCACCAATTTTGTTAGTGTGCATATGCACATAATTTAAACTTTACTATCTTGAGTTGCATCGGTTACATAGTGAAACCAAAACAACTCGCAAAAGTAAAGGTTTTTACTATAGATTCACAACTAGTTACGAATTGAGATGAGGGGTTCACGATGTGCTTTTGTGGTTGCCACCACATGCATCGGCCGTACTATGCTGACGAATACTGGCACCGATCCGCGTACACGGCACGAGACGAGAGGCAGTTTGTGGAGCAGCGAGTGAAGGATCTGGAGAACGAGCTTGAAGCATTGAAGGCGAAGCTGAAAGAACTGCAGAAACCAGAAAGACCATCGGCTTGATCCTTGAAGCAACGAGCGCTGGAAGACGATTGAAAATGCGACTGGCAGTTGCGTCTCAAAGCCTACTCGGCCTAGACGATACCGTTTCGAACGTTTTCGGGCGTTCTCCAGCATTCACTATTGTTGATATTGAGGGTGGAGTCGTTAAACAGGTTAAGGCAAAGGAGAATGAATCAGCAGACACTTATCACGGTGCTGGTCCTCTGACCTGCATGCGACTGAGCAAACTCGGTGTGAACGTAGTTATCGCAGCAAGCTTCGGTCCCACCGTGTCAGATATTCTAAAGGAGGCGGCAATAGAGACGTTCACTATGATCCCTGGGACAAAGGTGAAGAATGCGATCGAACAGTACCTCAAGAAAAAGTCATCTGGGTAGCTAAGATCCCGGAGGCGCTTGGGTGAAGGAGATAGTTGTCGTTAGCGGCAAGGGCGGAGTTGGAAAATCTTCCATAACCGCCTCTCTCGCGGTCTTGCTCAACAAAACAGGAATCGCGACCACAGCAATCGATTCCGATGTGGACGCACCGAACCTCTCCATAGTACTTGGAACGGATATTTCGGACTTCACGGAAATTCAAGCCTCAGAGAAAGCATCGGTAGACTCGGCCAAGTGCGTAAGATGCGGGAGATGCATATCAGCCTGTAAGGCAGACGCGCTAGTGAACATTGAAGGCGATACGCCTGTGGTGATCCCATTCCTCTGCGAGGGATGCGGAGCCTGCACTCTTATCTGCCCTACGTCAGCGATATCGATCAATCGTGTAACGAACGGCAGGATAGGAGTCGCGAAGACCCGTTACGGCTTCCCTATAGTCTCTGGCCAACTCGACATGGGCGAGAGCAGTTCGGGGCATATTGTAACTGCGGTGAAAGCGAAGGGAAGATCGATCGCCGAAGATGAGGAATCTGATGTAGTCATCGTGGACGGCCCACCTGGGATAGGCTGCCCAGTCATCGCGTCTGTGGCAGGAGCCAATTATGCGCTCGTTATTACTGAACCCACCCCAGCAGCAAGAAACAGCCTAGATCGTATCCTGAGCGTCCTATATCACTTCAAGATACCTTCCAGCGCCGTGATAAACAGATTTGACCTTAACCCGTCATATGCAAGGCAGATGACTGACTGGATTCAAGCTAAGTGGATGATACCGGTGGCGCAGGAGATACCCTCAGACGAGAATGTTCCTCTCTCGCTTTCAAAGCGGATTCCAGTCGTTGAATACGCTTCCAACTGTGAAGCCTCCAAAGCTCTCCTCTCACTTTTCAACCAGATCCTCAAGGGGATAGAAAGCAAATGAGCTCTGTCAAGTTTTGTACTAGATGCGGGAGAGATCTCGCCCTAAAGGTCGCATATTGCGACCGATGCGGAGCTTTCGTCAATCAATCGCCGTCATCTGGGACAAATAGAGCTGACAAGAATTTTGAGAAACCTAAGATCGAAAGGGTTCTAAAGGACGTTCTGGGCTTGGATGGATGGCCTGTAGCTGTGAAGCTTCTCAATAGTTCTAGCGAGATTCCAAGTGGTGTGAAGGAAATTGGTGAGTTCCATAGACATTGCGAGATGATTCAGAAAGTGAGGAGATATGAAGAGACCTTCTTTGCACCACCGTCCAAGCAGAGATGTAAGGTCGCGGGAATATCGCTTGGTTTAATGAAGCCAACCGAAGAGTTGAGAGAACATCAAAGACAGGAGCTGTTCGAGACCCGGCATCGATTCAAAACGGAAGCCCTATTACGAAAGTTCTTGGAGAATACCCCGACGGTATCAGACAGACATTCAGCGGTCCTCTACGGCCCCCTAGGCGCATTCCCCACGGACCCTGATGTGGTCGTGTTGGTATGCGATACTTTACAGGCGATGAAGATTATACAAGCCTATCAATATGCTACGGGAAAGAGAGCAAACGCTTCCATGGGCGGCTTGTTTTCATTATGTGCTGACGCGGTTGCCACGCCATACTCTCAAGGAACCCTCAACATAGCCATAGGATGCGAGGGAGCGAGAGAACATGGAGGTCTGAAAGACTATGAGCTATCCGTGGGTTTCCCATGGAGGATGGTCGAAACACTGACTGACGGCCTAATATCCCTAGCTGAACATGAAGCCACTAAAGAAGAACACAAGTAGAGGCATATGCCAGTCTTAGTCGACAAAGTGATACAGGTCTTCAATAAAAAGCCTGTAGACACACCCGTCATCGCGGTCACAGGTGGAAAGGGGGGAACGGGCAAGACAAGCGTGGCGGTTAACCTGGCGGCTGCGCTAAGCGGAAAAGGATGCCGCGTTCTACTCGTTGACACAGACGTCGACTCTCCAACAACGGCGATCGTCTTAGGTCGTCAACCCCAACCAGTTCGAGAAGTAAAGACGTTCATTCCCAAGATCATTGAAGCAAAGTGTAACAAATGTGGGAAATGTTCAGAGGCCTGCCGTGCTCACGCTCTAATCCAGATCGTAGACAAGTATCCAATGTTCTTCGAGGAACTATGCTCTGGATGTGAAGCATGCCTTCTAGCATGTCCTCAAGAAGCCATAGAACGCGGGGACAAGATTGTAGGACGCATATGTCATGCCCCTGGAGGCAGCCTCAGCTTCATTGGAGGAGAATTGAAGCCCAACGAAGCACGATCAGCCCAAGTCGTAACCGCTACAAAAGATGAGGCATTTAGACAAGCAAGCCGACAAAGTTTCGACATTATAGTCGTTGACACCCCTCCAGGTACACATTGCAATGTAGTGCAAAGTGTGAAAGGTGCGGACTTGGCCTTGGCGGTCACCGAGCCAACTCCACTCGGCATATACGACCTAGATCTGATTCTAAAACTAACATCTACGCTGGGAATACAGACCCGAGTCATCATTAACAAAGCTGACATTCCTGGACAGAATAGAATGGGCGTGCTCGAAGTCGCGAAACGTTATGGAACCGATGTGATTTCAGAGATACCCATCGACAAGAGACTGTTCCAATCCTACGTGGACGGAAAACCCATCGTGACCCTATCTTGCAATTCACCCGCGGCCGAAGCCATCATGAAACTTGCGGAACAAATCCTCCTCCACATTAGGAACACTGAGAAGACCGAATCTCCGTCAGCGAAATTTGAGTAACTCGCTGAGTTCGAGAGGGTTGAGTGAGACATGACGGCACTTGAAGAGAAGGTGAAAGAAAAGGTGAATGCGATTATTGATCCCGAAACTGGCCTGTCTTTCCAAGAGATGAGGTTGATCAAAGAGTTGAAGGAGAAAGAGCCTGGAGTTGTGAGAATAGTTTTCAGACCGTCAAGTCCTATCTGTCCAATCGCATTGAAACTCGCTTATGATATTAAGGATGTAGCCATGAAAGTTGAGGGAGTAAACAAGGCGGTGGTTTACTGCCGAGACCACCTGATGCAGGAGACAATAAACAGCATTATTAACGCTCCCGTCACCACGTCAACAGCTATTACTAAGAAATAGTGACTAGGAGTCAACGAATATTCATGAAAGACAAACGAATCGATAAGATGAACAAAAGGAAAATCATTCTAAGAATTCTTAGCAACGAGTTGATGCCTTCATTTGGATGTACTGAACCGGCGGCGGTGGGTCTAGCAACCTCAATAGCTTATAACGCCACAAAGGGAATCGTCCCCCCTTGGCTTCAAGCGCGAAACACGACCGAGACCATCCTAAATAATCCAACGCAAGAGAATATCGAGAAAATCATCGTAGAACTCGACCGCTTCACCTACAGAAATGGCTTAGACGTGGACATACCTGGAACAGGAAAGCGCGGCATTTCGGTAGCATCGGCTCAGGGCGTATTCTGCGACCCAAACAAGAAACTCAGTATATTCGAAGACTCTAAAGCCGAGAACATTGAAAGGATCGACAGACTCGTGAAAGCTGGCAAGATTAAACTCAGAATCCTTGATGGAAAAACCTCATGCATCTACATTAGAGCCAGGGTGTTGGTGAAACTCCCTGGAAGATGTTCTAGTGAAGGTATCGCTATCATACAAGATGCTCATACAAACGTAACCTTCATTCAGGGAAACGGAAAAGTCCTTTATCGAAGAGAGGAACCTCTAAAAAGTATTCTCGACCTGAAAGCTTTGTTGATGGTAGGTATCGAAGAAATCATCGATGTTGTGAAGAGCCTACCGAAGGAAGACTATGATCTTGTGCGAAAATCCGTCGAGATGAATCTGGAAGCGGCTAGAGTTGGAATCCATAACAAACCTGGACTTCAGATAGGCAGCACATTGAGGAGACTGGTAGATGAAGAAGTTCTCGGCAAAGACATGATCAATCATGCGGTAGCTCTCACTAGCGCTGCAGTAGATGCAAGAATGGCCGGATGTATTGTTCCGGTGATGAGTTGCGCAGGATCTGGCAATCAGGGCCTGATGGCAACGCTACCTATTGTCGCCGTTGCGGAGAGACGGGGATGGGATGAAGAGAGGATCGTGAAGGCTATAGCGCTATCCTACCTGATAACTTGTTACTGTACCTCGCGCCTAGGCTATCTGTCGACGCTTTGCGGAGGCGCCATCAAGGCGGGAGTAGGAGCAGCTGCTGGAATCGTCCACTATTTGGGTGGAGAGGTTCAACAGATCAACTCTGCGATGGAGAACATGATAGAGACAGTTACGGGTATCATTTGTGATGGAGCCAAGACCAGCTGCGCCATAAAGTTGGCTATTGTCAGTGGGGCTGTTGTCGAGAGCGCCCTCTTAGCCCTAGGCGGTATTGTAGCTCCCTCCCGAAGCGGGATCAAAGGCAAGAATCTGGAAGAAACCATCAAGAACGTCAGGAAGGTATCTGATAGTATGACCAAGGCGGACGAAGCTATTCTTAGAATAATGAGCAGAGGAATCAGCCAAGAATCGAAGCACTGGTGATTGTGTGAGATGTCGTCAACTTTCCAGATAATCGTTGGGCCGCAACACCCAGCGCTCAAGGAGCCGGAGAGCTTCAGGTTCACGGTCGATGGAGAAAGTGTTGTAAAGGCTGAGGTTCGCATAGGCTACGCGCATAAGGGTATAGAGAAACTGGCTGAAACAAAGAACTACATTCAGAATATTCCGCTGATGGAGCGCATATGCGGAATATGCAACGTCGCCCACACAGTCTGCTACTGTCAGAACCTCGAGTACCTATACGAGAAGGAGATTCCTCGAAGGGCTGAATACATCCGAGTCATAATAGAGGAACTGAACAGAATTCACAGTCACCTCCTCTGGATAGGCGTAGCCGGACATGAGGTCGGCTTCGATACACTCTTCATGTATGTCTGGAGAGACCGCGAAGTTGTCATGGACCTTGTTGAGATGTTGACTGGAAACAGAGTCTCAACCGCGCTCATGACCATTGGAGGAGTTAGACGAGACATTACTTCAGAGACAGCTCAGAAGCTGCGAAAGGGCATGGACATACTTGAAGAGCGCACCAAATACTACAAGAAAGTTGTGGCGGACGAACGATCTTTGCTGCAGAGACTTGTCGGCGTTGGAAGGCTCACTCCCGCCGAGGCTATATCACATTCAGCGGTGGGGCCGACTCTCCGAGCCTCAGAAATAAAGTCGGACGTTAGAGCCGATGATCCATACGCGGCCCATGACGAGGTTCCATTCAACGTGATCACATACGATTCCTGCGACATGTTCGGAAGGACCCTCGTCAGAGTAGACGAGACAATTGAAGCAATAAATCAGGTTCGATATTGCCTCGACCACATGCCAGACGGCCCAATAAGGATACGGTTACCGAACACCCCTCCAAGAGGAGAGTCGGTTAGCCGAGTGGAAGCGCCACGTGGCGAAAATATTCATTACGTCAAGTCAAATGGAACCGACAAACCGGAAAGGTACAAGGTTCGGGCGCCTACTTTGGGAAACCTTTCAGCCCTAGTTGAGATGCTGACCTCCAAAGAAGACTATGCAGTTCGAATAGCAGACATACCGGTAATCCTTGCGAGCATAGACCCGTGCATGTGCTGCATGGACAGATCGGTCCGGTTTGTCGATCCCGCCAAAGATCGACGATGGGTCTGGAGTTGGGAACAGCTGAAGAAGTACTCTAGGAGGATGTAAGACCTAGAGGATGTATAGTATAGGCCGAGAGCGATCTTCATGATGAATTGGAAAAGGCATGATCCGATCTTCTTGGGCTCATTGATACGCCACGGATGCAATATCTTGGTCTAAATGTGTTGTGAAACTTTCGGGTGGAGGGGGGACTGGCCAGTATCTAGCTTCCTCGATCACCTCATTTCTTGCGCCCCGACTCTATGTCCCAGTTTGACACATGTTCTAGATGGCATTCTCAGCTGCGTTTACCAGCTGGTATGCTATGGGCGAGGCTGTGAGAGCAGGATGCGTTCCAGTCTGGAAGGTGGCGACGTCGTCGGCGGTCATCTTCTGATGGATGCATGCGCTGATAGCGTTGATCAATTCGCCCCCGCTCAGGGCACCCGTCACCTGTCCTCCTAGGATCACACGACTTCCCTTTTCGAAAATCAACGTTACCTTCAGACGATCTGCACCCGGCATACCACTTGGATGTCGATTAAGGGCTTCGGATTCGCCAACTACGATGCTGTACCCTTTCTCTCTCGCCTGCGACCTTGTAAGCCCAGCAGCGGCGAAAGTGGTATTCCCTAGAATGGTAGAGTAGACGCCTATCACACCCATATTGACACGACGTGTGGAGAACAGGTTGGCACCAGCGATCCGTGCCTCCATGGTAGCTATAGACGCAAGCTTCAACCCAGTTGGCTTACCATCGAAGAATGAGACCTTCTCGGTACAGTCACCACACGCAAAGATGTTCTCGTCGCTGGTTTGCATATATCTGTTGACTTGGATACCCTTGGTAGGGCCTATCTCAAGCCCCGCCTTCTCAGCAAGGTTCACATTAGCTGCTGCACCGATGCCCATTATGATCATATCAGCCTCGATTTCCCTGCCACTCACAACCTTCATCTTCTCTACTTTTTTGTCGCCCAAGAAAGCATCCACCTTCTCGTCCACGAGGAGGTTAATGCCCTCCTCCTTCAAGGTCTCTTCCGCTTTGGTACAATATTCCTCATCATAGACCAGTTGGAGACAGTGCCTGAGCATCTCCACTATAGTGATATTGAGGTCTTTTCTCCTCTTCCTGCATTCCTCCGCGATCTCGCAACCAATAAAGCCGCAACCGACTATGACAAGGTCTCTAGCTTTGCTCATTGTTTCAAGAACTTGATTCAGGTAGGAAACATCTTTCTTTATGGCAAAGATGTTCTCCTTGTCGACCCCAGCTATGGGAGGAACTACTGGTAAGGAGCCTGTAGCGAGGAGAAGCCTCTGGTAACCGATCTTCTCATTGCTGGCGGTGGTGATAGCCCGAGTATCGCGGTCTATGTTAGTGACCTCATCTATCAGAAGGTCTACGCTGTTCTCAGAAAGTGTCTCATCAGGGATAAGGTTCTTTTCAGTGCTCCCAAGGGTTCCAAAGATGTAAGGAATGCCGCACGGTATCACGGCTTTTGCTTCCTTCCTGAGTAGCAGGATACTTCTGTCCGGGTAGTGTCTCCTAGCAGTTGTGGCTGCGGTTACGCCTGCTGCGCTTCCTCCAACCACGATCACATCAAACCTATTCATTCTATGTTCCCCTCTCCGTATCTGTCCCCGTCCCAGCAACTCACAAAGATGAACCAGTTCAACTGTTCTCTGTCCTGAAATTCGAGATGAATCCCCAAACAGTCAGCCCTCTCAAAGCCTTACGACAAAATTTGGACAAGCAACGCCGTAGGGAGGAACAGGCATTCCCCCAAGCGTACAGACCCCATCGCTGAAATAGACACACTTCATATGCATCGGCATGCTCTGCATCGAAAGCTCCAGGGAGCTAGGTTGCCGTTCACGCTGTACATATTCCTCTTGAGGGATGTTTTGTTGAAGCTGCTGAATTGGAAGTTGTTGTGGATAGTATGGCCTCCTCCACATAGGCGACTGCATGACATCTGAATACAGTGAGTTAGCCCCCCATGCCCTAGGCATTCTGGGGAACCATCTATAATACGGAGAGAAGTTGGGTCCTAATCTTCTTCCAAACCCGAGCCCACGGCCAAGGCCCCTACCTCTCCTAAACCATCTATACCTCAAAATACCACCAAGCACGTGTTGGCGATAAGGCTTTTATATTTTGTGCATTACCACAAAATCTAAAGGAACGACCTACTTGCTCAGCGGGTAAGCACCGAATGGTGTGTGAATCGATCAGTCTGCCGGTAAAGCCTGTAACACAGAGGAACCTATGCGGATGCGGCCTTGCTGCGCTGGAGATGGTCATGAAGTACTATGGAGCTGAGGATACCCAAACGGAATTTCTATCGGATAGACGCATAAGAAAACAGGTAGAGAACGCTAGAAGAGGCCTCGGCGAGGGAACCATTGGAACACTTGCATTAAAGCGAGGCTTCAGCGTCGTCATCTATGGCGAGAAACCACGTATAGCCAAGACATTCTTTCAGTTAGGTGGAAGGTTGAAAAGCGCTAGGACAGACAAGAATCTGATCCTGAAGTGTCTGCGGAGGAGTGAACCTCCAATCGTCCTGATTCCAAAGGTAAGCGAGGCATACGAACACGAGAAAGAGGAAATCGGTCACTATGTCGTTGTAGCTGGCGTTGATCATAGATGCCGGTTACGCATCTCGGATCCACAGTACACCGAAGTGCCTGAGCAAGAGTACTGGAATCGCTGGTCGTCCAGTCTCATACAGATCAAACCAACGACGGCTCAAGTCTCGCAAATGACGAAATACATTTCGCTTACTACGGCCAAGGTTCTATGTGTGATCCAGCCAAGAAAGGCGTCCGAACCTATCATAGATAATGTTACCATCAAGCAAACACTGTTGGAGGTTTCGGAAGAGTGAAAGCTATTCGCTACTGCAATGGTCGGAAAAAGGTCTCAAGAAATTTTGCGTTTCAATAGCTGGCTCCTTGAGTTCCAAGCAGTAGCTCAAGTTCGGTCATATGCTCTTGTTCATCCGTTATGACATGTCTTATCTCGTGTTCCAATAAGTAGTCGTAGTATTTCGGTCCCTCTTTCCTCACTGCTTCAAGGATTCCTCTGTAAGTGTCAACCGCGACTTTCTCATCTTTTAGATTCTGTTCAAGAACCTCCTTCACATCTTTCGCCGTGTGAGTTGCACTGATGCCCATGCTTGGCACGCCGCCGAGGAGACCGACCAAGTTCCTGAACTTTTCCTCATGCTTCTTTTCGTCTTCAGCAATTTCCTTCAGCCTAGCGATTATCGGTTCCGCGTTTAGTCCATCCACAATTTCGGCGTGGCTCAAGTATTGGATGCGTGCCGCATGCTCCAGTTCAAGCGCGTTGTTCAGCAATTTCAGAATGATTTCTTTTGTCATGTTATCACACAACAGATTCATGAATTATCGAATGAAAGCCTAGTATTGGTATGGTCCGCGACCGAAACGGTTCATACCCCATCGGTATTGCATTCCCATTCCTCGTCCAAGTCCCATACCCATACCGGCCCCGAAACCATACGGCATCGGCGGCGCATAGTAAGGCTGCTGAGGCATCATCGCAGGCTGGAACTGTTGAGGTGTGACTGAGGGAGCTGTTGGAGCTTGAGGAGGATACGCAACCTGTGAAGGGTATTGGTAAGGCATATTCTCATAGCTGGGCCAGTTCATCATAGGTGGTGATTGCGCGGCTACTTGCGACGCGTATGTGGGATTAGCCCACCATCCCCTGGGCATTCCTGGATACCATCTGCAATATGGTGAAAAGTTCGGTCCTAATCCCAATCCGAGACCTCTGCCATATCCACGCCCGTATACACCATAGCTCATATGAATCACAGTGAATATGTTCCAATGCACATAATATAAACATTTGCAATAATGATACAGATTGTAACCAAATATTTAACTTTCGGTTGCTCTTTTTAACTGGATTGTCCAGAACCCGTATCGGATTAGGAGATCGGCCTTTGCCACTGGCGTTTATGTTCATAAACTCTGAGGTTGGAGCCGAAGATGAGCTCCTAGAAAGGCTGAGGAAAGAAGAGAATGTGGAGGAGGCTTACGGCGTCTACGGTGCATATGACATAGTTGTCAAGATTAGAGCTAGCACCGAGAAGGATTTGAAGGAGATATCGACTTGGAGGATAAGGAAGTTAGACAAGGTTCGTTCAACACTTACTGTTGTGGCCAGAGACAAGGCTTGACTCGGATCTGTACATGGAGTTACGGCAACAGGTCAAAAAGCAATCTGCCACTGATTCCAGACACCAACGTCTTACCAGCGGAGACAAGCTAGTTGCTTAGAGTAGCTACGTTACAGCTTTGCGGGTGCTCTGGATGCCATATTTCTCTCATTGATCTAGGGCAAACACTAGTGGACTTGATTCAGAAGAAGAAAATTGAAATCAAGTACTGTCAAATTCTAATGGACACTAAAGACTTCAAAGAAGAAATCGACGTACTACTAGTCGAAGGCTGTGTTCTGACTGAGCATGACGAAAGAATCCTCAAAGACTATTCGAGACTGGCCAGGAACGTAGTAGCTATTGGCTCATGCGCATGCTTTGGCGGACCCGCCGGTCTTGCAAATCAGTTTCATAGAGCAGACATCCTCAGAAAGATGTTCCCTCACCCAGACTCGTTACAGCAAATCCATGTCCCATCTCGCGGTCTCCCGACCATCCATGAGTTCGCTTGTCCTATAGACATGTTTGTAAATGTCCAATATTTTGTACCGGGGTGTCCACCCGAATCTGAAATACTCAAGGACCTATTAACAGAGATCGTTGAAGGAAAACCTTCAGTGTGCTACAGGAGCACTGTGTGTGACGAGTGCCCACGTAAGAGAACCGGAGAGTCGCCCACAGAAATCCGAAGAATAATAGACATTGCGACGCTTGATCCAGATAGATGTCTTGTTGAACAAGGCATAATGTGCATGGGCAAAATGACTGTTGGAGGTTGTGGCGCAAAGTGTCCAAGCGCAGGAGTTCCCTGCGAAGGTTGTCGCGGTCCAAGTGTCTCTCTGAGAGACTTATCACCAACAGACGCTCCATATCTTGAATTAGTCGTACGGAGCAAGAGAAACAATCCAGATTGAATTCGTAGCAAAGATGGTTAGCGATTTGTCGTCGAGAGGTTTATTGAAGTTAAGTGATTCCGTACATAATTTTTGAACTGTAAGTCCGATTCTAACTCAGGGCTTTCATCGATGGAATACTTGAAGTGATCTCCTTGTCCGAGGCCCCAAATTTAAGTGTTTTATGTTACAGTGTAAGCGACCTATGTTACAATTCGCCTTAAATGTAACATTGCTGATCGTACGTCAGTGTATGGCTTGTGCAACTTGATGCAAGAGAAGTCGCCTTGGTAGCCGTCTTGTCAACCATGTTAGGAATCATTAGCGCAATCATATACACTTTGGTATATCCTGTGCTCCCGCCAATAGTCATCGTTCCGTTTGTAATGTGCTTCTTCTTTGGACTCACCTTATCATTAACAAAGAGAC
>Ga0315282_10014017_pt1 | contig 11992 bp, 6 predicted proteins | sample YL17G07_20_MG_FD_203693 | JGI IMG/M metagenome (GOLD analysis project Ga0315282, IMG submission 203693) | Sediment microbial communities from Yellowstone Lake, YNP, Wyoming, USA - YL17G07_20 | ecosystem: Environmental > Aquatic > Freshwater > Lake > Sediment | place: USA: Wyoming | collected... | reverse complement strand
AGGGAGGTGATGTGATGGCCGAAACCCGCAAGGGAGACGAGTCTTGAACTCGACAATTCAATGCTTTTGACCTTACTAATCTCCACAAAAGAGAGGTTAAGTGAGTTTTTGTCTTTATTTGTGGAGGTTAACCATATCCAATAAGGAGGAAACCTAAAAGTCGATGAAAAAGAATATATCTAGAATCTGGGGGGTAGGCTTAGTCCTGGTAGTGCTGGGCAGCCTGCTCTTCAGCGCGCTACCGGTCTCGGCCGGCACCAACTCGTGGGGTACGGTGACTATGCCGAGCGAGACCAGTAAGGTCATCACTCCCGGCATTTATAACCAGGACCTGGCGGTTGCCGGCAATGGCTCCACCCTCTACGCGGCGTTGTACGACGACGCTAACGATGTCGGCCTCGTCTACAAGTCCACCGATACCGGCAAGAAGTGGTCTAATGTAAGCGATAGTGACTGGCTCTCTACTAACGTCTACACGGACCGCATTGCCGTCTCCCCGGACGACCCGAACATTGTTGCCTTCATTGACCAGGACAATACTGAAGTCTGGCTCACCACCAACGGCGGCACCAGCTGGACCGACCTGGGCCAGCCGACTGCCGGTGATGGTTCCAGCGATCCAGCCAGCAACATCCTCGGAATCGCCATCTCCGGCAAAGTCAGCGGCACCAGCTATATCGGCGTGGTCGGTGATGAAGCCGGCCCCCGTTCCGCTCTCTGGTACTTCAACTCCGGCGCAGCCGTAACCAAATGGCGCATCGCCACTGACGCGGCAGGACTCGATGGTTGGGACGCCACTGGCTTTACCGCGGACGACTACGCGGTGGCCATTGCCTTCTCGCCCAACTTCCCGTCCGACCGCATCGCCACCATCGTCACTTTTACGGACAGCGGTGACGTTCTCTTCCAGGTTGGCAGCTTCGCTGGCAAGAGCTGGAATACAGACGTCGGCGGCTTCGATAGCTATCCTGTCCTGATTGACGAGGACGCTGGCACTACCGGCACCCGGGTTTACAACGCCGACATCGCCCTTGGCGCGGACTACCTGGGCGCTGATTCCAGCACCCGGATAGCCTTCGTCGGCACGAGCACCACTGGTACCACGGACGAACCGGGCGGCATCTATGCGTTAGACGACAACGATGTCACCGATGTAAAGACCGGCGCGCCCATCAGGAGCGTCGCCTACAACACTTCCGCCAACAAACTGCTGGCGGGCGCCGACTACGACTGGGTGGGTGCTGGTGCGGTTACCAATGCCGTCTACCGCTCGTCTAACCCCACGGCGTCAGACCCGGACGTAAGCTCCGCCGCCACCTACAAGAAACCAGGCGTCAACGCCAACAACAGCTCAGTTGTGGTTGCCTGGTCCGGCAATACGGCCATCTCCGGCTCCGGCGGTGCCGGCTACTACAATAGTGCCCAGGAGTACAACTATGGCTCGTTCGCCATATCCCGCGATGACGGCAAATCCTGGAACGATATCAGCCTCATCAACTTCGGGTACGACTGGGTCTCCGATATGGCCGTCTCCGCTGATGGCGCCAAGCAGCTCTTCAACGCCAGCGATGGCACAGCCATGATGGTCTTCCGCTATGACGGCGCCTGGGAAGGCGTCTTCGATAGCCCGGACCTTTCCGCCAACGACATACTGCTTCGTACGGCTCCGGAAGACTTCGCCAAGTTCTACGTGGTTGAGCAGGGTTCCGACGCACTCTTCTACACCAGCGATGCGGGCGAGACCAAGTGGACTATCCGCTATGCCACTGCGGATATGCAGGACTTGGCCGTGGAGAGTGCGAGCGTCATCTATGCCGCTCAACTCGGCAGCACGAACGTCATCAAGTCCTCTAACGGCGGCTTCCTCTGGGATGATGCGGTTGATACCGGCTCCTCCGGCAACATCTGGATGCTTAAGAGCCTGAGCAAGGACAACCTCATCCTGGGCACTCAGGACGGCTACGTCGACTACTCCAAAGATGGCGGCGCGAACTGGACTGAGCTCGACGACGAAGTCGCCAACGGCAATGTCGTGGTAACCGCTTCCGGCCTGAACAGCGGGGACTTCGTCTATGCCGCCACCGATGTGGCTGACGACAATGTCTACCACTGGCAGATTGGCACTAACACCAGCTGGGATGACATCTTCGGTACAGTAGATGTCGTATTCCCTGATGGCACCATGGGTGTTGGATACGGCGTCTACGGCATCACGTTAGCCAAGGGCGCGCTCTATGTCGTGGCCAACGATGGCACCGATAGCTTCGTGGCGCGCACATTGTCACCTTCCACCGCCGATAGCTCCACCGGTTGGGACAGCAAGGCAAAAACCGGTGTTGTCCTCGGCACGTATCCTGGCAACACGACGCCTCTCCAGGGTCTCTATACGAGTACCGGCAGCGTCAAGCTGTGGGCTTTAGACGGGAACGGCACCGACTACACGTTCATCTATAGCTTAACGGATGACATAGTTGACACTGCACCGGCCCTCGCCGGTCCGGCTGATGCGGTGGTAGTTAAGGTTAATCCCATCACCGGCCGCGCCCAGGACGTAAACTTCACCTGGAACCGCGATTCCAACGCCATCTCCTATCAGCTGCGCGTTGCCCTGGACAAGGACTTCACTCAGGTAATCAGCACTACGACCGTCGCCAGTACTGATGCCATCATCGCCTCAATCGGTGGTCCTTTCATCACGGACAGCATCGAATGGCAGGATGGCTGGACCTACTACTGGAAGGTCCGCGTCCTCAAAGTGAGTGGCCAGGAGGATGATAACTGGCACAGCGGTTGGTCAACGGCACGCAGCTTCTCGGTTGCAGTCGCTACCGTGACGCCACCCGTAACCATCACCCCGGCGCCTCCGGCCCCGGTCATCAATCTGCCGGCTCCGGTCATCAATCTACCGGCGCCCACCACGATAACTATCCCGCCGGCCCAAATCATCACCATCCCGCCGGCCCCAGCGCCGCCCGCTCCGATTGCTCCAGCCTATATCTGGGCAGTCGTCATCATTGGCGCGGTACTGGTTATCGCGGTCATCATCCTGATTGTCAGAACCAGACGGCCTGTCTAGTACTGACCTGACGGACACTCCGAGAGTCCCGACGAAAGTCGGGACTCTCTTTTTTCACCAAACCATTCCGGCGCAAGCCGGAATCCACGCTGTCATTGCGAGGAGCACATTCGCTTGCCTTCGCTGAAGCTTTAGCGCAAGCAGGCTTCGCTCAGTATAAACTAAGCGACGAAGCAATCTCCTCCTCCTCCTGTCATTCCAGCGCAGGCTGGAATCCAGTAGCGAGGAACCATTCCGGCACAAGCATGCCCCGTGCCCCGTCCCGTGCTTGACACGGGAACCGATACGAGTCCGGAATCCAGCAAAACATTCCCACGCCGCTGATAGCTGAACCCTGACAAAATCCGCTGGCAACCGCAGAAAACCAGTGCTAATATTTCACTATGACACCAAAGACTCCTGCCCTGAGCAAAGCCGTCTTCCCCCTTTGCCAAAGGGGGATTAAGGGGGATTTGGAATCCAAGAGGATTCGTTTCATATTCGTTTACGAATAACAACTCACGCTCAACTTAACCCCTCTTACGATGGTTCGTTTCCCTCTAAAAAAATTGCAGAAAAAACGAAAACGAATAAGCTATGGACGCTTACAGTTCAGGGACACAGCGCAATCTCTTGTGCTAAAATGTCTCTAGCATTTTCAACAAGGAGTCTTTCTATTGGGCAAGGTGCTGTCCATCATCATACCCACCTACAATGAAAGGGGTAATATTCAGCCTCTGGTGGAGAGGCTCCACCGTGTCCTGACCGGCCAGAGCTACGAGGTTATATTCATCGATGATGACAGCCGGGATGGTACCGCCGAAGCCGTTCGGGAGATGGAGAAGCATTTCCCCGTCCGGGTTTTAGTCCGCAAGGACAAGAAAGGGCTGGCGTCAGCCGTCGTGGACGGCATCAGCTACGCCGCAGGCGACATTGTGGCGGTAATGGATGCTGACTTACAGCATCCCCCTGAGGTCATCCCCGGATTGCTCCGGGCGCTGGAAAACGGGGCCGATGTGGCGGTGGCCAGCCGGTATGTCAAAGGCGGCGGGAGCGTGGGGCTGGGTCCTGTCAGGAAGCTGGTTTCCCGGGGGGCGGTGCTCATCGCCCACATCGCGCTTCCCGAAACGAGGCCGGTCCACGACCCCATGTCCGGCTTTTTTATGTTCCGCAAGCGGGTGGTCGAGGGAGTTGAGCTCAAGCCCACCGGCTACAAGATACTTTTGGAGATACTGGTGAGAGGCAAGGAGCAGAAGCTGGCCGAAGTCCCCTTCCTGTTCGCCTTAAGGGAGAAGGGCAAGAGCAAGCTGAACTTCAGGCAGCAGGTGGACTACCTGAGGCACGTCTATAGCCTGATGCAGCGCCAGCGTGAGCTGGCCCGGTTTGCCAAGTTCTGCCTGGTGGGCGGAAGCGGCGTGGTGGTCAACATGGGACTGCTATGGCTACTTACGGAGTTTGCCGGCCTTTATTACCTGCTTTCTTCGGCCATTGGCATAGAGACCTCCGTCATCACCAACTTCACCCTGAACGAGTTCTTCACCTTCTCCGACCGGCGTTCCCAGGGGTTGAAGGGCTTTCTAAAGAGACTGCTCAAGTTCAACCTGGTGAGCCTGGCCGGGCTGGGAGTCAATATGGGACTGCTCTGGTTTCTTACCAGCGGGGTGGGACTCTATTATCTCATCTCCAACCTCTTCGGCATCGCCGCGGCCACGCTGTGGAACTACCTGGTCAACGTGCTATGGACATGGCGATGAACCGACTGGCCAGGCTGAGCAAGAAGGAGTATTTCTGGATTACCCTCCTCACCTTGCTGGTCCTGGCGATGCACTTCTCGATTATACTCTACCCGAATAGTATCGTTCTGGACGAAGAGTTCTACGTCAATGATGCCCGGCATATCATCAGCGGCGATGCCACGCTCCGCGCTGAGCACCCTCCTCTGGGCGAGTTGCTGATTACCGCCGGAATGCTCGTGTTCGGGGATAATTCCCTGGGCTGGCGATTCTTTACCGTCCTCATGGGCAGCGCCAGTATCTTCCTGCTCTATCTTATCTGCCGGCGGCTGGCGATGTCCCGCCGGGCTTCCTTCCTGGCTGGCTTTCTTCTGGCGCTGGAGAACCTCACCTTCGTGCAGTCCAGCGTCGCCATGCTGGATGCTGCCAACGTTTGCTTTATGCTGCTCGCCTTCTGGCTGTATCTTAGAGGGGACTACCCGCTGGCTGCGGTGGCTGGCGCTTTCAGTGTCCTCATCAAGCTGCCCGGCGCTTTTGCCTTTATTGCCATCGGCCTCCACTGGCTCGTTGCCCGGCGGGACCGTACGCACTTGTTCGTGCTGTCCATGTTGCTGGCGCCGCTCCTTTTCTTCGAATTGATGCCGCTCTTGGACTTTGCCATTACCGGAGAGCTGGTCAATCCCTTGAACCGAGTTGTCAATATGATGACGCTGAGCGGGAGCATCAAGTTCGCCACTTCCCCCTTCCACCCCAGCACCAGCCGCCCCTGGGAATGGCTCATCTTCATTAAGGCGATGCCCTACCACTGGGACCCCGATTACCTGGCCGTCATCAGCCCAACGATATGGGCATTGATTATACCCACGATGGCCTATACCTTTTACCGGGCAATAAAGGGCAGCGACGCCGCCCTGTTCAGCGTGCTGTGGTTTGCCAGCACCTACCTGGTCTTGATACCGCTGCAATTGATAACGGACCGGGTCACCTATGTCTTCTATTTTTTCCCCACTGTGGGCGCCGTCTGTATGGGCCTGGGGATGGGACTCTCTCAGCTACTTGGACTGTGGCAGAACAAAGGCAGAGGCAAGCTCCGGCTGACGGCGATATCGATATTCTGCCTGTACCTCTTACTACATGTGGCCGTTTTCCTATTGCTTTCGCCGGTTTTCTTCCGATGGGTACCGGCGGCCATACGTCGCCTGCTGTTTTAGTCAAGACCCAGCCTAAGGCCGCTCCACCCCTATTGACTTTCCCCCCGCGCTAAAGTAAAATTCGCCACGTGGCTCTGAAAAAAGCCTTCTTTCTTAATCGTAGCGCCCCGGTTTTTCTGCTTGCCCTCTTCCTGCTCGCCTCTCCCCTCCTCGCCGATGATGAAGTCAAATGGACGGAAGTCCCCATCCCCGCCCCGGGCAAAGCGGGCGGCTGGATGCTCGCCCCCGGCTCAGACGTCCAGCACCTCACCCTCGCCGCCGATGGCGCTCTTTACGCCTACGGCAAAGGACTAACCAATACCCTGTACAAGTCGACCGATGAGGGCCGCACCTGGGCTTACACCGACAATATCCAGGACAGCATTGTCGACATCGCCACCCACCCCGGCGACCCCAATCGCGTCTACTACGCCACCACCTCGACCGTCTTCCGGTCTCTAGATGGCGGCAAGACATTTGCTTCGCTCTTGCCCAACCCGGGCGGCGCCGGCGCGGGCAACACTGAAATCAGCTCCATCGCGGTGACACGACTCACCGGCAACATCATTGCCGTCAGCACCAGGGACACCGACGCGGGCCAGTCCGGCGGCGTCTACACCCTGGACGAAGACCAAGTCCTCCCCGCCTGGACGGACACCGGTCTGGTGGGCTATGACGTCTATGCCATCGCCTTCTCGCCTAACTACCTCGCCGACCGCAAATTGCTGGCCACCGCGACCAATGAGACGGACACTTTCGTCGTGAGCAAGGCGGGCGGGGCGGGATGGACAATCACCGCGCAACTTGACCGGGACAATGCGGGGGCATCTGTTCTGGTGGCTAACTCCGCGGCCATCGCCTTCCCCTCTGATTACGATGCCACCGACCTTGATTCGGTTTTCTTCGTCACGGTGGACACAGGGACGGGAAATGGCGATGTTTACAAGGTTGAGGACTCCGCCACCACTGACCTGAATGTCGGGTCGAGCTATGGTTTGAGCAATGCTGATGTCACCGGGCTGGCGGTCGCGGGCCAAGCCGCCTCACTGGTGCTGATGGCTGGCGCGGCCTCAAGCGGTCAGGTCTACTTCAGCAATGACGGCGGGGAAAGCTGGACGAAGAGCCGCAAAGAGCCGACGGGCGCGACAAAGACCGGCGTCGCCCTGGCGCCGGACTTCGCTACCAGCGGCCGGGCCTATGCCGCCACGAGCGGGAACGACAGTGCCTTCTCCATAAGTCGAGACAAGGGCGCCATCTGGAACCAGACCGGCCTGATTGACACGACCATTGCCACCATTGTCGATTTTGCCCCTTCACCGGACTACGACCGGGACAGCGCCCAGTTCTTGCTGACTTTCGGCGGGGAGCACAGCCTGTGGCGGGGGGTGAGCGGCGGCTGGGAGAGAGTCTTCTCCAGCTCTTTGCCGAACGTGGACAGCCTCGACCTGGTCAAATTGCCGCCGCAGTACGGCAAGGGTAAACCGGTGGTCTTTCTGGCCGGAAGCGCGGGCGGCCAACCAGCGATGTGGAAATCGACAGACAACGGACAGACTTTCGTCCGCCGCGTCACCTCCGACCCCACCACCGGCGCCACTATCTCCATCAGCGTCTGGGCGGCGGTCAATGAGAACAGCCTGTTCATCGGCAGCTTTGACGGCAGTAATGGACTGGTCTATGAGACGACCGATAGCGGGTTTAGCTTCTCTCGTGGCGTCGCTGCCGGCAGTCAGGCGCTCAACTCAATCGCGCTATCGCTGGATTTCGAAAAGGATAAGACCATTCTTATCGGCAACCGCAACGGCTGGGTCTATCTCTCATCGGACCGGGGCGCTGCCTTTGAGCCATTACCCCCCAGCGCCACAGCCCCACCCCTTACCGGCGCTATCGCCGTGGCCTTCGATCCCGGTTTCGCCAGCAACCGCACCGTCTACGCCGTCAGCAACACGGCCAATAAGGGTGTGTACCGCTTCATCGTGAACAAAAGCACGGCGTGGGAGAGTATAGACACTACCCTGCCTGCCGGCGCCACCATTTCTCAGGTCGCTGTCGGTCCGGAGGGCGCGCTGTACGCGACCAACTCCCAGTCTAACGGCGGGATGGAGCGCAGCCTCGACCCCACCTACGCGCTGGGCCCCACCTTCGAGACGGTGACCCGAGGTTTATCCCCGGGGGCAACGCTGTCCGGGATGTGGGGATTGGGGCATCGGCTCTGGGCGGCTGATACCGCCGGCGCCAAACTGCTGACCTTTGTCGATACCCTGACTGTTCCCATTACACCGTCCACTCCGGTCGATAAAACGAGTGTCTCCGGCACGCTCGTCAACAATACGATTACGAACGTCACTCTCGACTGGGAATCTCTGCCCGGCGCCACCACGTATAAGTGGCAATTAGACTACGATACCGATTTCTCATCGGTGCCAGGCGGGTTTGAAGGCACCACCCGGGCCACTTCGGTGCGGCTCCCTGCGCTCGACCCCGCCACCACCTACTACTGGCGGGTGAGGGCCACCGAGCCGGCGCTCAGCCCGTGGTTGGCAAAGCGGTCCTTCACCACCAGCCTGACGACGGACTCCATCGCCCTCAAGCTGGCGAACCCTGAACCCGGGGCCAGCGGCGTGCCAGTGAAGCCCGTCTTCCAGTGGAGCGCCATCGCCGGGGCGCAGGCTTACGAACTTCTGGTCGCCGCTGATGTGAAATTCGCCAGCCCGGCAGTGGCCAAGACCGGGGACTTCGCCCTGCCCGGCACCGCCTGGCAGTGTAACGTCAGCCTGGACTACGACACCACTTACTACTGGAAGGTGCGCGGCATCGGCGCCGGGACGGTCAGCGATTGGAGCGCCACCAGCGCCTTCACCACTGCGCGCGAGCCGGCCGCACCCGACCGCACTGTCCCACCACCGCTCATTGTCACCCCGGCGCCAGTGTCCCAGAACCTGCCGCCGATGCCAGCGCCGGCGCCCCTGCCGCCATCGCCCGTCATGCCCCCGGCGCCGCTGGCTCCGGAGACACCACAGTGGGTCGTCTATGTCATCGGCGCGTTGTTGCTGACCAACCTGCTCCTCATCATCACCGTTCTGGCGCTTGTCGTCACTATCCGCAGGCTCTAGTGCCGCGGAACGGCCGATTATGCTATAGTATTTACAAATATTCGAGGTAAGCGATGTCAATCTGTCCTAACTGCGGCCAAAAGGCACAAGGCCCAAACTGCCAGTACTGCAACTACCCGATATTGAAGCGGAGTCGGGCGGAGCGGCATAGCGCTACGTATGCCCGCAAAGGAATCGCGCGCATCGAACAGGAGCGCGCCCAAGAGCAAGTCGAAACTGAAGTCAGGGAGAAAGCCCGCCTTGAGGCGGAAGAAAAGCGAAAAGCCCTGGAAGCAGAGGCTTTAGTCAAAAAGCAAGAAGAAGAATCTCGCCGGCAGGCGCAAAGGCTCGCTCTGGAAGCTGAGCGGAAGGCGCAAGCTGAGGCCAAGGAGAAAGCTAAGAGAGCAGCGGAAGAAGCAAAGAAGGCGCAAGAAGCCGAGCGCCTTGCCCAGAAACAGGCCGAGGAAGCCCGTAAGAAGACGGAGGCTGAAGCCAGAGAGAAAGCTAAGAGAGCAGCGGAAGAAGCAAAGAAGGCGCAAGAAGCTCAGCGCCTTGCCCAGAAACAGGCCGAGGAAGCCCGTAAGAAGGCGGAGGCTGAAGCCAGAGAGAAAGCTAAGAGAGCAGCGGAAGAAGCAAAGAAGGCGCAAGAAGCCGAGCGCCTTGCCCAGAAACAGGCCGAACTGGGGACAAAAGAGAAAGCCCGCCTTGAGGCGGAAGAAAAGCGAAAAGCCCTGGAAGCAGAGGCTTTAGTCAAAAAGCAGGAAGAAGAACCTCGCCGGCAGGCGCAAAGGCTCGCTCTGGAAGCCGAGAAGCTGGCGCAAAAGCGAGCCGAGGAAGCCGAGCGAAAGGCGGAAGCCGAAGCGCGGGAAAACGCGCGCCTCGAAGCCCTCGAAAAGCGGAAGGCGGAGGAAGCGGCCCGGCAGGCGCAAAGGCTCGCTCTGGAAGCCGACAAGCGGGCGCAAAAACAAGCCGAGGAAGCTGAGCGGAAGGCGCAAGCTAAGGCCAAGGAGAAAGCTAAGAGAGCAGCGGAAGAAGCAAAGAAGGCGCAAGAAGCTGAGCGCCTTGCCCAAAGGCAGGCGGAAGAAGCGGCCCGGCAGACGCAAAAGCAAGCCGAGGAAGCTGAGCGGAAGGCGCAAGCTGAGGCCAAGGAGAAAGCTAAGAGAGCAGCGGAAGAAGCAAAGAAGGCGCAAGAAGCCGAGCGCCTTGCCCAAAGGCAGGCGGAGGAAGCCGCCCGGCTCGCCAAAAAGCAGGAAGAGGCAGCCAGAAAGCTGGCATTGAAGGCCGAGGAGGAAGCCCGCCGGCGCATTGAGGCGGAAGCTGAAGAAAACGTTCGCAGGATGGCGGAAGAGGCACAGAAAGCTGAGGATGCCGAAAAGATTACCCGTAAGCTCGAGGAGCAGGCTCGGAAACAGGCCGAACTGGAGGCAAAAGAGAAAGCGGCGACGCCGGGAATCGAGGAGAACGGGCAGGCAAAAGCCGCCGAAGAGATGTCCCGGCAGAAGGCCGAAGAAGCCCAGCGACTCGTCGAGGAAGCGGCCGAAGAGTTGAAGCGGCTGGCCGAAGAATATACCGCCAAGCCCAGAGCTAGAATAGAGACTGAGGAAGTCCGAAATGCCCCCGTGCCTCAGGCTGAAACGACTCAGCCGGCCGAAGCCCCCGTGGAAGCGCGACTACCAGCCCCGCCGGAAGTTGAACCCGCAGTCCCAGAGCCGGACTCAGTCACTGAGCCAGCCGCCGCACCAGAAGCGAAGACCGAGGCCGAACTGGCCGCCCAGTGGGCCAAGAAGGAAGAAGCCGCTTTGAAGGCGGAGAGAATCGAAAAGGAGGTCGGGGAGAAGCTGAGAGAGGTGGAAAGCGTCTGCGACGAACTGAGAGCCGGCAAGCTGAACACTGATGAAGCGCTAAGAAAGCTCTACGAGCTAGTCGATAAAATCCAGGGGGACTAGTCCTTCTTACCCGGGGCCGGCTCTTTGTAGTCCAGCACTACCACCTGCGTCGTCAGCGGCAGAGTACTTGCGCTCACCGATAGCTTCGATTGCGATTTCGTCTGCATAACCCCCATCTCTTTGAGAAACCTGTCCAGGGGGTCGAGTTCCCGCTTGATGGCCGGGGTCTTGTAGTGCATCGGGATGACAATCTTGGGCACAATCTGGCGCACCACCTCGGCCGCCAGCGTCGCATTCAGCGTTGACACGCCGCCCACCGGAATCATCAGGACATCCACGCTGCCCATCTGTTCCACTTTGTCCGAGCTGAGGACGTGCCCCAGGTCGCCCAGGTGGCAGACGTTGATGCCGTCAATCTCCATCGTATAGATGGTATTCCGGCCGAGCTTCTTGCCCGCCTCGTTATCGTGGTAGGTGGCGAGGCCGATGATGAAGACGCCGGCGATTTCATACTCGCCGGGACCGGCGACAGTCTTGGGTTCGCCGCCGACGCCCTGCGCAAACGAGTGGGAGGGGTGGCTATGGCTCACTGTGACGATACGGGCGGTCTGCTTGCCCAGCGTGTAGCCGGTGTCGGGGGAATAAGGGTCGGTGATGATGAAGCCCTGGCTTCCCCGGATGCGGAAACAGGAGTGTCCCAGCCAGCTAATATCCATCAGCCCAATATAGCACAGCTTAGCTTCGAGGGTCAAGGAAAACAGTTTCTCTTCCGCTGTCATTGCGAGGAGCGTAGTCCTTCACACTGTGAAGGATGGCAATTCGTCCAATCTTTAGGCTTACGGATTGCTTCGCCCCGATTTCATCGGGGCTCGCAATGACAACCTCGAGTCGCCCGCCGTGACAACCAGAACCACTATTGACAACGAAGGGCAAAGGTGATAAGCTAGGCTTAGCAGTCGACGCCATCGACTGCTAACTGAGGCTAAAATGCTATCGGAAAGAACCGGTCACATCCTCAAATCAATAGTTCAAGAGTACA
>Ga0315282_10014016_pt1 | contig 11993 bp, 10 predicted proteins | sample YL17G07_20_MG_FD_203693 | JGI IMG/M metagenome (GOLD analysis project Ga0315282, IMG submission 203693) | Sediment microbial communities from Yellowstone Lake, YNP, Wyoming, USA - YL17G07_20 | ecosystem: Environmental > Aquatic > Freshwater > Lake > Sediment | place: USA: Wyoming | collected... | reverse complement strand
TTTTTTCTTATTAAGCCCTCTACCTTTCCAGCACCTGATTTTTTTCTTCCTTGTCAGAGCCTGAAGAACGAAATTCATTTATCAACGGCCAATGCATTCAGCAGGCCTTCACGATAACTCCCAGGCTGATCCCCTTCAGATGACCAGTTCCTCTGGAGAAAAGTTCGAAAAAGACCCAAGGAGGAGATTTTGGTTCTTCAGGTCGAGAAACCCAGAAAGCAATCCGGAAAGGACCTCCCCCTGCGTACTGTCCTCACTTCTCAGGGCGGTACTCCGACCACTTGCCTTTCATCTTCATCATGTTAGGTACCTTCTTAAACCATTCTTCCGCCGTATAACGCCAGAATTGGTTCTTTTGGGGGTATACATGGATAATCTCTATGTTATACCCATCACCCTCTTTGACGGCCTTCAAGATTCTTACATCATGCACTATATTTTGATATTCATCGAAACTGACGGGGCCCCAGCCCGTATCGGGAAGTTTAATACCCCTTAATGCCTTCAGAAAACCCTCTTTATCCTCAATATTGCCGTTCACCTTCCGCAGGGCCTCCATCGTAAGCTGCGCCCCGATATAGGAGCCATCGCCGAAGGTGTTAGGTTCATGGCCAAATTTCTCCTTAAATGCCTTGGCGTACGCCTTGTAAGTTGGATGATTAGAGTCTCCCTTGGTACCGGAACCAATTGCGCCCACAGCACGATCGCCCACTTGGCTCAAGACGTAATTATCAAACGAGTTCATGCCCCCAGTATAGGTGACTTTCCCTTTGAGACCGTATTCCGAGAACTGGGTTTGAAATCGCACGGCTTCAGCACCGGCATAAAAACCATAGACCACATCTGCCTCTCGGTTGAAGGCCGTAAGGTAGGGAGCAAAATCAGAGGTCCCCAATGCGGTATATTGCTCCTGGAGCACCTTACCCCCGCTCATAATGAAACCATAAGCCAGACTCCCGCACCACTCCCAGCCTGCAGGATAGTCCTGACCCATTATGACCAGTTTCCGTTTGCCCAAGTCATGATAGATATACTCGCCAAGCCATGGGTTGTCCTGGGTGTTTGCGTACGAGGATCGAAAGATATATGGGCTGCGCTTCTCCTTAGTGAGGTCGTCGGCTCCAGCATTACAAAGCATCAGAGGCACTTTGCTGCGATGCACATAGTCCCGTATCGCATAGGCTACCCCACTTGAGAAAATCCCTGCTAAAATATGGACATTATCCTTCTCCACCAATTTCCGAACCTTGGTCAAGCCCACCTCAGGCTTCATCTGCTCGTCCTCAAGGATTAGCTGAATCTCCCTTCCTGCCACCTTGTGGCCAATCTGATCGAGATAAAGCAACCAGGTATCACGCATGTCACCGCCCATACCGGCGAAGGCTCCAGTGAAAGGGGCAATGTAGCCGATTTTTATTGGCGGTGCCGCGGCCTTAGCCGACCCAAAGCTTACCAGCAGAATCAATACAAGAATTGCCAACAATCCATACATAGAGAACTTTTTAGTAATCATCTTAGCCTCCTTCCGATTCTTTTTTTTGCGGGGAGTCTATCCCCTTTCCGTTAAAATCTGATTGATTTTCATCCGCTTACACTTTTATCTGGATATCCCACAACGGGGGAGATCCTTTTTCGGCTACTTCCACATCCAATAATGTGAAACACCCCGGGCAGTAATATTCATAGTACAAGGCCAAAGCATCATCTTTGCGAGGACGTTCCCCGGGGATCTCATCAGGCCATATCTCCGCTCTGGGGATATGCTTTTTATAGTTTTCCGATGCGTCACATATTTCCCGGCCACACTTTCGGCATTCGATTTTCTTATTCTCATTAATCACTAAATAGTAATGAATTCTCACTTTATTTTTCCTCCCAGATTTTTCCCCTTCTTTCCCTTCTGGTTATTATTTTTTCTCTTTGTAATTTCGTGGCCTTCTTGTCTACCTTCCACCTCTTAGGGTCTATGACCACGCCGAACACCTCTTTTGCCGTTTGCATCGAAAAGATATGCGTTTTGACGTCGTCAAGTACCCTTTCGGGCTCCCTGTCAAGTGGATCTCCCACCCCCCTTCCTCCTCCATTTATGTTAAGAATGATGTCGTTCTCTGTGACCCGTGTCGAAGATTGGCATAAGGTCACAGGCCTGAATTTCCCTCCTTTCTCTTTGATATAATTCCTTATCTCTTCAATGTTATCCGGCTTTTTCCCTTCTTTAAACATCTCACCGAGGTTCTTAATCTTGTAGATACCGGCTGGACCTGAACTGCCTAACGAGGGCGGATACGAGCCGTCCAAAGATTGTCCTGAACTGGCATACTTTCCAATACCCCTAAAGGCTACTGTCACGAAAGACGTATGATGCGGTACAAAGGCGTAACTGATACTCGCCCCGCCTCTCCATCTCCCTGGGGCCGCAGTGTCAGGTTCCTCCCTGCGCCAAAGGTAAAGAAATGGATACCTGAGCTCATTCATTTCGACATCAGCAATACACGACTCTATTGTCATCTGCAAAGCCCCGCTGTCGCAACCGTCCCCACGTCCTTCATCAATACCGGCACCCGTCCCCCTGGCCCAGACATCACCAAATAGTCCTGCTGATGAATAGCCATGCTGCGTTATCCCTCCCCAATAACCACCATGCCAGTTCTCCGATGCCCAGGAGGCATTGATATCTCCCCAGTATTTTCCATTGGTATACAGCATTTTCGCAATGATGTTAGTGGTAACATTTGAAATTTGTTGGCCTGGTGTAGGAGGACAAAATGAGCATGGCGAAAGAAATGGGGCATTGACAAGGGTTCCCTCCGGGAGGATGATTCTTAATGGTCGAACAATGCCAGCATTGCCAGGAATTTCCCAGAACAACTGGCTCGCTACTGCCACGAAAATACTCCCTATGGTACCATGAGTCATACAGTTCGCCGGTCCTTTATTTGCTTCGGATGTCCCAGTGAAGTCTAAAGTGAGTTCATCTCCAACCTTAGTAGCGGTTAAAAATACCTTCCATAGCTTTGGTCCCGGTCCGATATCCCAGTCACCGTAGTTGACCGCGCGCCAGGTTCCATCCGCTAAGTTCCTCAGTTTGGCTCTGGCTGATTCTTCTGAATAATCCATGTTCTGCTGAATGACAGCCTTTATCTTTTCAACCCCATAGCGAGCGATTAACTCCTTTATCCGTTCTTTGGCAACATTCAGTCCCGCTATTCTTGCGCGCAAATCTAAGGTGTAATAGGCTGGGTCTCTGGTTGCCCTCAAAACGCAGTTTAGCGACGCCGCATTCAGCTTCCCCTTCTCCTGAACCTTGATTCCTTGAACTCTATACCCCTCATGGAGAAGGGATCGTGCTCCAGGTGGCATTCCCCCAGGTTCGATAGCACCAGTTTCCGCAGTGTGCGTTAAGGCCCCAAGCCAACATATTAACTGACCTTCATGGAAGATCGGGGTTCCCGTCCATTGGTCGCAGGCGTGTATGCCCCCAACGGAGGGTTCATTGTACATGAACATATCTCCATCGAAAATACCCGGGAATTCCGATTGGAGTTCCAAGGTCTCTCTGATGAAACCTTCCGTACCAATCACGTGCAACAACAATCCACAGGCTAAGCTTGATGTTGCCCCGTAGGCATCATAGGCTGCAAACAGCGCTTCTCCTCCTTCAGCAACGACAGGGGATCCCGAAACTCGCATCACTGCCTGGCGGCCTTCATTAATGATCGAGTAAAGTCGATAGGACAGGATGTCGAACTCAATCGGGTCAAGCTTATCATATTCTTTCACCTTGCTTAAAGGAGGGATCCATCCTCCTCCGACACCTTTCCCTTCGTTTTTCCCCCAACTGGGGAATTCTTTCTTCTCCATTAAATTAACCTCCAGCTCATCCTTCGTTGATCATTAAATTTCTGTACTCGTCAATCCTTCCCACTTGACCTGAAAGGATATACATCGTCGTGGTAGGTGCTTCCATAATCGCCGGACCCACCACGGCATTTCCAGGCCTCAGCCTTCCAAATTCATAGACATTTGTTGATACAAACTCCCCCACTTCGCCCATAAAAACATCTCTTTTCCCTTTTAGGGCATGCGCCGAATCAGCCTTTTCAAGTTTCAATTTAGGAATTGCAGGTAGTCTGGCTGACTTCGTCGCACGCACCATGAATGTCATGATCTCCATTCCAGCTTCGACAAACGCTGCTCCTTCACCATATAAACTTCTGTAATATTCTATAAAGGAATTACATATCTCTTCCACATCCCGTTCGGAATAAATCTTTCGCGGGACAGGAATGGTTTCTACATTTACCTGTCGACCGAATTTCATGCCAATCTCGCGGTGAAGGTTGACCTCTTCTCGCCCAAAACCAATTCTTTCCATCTCATCAATGGCCTCTTCTTCAAGTTGGCTAAATGTCTCGTTTAAGACACTGACATCAGCAGGCATTCTGAGATACCGGTGCCGCCAGAACATTCGCGAGATATCAGAGGTGGCTATGCCAAAGGCTGACCAGGCTGCAGAGGTTTCAAACATGTATATCTCCCTAAAGCCTAACTCCCTTCCATAAATAGCACCATGAGTGGGTCCCCCACCCCCATAACAAAATAGAGCAAAGTCTCGTGGGTCGTACCCGCTCCTCGTTACGACAAGCCTCAGAAGGTCTGTCATATGTGCGTTCTGAAGATCGAAAATACCTTTTGCAGTCTCCACCACGTTCAAACCGATTTTTTTACCCACTTCCTCAATCGCCCTGGAACCGGCTTTTTTATCCAGCTTTGTTCTTCCTCCGAGATGGTAGTCAGGGTTTAAGAGACCAAGTACCAGCAGAGCATCTGTCACGCATGGGCGAGTGCCGCCTCTTCCGTAACAGACCGGTCCAGGATGAGCTCCAGCACTCACAGGTCCTACTCTAAGATGATTTGCTTCATCAACCCAGGCGATCGTACCCCCGCCAGCACCTATGGAGGTTATTTGGACCATTGGGATATTTACTCTATACCTCATGATCGGAGGTTCTCGAGCTTGTAATGCTTCGTACCGTGCGATCACACTCACATCAAAACTCGTCCCTCCGACATCCGTAGCAACAACATTGGGTTTCTCCAACAATTCCGCAATTCTTTTACTACCAAGCGACCCTCCCACGGGTCCGGAGTTAATCGTACCAATCGGCATCATCGCATGATAGGGCATTACACCACCCCAGACCTGAGCTGTCAGCATTTCCCGACTGAGTCCCTCATCTTTCAATCGGGCATAAAGGCTCTTATACCATTCTGTCATAATTGGACCGATGTAGGTATCGATCATGACAGAATTGAAACGGCCGTATTCCCTAATCAAGGGTGCAACCTTATGCGATGTATTAACGAAAATGTCTGGTGCGACCTCATGCACAATTCTGGCGGCTTCGTCCTCATGAGCGGAATTTTCATTGGACCAAAGAAAAGCGACGGCTATTGCCTTAACTCCCTCGCTTACAAGTTTTCTTGTTGCTCGCCGTACTTCCTCTTTACTAAGGCGGACGACTACGTTTCCAAAGAGGTCGATCCTTTCAGTCACACCTATGATCAAGTCTTTGGGAATAAATGGCTCAGGTTTCTTTACGGCAGCCTGATGCCTTACTTCTTCAGGATGCAATCCGTCCACCCTCCCGATCGCCCTCTGGATGTATATCGTATCTTCAAAACCTTTTGTTGTAATCATTCCTGTTTTTACACCTTGGCGGTTTATCAATGCATTCGTACCGATGGTCGTACCCTGGCAGAAGGAACCCGTGTTTCTGAGTAATTCCTCTCTGCTTATCCCTCGGGCCTGCGCAGCGTCTTGGAGGGCGTCCATCACACCGTCCTCCAGCTTCTGCGGCGTTGTGGGTGCCTTTCCAATGCTGACTTTCCCGGTTTCATCGATGACACAGACATCTGTGTAGGTCCCTCCAGTGTCGACCCCGATGATATACTTAGCCATTCCTCTCCTCCTTTTCCTAATTTAACCAAAGACTCCAATCACTACAGTATGAAAGGATTCTTGCAGAAATAGTTACTCAGATATTTGGCGATGTCAATACATCCGCGCATGATCTAAATCACCTTTAAGGCTGGAGAGAAAGTTGACGGATGACTTCTTCGACGGGCAACACTTGAGCAAATTGGAAGGCCATCGCGGCAAATCTTAAACTCGACCATTAAATCCTCCTGGCGATGGAACTTAGTCTTAGACAGCGGCAAATTAGACGCATGTCCAGCCTCCATCAGAGGCAATGACTTGACCCGTTACAAAGCTCGATGCATCTGATGCAAGATATAGCAATAATCCCTTAAGTTCTTTTGGCTCACCTGTCCGCCTCATAGGAGTTTTTGCAGATAAAAGTTGTTTAAATGAACTAAGTTCCTCCTCAGTTCGTTTGACACCTGCGTCTGCCGACAACCTCGTACCGAGATGCCACCCCGGAGCAATGGCGTTCACCCGTATGCCATGCAGTCCATATTCTGCCGCCCCTTGTTTAGTAAGACCGATGACCGCGGACTTCGATGTTACATAGGGCGACATGAGTCCCACATCAGGGTCAATTCCACACAGTCCGGTGATTGAGGCTATGTTGATAATTGAACCCTTCTTTTGTCTCATCATTATTCTGAGACCTTCTTTCATACAATAGAAAACCCCATGAAGATTGACATCAAGCACTTTGTGCCAATCTTGTATATCCATTTGATCAATGGCACATCGACGATTAATGATCCCCGCATTATTGACGAGTATATCCAGCCTGCCGAATCTATCCACTATTTGTTTAAACATCGCCTGAACTTGATCATATTTCGACACATCCACTTCAATAGGAAGTGTCCTGTGTTGATACTTTTTGATCATTCCGCAGGTCTCTTCAGCACGATCCTTATAAATGTCAGAACATATAATGTCAGCTCCAAACTCAGCAAGGACATCGCAAAATTCGCGGCCTAAACCACTTCCTCCACCTGTCACTATTGCCACCCTCCCACTGAGATCAAAAAGGGAATGAATTTCTCTTTGCATTTAACTCTCCTTTCCGGTCGAGCACCTCGTAAATTTGCAGGCAATGGCAGAGGGCGCCGCCGGTTGCCTACCATCAATAACCCTATTATTCCTACCATGATGCCAAAGTAGGCAAAGGATCTTCGTCCCGTAAGCATGAACAAATTCGACCAATTCATTATGCCCTGCGATGAGGGAATTATGATCAATCTTTATATTGTTCGGACTCAATGCCCCCAGAGGATAATCGAGACAGACTGCCTCGGTGATGATCGTGCCTGCTCCTCCCTTAGCTCTTTCTACATAATAATCGATCAGCCCCTGAGTTACTTCTCCAACTTCGCTGGCCAAACGTGTCGCCATGGGAGCCATAACTATACGGTTTTTGACTTCTAACGTTCCCATGAATCCAGGTTTGAATATTCTTTTGAAAACCTTACCGTCTCCCATAGCCGATCTGTTTCCCCTTGGACGTCTTTAAACTATAGCGATAATGTATATCTGTTTTTGTCGATGCCTTCGAGTCTTTCGGCAACTAAGCTAACAGATAGTGTATCAGGTGCTGACTAAATAATGTGAGATCTTCAATAAATTAAAAGTAATTCAAATACCGTCTAATTGTTTGAGCTTATACCATTAGCATTTTTTAATGTCAAGACACGGCCTTGACAAATTTCCAAAGTTAACTTAATTATAGCTGCGAGGTGAAGACCGAACAACGAAGGAGGCATGGCAGATGAAGGCAGTAATTTTCGATGGGGTTGGTTCAGTGAAAGTGGGTGATGCACCAAAACCCGATCTACAAACAAGTAGAGATGCCTTAATCAGGGTCACGCATGCTTCAATTTGCGGATCGGACCTGCATATTTTAAGCGGCCGTGTCCCTGTTGAGGAAAACGTTATTATTGGACATGAAGGGGCTGGGGTGGTGGAGAAAACTGGATCCGATGTAAAAAGAGTCAAGCCGGGTGATCGGGTGGTCGTTTCTGTTACAATTCAATGCGGTGAGTGCATTAACTGTAGAAGTGGTCAAGTAGCCCTTTGCAAGAACGGCGGGATGTTTGGTCATGGAAAACGGTGGGGAGGGTTCCCAGGGACTCAGGCAGAATATATGAGAATTCCATATGCCGATATGGTCTTAGAGCCTATTCCTACGGACCTGACCGAAGAGCAGGCAATATTTGTAGGGGACATCCTGTCGACCGGTTACATGGCTTGTGAAAATGGTTCCATTCGGCCAGGAGATGTGGTTGCTATTTTTGGAGCAGGACCGGTTGGCTTATGCGCCTTGGCTACTGCTCGATTATTCGGTGCAAGTACGATCGTCAGCGTCGACTTACTCAATTATCGATTGGAAGCAGCAAAACGCCTTGGAGCAGATATTGTGATTAACCCAGGCGAAACGGATGTAGCCAAAGAGATCAAGAAGATAACCGATGGACGGGGAGCTGATGTAACTATTGAAGCGATAGGCAGTCCTGAAACGTTAAAGAGCTGCCTGGAATCAGTAAAGGGAGGTGGCAATATCTCAATTGTGGGAGTCTTTTCCTTTGATAAGGTTGAAATATCGATAAGAGAAATGTTGCGTCGAAGGCTCCAGATAAGGGCAGCACTGGTTAATATGGTTAACATGGGCCGCCTTATGTCATTGATCAAAGGCGGCAAATTGGATTTGACTTCATTAATAACGCACCGAATGCCCTTAAGTAAAGCGGAAGAGGCTTATCGCATCTTTAGTTCACGTTCCGAGGATGTTCTAAAAGTACTTCTATACCCATAGTCTAAATCTAATTAAGTCAAGAAATAAGGTCGCATTTATGCCTTAAATTGCTAAATATTCCCTTTTAACTTGCTCATTACTCTCTAATGCTTCGGGAGTACTTTCAAAGACAACCGTCCCCTTTGCCACCACATAAACATAATCAGCGACGCTTAAGGCCAAGGGTAAGTTTTGTTCTGCTAAGAGGATGGAAAGACCACTCTCTTTCAGCTGCTGGATAACGTTGCCAACGTTTTGAATCACCATCGGAGCTAATCCCTCAGAGGGCTCGTCCATTAACATAAAATCAGGATTAGAAATCAAGGCTCGAGCGATGGCCAACATCTGAAGCTCTCCACCACTCAATTGATTGCCCTTATTATTAGCCCGTTCCTTGAGGATTGGAAACAGAGAGAAGATCTTTTCCATATCCCAAGCTCCTTTTCTTTGCGTGTAGCGGGCCGCGATCACAAGATTTTCCCTTAGGGAGAGAGAGGGAAAGATGCGGCGGCCCTGGGGGACCAGGCTTATCCCCATTTGACATATCCGAAAGGAAGGAAGATCAGTGATGTCTTTGTCTTTGAAGTAGATTTTACCCCGGCGTGGGTGGGTGAACCCGATGATTGAACGCATCGTCGTTGTTTTGCCCATTCCATTGCGACCCACAAGGGCGACGACCGAAGCCCGATCACTTTTCAATGAGAGACCCTGGAGAATATAACTCTCCCCATAATAGGTATGGATGTCATTGACAAAAAGGATTTGGCTCACCCTTTTTTTCTCTCCCCTAAGTAAACTTCTTTCACCTTTGGATTGGCTCTGATCGTCTCGGGATCGCCGTCAGCCAGGATCTCACCATTGTGAAGGACGATCATGCGTTCAGCAAGGGCAAATGCCACCTTCATATCATGTTCGATCATCACCAGGGTGAGGGTCCGATCAAGATTTTGGATGAGAGAAGCCAGTTTCTGAGATTCAGAGGACGTTAGCCCTGCGGTAGGTTCATCGAGGAGTAAAATCTTTGGCTCCATCGCCAGTCCAAGGATGAGTTCCACATGGCGCATTTCTCCATGGGATAAAGCCCTAATAGGAACATCTCTCTTTTCCCAGAGGCCAAACCTTTCCAAGAGCACTCTGCCTTTATCGTACATATTTCTATAAGATGTCAGTGGACGAATCATATGAAAGCATGACGTTTCATGGGCTTGCAAGGCCAGCAAGGTATTATCCATCACTGTAAAGTCGTGAAATAGGTCAACGATTTGAAATGTCCGCCCCAGTCCAAGGTGTGTGCGGCGGTAGCACCGCAGTTTGGTGACGTCTCTGGAAAAGAGGTATACCTTACCACTGGAGGGGGATAATTCCCCCGTGATAACATTGAATAAGGTGGTCTTGCCAGCCCCGTTAGGCCCAATGATAACGACTCTTGGGCCTCCCAGATCCAAGGTGAAAGAAATATCTCCCAATACCTGTAACCCACCAAAGCTTTTGTATATTTTTTCAACCCTCAGCGCTTCGATCCCTTTAACCTCCTTTGCAAATCCGTTAAGAAACCAGCAACTCCACCGCGGAAGAATAGTACCACAAGAATAAAAATGATACCCTCAATTCCAAACCAATACATCGTATAGGCGCTCACCCAGTACCTCAATCCTGTGTAGACAAGGGCTCCCAGCGGAGGTCCCCAGAAGGTGCCGATGCCGCCAATAAACATCATCATGAGAGCATCTCCCGACCACAGCCAGTGCAACTCAGAGGGATTCACATAGCCATTAAAATAAGCAAATAGAAGACCACCCACTCCGGCGATGATCCCAGAGACGATGTAACAGATATATTTATACAGTAAAGTATTGTGCCCCAAAGCTATCATTCGGTGTTCATTATCACGAATACCAATGAGAGCGTGACCGAACGGAGACTTTATCATGAGGTATAAAATGAGAAAACAAACGGCACCGACAACCAGGACCAAATAATAAAAATTTGTATTATTTTCCATGGACCAAGGAAGACTTAAATCGGGTCGATGGATGTCTCTTATGCCGTTAAAGCCATAAGTAATATGCTGTAAAGAATACATGGCTACAGACCAAACCACATGGCCAAAGGCAAAAGTCACTATCATGAAATATAATTTTCTTACTCTGACCGCTAAAGCGCCAAAGGCCCCACCGAGGATCATGACGGAAAGGATGCTGATCAACAAAACGAGATAGAAATTCTCCACCACGCCGTGGGTCGTCAGGATGGCTACCATATATGCCGCCGAACCCCAAAACATGGCTTGGCCGAGAGAAATAAGCCCCGCATATCCCGTCAAAAGGTTTGCACTGCTCACATAGATGCTAAAAATAATAATGGATGTGACGAGCGTCTGGATATAGCGAGGTGAGATAGGGACGATGAAAATCAGGAAGATCCCCAAAAAAACAAATGAGACAAGTTTCCATCTTTGAGCCAGCATATCCGTTTAACTCTTTTTCCCGAATAGACCGGTAGGCTTCACTAAAAGGACAATGACAACGATAGTGTAAATCGTGAGAGACGCATACTTTTGCCAAAGCACTTTACCAAAAGTATCTGCAAGCCCAAGTAAAAGGCATGTGGCAAAGCACCCGGATAAATTGCCAATTCCTCCTACAATGATTACTGCCAGGGCTAACATGATCACTTCGATATCCAATCCGATGTGCAGCCCAAGAATGGGTGATCCTACAAAGCCGCCGAAGCCAGCGATAAAGGCACCCAAGCAGAATATCGAGGTGAAAACAATGGGAATATTGATACCCAGCCCCGTAGCCATCTCTTTATCATCCACACCCGCCCGGACAATGGCTCCCCACCGTGTCTTTTCCTGAAACCAATATAAGCCAATGAACACGATGAGGCCAATCAAGATGATCGCCAGCCGATAGGTCGGGTAGAAGAAACCAAACAGATTGATTGAAAAGTCGAGAAGAGGAGGAGGCTGAACCCAGCGCGGTGTCCCTGTCCAGAGGAACAAGGAAAAATCGCTGAGGATGAGGCTGAGGGCAAAGGTTAAAAGAATGGGCTCATGATGGCGCAGCTCGTAAAGGCGACGCAGAAAGAAACGCTCGGTCAGAAAGCCCAAAAGGGCGCCGCTGGCTGCACCACCGAGCATGGCCAATATAAAGTTCCCTGTCGCTTCAACTATGGTCAGTCCTACATAGCCCCCAAACATAAAGTAGGCCCCATGGG
>Ga0315282_10014015_pt1 | contig 11993 bp, 11 predicted proteins | sample YL17G07_20_MG_FD_203693 | JGI IMG/M metagenome (GOLD analysis project Ga0315282, IMG submission 203693) | Sediment microbial communities from Yellowstone Lake, YNP, Wyoming, USA - YL17G07_20 | ecosystem: Environmental > Aquatic > Freshwater > Lake > Sediment | place: USA: Wyoming | collected... | reverse complement strand
CTCCAGCGCTTGATCTCTCTTGCGCATGGTCTGAAGCTGCTTCTGAACATCTGCCTGCGCTTCCGCTCTAAAATCCTCAATAACTTTTTCAGATTTGATTCGTACACTTGACTTGGATTTTTCCTTTGTCTGAGCGGCTTCCTTTTTGGCATCTTCGAGGATTTTCTCGGCTTCCCTCTTCGCTGCCTCGATCTTTTCCTTCGCCTTACGCTCTGCTTCAAAAATTGCGCGAAGGTCTTCTTCTACCACTCGTCTGCCTCCAAATGACCACATAGTTTTAATCGACGCCACTCATAAACATTCTGTTGTCCTCGCAATTCATAAAAGCAATGTAACCATATTAGTGCTGGTGCAAATTTGGGCAAAATAGTTCGAATCACTGGGCCCGTCGTCATCGCCGGTGGAATGAAGGGCTCGGAGATGTACGAACTCGCGCGCGTCGGCGAGCAAGGTTTGATTGGAGAGATAATCGGATTGACCGGAGACCGCGCAACCATCCAAGTTTACGAGGAAACATCTGGAATAAAACCGGGTGAAAAAGTTGAAGGCACTGGAAAGCCGCTCTCAGTAGAACTTGGGCCAGGGTTGATCGGCGCGATATACGATGGCACTCAGCGACCACTCGACATAATCAAGCAAAAAACTGGAGATATGATAGCACGAGGCGTATTTGCACATCCCTTGCCCCGTGATAAAAAGTGGGAATTTGTGCCAAAAGTGAAGAAAGGAGACGATGTCGTCGGTGGGGATGTGCTGGGCACCGTCAAAGAAAGCAAGATTGTGGAGCACAGAATCCTTGTGCCACCGAGCGTCAGCGGTAAGGTCGCCGACATCGCTGATGGGTCCCACAAGGTCGAAGATATCGTGGCTACTGTAGAGACCGCTCATGGCAAAGAGAAAGTTTCGATGATGCAAGTCTGGCCGGTGAGGCGGGCGAGGCCTTTCAAGGAGAAACTCGACCCGTGCGAACCCCTGATAACCGGACAGCGCATCGCGGATACGTTCTTCCCCGTAGCCAAGGGCGGAACGGTCGCTATACCGGGCGGATTCGGCACTGGGAAGACCGTTTTCCTTCAACAAATTGCGAAGTGGGCCGATGCCGATATCGTTACATACGTAGGGTGCGGCGAGCGCGGCAACGAGATGTGCGATGTGCTCGTCCACTTCCCGCAGCTCAAAGATCCCCGGACGGGCGAATCTCTAATGGCAAGGACTGTGCTGATAGCCAATACTTCGAACATGCCGGTCGCAGCTAGGGAAGCGAGCGTTTATACTGGCATCACCATTGCGGAGTATTTCCGCGACATGGGATACAACGTCGCACTGATGGCGGACTCCACATCGCGGTGGGCCGAAGCGATGCGCGAGATATCAGGTAGACTCGAGGAGATGCCCGGTGAGGAGGGCTTTCCTGCCTATCTAGCATCGAGGCTGGCTGAATTCTATGAGAGGTCTGGCAGGGTACAAATCTTGGGTAGCGATGAAAGATTCGGCTCCGTCACCGTGTTGGGCGCCGTTTCTCCGCCAGGTGGTGACCTCTCTGAGCCGGTCACCCAAAATACGCTGCGGATAGTAAAGGTCTTCTGGGCCCTCGACACCGGTCTGGCGGATCGCCGTCACTTCCCAGCGATCCACTGGCTGACGAGCTACTCGCTGTACGTGGATGCAATAAAGGACTGGTGGAAGCAAAAGCTCGGAGAGGATTGGAAAGCTCTGCGGACGACGGCTATCGAAATGCTCCAAAAGGAAGCACAACTAGAGGAGATAGTTCGCCTAGTCGGCCCGGATGCGCTGCCAGAGCGAGAACGCATAGTTTTAGAGTCAGCTAGAATGATGCGCGAAGATCTGCTACAACAGTTCGCGTTCCATGAAGTGGACACATATTGCCCCGTCGAAAAGCAGCTTGGTATGCTCAAGCTCGTGCTCAAATTTTATGAAAAATCATTAGAAGCCGTGAACCGCGGCGTCTCAACCGAGGAGGTCAAGAAGCTTCCGATAAAGGACGAAATTGCTGGCATGAAACGAATCACACCAGAAAAATTCCAAAAGGAATACAAAGCCATGGAAGGACGCCTCGAAAAACAATTCCTTGAGCTTATACAAACTAAAAAAGCGCCTACAGGTGGTAAGGTTGAGCGAATCCATGAAGAGTAGGGAATATCTGACCGTCGGCAAGGTCTCCGGGCCGCTGATAATCGTCGAAGGTGTAAAGGGTGTAGCCTACGGCGAAGTTGTCGAGATAGTGACCCCTAGTGGTGAGACCAAGCGTGGCCAAGTGCTCGATGCCTACGAAGATCGGGCAGTCGTTCAGGTCTACGAAGGCACGAGCGGCATAGACACTATGCAAACTCGGGTCAGATTCACAGGCGAAACTATAAAGCTTGGAGTTGGTCTGGAGTTGCTCGGCAGGATATTCAGCGGTAAAGGGGTGCCGATCGACGGCGGACCTAAACCCATATACGAAGACGAATTGGATGTCTATGGAGCGCCAATAAACCCGTCGGCGCGAGAGTACCCAAGCGAATTTATTCAGACTGGCGTCTCCGCCATCGACGGCATGAACACGCTTGTGCGCGGACAAAAACTTCCCATCTTCTCCGGATCGGGCTTGCCCCACAACGAACTGGCAGCTCAGATAGCGAGGCAAGCTAAAGTTCTTGGTGAAGAAGAAAAATTCGCGGTGGTCTTCTGCGCGATGGGGATAACCCACGAAGAGGCGGCTTTCTTCATCAAAGATTTCGAGCGAGCTGGAGCACTCGAGCGAGCGGCGCTGTTTCTAAATTTGGCGAACGACCCAGCGATCGAGCGAATCTTGACGCCTCGGCTCGCACTGACAACCGCTGAGTATCTGGCCTTTACCCAAAACATGCATGTGCTCGTTATCCTGACTGATATGACGAACTACGCTGAGGCGCTGAGGGAGATATCGGCCGCTAGGAGCGAGGTGCCCAGCAGGAGAGGCTACCCAGGGTACATGTACACAGATTTGGCGACAGTATACGAGCGAGCGGGCAGGATAATCGGAAAGAATGGCTCGGTCACACAGATGCCGATCATCACCATGCCAGGCGACGACATCACACACCCGATACCAGACCTAACGGGCTATATAACGGAAGGGCAGCTGGTCATGGACCGCGAACTTCATCGAAAAGGAATTTATCCACCAATCAACGTGCTGCCGTCGTTGTCAAGGTTGATGAAAGACGGCATAGGGACCGGCCACACACGAGAGGACCACAGCGACGTCTCAAACCAACTCTACGCTGCATACGCCGAAGGCAAAGATCTGCGCGCTCTCGTGGCAGTTGTCGGGGAAGAGGCCCTGACCGACCGCGACCGCAACTACTTGGAGTTTGCAGATAGATTCGAGCGCGAGTTCATCAACCAAGGCAAGGACGAAAACCGCGCGATAGAGTCCACGCTGGACCTGGGCTGGGAACTTCTGCGGATGCTACCGAAAAGCGAGATGAAAAGAATAGATCCAAAATTCATCTCCAAATATCTGCGGCCCAGCGAGTGAAACGATCGTTTTAGTTTTATTCTTCTTTATCGACATTTGTTCGTATCACTGGGGGTTCCTTGATCACTTTTAAGATTTTCTGCACCAACTCCTCACCCTTTTCAACTGGTATGTTGACGCCTTTCCGTGTGAACCCTTTATATTTCGGTATGTCGACCCAAGTCCTTATGTCGAGAGTGTCCATATCTCCAAACTTTGTGTGCTGGATAACCACTTTTTTACGCTCGCTTATTACCAGTTCTTCCATCAAATCACCTATAATTCGTTCATTTTTCAGTTTAATAATGCGCTCGGAACTCAAAATCTTCATCATGAAATCAGATTAGCCAGGCTCGTCATCGCGCATTTTAATCTCTGTAGCATCTGATTAAAAATTTAGCGATAACCCCAGAGTGGTTCAAAGGAAATGATTATCATATGTGCGATAAAATCTGGTTGGTGACGTAATGGAATCGCCAAAAATTGTTATAGAACACTTGGAACCAAAGCTCAGCACTTGGTTGCTGTTCGAATATGAAAATGCATCAAAGCTCCTCAAGAAAAACATCCTATTCACAAATGTCAAGAGCGCGCGCGCAAGAAAAAAGTTGAGAAAGTTCGGCAGGGTCGATCGGCGAAGCGTGCTGGACATCTTCCCCCGCGAAAAACTCTTGATCCTAGATTCACGTGCAAAAAAAGCGCTTGCTCCCGGAGATTTGGAGGGAAATGTCATCGCAGTTGTCGGCGGAATCCTTGGCGAACATCCGCCGCGCGGCAGAACCAAAACTCTGCTGACCCAAAGAGCACCAGCGGCCAAGACGCGAAACATCGGTAACTGGCAGTTCGCGATAGATGGGGCTGCCTACGTCACAAAACTCATCGCCAACGGCAGAAAACTCAAATCCATCTCGATTAAGCGAGGGCTCATACTGAGGGTAAAACTCAAACCCAGCGGCGTGCACGAGGTGCTGTTGCCATACGCTTACCCAATTGTTGATGGTCGGCCGTTGATATCCAAGAAACTCTTACATTACATGATGAACGTCAAAAACCCTGAAATCACGTGGTGCGATCGACCGTCATCTGATGATTAGGGGACTTTAAATATTTCAAGACAAAGTTAAGACCAAGGAGACAGAAGATGCCGAAGTTCGTCGTGACCCCGTGGGAAGTCAAAGGAAAGGTCGACTATACCAAACTCATAAAACAATTCGGGACCAAGCCGATAGACGATGGCCTCCTCAACCGAGTGAAGAAACACACCGGTAGTCTCCATATGTTTTTGAGGCGCGGAATTTTCTTTTCTCACAGAGACTTCGATTGGATATTGGACAGGTATGAAAAAGGAGAAAAATTCTTCCTCTACACCGGGCGGGGGCCTTCGGGCCACACCCACGTTGGACACCTCATCCCCTGGATATTCACCAAATACCTGCAGGACGCATTCGATGCCGAGCTTTACTTCCAAATGACTGATGATGAAAAATTCCTTTTCAAACGGGACTTGGGCTTGAACGACGCGATCGGATTTACCTATGAAAACGCCCTAGACGTGATCGCATGCGGCTTTGACCCCAACAAAACGTTCATTTTTTCGGACGTGGAATACGCAAAAACCCTATACAAGACCGCAATCCAAGTGGCCAAACACACAACTTTCTCGACCGTGAAGGCAGTTTTCGGGTTCAAAGGAGAGAGCAACATCGGCATCATATTCTTCCCTGCCATGCAGGCGGCGCCATGCTTCCTCCCATCCGTGTTGAAGGGCAAAAACATCCCCTGTTTGATTCCCGCAGCTATAGATCAAGATCCGTACTGGCGACCCAGCAGGGACGTCGCGCCGAAGCTTGGATTTTACAAACCGGCGCAGATCCACTGCAAGTTCATCCCCGGCTTGGGCGAGGGTGGGAAGATGAGTGCGAGCCAACCAGAGACCTGTATATTCACGACTGACTCCTCTGAGGTAGCAACGAAAAAAATCATGAACGCATTCACGGGCGGCAGACCTACTGTCAATGAGCAACGAGAAAAGGGCGGGAAGCCGGAAGTTTGCTCGATCTATCAGTACTTCTACTTCCTGTTCGAGGAAGATGATAAAAAACTCGAACGAATCCGCAGCGAATGCGAGAGTGGTGAGAGGATATGCGGGAATTGCAAGAAAGAGCTCGCCGAAAGAGTGGTAAAATTCTTAGCAGAACACCAACGGAAGAGGAAGGAAGCCAAAACAGTCATCGACGAATTTATGCTGAAGGATTAGCCGCTAAGGCCTCTCTCGACTCAGGGAATAGTAAGTCACATCCCCTTCATCATCGACTATAGCAAAAAGTATAGACTTTTTGACGCTGTGCGCGAGCCTTACCGCCCGCGCCATGTCGGTAGAAGAGAGGCGTGCGCTCTCAGGTATGGCGTGCACCAAGAACTTGGAATGGGTCTCACCTGGTTTCTCCCCGCGCTCGTAGACGCGGAAGTGAGCGCCAAATTTCAGGCCAGTCTTGATGATGTAACCCCTCGATCTGAGGTCGGCGTAGACTGGATACTTGAGCATCAAGTCGGAGTCCTGTTTCAATAGTATCCCCGAAAGCTGCCTAAATTTGATCTTCTCCCCGCTCTCGCGGTCGAGCACTTTGATCTTGCCGCTCTCCAGAAGATAGAGGGCCTCGATCGGCGCAAGCTGGAGCTTCCCCCCGCTCAACGGCTTGCCGAACGCGCCCCGTTGGTAGAGCTGGTTCGCCTGCGCCTCTTCCCAAACCATTATCTTGTCCTTGTACAAGTACGCGTCAACGATGGGAATTTCGGCCTCCATGCCGTCCCCCCGCTAAACTAGCCAGCGCTCATTAAGAAGTTTGCTGTGGCCCAATTGCCCAACCGAACGTTTTAAATAAACGATTTACATAATTGATTGTGAGGCTGGCATCGGTAATCGCGCTAATACCGGGCGGCGCAGCCGAGACGATGGCGAAAACTAGTAACCGAAGCAAAAATTCTCTTTGCGAATGTGGTGTCACCTCCAACGTTAGTCAATGCGGTTGCCCGCCTGGTATTACTGACTTCTTTTTACCAGAACCGGAAAATTTCGGGAGGGTACAAATCTGGGTTCAAACCCCTAATACCGCACCAACTTTTGTTCGTTGGTATTAGGAGAAAAATAAATAGTCGCCAAGAGTTCAAGCTTGTAACCGGGAGAACGTGTCAAGTGCTGCGTCAGCGGGCGGGAATTCCCAGAGGAAAAACTAATCAGCTGCAGCGAGTGCGGGAAGGTCTATGATTGGAGCCTGAATATATGTCAGCGGATTTCCTCGTCCTGATCAGGTTTCTGATTTCCTCGTCGCTCCGAAGCTTCGAGCGGTCGAACTTATCCCGGTGCGTGAAATCGCTCGTGTCTCTCCTGAAACGCGGTGGCATTTGCTCCACAGGGTAGCCTAACTGGAGGACCTCGATTACTTGGTGGCTGGCGGGGACTCGCAGCAATCGGCTGAGTTTTTCCCTGCTGAAGGAATTCGTAGTTCCCCAACTGAGCCCGAGACCGAGGGCATTCGCCGCGAGCATCATGTTTTGAATCGCCAAGCCCATGCTGATATACAGGTTTCTTTTTCTGTCCCCAGCCTTTGGATATGCTTTCCTGAAGCGCGTGTCAGCACAAACGGCGATGAGTACGGGCGGTTTAGTGAACCTCTCGTACAAGCCGTCGGGGTTGTCATACGGGAATCTCTTATCTTCGCTCCTAGCCGCCCTTAAGGCATCCGCGTAAATCTCGGCAATCTTTTCCTTCAATTTGTGGTCCTTGACCACGACCAAATCCCAAGGCTGAGTATTGGCGGCTGACGGGGCCCACCGAGCGGCTTCAAGGATTTTTCTCAAATGGCCCTCAGGAACCGGATCGGGCTTGAAACGCCGTACTGTTCTCTGTCCGCTCATGAGCCTGACCAGGTCCTCGACTTTCATTGATACACACCTTCCTTTAGGCGCCAAATTAACTTATTGCCCCTGCTGAAAAAGGACTCCGAAAACTGTCAAGTCCAAATCCTGAGTTCAGCAATAAAGGAAATGATAAAGCAGCAAGTTCTTGCCAAATTACCGAATATTTCTCCTCATGAAACTCGGTGCTGGAGTGGTGGGGTCGCCGAGATTTGAACTCGGATTTGCAGGTTTCTCTAGCACAGCTCCAATGGGTCATCATCCTTACGTCAGCAGACCCACGATTGCCACTGGAGCCTGCCGTGCTAGCCAAGTTACACTACGACCCCACGAGACAAATTCGGGATTGCTTCGATAAAAAACTTGCCGAATGTGCGCCAACGACGGCAATTGCTAATCCACCCCATTTAAGCAGACGAATTGACAACTGCGTCGGCACCTTGGCACCGCAATAGGAACACTTCTCAAGCGATCCGACATATCGTCGACATTTTGGGTAGATTACCTCTCCCTTTGGTCCAACCGACCTCATAAATGCGCAACTTGAATTAGTAAAAGGGGTTTTTAACCTTCTGTTGCTACTTCCTGCGCTTCAATCCCTCCACTATTTCGCCCCTTTTATAAAGATGGACGCTGAAATACTAACTGGTAAAAAAATGGTTCATGTATCGGTAAGCATCAACTACATCTCGGCTGAAAAATTTTGGGGACAAGAGAAGCCGGCGCCACTTGGAGTACACATCTCCACCAACGTCAACATCATGGGCGTGGAACAAAGAGGGGAGGCGCTCGCGGTACCCTTCGTTGTCACAATCAGTTACATGCCGTCCGTCGCGCAGATAAGCTTGAAAGGTCAAGCGATCGTGTCCGGCGAAAAAGCCGAGCTCGAGCGGCTCCAAAACGATTACAAAAACCAACGCGCCCCGCCACCGCAACTGCTCCAATCGATAACGAACGTCTCACTCATCGAAGCCACTGTGCTCTCGCGGACGCTGAACATCCCCCCACCTATCCCATTGCCAAGCTTGTCGCCACAACAAAAACCTGCAAAGGGGGAGCGGCCGAGCTATGTCGGATGAAATTGCCTATTCACCGCCACCACGACGTGAATTGCCGGAAACGCCCAAAAACTTCAGCATACTTTTGATTGGGGTAATGATCTGCATCATCGGTACGCTGCTGATAAATCAGGGCATCGACGCTGCTAAAAGCGTCGGATGGTCTATCGTCCTCAGCATGGGACTCTTGGCTGCTGGGGCGATGCTGATACTGGCAGGCGCGAGCCGCATATGGCCCAAGAATCAAGCGGTCGACATCGCGCTCATCGTTGCCGGGATACTTTGTATCATGGGAAGTGGTGCCCTCATCGCTGGAAATCCGGGCGGCACAGCCTACGCTATTGTTTTAACGTTAATCGGCATCGCGCTCATCGTCGCTGGAGTGAAGGTGGCCGCCCAAGCCTGGAAACGGTTCCACAGGTGAATGAAAAGCGGACCCGGCGGGATTTGAACCCGCGCCACCGGCTCCGGAGGCCAGCGTCCTTTTTGGGCTTTTCGCTATCCAAGCTAGACTACGGGTCCATCATCTATTGTGAAGCTGAAATAATTAGTCTATTGTTTCTGATTCTCAAAAAATAAAAAATCTCGACGCTCGCGCCGTTCAGCGCCGAGATATTATTTCTTTACGCCAAGCGTACCGACAAGGGCTAATACTGCGCCTACAAGGCATGCCCAGAAACCGTAGGAAAGACTAGTCAAATTTCCAAATCCTATGTCCGCTGCGGCCCATATCCAACCCAAGATAGCTACAAGCCCACCAATCGGAATCAAGTAGTTGACGCCCTTTATTTTGCTCACTAATGCAACAAGAGCGCCAATTAGTGCTAGGATTCCGCCCAACAAGATGACATAAGGATAGCTTACTGCTGCTGTAAAGTCCCATCCTGAAAAGCTGATGCCAAGTATACTCTGCCACGGCAGGTACACTCCGACCGACGCTATGATGCCGCCGATTAAACCAATAATCAAAAGAGTTTTCTTTTCCATATTTTTCACCTCCGTACGCCACATTTTGAACAATATTACTTTAAAACCATATATATTTAAATTTATCGCTAAAAAAGTGTTTTAAATAAATTTCGAGCTATTAAAGCTCTTTTTTGTTTAATCGCGACCATTAAAACTGAAATAAATTTACGATGACAATCCACTCGTCGACCAATATAAACATTAATTTGATTGCCCACAAACTTCTCATCTGGGCCCGTAGCCGAGCCTGGATAAGGCGTCGGCCTTCGGAGCCGAAGATCGTGGGTTCGAATCCCACCGGGCCCGCCATAAACCTTTTTCTTGAGTGTGCACTATTTCTGTAGGGGTTGAACTTGAAGGCTATCCTGTTCATCGGCGACGGCATGGCGGATCGTCCAGTCGCGGCGCTCGGAAATCGCACGCCGCTCGAAGCCGCGAGAAAACCAAACATGGATGAAATCGCGAGGCGCGGCATCTCGGGTGAGATGTACACAATCGCGCCCGGCGTTCCACCTGGGAGTGACACCGCACATCTGGCGTTGCTCGGATACGATCCTTACGAGGTCTACACTGGTAGGGGGCCATTCGAGGCCGCCGGAGCCGGCGTAGACTTGCGGCCGGGGGACATCGCCCTCCGGGCTAACTACGCTACCGTGGATGACGCTCTCGTCGTAAAGGACAGACGAGCTGGACGCATCCAGGGGACGAAACCACTCACCGACGCCGTAGGGCAGATCAAACTTTCGGGTGCACAGTTTATCTTTAGAAGTACTGCTAGCCATAGAGCCGCCTTAGTCCTGCGGGGAACGGGTTTATCGTATGAGGTCACGGACTCAGATCCTCACGAGATCGGGAAAAAAATTCTTCAGGTAAAACCTCTCCTTCGGCCATCTGAAGATATGGAGTTGGCACGTGCGATCTTGGCGGGAGGCGTGCGTAAGTATCTCGGACGGAGGCGAGGTGCAAACAAAACGGCGAAATTGCTCAACGATTTCTCGCGCAAATCTTACGAGATTCTAAAAAATCATCCCCTCAACAGAGAGCGCGTGATGAAGGGATTGCTCCCGGCGAATTACATACTGCTTCGTGGCGTCGGTATCGCGCCCCACCTCAAACCATTACGGGAGAAATTCGGCATAACCGGCGCATGCGTGGCTGCCGCCGCTTTAGTGAGAGGAGTATGTAGGATGGCGGGCATGACCGTCATCGACGTCCCCGGAGCAACCGGCAGCGTGGACACTGATCTCAACGCCAAGCGCGAGGCGGTGCTGCAGGCACTCAAAACGAACGATCTCGTGGTGTTGCACATCAAAGGTTTCGACGAAGTGAGCCACGATGGAAACGCTCCTGCAAAAGTTCAGTTCATCGAGCGCGTCGATGCAATGCTTGGCTCGCTCATCGACGCTGCGGATTTCATCGCCCTGGCTATAGACCACACGACACCTGTCAGCGTGCGCGAACATACGGGCGACCCAGTGCCCGTGGCGATAGCTGGTCCGGGGGTACGCGCAGACGATGTTTCGGTCTATAGCGAGCGTGCAGCTGCAGAGGGTGGTTTGAGTAGAATTCTTGGCAAGGAGCTATTGCCGATCCTAGTCGACCTCATGGGGCGAAGCAAAAAATTCGGAGCTTGATTATCCTAGTATTCTCGAGGCTCTAGCTGCCAAATCGCTTTCGTGGGACAAACTGCGATGCATTTGCCTTCAGAAGTGCAAGCATCCGCATCGACCAACGCCGCCTTCCCTCTGACAAGTTTCAGAGCCTTTGCGGGACATATTTCATCTTTTAAATAGTGACTTCAGCTTGTCCGGCTCGACCACGCCGCGCTCCGTCACGATTGCAGTTATCAAATGAGCTGGGGTGACATCGAACGCCGGGTTCATGACCTTGACTCCCTTTGGGACCAATCTTTTTCCGCCGATGAATTCTACTTCTCGAGGATTGCGATGTTCTATTTGTATTTTACCACCAGTGGGTGTATCCATGTCGACACTCGTGGTTGGGGCGACGACGTAGAACGGCACGCGATGCTGCTTCGCGAGAACTGCTACGGTGTAAGTTCCAATCTTATTTGCTACATCACCGTTCGCTGCTATCCTATCTGAACCCACCATGACCAAGTCGACCAAACCTTGTTTCATCACGTGGCCAACCATGCTGTCTGTTATCACCGTGACGGGAATTCCATCGCGTTTTAGCTCCCATGCTGTCAAACGAGCTCCTTGGCACAGCGGGCGAGTCTCTGTGGCTATTACTTTTACACGTTTGCCCTGATCTCTGGCAGCGCGTATGACTCCCAAAGCTGTGCCATAGTCGACGCACGCGAGCGCTCCCGCATTGCAGTGCGTGAGCACCGTAGCTCCATCTTTTATAAAACGCGCGCCGTTTTTACCCATATTTTTATTAGTTCTGATATCTTCCTCCGCAATTTTTTGCGCCTCCATCACCACAGCTTTTGTCACTTCACGAACTCCACCCTTAGTTTTCAGCGCAACTTTCAGCACGCGATCGACGCCAACGAAAAGATTTACAGCCGTTGGCCTAGTTCG